>Ga0256404_1008292_pt1 | contig 15739 bp, 17 predicted proteins | sample RumenRJG_01DNA_FD_185990 | JGI IMG/M metagenome (GOLD analysis project Ga0256404, IMG submission 185990) | Bovine rumen microbial communities from Lethbridge, Alberta, Canada - RJG_01 | ecosystem: Host-associated > Mammals > Digestive system > Stomach > Rumen | place: Canada: Alberta | collected...
ATGGTCATCCACGCCGCCACAAGCTACATCGATTCCATCGAAATGACCCTTGATCATTCTCTCAGTCTCATCGAGATTAACTCTGTTACCATATATCTTAAGGAACCTCTTCTTGCGTCCAACAATGTAGTAGAAACCATCGGCATCACGCTTCGCCATATCGCCGGTTTGAAGAACTCCGCCTCGCTCATCTCCGAGAAGTAGGTCCTCACCCTTTTCAGCGTAGCCTAGCGTAACATTTGGCCCCTGATACACAAGCTCTCCCGTCGTATCGGCCGATTCTATCTTGCTTCCACTCTCATCTATCAACTCAAAATGACCTCCTGGGATTGCGATACCCATGGAGCCACACTTTGATACCGCATACTCTGCAGGAAGGTATCCCATCCTTGCAGTCGCCTCGCACTGGCCGTACATTACAATAAACTTCTTCCCATTTGCCTCTGCGAAGTCCGCAAACTTACTGTGTAGTTCGGTCGTAATCTTACCGCCCGCCTGCGTCATGTAACGAAGCGACGGAAGATTCATTCGATAGAATCTCAGCTTATCAAGCATTTCATATGTATAAGGAACTCCGCCAAATGAAGTCGCACCCGATTCTTTAAAGAAGCTCCAGAACTCCTTCTGCATCAGTCCTTTATCAGTCACCAAAATCTCAGCACCCACCAAGAGATGAGAATTGATAATCGATAGTCCGTAAGTGTAATTCATAGGAAGCGTCGTGATAGGCTTCTCAGTCTCATCAAGCTTCAAATACTCAGCGATAGCTTCTGCATTTGACTTCACATTTTTATAACTCTGGCGCACAAACTTCGGACTGCCAGTGGAGCCCGATGTAGTAAGTAGAAGCGCCAGGTCGTCGTATAGAGGATACTCAGTATCGTAATCAGTTTGTACAAGAACGTAGTCATACGCCTCATATACCACTTCCAAATGATTAGACTTACTGCCATCATCAGTAATAGATTCGCTATCTTCAAGAATGGACTCAAGCTCTTCAAGATTAGACTTTGGAGCCCACACAAATGGCGGCTTATACACACTCAAAAGATTGGTCAGAAGTTCCCTCTCGAGCTCAGAACTCAGAAGAACGGGAACAACTCCATTACTTAAAAATGCTGTATATCCCACAATCGAACCAAGTGAGTTCTGGCAAAGCGAGAACACCAGGCACCTTCTGCCAATAGCCTTATATAGTTTTTCATTTTCTTCCTGCAACTCTTTGTAACAGACGCTGCTTCCAAACTCGTCCGTTAGAGCTACATTTTCGGAAAACCTCTTAAAATCCCACATTCTAATATACCTTCATATATTAAAGTCATAATTCTTCAAAACTATCATCAGTTGAACGAGCAACTGATTCGTAATCAGTAGGTCCACGATTTCTTCCAGTCGCCGTTCTGCTCGTAGTCTTTCCATTTGCTGGCAAAGCTGATTGTTGCAAGAGTTGCGTAACCGAATGCAATAAGTGCCCAATACATACGAAACTGACCGAAATGCATAAGTGTGGCTATAAGATTAATGCCTGTAATCGCAAGACCAATTATAGCACACACACGGCTCTTCAGAATAAAGATTCCAAGACCGAGACAAACAAGAATCACCGAAAGCGTAATCTGCGTTGTCATGATGCTCTTAGTGTCGATCTGATACTGCGAGCCCATTCCCAACTCTTCCGCCATATTATTTACGAAGTTAATCTGACTTTGAAGTGTAGTGAGCCAGAAGTCTGTACGAATCACGTCAAATATAGCTGTAACGATAACGACTATCGAAGAGATGATGATCTGATCTCTGTCCCTACGATTTCTAGGACTATCAAAGAACTCCTTCTTAGATAGTTTACGAGGCCTTTCACCTGCACCGGGCATTGGATTACTATTATTCGTACTACCACTGGACTGAGCATAGTAATCATTCGTGCCTCCAGTGCCATTTGGATCAGACGACTGAGGGGTACCCATAGGGTTATCAAAGGTTCTTGGCTCATCAAAGAGTCCGCCTTCATAATCAAACTCTAACTCAGGATTAAAATAATCATTATTGCTGACTGTTCCATCAGGGACAGTCTCCTGCTTCTCCTCCTCAGGTACCACTGGTTCAGTAACCTTTAACTGCATACTTTTTTCCTCCACTTAAAGTTTCTACAATACTATCCAATGACCTTTTTTGTTGCTACCCTCACGGACTATAAATCCATCGGATTTTAGTAAACTAATATTTCTCTTGACCGTTGCTTCAGAGACATCAAGAATCTTAGCATATTCCTGATAGCTTAATGAACCATCAGCCTTTATCGCATCCAAAACCCTTTGGGCAGATTTTTTAAGATTTATTGGGTCATTTTTCGATTTTATTGGGTCATTTTTTTGATTTATTAGGTCATTTTTTACTTTTATTAGGTCTTTTTTTTGTGATTTCTTATATTCAGCAAGCTCATTTTCAAGATTTCTAATATGCTCTTCGTACATAAACCTCCGAAATGGCTCGTACGAATCTTCTTCTCTTGACGCTTCCAAAGCTTCTATATATTCTACCCTATCTTCTTTTATAATCTTTACAGGAACCAGACCCATTTCATACTGAAGTTGATTCATCACCATTCTCGAAGTTCGACCATTCCCATCAACCCAAGGATGAATAGTTACTAGATCAAGATGTGCATCAAAACTTGCATTATACTTTTCTATAATACTGCCGCTATTAAGCAGTTTTTCACGCCACTCATTTATCTTATCACACAATTTCTGAAGTCTATCAGGAACCTTCCTAAAATCCATATAAGATCTTCCGCCTACTCCAGCGGTTACTCCAACTAATCGTAAGTCACCCTTCGAAGCATCAAAATTGCCAAATATGGTATTATATTCAGCCCCAGTATTTTTCATAACAAGAGCAGCTAGTTCTTTAAGCATATCAATTGAGTAATTCAAATGAGACTCTGCCATTTTCATTGAACGCTCATACGCATTTTTAAGATCCAGATTCATCAGCTGCTCACGCATATTTTTACCTTTAATGGAAATCCCCTCATCAAACAGAACTTGATTTTCTAATTCCGTTATCGTACTACCCTCTATCGCTGTAGAATGTGTAATTAAAGAATACAGGTAGAACTTTTTATAATCCACCTGCTCTGCTATTCCCAAAGAAGAATACTCTGCTAAGACCTTATTAAGCTTTTCTTCATAATCAAAAGAAATCATAACTTGTCCCTTTATATACTGCTAATCAAAAAAGATCATAAAATCATTTCTTAAATAATCCTTCAAAAAACCGCGTAGTCTTACTGGTTCCATCGATGTTCACATTCTTACCATTATAAGTCATATAATCTACCAATAGCTGCCAGTTATCATACACATCATCCGTCATAGATAGATTCTTACCACCATAATAAAGAATTAGCTTATTATATCTTCGAGCTCCATACTTAGAATACATCACAAGATTTGTGATAACATCACATTTAATAACCTCCGATATCGTGATGGTCTCTGAGAATATAAACCATCTTCGAATAGTGATAGTGCTCCCCTGCACGATAACTCGTTTACCCACGCTATTAAGAAATATGGCTAGAAACATTAGTGTCATAAGTACTAACATAAAAACCGACATAGTCACAAAGTTTTTCTGTCCACTAGCATAAACATCTCCCATTAATCCCCTAAAGAAAACAATTGGAGTCAATGGAAGCAGTATAACAACAACCAGTAATACAGCCTTCAACTGGTTATACGAAACCGTGAATGAAGTACTTGAAGGTACAACTGGCGCAGGTGAATTGTCATAATAATAATCATTCATTTAATCAAACTTTCCACTCATAATATAGCAAAATAATTAGTCTTTAATGTTCTAAACCTTTATTATTTTCTATATTTTTTCACTAAGTTAGTAAAAAAGAAGTGATAATCTCCCAAAGAACTCACTATATTTGGGTAAACTTAGTGAGTTTTTATATGGATTCTATTGCTTTAATTATCTTCTTAATATTAGCTGGTTTCAAATATGCAATATTCAATTCATTCTTATTATACTGCAGCGGAGTGTTAGCAGTTATACTCACTAATAAGTCCGTAAAGAACCGTTCCCAACTTATATACTCCTTTGAATCTATATATGAACTAGGTTTTTTAGAATCTGCTTCACATTTTTATCTTATCTAAGAAATTTTCGAAATAATCATAAAGTGGATATGTCTTACTATAAACACGATTATACCTGCGAACAGTTTTCCTCAAAGATAAAATAGATTTAACACTGTAAGGAATCTGGGGCAAACTATTCCTTGTAATCAAGACAAAATAATTATCACTTCCAGAAATTGCCTCAGCAAATTCTCGTGATTTTATAAAACTATGCCCCTCATCAATGAAAATGATACTGTTAGATATTCTACTTAATTTATACTCCCAATCTTCATCAGAAAGTATAGTTTTACAGGAAACACTACATTTGATTGTTACCCCGCTTTTTTTGCCATATTGTTCATAATCATGAACCAAACGTCTCACACTTGTTTTTCCCGTCCCACTATCACCTGTCAATATAGTGATATTACGTTCTAACACTAACTCATATGAAACTTTATTGTTGTATATTCTAATTGTATACTTGCCTTTCATACAATGTCCTCTTTATACATATTTAAAAGCACTCTTCATAAGTTCAGTCATATTATGAGCAATAGTGTCATCATTTAATACATGAATAATAAAATCACCCTTACCAAATCCCATCAAATGTTCCAGATTAATAGTAATATCATCATTCTTAGCCAGTTCAAGTATAAATGGAGCACAATTATCTCCACAAGTAGATGCATTAAAGATTTCATCCCTGCAATTTTTTATCAGAAGAAGTGTTTTAGTTCCTCCAGATAGTTTCTCAGGAGATATAACACCTAAAAATGGGCTATCTATCGCATTAGCTCCAATCACTTCTGATTTATCTATAGTTTTGATAACTCGTTTAGCAAAGTCATCTATAAGCCAGGATGATTCATATGAATTATCAAAATAAACATCAGTATTATATATTGAATCCTCGTTATCACCAAAATATATGTTTAACATAATCAATATCTCCATTATAGTGCATCACTTTCAACAACTAATATCCAAAAACTGCGCTTTCCCGTGTAGCTTCAATTCCACTGAATTGGCAAGAATAAAATTTGAGCTTTCTGATAACTGTTCATATTTCCGTTTATTTCTGTATTTAATCTGAAGTAATTAATACTTACGATTAAAACATAGCAGTATCCATCAATAGGTCACTATGCGATACTGAAATGAGCGAAAGCATCGCAAGATTGTGAATAGTATCACATACTTCATAGTTCTTTTCTTTACTCCAATGAGGTTTCCAAGAAATTACATAATCATAAACATCTTTATCACTTATCCTTTTCTCACCATCACTCAATTCATCAAATGAATATAGAACCGTTGCAATCATCTCAGCCTGGTCAGTACTTTTTATTCTTCCAAACAAATCAACAGTTTTTTTCATAGCTTTCCATTCATCTGAGTCGAATCTATCTTCAGAAATAATGACATCATCTGAAACACTGAGAGAAACCATCCGACCTAATGTTTGTTCTACAATCAGATTCGCATTAGCTAACGCCGTAATTGAATTTTTCACATCAACAGAATATGGTCCATAAGTACCTTTAACAAATGAAAAACCTGTCTTTACTCCATTCCTAGTCAATACATAACATATTTTTTGATATATAGTTCTTCCAACTTTTAATGAATATGTTCTTCCATTAAGTTCTCTCACAGCTTCTAAAATCAAATACCATTTTGGATTAATTCTAGAACTATTCTTCCCTAAAACATCTTCCTCTATAACTTTTTTAGATAAAAATTCTTCAGTAATTTCATTTCTACTAACACCAAATGGAGCATATATTTCAATTTCAATCGGAAGGAGACTCAGTTTTTGATACATCAACGGACCAACTACTTTCCAGGAAAGTCCACCATTTCCACACCCCAAAGGAGGAAAAGCAATACTAGTAATCCCATATTTCTCATAATTATTTACAAACCAATCTAATCCTTCTGATACATAAGATAATCTAGAAGGAGATCTCCAGTGATCCTTAGTCGGAAAATTAAGAATTTTGATACCATCTCCATTATCAAAAACATATGGACTTCCCGTTTTAACCTGACCAGAATTGCATTTATTTACATAATCTCTAAACATTTCCGGAAATCTTTTTTTGAATTCCAGAGCAATTCCTTTACCCATTACGCCAACACAATTTACTGTATTGACGACCGTTGAACATTTACTTTCAAATATATCTCCTATTTTTACTATCATAGACTCTTCTCCTAAAAAAACACCCTAGGCTCAACATTAATTTCTCTGTTAAATCCTGTAGCCTTCAATCTATCTGCAGCATCTTCATTCACTACTGCAGCACAAACCACATAATCAAATGGAATACAATAAGGAACCAGAACTTCAGCACATTTTATAGATTTTTTTCTTAGTTGTTCAAAATAATCATCATCTGTCCAATATCTCGCATAAACCATATTAAAATCTATATTCTCTAACCCTACACTCGCTCTATAAAAAGCAGCATAATTGCTCGAAGCATTTCTATCCGAAAGAACTACTCCTTCAAAATCTAATACCGTTCTATCTATCTTTAATATACATATTTCTTCGTTTTCACTTCTCTTTCTTGAAAGCATCGGATTACGTGGATCAAAGTATAAATTGACATATTGATGAAGTCTTAACCCATTGGGAATTCTAACCAAATCCCTCCGAACTTGTATTTCATTCATTGCAATTGATACATGAGAAATTCTTTTAGCCCTCTCATTAGATAATAATCCCAATCTCATAATAGATGAAATATTATCAATGGCCTGAATATTATAAAGTCCTGTCTGACCAGTAATCTCGGTAAATCGTTCTGACGGTTTCACCTTTTGTACCTCCATTATATCATATATTCATCCCTTATCATCGTGATTGTCTCTGAGAATATAAACCAAGTTCGTATAGTGATTGTACCGCCTTGAACAACCACTTTCTTGCCTACGCTATATACAAATACGCCTACAAAAAGAAGCACCATAAATACCAGCATAAAGACGCAGAAAAAAACACCACTCTTCTGCCCACTAGCATACACATCTCCCATCAAGTCCTTGAAAAATATAAAAGGGATAAGTGGAATAAGTATTACTACAACCAACAGTACAGTCTTCAACTAATTATATGAAACTACAAATGAAGTACTTGAAGGTACAACTGGCGCAGGTGAATTGTCATAATAATAATCATTCATTTAATCAAACTTTCCACTATCGATTAATTCATTTATACAAAGCATCAGTGCAAATGAATAAAATGTATGTAATGCTGTAAACAATCTAGTTAGTTTATGTCGTTCTTCTTCCTGATCTATATCGGTGTTTATTACCATAGGTCTAATAATATAATCTTCGCCTTTGATTCCCGATTCGGAGACAGCATTTCTATAAACCTCCTCCATTTCTGGCAAGAAATAAACTATACGACCTGTATACTTAAGTGATTCCTTAGAAGAATCTTTCTTAACATTCTTGATATCTTTCTTAGTATCCTTAGCATACTCATCCAAAAGCTCTATCTCGCTTTTGTTAACAAATATGGCAAATACGCTTGGTCTGTTATCTGTAACACTACTTTCATCTATAACAACAGGATAATATACGCGATTATATCCCTCGTATATTGGTTCAAACTGCTGTCCAACCTTATTAAAATCAAGTGTTACATAGGAATGCTCTTCTGGAAGTGTTCCTTCTGCTATGCATTCATTTAAATCAACAGATTTGCCAGTAAATGCATAAGCCCCGTCATCCTTACAATACTTTAGAAATATAATACCACAAAAAAATGTACCAAACGTTAATATACATATCAATATAAGAGAGACCATCTTTGAACCATTCGATCTGTTAGCCCTCTTCTCTGCAAACCTTCTTATATCATTATCCTTTGAAGCTACACCTGTATAAGGCTTGTGTAGATAGTATAGCTTCATAAAGATATATACAAATACTATAATTTGAATCATTTAATAAACTTCCCCTACTATTAATCTTCACAAAGATAGTTTAATCAAATGCGAACATATTGTAATTGGCATTTGATTCATCATCATGTGCACCTATAATAAACTCTGCATATGAGACAATAACGGTATCATATTGATTCTCTAATATATATTGTCTAAGATCAAAATCATCATTCATTCCCCTTAATACTATATTATCCACTTGATGGACACCTATAGATAAAAAAGGAATAGTGACATTATCATATGAATCACCAATAACAAGTATTTTACCATAATCTATATTATTATTCGAATTATTTATTCTTTGATACGCGTAGTGCCAGCTTCCTGCATGATTAACATCATCCTCAAGATTATACCTTTCTTCATCGATAAAATCATCGAAGGTCTTCCCCTCCTCAGCCTTATTATCTATATGAAATGTAAAATCTGTATCAAAAATCGGTTTTAATTCTATATAATCATCTAATCCTACATAAGATGCAGATAGTAGTTTTCCTTGTTCGCCAAGCCAACAGTCATCCCATTTCATAGCTGAATAATTATCTATATCATAGAGAGATTTGTCTATATCATACCCATAATCAGCATTTAACTCATCTACAATTATACCAGTAGCCCAAAGCCCTGCTTCAGCGTTCCAATGATGGTCAGTTCTATAAAATATATCTTTAGATGATAATCCATCTTCCGCCATACTCTTTCTAAGATCTATATAAGTAATACCTGCGTTACCTATTCTTTCTAAAAATAAATCAGCATTTCTATTCGTAAATGATTCATATCCAAAATTATCATAGAAAAATGAATCATCATTATACTTGGTTGGCTTATTTACATATAATAAGTTGATATCATTTTCTCTTAGAAAATCATTAAAGGAAACCATCTCATTATACTCATAGTCTGTAGATGTCTTAGGTGATGCACTTGCAATATACTTATCATCTGTAACATAGACACCTCTATCACTATAGTAGCTGTTCATACCTAATACACTTGCAACATGACCATTTAATTCTATGAATGAATCATTATATCTCTTCATAATTAATTGACCAGCCGCTAATAATATAAGAAACAGCATCATAAAAAATAATCTTATCTTGTTCACGATATCAGCCTTTCAAGATTTTATAAGCAATAACATATATCTTATAACACATCAGAAATTTCCATAAGCAAAAGGATTATTCTGTCCAGAAATAATAAATGATACTGCCAAAACAAAACCAATTATTAATACAATTCCATATACTATATCATATGCTTTCTTAAGAGAAGATTTATCTTCAAGCTTCTTTTCAAGAGTAGGAATAATTGGAAAGCAAAAAAGAACTGCTAATACTATAAAAAGCCAATAATCATTTAAGAGTAGCAAAGTCCTTTTATCAGCGGAATTATCCGGAGAATAAAACATCCTAGCAATATAAGAAAATGCATGTGACGCACTCTTTGCCTTGAATATAACCCATTCGATATTTATAAAAAATAGCGAAAATACTCTATATATTATCTTAGCAGGCTTAGTTTTCAAACGTTTAGTTATACCAGAAAGACGTTCAAATGAGATAAGAATAAAATATCCTAATCCCCAAATAACAAAATTAAGTGATAATCCATGCCATAAACCAGTTAGAATCCAAACTACAAACAGATTAAAATACACTCTACACTTGCCTTTTCGAGAACCACCAAGTGGAATATATATATAATCTCTAAACCATTCACTAAGAGATATATGCCATCTACGCCAAAAAGACGAGATATTCTCCGTCATATAAGGATAAACAAAATTCTCTTTACATTTATATCCCAAGAACTCCGTTAGTCCTATAGCCATATCAGAGTATCCTGCAAAATCATAGAATAGCTGCAGTGAAAAACATATAGATCCCAGCCAGGCATATGAAGAAGATAATGTGTCAACAGATGAATTAAAAATCTCATTAACTATTTTAGCCAAAACATCCGCTATTAAAACTTTCTTACCTAGACCAACAAAAAATCTATATATCCCATCAATTCTATATTTCCAGATATCTTCTTTTTCAGTTATATTTTCAAAATCATTGTATCTTGAAATGGGACCAGACTGAATTTGGGTAAAGATAGATAAGTATAATGCGTCATGTATCGGATTCGTATGATCAACCTTTTCATTATAAATATCAACAAGATAAGATATAGACTTAAAAGTCAGAAATGATAACCCCAACGGTATAAGTACATTTTCATCAAATCTATTATATACTTTATACCCCACCAACACTAATACATTTAACGATACACCAAAAATAAGCAATATCAGTTTGTTTTTCTTCTTTTGTTCGTCAGATATAGCCTTACCGATCAATATAGTAAGTACCACACTTATTAGCAATAAAACTATAGTTAGATCACTGTTTATATAATAAAAACATAAACTGGCTATAAGCAAAAGAATCTCTTTTACTCTCCCTTTAACTACAAAGGAAACGATTAACACCACAGGTAGAAAAACAAACAAAAATTTTAAATCAATAAACGACATCTATCCACCTGTTTCACATATTTTTTTTATTATTCTCTCCGCGCCCTTTCCATCTACAACAGAAAGCATTTTTTCAGAAAGTTTCTTTCTTAACTCAAAATCATTCATTAACATTTTAAGATTATCTATTATACCAGAACAATCAAAATCAACTGTTCTTAAGTCGCCCGCATTTAACATGATCTTTTTCTCTTCAAATCCAGTTGCTCCACCAATTTGATTGTCAGCAATCACATATGTAATCGTAGGTACACCACAAGAACAAAGCTCATATAATGTACTTCCCGCAGCCGAGATAGCCACATCACAAAAGTTCATTATCTCAGACATATTCTTAACGTTTCGGTGCAGATGTATCCACTTGTTTCTCTCAGATAATCTTTTAATCTCATCAAAATCAGGCTCATAACTACCAATAATAAAATGGTATTCTATCCCTTCCGATAGTTCTTTATCATCCTTTAACTTATTAATTATACGAAGCACCAAACCAAACTCATCGGATCCACCAGTAGAAACAAATACTTTCTTTGCCCCATTCCTTACACCTGATGGAATATTTCGTATAAACTCTTCTCTTAATGGTATATAATCAGTTCCTAAGAGCAACTCAGGTATAGTATTCTCACCATACAGCTCACTGTATTTTTCGTAAGACGCATAAATATTATAATTGATCAGATAATCAACATCATATGGAAATGAAAAAACGTCATCTAAATAAATAACCTTTGAATGCTTCTTAATTGTTCTGAAATATTCATTTGAAACATAATAACTATCAACAAATATATTGTCCGGTTTTTCTTTCTTTATCACCTCTATAAATGTTTCAGTTTCGCTCTCCATATCTCGGTAATCAGTATCCATTACAACAACAGGAAAGTCTTTACTTTCAATAAGATTCCTCATGGAATCATTCGCACAAACAAAAAAACACTCAGCGCCTAAATTTTTAGCCGCTGAGGCAATGGATAGGGATCTCATAACATGTCCCCACCCTATATTATAATTTCCATCTGCTCGAAATATAATCTTCATATAAAATCCATTAACGTTTTTCAGTTAATTTCATACATCAGTTCAAAAGCTTCTGCAAATTTAACTCCAATATTTGATCCTCGATATTTAGCTAAGGCCTCAAGTGCCTCAGCACTTCTGGGATGCGGATACATAGTTGATTCAGTTCGGTAGCAAGCCATCCCATCAACTTTATATTGAAACGTGTCCGAAACATCAAAAAATGCATTAGGCTTAAATGAATCATTATATATATAATTCCATTCTGTTGATGATGGCGTTTCAAATGTGTATATCTTCTTTACAGTATAATTACCAACCGGACGACACGCTGTAAGTACGGCCTCACAAGTAAGTCTATGATCAATATTTAAATCACCATGATGATGAGTAAAAATGGTATCCGGCTTATATTTCTCTATATAAAAACTGATAACCTTTATAATATCAAGCAAATCCATGCTATCCATTCTATTATCCGGAAAACCACAAAAATCGACGCTTGTATAGCCTATTTTTTTTGAAGCATTTATTGAATCCTTTTTTAATTCATCCAAATCATCAAAATTCGCTTCGTCTCGTTTATTACTTCTAGATGTAATTCCTTCAGCAAGTATTACAGCTCTTGCAACGCATCCGCTATTAACCAATTTTTTAATTGTTCCACCTTCACCTAACAATTCATCATCAGGATGTGCGGCAAACACTAAAATATTCTTCATCTCTCTTTATCCTTTTTTAGCAATAACATGATATTCCAATTCATTTTTATCTAACTCAAGCGGCAAATTTGTTTCCAAAACCTCACACTGATTAAAAATACTATATTTATCCATTAATTCTTTTTTATTATATGGCAGATTAACAGATCTATTATGTTCAATTGAGCCAGACTTAAGAATTTCTATCATTCCATTTTCATCTTTATTACAATCAGCATAATCACGATATATTAAGGTATCAAAAGTTGGATAAGACGCATATACAATTCCATTTTCAGATAAAGAATTACAAAACATATTAATCAATTTATCTTGTTCACTGTTTGTAAAATAATACATGCATTCAGAGGCTAAAATAAAATCAAATTTTACCCCTTCAAACACTTCATCCAAACTAGAATAATTTAGCAGATTTTCGCATTTAAAATGATTACAATCCCCCAAACCAAACTCAATACATTTATCAATGATCTTAGGCGAAATATCAACTCCAAACACTTCACAATTCAAATCCTTAAAGACTCTGGAGTTCGCACCATAACTACAACCAAAATCAAGAATCTTTAAATCTTTAAGATTCTTGTTTTTTACTAATTCAGGTTTTATACGCCTATGAAACAATGTAACTAAATATGAAAAAGGATATTTATTTCCAAAATCAGTCGAATCATAAACCTCAAACCACACACTTGTATTATCCATATTACCCCCTTATATTATTGAATAATTAGATTCATTCATTACAAAATCAATTATACCAAGATTAGGAATAAAGTCACCAAACATCTGGTTATACTCCGGATATACATAATTTTGAAATTCGACATCTATTCCCGATTCTTTAAATCTATCCGTATCTAAATAATCTATACCTAAAGCTCCCGAAATATACTTATCAGCTTTTATTTCTTTACAAATATCAAAAACTAGATCACTCTTCTTTGAAGTAATTCCCAAATCCGAAGACTTTACTATCTTTGTGTCAATGCCTAAAAAATCAAGCCAAAACAACAAATGATCCCAGCTCATATCAACAAAGAATTCGTATGATTTCGAATATAGTTTTTCCAGTTTAGGAAATACATCAGAAAAATATGGGGATTTTTTATAAGATAAAAAGATAGAATTCAAATGTTTTTTTTGCCAATTCGATCTATTATCAATAAGCATATCTTTCATAATCATTTCAAAATGATTTGTTTTAATTACAGGAACTGTCAACCATACCGGTCCATTTGCAGATTTAATCTTATTTCTATTAGTAAAACTATTCTTTTCAAATTGTACCGTGTCTAAAAAAACAAATACATCACTACGTTTTATTTTATCAAAATAACCCAGCCACGGATTATATGCTGGTTGATGAGCAGAAACAATCATAGTCTCCCCCTTATACTAATATAATCTTTTAATACCTTAATAATATAATCTTGCTCTTCAAATTCCAATGTCGGATACAAGGGAATAGAAACCAAAGTTTGTGTTAACTCGTATGCATTAGGAACTTTTTCCTTATCACATAACAATTCTTCAGACGTTATTGGACAAATGGATCCTACATTTTTCTCATTTAAATAATCTATCAAACGATAATGATCACAAGAAAAAACCAAGCCCCTATAATCAACGCCACCTTGCTTTCTCCATAATTTTATTCCATTATCTAAATATCTATCAGCAAGTTCACGTCTTCTTTTCATCAAATCCGGGAACCTAGATAACTGAACTCTTCCAATTGCCGCTTGCAATTCAGTCATATGAAAATTAAATCTTCTTTTATCATCAATAATCATATCAAACTTTCTATAATCTTTAAGAAAGTCAATAATACTTTTATCTTTTGATACAATAGCTCCGCCTTCACCACCAGTAGTAATAAGCTTTGTAGCATAGAAACTAAATGTGGAAATTAGTGATTGTGTTCCAACACGTACACCATCTATCGAAGCTCCTAACGCTTGAGCACAATCCTCAATGATCATATCACCCGAAATTTTACTTGGCATTCCATACATATGACAAACAATAGTAGCTTCTGACTTGCTAATTTCGTCCGATTGCAAATCAATATTAGGAGTATTAGCCTCCACATCAGCATAATGTACCTCTTTGTCAGCCAATAATACTGCATTTCTTAAAGCCGAACATGAATACGCCGGAATTGTAACTGAATTGCAACCATAAATATCACTCAATGCCATAATCGCAAAAAACAATGCTGCTGATCCACTTGATACAGCAACAGCATGACCTCTGTCTATATTTAAAAAATCACATAATTCATTTTCAAACGATGATACCTGATCACCTTGTGACAGGTACCCCGTTTCTAATACATCAACTGCTGCTTTTTTTTCTAAAGCACTAATCGATAATCTATTGTGAGGTATCATGTTTATTCTTATCCTTAATATAATATCCCTCTTTTACAACAGCAGGATTACCCACTATCAACGAATAAGGTGGATACTTTCCCTTAGGTACTATTGTTCCTGCACCAACAACAGAATTGTGTCCAATATACGTATTGGAACCTATAAAACTCTGCGTACCCACATAAACATTATCTTCTAAAACAATATCACCATATTCAACAGAATCACTAATCCCAATAGTTTTTTTATGCGAATCAGAGCAATTAATTACAACAAAGGAAGCAATATCACAATTATTTCCTATTATCACATTAGCGCCCTTAGCATATATCTCCGAAAAACCTCCAATATAAACCCCTTCACCTATATCAGGACTTCCATTTATCCATACAAGCGGGTGATATGAATTTTTTTGAATATCTGTTGCTTCAGAAAACAATTTTAAAAACTCGTTTTTATCCACAGACATCCTCCCTTTTTATTTGCTCTCCACATAAAATATTTCTCGTAGATTTTTTTCCAATAACATTATCCCACTCATATCCAAGAAGACCGTCACCCGGTCGTTTCATACATATGTTATCTTCTGTGAATACTTCATCTATAACTATATCTTTTTTTGCTGTTATACTTCTATGTGCCAATATTCGCATTTCCTTCTCTTTTTCAGAAGGTTCTAACACCCCAGTACCTAGAATTTTATAAGATTTCCTAATTGAATCAATCCATTTTTTCAGGTTCGGCGGATTTTCAGAAAACCAATGATCCGGCCCTGGCATATCATTACTTAATGTAAAGTGTTTTTCAAAAACACGTGCCCCCATAGAAACAGCCAAACATGCAGATTCAACACCAATTGTATGATCAGAAAAACCTAATATAATATTAGGATATTCTTCTGATAATGTCTTAAGTCTCAATATATTTACATCCTCATCCGGTGTAGGATACTCCGAAGTACATATCATAAGGACTATTG
>Ga0256404_1008293_pt1 | contig 15736 bp, 14 predicted proteins | sample RumenRJG_01DNA_FD_185990 | JGI IMG/M metagenome (GOLD analysis project Ga0256404, IMG submission 185990) | Bovine rumen microbial communities from Lethbridge, Alberta, Canada - RJG_01 | ecosystem: Host-associated > Mammals > Digestive system > Stomach > Rumen | place: Canada: Alberta | collected...
TTTATATTTTTAAAGTATGAATATATTGTTAACAGATTTGATATTCCTGGTTTGTTTTCCTCATCATAATATACTTTTCCTTCTGAATCTGTTACTGCTGACATTATTTTTTTTCTTATTGTTTCTTCATCATCTAATAAGTATATTATTCCTTTTTGATTTGTTGATGATTTACTCATTTTTTTTGTTGGGTCTTGTAAATCTTTTATTTTAGCTCCTATTTCTGGAATCATAGGTTCTGGAATTTTAAATGTATCCCCATATTTTTTATTGAATCTTTCTGCTAAGTTTCTAGCTAATTCTACATGTTGTTTTTGATCTATTCCTGTAGGTACTACATCTGCGTCGTATAGTAATATATCTGATGCCATTAGTATTGGATATGTGAATAGTCCTACTGAAACGTTTTCTTTATTTCTTGATTTTTCTTTGAATTGTGTCATTCTCGATGCTTCACCCATATATGTAGTACATTCTAATATCCATGAAAGATTTGCGTGATATAAATTCTCTGATTGAATGTAGAATGTATTTTTTTTAGGGTCTAGTCCTGCAGCTATATATAAAGCAACATTTTTTCTTATTCTTTCTTTTAATAATTTTGGATCTTGTTCCACTGTTATAGCATGCATATCCGGAACAAATATATATGAATCAAATAGATCTTGATTTTTTATACTTCCACTTATTCCTCCTATTAAGCTTCCTAGTGTTAATTCTCCACTTGGTTGTAGTCCTGTTAGTAATTTTTTCATTGTCTCACTTCCTTGTTTTTATTATATATCAATTTTATTTATTTGTCTATTTGATAAGAGTCTAAAAATTCTTTTAAATTCTTAGCTGTATTTTTAGGTAGAATACTTTCTAATTCATCTATAGATAGTTGTTTTAATTTTGTTATTGTTTTGTATTTTTTTAATAATTCTTCTTTTCTTTTTGTTCCTATTCCTTCTACATTATTAAGAATACTTTCTAATGAACCTTTACTTCTTAGTTCTCTATGATAGTTTATTGTATAGTTATGTACTTCTTCTTGCATTCTTTCTAAGTAGTGGAATAGATTACTTTTTATATCTATTTTTATTTCTTCAATAGGTTTTGTTTTTATTAATGCTTCTGTTCTATGTTTATCGTTTTTCTTTAAACCTACTATAGGTATATTCATATTTAATGAATCTATTATTTCTAAAGCAACATTAATTTGTCCTATACCACCATCTACTATTATTAAGTCTGGTCTTTCTAGATTATCTTTTAATACTCTAAAATATCTCCTATATAATACTTCTCTCATAGTTCCATAGTCATCATTTTTATCTTGTGTTATTTTAAATTTTCTATAGTCATTTTTAGATGGTACTCCATTTTTAAATACTACCATTCCTGATACATTGAATGTTCCAAATAAGTGGGCATTATCAAATAGTTCTATTCTATCTAGTTTTTCTAGATTTAATATATTTTTCAACTCTTCATTTGCTTCTATTGTTTTCTTTTCATCTCTTTTTATTAATTCAAATTTTTCATGTAGTGCGTTTTTAGCGTTATTATTTGCCATTTCTACTAATGATTTTCTTGTACCTTTTTGTGGTATTTTAATGTTTGAGTCTATTATATTTTGTAAAGGTTCTATATCAATTCCATCTGGCAATAATATTTCATATGGAGTTAATATATCTTTACTGTAGAATTCCGCTATATATCTTGTTAGAACACTTTCTAGTTCATCTATTATAGGCATTATTTTTGAGTGTCTTTCTACTATTTTTCCACCTCTAATAAAGAATACTTGTATACTTAAATAATCTTTTTCTATGTAATAACCAAATACATCTATTGAATGCATATCGCTTATTTCTACTTTTTGTTTAGATAGTGTTATATTTATGTAGTCTAATAATTCTTTTAATTCTTTAGCTGATTCAAAATTTAGTTTTTCTGATTCTTTAATTATATCTTCTTCAATCTTTTTTGTTATTAATGTATGATCTCCATTTAAGAATCTTATTATGTCTTTTTTCATATTATCTATCTTTTCTTTTGGAACATTGTGAGTACAATATCCTAGACATTCTCCTATATGATAGTATAAGCATGGTTTTTTATTAAATGTTTTACATTTTCTTAATGGATATATTCTATTTAATAAGTTTACTGTTGTACGCGCAGCTGTTACATTTGGATATGGACCATATAAGTGTTCTTTATTTTTCTTTCTATTTAAGTTTCTTACTATTGATAATTTAGGTATATCATCATTAGTTAGTTCTATATATGGATAACTTTTATCATCTCTTAATAATATATTGTATTTTGGGTCATATTGTTTTATTAAGTTTATTTCCATTATAAGGGACTCTGTTTCTGTTCCTACTATTATATATTCAAAGTCTTTTATTTCACTAACTAGTTTAGCTGTTTTACCATAATGTGTTCCTCTAAAGTATGAACTTAGTCTATTCTTTAATTTTTTTGCTTTTCCTACATATATTATTATTCCGTCTTTATTCTTCATTTGATAGCACCCTGGTTTATTAGGTACTAAACTTAATTTTTCTTTTATCCTATTTAATGTTTCATTATCCATATTATCACCCGCTTCTTTATTGTATCAAAAAAGGTAGATTTTTTCTACCTTTCATATTATATATTTAATTAACTTTCTATTATATAGTATGGATTTGTACTTGTACCTGAACCGCCTAGTTTGGTTGATGATTTAAGATAGAAGGCTGGGCGGTTTGCAAGTTGAACATATGCACTTGAATCAGCGCAGTATTTATACGTTTCATCCCCAAAAAACCACGTTTCAAATGTATTACCAAGATAGGGTGTTAGTGATCTTTGATAGTATCCTTTTAAATTATAATTATTATCCTGACATGGTCCAGAATTAGTTGATGAATTTTGTGGATTACCAGCAAAATTTGACCATACGTTTGTACAATTTTGGTTTGTTGATGATTCCACATATTCAGTTATATTCAATAATGCTATTTTGCCATACCACTTATATATACCTTCTTCTTCTTTTTCTTTTTTTATTCCTTTATCCCCAGTTGGATAATTGCGATAGTAATATATTCCTCCTACATTAAATTCGTGGACAATTATATTATCTTTAAAATCAAGTGTATTTATCCATGTAGTATTCAGATATGTATTTAATGATGAATCTTGGGTTACGGTTCCTATTCCGCCACTTTTTTTCCATATACTATCATAGTACTTATAATAGAATTGTTGTCCTAATGTTTTTCCATTATAATATGTATTATTCATATTTCCCCATACATTACATCCACGGTTTCCGTTGTTTTCAGCATTTTGTAGTGTACAAAATGTATTATTCGAATTATTTCTTGTGGTGTTGTTATCATATGATCTATTTTCTTCTAATTTTTCGTTTCTTACTACTTTTATTGTTCCATCTGTTTCATATGATACTATTCTATATGTAGTATCTACATTATTTTCTTTTAATGTTATATAGTTATCTGGGTTTGAACCTCTATATATTAATCTTCCATATTCTGTAGTTGATTCATATAGTCCGTCGCCACTTTGTGTTATTTGTGGTATTTCATAGTTCATGAATACGTCTGCATTACTTCCACATGTTTGGACATTATATGATGTTGTTATTATTTCTTCTGAATCAAATCCTTTTGTATAGCAGTAGTCTCCAAATTTTACTGACATTGCGATTGCACCATTGAATCTTATTTGAACTTTTCCTATTTCTGGTTTTGCTCCTGAATAATCTAAATAGTTGGTATTTGTATTGTTTGAATAATCGATAATTGTATTTTCTTTTATTCCTTTTACTTCATTATTTGCGATTTTATATTCTGCTGCTTTAACTAAATTTTGTGCACTTGCCATATTTGTCTTTTTTTCTGATTCGTTTAGTGTGTTTGTTATTTTAGGCGCAATTATTACCATTAGTAGTCCTAGTATTACTATAACTGCTAAAAGTTCTACTAGTGTAAATCCATTTTTACCTTTCATATATATTACCTACTTTCTATATAAATTTTATCATAGTTGATGAGTTTTATCAATTATCTTTTTATTTTTTCTAGAATATTAAGGAATCTTTAAAGTTATGACGTATGATATTTATAGGAGGTGTTTTGAAACATATAAATTTATATTAAATTAATTAAAAACATTATTTCAATTTTAATTCTGTGTTGAGATTATTGTGTATAGAAAGTGGGGTTATAATATGAATGAAGTAAAGAGTTATACAGAAAGTATATTTGAAGACATTAAACATATTGGTGAAAATGGGGTTGAATTTTGGTATGCGAGGGAATTGATGAAGGTTTTAGAATATTCTCAGTGGCGAAGATTTAATGATGTAATTAATAAGGCAATAGAATCATGTCGATTAAGTCAAAATAATTTTCAGGACCATTTTGCCGAGGTTGGCAAAAAGGTTAAGACTGGTGATTCTTATAGACAAATAAAAGATTATAAATTATCTCGTTATGCATGCTACTTGATTGTTCAGAATTCTGATTCACGGAAGGAAGTAGTTGCTTTAGGACAAACTTATTTTGCAATTCAAACTAGAAAAATGGAATTGACAGAATTAGAATATAAGGATTTGTCGGAAGATGAAAAGAGAATATACGTAAGGAAACAAGTAAGTAATGGGAATTATAGTCTTAACAGAACTGCCTTAAATTGTGGTGTTAAAAATCTTGCTGAATTTCATAATGCTGGTTATAGAGGTTTATATAATGGTGAAACCGCTGATGATATTGCGAAAAGAAAGGGTTTAAGATATAGAGAAGACATTTTAGATAATATGGGTAGTGATGAATTGAGTGCAAATCTGTTTAGAATTTCTCAAACTAATCAAAAGTTAAAGAATGATAATATTAAAACAGAGTTTGATGCAAAAAATACTCATTATAATATGGGTAAAGATATAAGAAATTTTATAAAAAGTCAAGGTGGTACTATGCCTGAGGATTTGCCTACTCCATCTAAAAGTTTGAAACAATTAGGGAGTAAAAATGAAATTACATAAAAAAATGCAACTATTGTTGCATTTATCCATTTATAAATGATATTAAGAATGGTCCAAGTACTATTAAAAGAATTATTGGAACTATAAATAAAACTGATATTATTGATATTTTATTTGGTAATTTATTTATTTGTTCCCTTACTGATAATACCTGCTTATCTCTTAAAAATTCTATTTGAGAATACATTGTATCTATTATTTTATTTCCAAATATATTTGTTTGAGTTATATTTAAAATAATATTATTTATAGTTTCTGATGGAATTCTTTTTTTTGTATCATTTAATGCTTCTAATAGTGTTTTCCCAAATTTTACTTCAAATAATGTTTTTTTAAATTCACTTGATAGTTCTGAATTAACATTTAATACAGTTATTTCTAGTGCCTTTTCTAAGTCTCTTCCTGATTCAAGTGTTAGTGTTAGTATTTCAAAAAATGTTAATGCTTCTCTATCTAGTAATTTTGTTCTATTCTGTATTGGTATATCTATGAATAAATATTCAAATAAGTAATAGTATATTATTGCGATTGCTGGTGATAATATATATCCTGTTTCAAATATTATAAGTGTTATTAGAAATATCATTAATGATGATATTAATCTTATATTTAAAAAGCTTATTTCATTAAGTGGATAATTATTTAACATAGTAATTTTACTATTTATCCTTTTTACTTCACTTTCTCTATATATTTTTGTAATTATATTTTTATTTTTCATATTTTCACCTTCAATAATTTTCTAATTACTATGATATATAGAATATAATATGTGAATACTACTCCTATTAATATTATTCCTAATTTACTTGTTAATAATGGTTGGAAATATATTGGATTAATTACCCAAATTAGTAGTATGAATGCGATTGGAACTATCATAAGTACATTAACTATCATCCTTGATCCACTTGTTAAACTTTTTAATTCTAATCTTAATTTTTTCTTATTGAATAATGATTTTTCTATTGAATTAAATACTTCTACTATATTGCCACCTGTTTGATTTAGTATTGTTAATGAAGCAGTTAAGTATGCAATTTCTTCTATTCTTATTCTTTCATATAGTCTATTAAATACTACATCCATTCCTAATCCAAATGATAATTCTAAGTTCATTTTTTTAAATTCTTCTGCCATTGGTCCTTCTAATTCATTTGATACTAGAGTTATTGCTTGTGTTATACTTCTTCCCGATTTAAATGCATTATTCATTATTATTATTGCTTGTAGTAAATCGTTTTCAAGTTTTTTTCTATACGTTTTATATTTATAGTAATATATGAAGTCTGGTAGGAAAAATCCAAATACAAGTGGTATATATATATCATAAATATTAAATATTTTAAATTTGATTGTTTTTGCGAATATTGCGATTATTACGCTTAATATTGAACAAAGTACTTTTGTCGATATAAAATCCATACTTGTTTTATTAATTTGATTATTTGTTCTTATATATTTTGTGTATTTCTTACTATATTTTTTTATAAATTCTGATTTATATAATATTTTATTTAGTTCTCCATTTAGTTTTGAAATTTTTTGTATAACATTATCAAATAATGATGTTGTTTCATCTTTTAATGGATTTATACTAAATTTACTTATTCTTTTTTCTAGTCTTATACTCTTATTATATACTAATATTCCTAGTGCGATAAACGCCAGTATTGTCATAAATATAATTTGTAGTATATACATACTTGTTGCGGAATTGGTTATATTTATTAATACTTCTTTTTCAGTAGTATTACCTGCTTTGTCTGATACGGTATATATTAGTTTTTTTGTTCCTTTTGTGTTAAAATTTAATTCATCCTTATTTGTTTTTATACTGCTTGTGATATTTTTATCAATATTATCTGTTGCGATAACATTTTCCATTATATTGATTTTTTTACCAAGGTGTATTTCATAATAGTTTTTATTAACTTTTATTATAGGGGCTTCTTTATCAATTATATATGTTCCACCTTCTATAATTGTTTCATTCATAAATGTATCATAATATAATGTATTAATTTTATAAATTCCTGTTTCTGAAAGTGTAAATGATGTTGGAATATTATTTATCATTGTTATTTCTTTATATATTTCATTATCTTTTATGATTGTTATTTTATATGATGAGTAATTTGTATCTGGATTAAATGATATATTAATATCTTTGTTTGTTGGTTCCAATTGTTCTGTTATATTAAATCCAATGTAATCCATTTTAATCACTCCTTACTCAAATATATCTTTTAAACTGTCTATTCCTCTTGATTTTAATTTACTATAAACTTGTGGTTTGTAATTGTGTTTTATAAATTCACCAATTACTTCTCCTTTTTCTGTCAATCCTTTTTGCTTGAATCCAAATATTTCTTTTAATTTTATATTATCTTTTTCGAATCCAACTACTTCACAGATGCTTGTAATTTTTCTTCTACCATCTGCTAGTCTTGATGTTTGAATTACGATATCTATTGCGTTTTCGATGTATTCTCTTATAGCTGTTATTGGAATTTCCATTCCCGCCATAAGTATCATTGTTTCTAGTCTATTTAATGCATCTATTGGTCCATTTGCGTGCATTGTTGTTAATGATCCATTATGTCCTGTATTCATTGCTTGCAACATGTCGAAGGATTCTTTTCCTCTTACTTCTCCTACGATTATTCTATCTGGCCTCATACGTAGTGAGTTTCTAACTAAGTCTCTTATTGTTATTTCTCCAGTTCCTTCATAGTTAGTTAATCTTGTTTCTAGTGAAATAACATGGTTTTGTTTTAATTTTAATTCTGCTGCATCTTCTATTGTTATTATTCTTTCATCATCTGATATGAATGATGATAAAACGTTTAATAGTGTTGTCTTTCCTGAACCTGTTCCTCCACATATTATTATGTTTAGTTTTGCTTTTATACTTGCTTCTAGAAATCTTGCCATATATGGTGTTAATGTTCCTGTTCTTAGAAAGTCATCTATGTTTGCTAATTCTTCTTTGAACTTTCTTATTGTTAGAACTGGACCGTTTAATGATAATGGTGGGATTATTGCGTTTAATCTTGAACCATCTTCTAGTCTTGCGTCTACCATCGGATTTGATATATCAATTGTTCTTCCTAATGGTTGTATAATTCTTCCTATTGTTCTTAATATATGGTCATCATTTATAAATGAAACGCTTTCATCTTTTATTACTTTTCCATCTATTTCAACATATATTTCATTTGTTCCATTAACCATTATTTCTGTTATATTTTTGTCATCCAATAGTTCAGTTATTGGTCCATATCCATTTATTTCATTATCTATTAAATTGTGTAGATAGCTTATTTCTACATTTGTTAAATCATATCCTTCTATAGTTGACTCTATTTCGTGTTTTATGAAGTCGTTCATATTTTGGAATTCACCAATATCATTATCTATTAAATTCTGGATTATTTTATTTCTTAATTCATCTAATAGTATTTTGTTTGGAAATGTTTCATAGTCTGTTAGTTCTTCCACTTCTGGTTCTATATTTAATCCAAATTCTTCTGTGAATTTTTTTTTGGCCATATTATCACCTTTCTAATAAGTCGGTTGCAATTTGATTGAATATTTTAACTGTATTTTTGTTAAGTAATCTTATATTTTTATCTAAAATCATTATATTTCCTTTAATTACAAATTTGTTTATATTTTTATTATAGAATGTTCTTGGAATTGTATAATCAATATTATTTTTAATTATATTTTTTATATCATAATTACTAAACACTTCATTTAATTTTGTATTTGATTGATTTAATACAACTACATAGTTTTCTTTTTCCATGTCTTTATGTATCGCAAGCATCGATTTTAAATTTTTCATATCTAATGGGCTATTATTTACTACGTATACAATTGTATCACTTTTATCAAATAGTATTAGATTTGTTGCATCTAAGAAGTGGTTTGTATCTATTATTATTACTTCATATTTTGTTGTTACTTTTTTAAGTATTGTACTTATATATTTTTTTTCTATTTTACTTGCATATCTTGGATCTTTTGGGGAAGGAATAATATCAATATATTCATTGTAGTTTAATATGTAGTCGTTTATATTTTTATATTCATTAACACTCATATCATATGCTAGTTTATATAAATCTGTTTTTACGTCGACATCAAGTGATAAAGCAATACCACCACTATATAGATCAAAGTCTAGTATTAATGTTTTCTTTTTCATTAGACTATATGTACCAGCAAGATTTAGTGCAGTTGTTGTTTTTCCTGTTCCACCTTTTACTGATGCGATTGTTATTATTTTTGCTTTAGGTATTGCCATATTTATCCCTCACTTATAATTATATTTTCATTTTCTTTTAGTCCTTTAATTTTATATTCTATTTTTAAGTTTCTTCCAAAAAGTTTTTTATTTTGTATTATATTTATTCTTATTTCATTTTCGCTTGTAAATACAGTTTTTTCTTTTATATCATTTATATTATTATCTATTAAAGTGTTTATTTTTTCTGTATTTGGTGTTTCTTTTAAGTTTTCTCTTATTATGTCTTTTATTATGTTTTTTGTTTTTGATTTATCTAGGTATATATCTCCTACTTCTATTGTCATCATTAATAGGAGTAATACAATTGGTAATATTATTACAAATAGTACTAATACTTGACCCTTATTGTTCATATATAGTCCTTCTTGTTTCTATATTATTACCTAGAATTTTATTTATTAGTGGCATATTCGTTTTGATATTTTTTTTGATTGTTATTGTTGTTAAATCATTATTTTTTGAATATGAAATTATTATGTTATTTGAATTTACAAAGTTATTAAGTTCATCTGTTTTTTTATCTTTATATAATTCTGTAATTAATTCCATGTTTGATTCTAATTCGGATTTTTTTAATGTTATTTTTCCAAATTCTATAATATATAATAATATAACTAGGATAATTGGTAATATGATTACAAATTCTACTAAAGCTTGACCACTATTTTTCTTCATATTATCACTATCCTATCATATAATAAATTATATCAAATTGTAGTATAAATGTCAAAAAAAATAATCCATTTTCGGATTATTGACATGTACCTTCTCCAGGTTTATTTCCTTCTACATATATTTTATCAACTAAATTACATGATGATTTTGTAATAGAGTCTTGTAGATAACCACCTAATATTTTTACAACACTAACTGCAATCACACTTATTACTGCAATTATTAATAAATATTCTACTAGTGCTTGCCCTTTACTGTTTAGTTTCATATAAATCCCTCTATTCTGTAGTTTACTTAGTATAAGTATACTAAATTTATTTTTATTTGTCAATTAGTGATTTTTGTGTTATAGTATGTTTGGTGATTTTATGAATGTTTTAGTTGGCAGAAAAAAATTTAATTTAATAGATTGCACTGATTTTTATTCAAGGTTTAAAGGGTTAATGTTTACTAAAGATTTTGATTATTGTATGAGATTCAGTAAGTGCAACAGCATTCATACTTTTTTTATGTATGCCCATATTGATGTTGTTATGACTGACAAGGATGATAATGTTTTATATATCTTTAAAGATGTTAAGCCTAATAGAGTTATTTTACCTAAGAAAGGTGTTTACAACATTTATGAATTTCCTGCTGGAAGTATAAAAAATAATATTAAGAAAGTAAAGGTATCTTAATATGTTATCAATAAGTAGTAATATTTCTAATGAAATTGTAATTAATAAGTCTAGATTTATTACTTTTTTATATAGGGTTGATTCTTTGAATGATATTAGTAAGTATATTGATGATCTTAGTTTAAGGTATAAAGATTCTACTCATATTTGTTATGCATATATTTTGGATAACATCAAAAGATTTAGTGATGATGGTGAGCCTGGCGGTACTGCTGGTATGCCTATATTAAATGTTTTAGAGAATAAGAACTTAAATCATATTTTATGTTGTGTTGTTAGATATTTTGGCGGTGTTAAATTAGGTGCTGGAGGACTTGTTCGTGCTTATTCTAATAGTTCTAGTAAAATTTTGGATTTAGCGAATATTATTGAACTTATTCCTGGAAAATTATGTAGTATTAGTTTTAATTATGATGATACAAAGAATATAGACAAGTTGCTTAGTGATTGTAATATTATTAATAAAGAGTATAATGATTATGTAACTTATTTATTTAAGTCTGATTTTGAATTTATTAATACATTATCTAAATATGATGTTAAGATTATTGAAGATTGTTATATAGAAAAAGAGAACTAGTGTTCTCTTTTCTTTGTGATTATAAATAATATTATTCCGATTAAGCTAATTATTGTTCCTTCTTTTAATCCTCTTGGTTGATATTTAAATTCAATTGTATGTTTTCCTTTATCAAGTTTTAATGATATTAGTGTATCAAATGCTTTTATAGGTTCTTGTTTTTTTCCATCTACAATTATTTCAAATCCTTTATCATATGGAATTGATGTATATAACATGTTATTTTCTTCTACTGTTACTGTTGTTTTAATGTAATCTTTGTTGTACTCTACTATTTCCAATTTTTCTTTATTCAGTAGATTAATTGCGTTTTCGAATTTTTCTAAGTTTAATGTATAAAACATTATTTCTTTTGGTTGAATGTTATCTTCTAGTAATAAGAATTCTAATTCTATCTGGTCATTTATATTATGTCTTCCTAATTCTAGAATATTTGCTTCATATCCGTTTTCGTCTGTGATATCTATAATACTTTTGCCATTAAGTAATACATCTACTTTTTTAAATTTTTCGCATGACATATATCCATATAAGATTCCTTCATTTTCAGCTGTTAGTTTTATTTTAATTGAAGCCGGTTGTTCATTATTTATCTTTTTATATGTTGTTTTTTCTTTTGTTTCGTCTTGTTTTAAATTAATAAATTCTATTTGATAATTATTCTTGTAGAAGACATCTTCTATATTTTTATTCATTGTTTTTAATATATTATTTTGATTCTCAAATGGTTTATATTTTTTTAGTTCTAATTTTTCTAAGTCTTCATTAACCATAAATCCAAGTGGAAGATTATATTGATTTTCATAAATATTTATTTTATTTTTTTTATCTATTTTTTTATAGTATTCTAATTCATTTTTAGATAATAAGTATTTTATATCAAATAGTGAATTTGTTACTAGCGTTGATCCATAATAATTTGTTACATAGAATCTATTAAATATTCCTAAGTATTTTCCTAATAGTTCGTTTGTTTTTCCTTCGTATACACTACTAAAGTGTGATATACCATTATAGTTTAATAATAATTCATCATTTGAAGAATAAGAATAATCTTTTTCTAATCTATAGAAGCTATTATCTTTATCTTTAATATTATCTATTATATTTCCTGTTTCATTCATGAATTTGTTATATTTTTCTTTATTCTGATATTTTATATTATATACTGTTGTAAATCCATTTAAAAACATTTCTAGTGTTAGTAAAATCATTATATAATTTTTTACTTGCTTTTTATTTTTTGATAGATATATTAAGTAAAATATTTGTAATATTGATGTTCCTAATATTTTATAATACATTGTTTTTGTATATAATAATTTATCTAATACTAGGCTTATTAAAATTGAATAAAATATAAAATTTTTTATAAATTTTTTATCTATTTCTTTTATATTTAATATACTCTTATATGCGATTATTAAAAGTATCATATCAAACATAAATGAATATCTAAATGGAAATCCTACTGGATTTTTAAGTGTATGCCAAATTGTATTTATTGGTGAAAATACGAATCCTAAAGCGAATAGTCCTATTAGTATTAATGATGCATATTTTTCTTTTTCTTTTATATTTTTATTGAAGAAATAATATATTACTAATACTATCATTATTTGTGATATATATAAGTTTGGTAGTGTTCCTAATATATCACTATTTTTAAATGTTCCAATATAGAATCTTGTTATTAAATCTAGTATTGCGAATCTTTGATTTGGTACAAAGTCTCCTAATAATCCGTTAGCCTTTCCTTGCATAAGCGAGAATATTGATGGAATTAATACTACTCCTGCTGTTAATACTGATATTAGGATATATTTTATACAGTATATGATTTTTTTTATTTCTATTTTTTGTTCTTTTATATATAGTTCATATATGTAATATAGTAATGATGCAATACATGACATATAACCTATGTAATAATTAAATATTATTGATAGTGTTAGTGATGTATAGAATAATAATGGTTTTTGCTCTAATAATTTGTCTATTCCTAAGAATATAATTGGTAACATTATTACCCCATCTAACCACATTATATTCTGGCTATATGCGATGTTATAGGCCATTAATGAATATGTGATACTGAATAATAGTGATAGTTTTGATTCTTTAAATTTCTTATTGAAATAAATATAACTTGTTAATCCTGTAAGTCCTATTTTTATTACGTTTATTATTAATATAAATTTTGGTATATCTATCTTATTAAATAGCACTAGAATTACATTTAATGGACTCAATAGATAGTAAGTCATTATTCCAAAAAAGTTTCCTCCTAATGTTTTACTAAATGTATAGAATGGACTTGTTACTCCACTTAATACATCTTTTAGTGCTCCAAAGAATTCTACATATTGATTTGCTAAATCTACTGTTAATATATTTTTATTACCGCCTATTACTCCTACTGACATATACAATAATATCATTATTATTACTGGTATTATAAATGATAATATGTTGTATTTTTTTTGTTTCATATTTTATCCCTTTCTTTGCGTGGATTATTTTACCATATTTTTTTTAATTTTTCTACTATTTGCAGGTATATCCATCTTGTTCATATTGTTTTATTTGTTTGTGTTGTTCATCTTTTATATTATATTTTCCTTTTTCATCTTCATTTAATTTTTCTATATCTAGTATATATGTGAATACATTTTTATCGAATTCTATTTTAATATTTTTATATGAATTTTGTTCTGATTTTTTACTATCTTTTATACTTTCTAAATCCATATTTTCATCATATGTTTCTTTTATTATAATTTCTTCAACGGTTCCTTGTTTAGATTTTATCTTAATTTTTGTTTCTTTTTTCATTCCATTTATGTTTTCTGTTTTATTACATTGTTTTGTTATATATCCTTTCCCTGTTTCACCAAGGCATCCTGTTAATAATAATAAGGTTAGTATTAGTCCTATTTTTTTCATAGTTTCTCCTCCAGAAAAAGTACTGAAGCAATCAGTACTATAGATATTTTTTTATTTTATTTATTTCTTTTATATAGTCTTCTTTTATCAAAAAATCATCAAATCCATCTTCTATATAGTGTTTTTCTAAGAATGTATTTTTTTTATTTATAAGCGCTAAAGAAGGAAGATTTTTATGTATTTTTTTTATTTCTTTTATTACATTTATTCCACTTTCTTCATTTAAATCTTCATCAATTATTATACATTTGAAGTTTTCTTTTTTAATTTTTTCTATACATTCTTTTGGAAATAACGTTGAAATAACGTTTATGTTTTCTAGTACTTTTTTTGTTTCTTTGATTATCTCTACATTATTTGTTAGTATAATTATCTTTTTTTCATTTATCATTTTTTTTGAATAGTGTTCTAATGATTGTTTTTTTGTTTTTTGTTTATTTTCTATTTTTTGATCTATTGCGATTAAGAAGTTTGTTCCACTATTAAGTTCACTTTTTATCATGAAACTTCCATTTATAGATTTTATTATTTTATGTGATAAAGGTAATGATATATTTAATTTATCTATTTTTTCTATTTCTTCTGGTGTTATTTCTGTTGAAACATTTAGTATTTTATTGATTTTTTCTAATTCTATTCCTTTGCCTGAATCTGATATTTCTATTAATAATCTACATATTCCATACCTTACTATTGAATCAACATTTAATTCTATGAACCCTTGATCTGTATGTTTTATTGAGTCAGTTGCGACAGAAATTATAACTTGTTTTAATTTTGTATTATCTCCTGATAAGTATTCTGGAATATTTTTGGATATATTATATCTTAGTTCCAAATCTTTATTTTGATTTTTTATTTCTGCTTTTATTCTTAATCTTATTTCTTCAAAGAAATTTTTTGTATTGTATTTTCCTTCTACTATTTTTAAGTTTTTTATATCCATATTTGAAATATCAATGGCGTTATTTACATAAGAGTATAACTGTTTAGAGTTCATGTTTATTTGTTGTGCTTGTTCTTTGATTTTCCCATTTGATGTTTCATAGATATCATTACTTAGTTTTGCAATATCTCGTAGTGGCTTTTTTAATTCTTGTGATATTTTGAATAGGAAATTTGTTTTTTCTTCATAGTTTTGTTCTGTTAATTTTTTATTGATGCTTAATTCTTCTACCATTTGTAAATCTGGATTTTCTATTGTAAAGTACATTAATACCAACATTATTGTATGAGCTGATGTTATTATAAGCATACTTCTATCTACTAGTTGTACAAATGCTGCTGTGGATCCAACAAATACAATTCCAAGTAGTATTGTACCTATTCTTATATTGTATTCTCTTGTATTAGATTCTCTCGATTTCTTCGTTGCTGATGCTTTCATACATCTATAAATCCAAAATGGTGCTATAACGCATGTTGTGTAAATTAAGAAGTTTATACTTGTTCCATATGTATAGTATTTAGGTGGAACATTATAGTACTCAATT
>Ga0256404_1008295_pt1 | contig 15734 bp, 13 predicted proteins | sample RumenRJG_01DNA_FD_185990 | JGI IMG/M metagenome (GOLD analysis project Ga0256404, IMG submission 185990) | Bovine rumen microbial communities from Lethbridge, Alberta, Canada - RJG_01 | ecosystem: Host-associated > Mammals > Digestive system > Stomach > Rumen | place: Canada: Alberta | collected...
TCGAGTGTATCGACCACATAACCGCTTGATTTGATCTGAGTTCTGTCAACTGTATTTATAAAATGCAGGCGGTCAAAGGGCTTATCAAATCGAAGCGTCGGAATGATGGAAGATATAGTTTCTCCAGCGAGCAGCCTCTTGGCAACATGAACATAAATCACACATGCTTCCTCGGAAATCCAATGACCATGCGTAATTGCAGATACTGCACGGATCTCATCATCTGTACAGTCCACGAACGCAAGCGGCAGGACACGCATAAGGGAACCGTTTCCGTTATCCCATTCTCCGATTGCAGGCTTGCCCTTCTTAAGTGCAGTGCAGGTAGTGACTCCAGCATCGAACACATCGCCGTCCGTCGTATAATCTCCGTACAGAAGCCAATAGTTGAACTTAGTACGGATGTCCTCCGTCACTATTTTGCCACAATGGGCTTTAAGGCTATCCAGTGTTGCCAGCGTCATGGATGTATCATCCGACCAAGTACCCGCCGGCTTATGATGTGTCCCGTAACCGATCATATCTGCACACAGGAAAGTGTCCCTCTTTTTGAATTCATAAGGTACACCGAGTGCGTCGCCGATGGCGAAACCCAGTATTGCATCTTCCATTTTACTCATGTTTCTATTGTCCAACCTTATCGTAATTGTATGTCCTATTTAAGTGACATGTCCGTTTCCAGCATCCTAACTATTCCGCACTCTCTCCATGACAGTATCCGTAATACCAGCACTCATACGGCTCCATGCACTGCTCTCCCGGAAAGACTTCCACTTCCTCTGGCTGCTTCTGCATCCTATTTAGATCCCAGATATGGTCATTCACCCACTTTGCGCGCCCTTTAGTCTCTTTCGTGACATCATGGATCACAAAAGGCGACGCTTCATCATCGCCATGCGTCACGATGTATATATTTCCGACCTTAATCTTACACCGGCTCAGAATATAGTACTGGAATGCGGTGTCCCGTATGAACTGCTTACGAACTTCACCCGCATTCTTGACCTCGTAGAAGTCATATCCGTTTTCCGCCTTTTTCAAAATATCGACGGCGCAATAGTTATTGTAATAGATGAACGCCGCCTCACAGATCACCGGTGTTCCCTTCTCCAGATGCTCATCCGTCTTTGCAGCCATCGCTTTTTTGTCCGGAATCTGCGTTCCGGGGCGGTAAATAGTCATTTCCTCGTATTCGCCGAACATGGCCATTGCGCGGTCACCGAATTCATTTCCTGCGTCCAACTTCTCTTGGATATATGGTGGAATAATTCTAAGATTCGGTTTGTGTTTATCCAACCACAGCATCTTGCGGCACTGCATGCCGCGCATGAAATCCGTTTTTGTGATTCCCATAAACAGTATCCTCAGATAATCCTGCCTTCCAGATGATCCATCATTTCTTCATCCATTCCTTACCGGCATTCCACGCCTGTCCGACCTTCTCACCAATCGTATAGTATCCGAACTTGAACTGGTCAAAAACCAGCGCGTTCACCTTTGTCGGCTCTATTTTGCCGTTTTCATCCAGCACCGATTCCTCCGCGCTCGTGTTGATAATCTTTCCGACGATCGCATAGAATGTCTCGTTCTCGATCACCTGCTCCAGCTCGCATTCCATCACGACCGGGAACTCCTCGATGACCGGCGCATTCACAAACGCGCTCTTCACCGCTGTGTAGCCGGTCCTCTCGAACTTGTCTTTCATCGTATTTCCGGTCGCTATGCCAAAAAAGTCAGCCACGTCCATGTGATCCTTATCCGCCAATGCCACCGTAAATGCCTTCGTCGTGAGGATATTCGCGGTCGTCTTGTGGTCCTCGCTCAAGAACAGCGTGATCTGGTCCATGTCAGACATCATGCCCCACGCTGCGTTCATCACGTTCACTTTGCCGTTTTCGTCATATGCCGCCACCATCAGAACCGGCATCGGGAATACTGCCGGGATTGCGCCTAATGCTCTCTTCATTTGTTTTGTCCTTTCTAGCAAATGATAAAATGATCCGTTAGTTTCTCAAATACTGCATTCTCAAGTTTTGACTTAAGAATTCGGATATTATCGTATCTCTCGGCATTCTTTAAAAACCACTCTTTAATATTAGTTGAAATCACGTAACTCCTCTCATCAGGTTTAAGAGAAAACAATATAGAATCGTACCATCGAAGTACAATCTCTTGCTTTTGTTCTGTTGTAAGATCTGAAAACTCGATACAGCAACCAATTCTAGAGAACATCGCTGGTCCTAATACCTTTTTTATTTCTGCTTCATTGCTAAAATTGCATGTCAATAAAAAAACTGCTTGTCCAAGATTAACATTATAGTTTGTATCTACATACTTTCCTTCATCAAATAACTCATAAAAGGCATTGTAAAACAGGGGATTTACCTTATCAAATTCGTCAATCAGAATTACATTTGATTCTCTCCCGATCATGTCTCGCGCGAAGCTACTCTTTGAATGTTCAGAACCAAATACATAATTGTAAGCCTCATCTGTCTGCATCATCGAGAACTGTACTCGTAGCAGTTCACCACCAAGAGCTTTGCTAATACTTTTTGCGCTCTCCGTTTTACCAACGCCGGAAGGTCCATATAGCATTAATACAACTGGTTTTTTACTTACACCAGTCGTTAGCCTATACATGCCGCTGATAATCTGCCGCTTACATTCTTCCTGTCCTAATACATCTTCACTAATAGCTGAATATACTTTTTTTAAAACTTCTCTTGTTAGTTGAGGATATTCGCTTTCATGGTACTCTATGTCATCGCCATATCCCGCACGTAGTGATTCGACGACACGACGTGGGGGATTCTGGACATATAGAGTGCCAATATCATAATTTAATGTAACTATCGTAGTGAAATTAGAAAGGACATGCGGAAGAACTGATCCATAGTCATCTGCTCGCACAATGCAATTTTCGACTTTCATCTTCCTGAATAAAGCTTCCTCTCCCACACCAGATTCATTTGGTCTTAGTCTAGCATTGTAATGTTGAATCAGTTCCATAAACGGAATAGTTTCATCGTATTCATTTAGCACAGAATCGAGATACTTATTAAAATCCTTCTTCGATCCAGTAAAAATCACCACCTTATCAGTCATCTGATTCTACCCCCGCGAGAAGAACGTCAAAAACATCAATGGCCTTGCTTGTCATATCGGAATCATTTGGTTCGTTTTCATCCCTATATGAAGGGTTATCCTTCGGAATAATTGATACATTCATATCAAGCTCTTTACTGACATTTAGCATATCAAGGGTCGTCTTTCCAACCTTAATAGCGTAAATCGTCAAATTCATCTTTAGTAAATCAGAAATAGTATATCCGTTCTTAAAAGAGTTGATATTAAAACGAAGAATAACTTTACTCCTTCCTTTTGTTCCAACAAATTCGTAATAGCCTTTTGCATTTTTCAAAACGCTCTCAAGCTTGTCAATAGCAATGTTAAACTCTCCAGCAGGGATTGAGGATTCACTTCTCAGCATTGATAAATAAGGTGAAACCATCACCATATATGATAGAGAGTCTTTCTCGGCCGAAATAATATAACCGTCAAATTTTTTTATCGCGCCTTTATTTGCTCTTGATGCTGACTTCTTAGATTCATCTTCATCCAGTATCTGTAAAAAGTCCGTTAATATCGTGTTCTTTACAATATTTCTGACCATCTTGCTACTATCAAAAGATAGCTTACCAGATACATTCCCTTCAGCGGATGCATCCCACCCAATTAGCGCTTTAAATACACCACCAATCCCAACTTTTCCGCCGACATTTGCCGACTGTCCTTCAGAAGCGTCACGCGATTTGAGAAGTTCAGTTGTTGTTTCCAGTTCACCCCCCGCTACAATCTGCACATAATCAGTAACTGACTCTTCATCAAAATAAACGATTTTGCATATCTTAGTTGCCATATGCTAATTATCCTCCGGTTCCCTTAAAGCAATTATTCCCAGACTATTACAATAAATTAAGTTTTCTAATCCTCCAGTTTTATAAAATGAGTCAATACTTCATCTGCCAATTAGTTCACTGGATAATCATATACGACTTTACATTCATCAGCTATCATTGCCAGGAGTCTTTTCTTTTCCGCATACTCCCTATTCCCGACAATGATTATTTGGTCTTTTGCACGGGATAATGCGACATTAAGGCGACGCTCATCCGCCAGGAACCTAAAAGGTCCTGTTGTGCGGGTAATTCCAAAAATAACAATATCCACTTCTTTTCCTTGAAAGCCATCGACCGTATCAATCAATACTCTCAGTTTGCTATATTCATGTATAGTTCTTCTCAGTTCAACGACTTGTTGCCTATAAGGGACAATGACTGCCACATCTTTTTTACCATCAGCTATTCTTTCAATCCGATTCAAAATCTTTTCGATCAATATGCACTCATCAAAATTGCGAAGCACTGGGTTGTCTTCCGTTGATTCATACGGATCGGGCCACATCTGTGTTGGTTCATAGTCAACCCATAAGAGGCTGTCCGTGATCGATTCGACTCTTCCATTTCGCAAAACGCCTTCATAAAACAAATTACTGATTAGATTTCCGATAGACGTTTCCATCCTATACTGAGTATCTAAAAGCACTGTGCTCTCAGAACGGCTGAAGAGTTCATCTATATACATATAATGTTGAAGATCACAATGCTCAATATTCCTTATTATTTCCCGATCCTCTGAACAAAAAACCGGCGGTAATTGTCTTGGATCCCCAACAAGAACTGCTTTCATTGATACGGTGAGTGGCATAAGTATTTCCGGGAGTGTTGCTTTGCATACTTCATCAATGATTGCAAAGTCAAACATCTCCGTTGTATCCATAAAGCGATAAGCCCCTACTCTATTACAGGTCATTCCCACTACATTAGCAGAAAGAGCAAGTGCCTTTTCAAGCCCACGCGTTTCAACTTTAGGAATTGCCTCCTTAATGATTTCTACTATATCTTGATCGTTACATGTATTGATGAGCCATTTTTGATAAGCATCCATAATGGCACGCGGAGAAAAATCATCCGTATCCGAGTCTTGCTCTTTATCGCGGATTCGTATACATCTTATGGTTGAATCCAGTTTTGAAATACGTGTAATAAGGTTGTTAACTGCAACATGGGTCTCCGAGCATACCAATATTCTTATATTGGGGTCTCGATGATACAACTGAAGACAAATCTCAGAGATAACCTGTGTTTTCCCTGTGCCAGGGGGACCTTGTATCAATGATAAGCAATTGTTACTGTTAATGGCGTGTCTTACTGCTTCCTGCTGTGATTCATTTAATTCAAGGTAATTGATTTCAATATCTTCATCGGATAGATTTGCTTTAGAAACCGGATTGATAAACTCAATCAGTAATCGTGGATTCAACACTGCAGAATGCCGTACACGTTCAATAGCTGTAAGCTGTCGGGTTGTTTTTTCGCGCTCACCATCGTCTTTAGCGTTAGATAGTCTTACATCCAAAAACTCCTTCCAGTGCGCAAGATGGTCAATCCATTTTTCACTGTTCATCTTCCACACCTCTCACATATATAACAAAATCAATTGACTTTATCAAAAAACCGATATTGATACCAGGTAAAAGAGAATTTAGGATTTGTTGTTTTGTATCCTCATCTGTGATATACAGCTTATTATCATACGCTTTCAATTGTGTATCAGCAGAATCCTCCAAATATAACGTTTGTTCTAAGCACTTTTCAATTACTGCTAATACTGATTCTGAAATGCTTAAAGTGCGCGACTTAAGACTAGCCCGGAGAATCTGATAATTTACAAGTTTTTTAATTGCATTGGCTAATACATCATCACTATATACGCAAAGCAAAATAGCGATAGTTTTTACATCTTTAACACCACCAAGTACCAACCGGAAAATAGTCTGTTCTACAACGCTGAACCGTCCGGATAATAAGAAATCAATTCTTGCCGTCATCAGCGTTTCTCCTTCCTTTTTTTTCTCTTTGACTCTGTATTTTCTTCCACAATTGTATTTTTTTGATTTCTGCCCATTCCTCTGGTGTTGGCCGATCAGGGCGTGGGCTTAGTTCCTTTATTCGTCTTTCATAATCAACAATTCTACTTCCATACGCCTTTCGAGTACTATCAAACTCTTCCAGAACATGATTTACCATTTTCTGCGTATTATCAACTTCCTTTTGAACAACCACTACAGCAGGTGTGTCAATCCAAGAACCTGTTGCAATAAGCTTCTTAGCAGTATTCAGCTCCGCTTCAGCTTCATCCAATCTTTTTTGTTCTAACGCAATTACCTGCTTTATTTCGGTTACTTCAGATGTGTCCGATAATAAACGCATTACAATAATTCTGGTATCAGATGATTGAGCATTTGCAAGTTTCTTCTTTGCCGCTGCCAAAGTCTTATTATGAGCAGCAACTCTTTTTTCTATTTCTGCAGCCTTTTCCTTCGCTTTAAATAAAGCAGATTGCATTTCGGAATTGAGTCGATCTGTAGCAATATCTAATTCTCGCCTTGCCTCTTCGACACGTTTTTCAAATTCAGATACGGCGGCGTCTCTCTCCGCACTAACAGCTTCTTTTTCAGAAACCAGTTTATCGAACTCCCTTTGATAGGTCTGTTGAGCCGCTTTAATACCGTCTTCTTCAATTATCATCAGTTCCTTCAAACGGATTTCAGCAAAAACCGCATCATCGTATTGATTGGTAGAACTAATTCTTATGAGCGGAACAGAGTATTTCTTAAAAAGGTCAAGAATTTCTTTTCTTTTAGTATTCCACCCATTCAGCCGTCCCCTTAATAGTTCAATATCAGAGTTTATGCATTCAATTTCTGTATTTGCATCATCAATCTTTGATTTGCAATCCTTGATTTCATTAGATATACTGCGTCTTTCTCGTTGAAGTCTATCCCATCTAAAGGAATCGTCGGAGTGTTGCTCCTTCATATCTCTGATATCACTTATAATGCCTTCCTTTTCATCATATAGCGATTTTTTACTATGAGAATAGTATGCAATGCTCCTTTTTAATCTCTTTATATTATCCTTTTTTTCTTCGATTTCGGCACTAATGAAAACCATAGGTCTTGCCCAGTAAAAACGAATCACCCTTGCATTATTCACAAGTATCGAATTATAGTATTCAATCTCTTTCTCAATGCCCTCCGCTTCTGCCTGCAAATTGTTTTGTACTTTGTACTCTGTGTTCCTAAAAGTTTTCAATTCCTTACTTAGCTGCCGTTTTTGCTCAATTACCCAAGCGATATATTGAATCTCCGAAACAAATGAAACCCGCTCCTCCAGAATTGTTCTTAGATTCAATAATGTGTACCATTTGATCCTATCTTCCTCATAATCCGCATCCATTTGAACAGTTATCCTGTCAATCAGATTCTTGGGATCACTAATACAATCCGCTGGCAATATATGACCTGATAGACGAATAAGTTGAATAATATCCGTGACATCCGCTTCACGAGAAAGCATCTCTCTTCGTTTGCTCAGCAATTCAATTTCTAAACCAATGCTTCGCATCTGATCGGACAGAAATGTGATGTATTCATTCACGATTTCCATCTGTATTTTTGTAATATCTTTCTTTTTATAGGCCAACTGTCTATTGTAATATGCGGTAACGTAACACACAACGATGTTGCTAATTTCCTGCATTGCTTCTTCGTCTGAAGAAAGAGTTTCCAGTATTGAAGTCTTTACCTGTTCATATTCAAGATCAAGTTGATTCTTTGCTTCTTCCAGTTCTTCAACATTTTTCTGGTACTGAGTTTCATATTTCACTCTGTACTCATCAATATGTCTCCTCAATTTCTCTGCTTCTTTGCGCAGTGATCCATGAATCATCTGCCGATGGGGAAGAATCATATCTATTTTTCGCATATTATCCCTCCCCAGCTACAAGGTATAATGCTTCTTCAAAAGAAATATACTGCTTGCCTACAAGCATTACATCCTGTTGCATAAACCTAATTATCTCATCTACGAATGGGCGAATCAGATTGCTGTCATCAGGATCTGCCATCAGTTCAGCAAGTATCTGATTAAGCTCCTCGTTCACACTGTTCCTATTACGGCTGTAATCTTTTATTTCGCTATAAAGCATAGCATTATACCGCTGTGTCCCTATAAGCTTATCAACATCTTTTGAAAAGACATCATATATTGCTGTGTATTGCACATATGAATTTGCAATATAGGTCTTCATTGCATCATAGTACTCTCCATATATAGTTTCCCGCTGTTTACGTAACCATATCTGAAGCTCTGTCAGTCTATGACGATGTTCTGATTCAAGTTGTCGTAATACTCTTTCTTTATCACGATCAAGTTCTCCGAATCCGGCATCCAGTTTTCCATGCATTTGCTTTATGGCTTTTTTATGAAGATTGTATTCTTTTAAGTCCGATATCAAGTTGTAACATGGAAGCAGATATTTAAACGAAAGTCTCAATTCCGATATATCAGACATAATATCCGCGAAATAATACAGTTTTTCACATCCTTCATGTTCTACCTCAGCTTCTATAGCTTTCATGGACTCATTAAATGCATTAATTGCATCATTGGTTCCCACCTTGATGACAGCCTTCGCCCCTAAGTCAAATAAATACCCACCTACAACTGCACCAACAACTGTACCAAGTGGGCCTAATGCCGATCCTATGGAAGCACCCGTTGTTGCAGCTATCTTAGCTGATACAGATACGCTTGTTCCATGAACCAATGCCTGTCCTGCAATTTGTCCACTGACCCATCTGCCTCCGAATCCAGAAAGATTTATAAAGGTGTTGTTAATCGAATTGCAAAGCAAATCATCTGTGTCTATTGTTTTTGTCACAAAACAACGATACAGATCTTTAGCAAGATCCACGGAAACATTAGCCGCCGCCATTATAGGAACAGCTCCCAAAGAATTTGTAGGAATTTCTATCCCAATCGCCTTACTAACAGCCTGTACTGACCCTGTAATTGCTCCACCACGAACTCCGCCATCTACCGTCCCACACAAAACATGTTGAACTGACTTTATAAACTGGTCTTCGCTAAGAGAATCCCTATTGTTTATTATGTAACATACCTCACCAATCGCAGACAGAGTTGCACCAGTTATAGCCCCTGCAACAACTGCATGTTTGATATTAATCCGATTTAGCTCTTGCTGTTTTTCTGAAGCATGTTCATATTCAGGAACAGCCTGATTCTTCATATCTTCAGCGAGTTTCTCAGCTGCTTCTGGAGTTATACTGTCCGATGTCACTTTAGTTCGTCCAATTTGAGCATGAACTTTGTCATTTACCCCTTGTCCGGCACCTCCAACAAACTCCTGTTGAGCATATTGGTCTTTTGCCATATCCTTTGCATATGCTTTTGTAGCATTTGGACCTTTATGGATTTTTGATTGAACATCTGCAATCTTAGTCGCATCCTGCCACGGCCATTTTCTGCTATACACAACAATGTCAGAATGCCTATCTATACCTGATAATGATGTTCCATCAGGCAATTCACCGTTTGTATAAACACCTATCTTGTAGTTTTGTACACCCTTTGCTAGAGCGTTAATTTTCATTGTCTGTTTGAAGAATTCTTCAGCTGCAAAACCTTTATATTGAGCGGAAGGTGTTTTTACAGGCAAACCAGTAGATTTTGCAATAGCAGATTCATTCAGTGCTTCAGCCCATCCGTTAATGACAGTTTGAAGATCCTGTGTCTGAATACCATCCTTAGTTACCTGTCCACCAAGAGCACTATCACGAACAGAAGCGTCCGGATTTATACTTGACTTCTCATCATCAAATAAATCAGACATATCCAGCATGTCGTCTATTTCTCTGTACTTTTTGATAGGTTCATCCATAATTGCAATCCTCAATCTCAATCATCAATCCATCTGTTTCATGGTCATAGCAATTCTGGTTTACAACATCATTTTATTAATCAGCGCGGCATTATTGCTCCCGCTCCGGTTATCACTCGGCGTTTTTCCCACTGTTACCATATACCGCTGATCCCCACGATATGTAATTATGTAATGCTTTCCGGCTTCTGTGATCTCAAAGCCCAGACTCATGAGCTCTTGCCGCATGGCTCCGGTAAGGCTCTTATATCCCTTGAACAGCGCTTTCACCCGCTGCTTTCTCTCTTCGCTCAGGTGGTAATATGTGTTGTTGTCGAGTATGTCTTCCAGAACATCTGCCTTTCTGGTCGCCTTCTCTGTCGCCGTCAGCGCTTCGTCCAGCGTGCTAAGGATCATGTCACGGATCTCGCCCTGATAGAAGTCTTCTTCATCACCGAGATACAGCACTGGTGCGGCGTTAGCGGCCGCGTAATTGGCCCGCAGTCCCTGATTTTCATACTGCAGCGCCTCATTGGCTTTTGTCAGTTCCGCCACTTTCTCCTGCAGTGACCGGAGATCCTCGTCAAAAGCCTCATAGACCTTTTCGACCTCATCTTCCGCTTTCTGTTTTTCCGTCTCCGCTTTCATCCGGGATTCGATCTGATTCTTAAGCTGCTCATTCAGCTTTGAACCGGAAACGCCGTTCCACGTATACAGGCGGTCAATCCGCTGTGAGATGCTGTATTGAATCACATTCCGGATCACCTTCTCCAGGCGGATGCTCTCATCGCCGGTTGCACTTCGGTAAAAATAGCTCTTTCTCCTGACCGTTCCCGAAGGGTAAAAATGCGCACCGCCCCAAACGGTGCCTCTGCTTTTCCCATCAGTTTGCGAATACCTGCACATTGTTCTGTATTTTGCTCGACAAGGACGTGTGCTGCTCCTTTGAGACGCGATGCGAGCCATGCTACGCTCAGCGGGTCCTCATTTTCCGTTGTTTTGGACACGAAGACTACGGGGAGTTTATACGGGCTCTCCTCCGCAAAGGCTTTCTGGCAGCTATTTAGATCATCATCCGCCACATAAATCGGCTCCCGCAAAACCGGCAGATCCGCATCATCTCTAATGAAACCGTGCTCGATCAGCAGCGTAATGAAATGCGGCGTCGAAAACGCCGCATCAATCACCAGCGCATCTTCGCTGTAAGTCCGGTCCAGCTGGATTGCAATGCGCTTCTCGACAGTATTCATGATAAAATCAGAGTCCCAGGCAACGCCGTCCTTCGTGATCTTCTCATGCCGCACAGCAAGTACGCCCTTCTCCGGGTATTCGACAAACTCCATCCAGAGCTCCGCATCACCATAGCGGACATTATGCTCCCCGTGCCAGTCGATACCGTTGACGCGATTGTCCGCATATTTGCTCCCTTCGTTCCACTCAAGGACCAGCCTTATGAAATCATCAGGTGTCACATGATCCTGTATGTCCAAAATCGTCGAAAACAACAGCATAGCAGACGTTCCTTTCCAAAATGTTCAATTGCCTACTCATTTCTCGAAATATATAAATGAATCATTAGAATATTCCAATAATAATACTAAAAATATAGTAATGATTTCTGATTGTTATTATAACAGTCCTCCGTTATATTCTACTCTTCTCATAACAAGGTCTAATATAGAAGGCGAAGTCCATAGCCATACAATGCATTGCGTCATCATTATACAAAGAGTCATCCAGCCTTTCGTCCAAAAGCTGTCTGAACCGATCTTCTTTTCTTAATTCTTCGCTGATCTGATCCAACATTGAAAACTCAGAAATCATTTTATTGACTTCAGGTTCTCTCAGGTTAGCATAGCTAATCTCTGTATAAGATGATACTCGCTCTGCAACAGAGTGTTTATAAAAATAATATCTTGCAGGATACATCAGCCATAAATATGTACTTACAGCGTTCATGGTCTGATGATTTGTACTGTAGTACTTTCCTTTGCAGCCAACCCTCATTTCATCTGCCGCCTCGCTAAATGCAATCGCCCGGCTAGACAAATTCTGTTTTTCGTCGAACAGTTCTTCAAACATCGATCTAATCGCATCTGGCTTTTCTTTTGCTAATCCTATGATCATGTCCCTTGGATAATACCTTGTGTGGTTCATAAGATAATCTGCATCAGCTGTTGAACGCTCAATCATTTTAGGCAAGTCAGGATCTGTCAAATCCCAATTATCCTGAAATGTCTGAACAGCCTTCCATATGTATTTTTGTTTATCCCATCTGGAAGAAAACTGTTCATAATAATCATCCAGCCAGTATATAAGCTTATTATTTACATCATTCATCTTGCTTTTCCTTTCAGGATTGATCACGACACACATTTCTTAATAATTCAGTGCTTGGCCACATTTATCGCAAAAATTTGCATCCTCAGGAAGCTTGTTCCCACAATTTCTACAATACTTATAGCCTTTTTCTACACCCTTAGCATTCGGGTTGAAGGATTGTATAGATTCTTCTTTCCCAGCAGGATCCTGCTTTTTCTCTTCTACTACAAAACCCTCTTGAAAGACCGGATCATATTTCACGCTCGAAACGGCGTCTTTAGAAGCAATATCTAAATTATATTCAAGACTCAGAGAATCTAAGAAAGCGTCCAGTTCTGTCGAGTTCGGATATTGCCATTCTCTTTTCCTAAATCCTTCGTCATGACTCCAGTAACCATTGACATGCAGGAGCTCATGGAAGATCAGGTATTTGATCACCTCTCTGTTGACCTTCGAGCTTGAAAGAATCATGTTTACGAATATTTGGAAATGCTCAAAGCTTTCATCTGCTTGCGTTACTGCAAAGCTATCTTTTATAACTTTTTGCGTCCATGTAATTCTGATTACACTCTCTGCACTAAGGAGCGGATACATATCCAACACCTCTTTGAGCAGCTCCTGCAGGTTATAATAGTTTTCCCCAATCGAATACTCTTTTCGTTCATCTTCCGTGGTCAAGCTCGCTTTTTCTTCGGCCTTGTCTGCATCGTAAACTGTTTTCCTGAAAGCAAAGAAATATTTATAAATCTGCTGGAGAATCGGAGCATTATCAAATAGTTCTTTCAGCCAGACATCTCGATCCTCTTCCTTTTCGAACATGGCCTTCACTTTGGCTGCAATTTTTGCGGGATCCAGTGCGTCCCTTTCCTCAAAAGTAAAGAAAGGCGGCATTGAATCAGTATCTTCGATATAATTGAGAAGATACGAAAGCTCTTTAACATCCGGTTTAACAACGCAATTGGAGAAATACACCTTTGTCAGTGTACTTGCTGTGATTTTTCCTTTAATGAGACTGATATTTCGTTCGATATCCTGATAAGACTCCTGTTGGCCTTCGAACACAAACAGCGTCCTGTCTTCTCCTTCATCATCTGTCACAGAATACCAACCAATTGGGAAACGGAGTGGTTCTGCTTCTTTCGATAGCGAAGCCTTCATTAAGGAATACAATTTTAAATACAAATCTCTGGATGTAATCTCCGGAGTGATTTCTCCCGGAATAATATCTCCCCCTTCGTTTCCATCAGGTGTTTCCAGCGTATTACCGGCACTGAGTCTTTGGAGCAGCTTCAGCATTTCCTCATCCGGTTTAATCTCAACCGGCTCTTCTTTTGGTTCTTCTGCAGCAGCCTCTTTTTCGTCTCTGCATGTAGGCGGATCAGTAAAGATATCAAGTTCTCCCGGATCCATAAACTGCATGAAACGGTCCCAAACATCATTGAAAGCGACAATATATGCCGTCTCTGTTCCACCTGCCTTAACGCCTCTAAGTCCTCTCCCGATCATCTGCATTAACAGCGAATCACTATTTGTCTGCCGGGTAAGGAACACAGTCTGGACATCCGGAACATCGCTGCCTTCTGTCAAAATCTGCACGTTAATTAAAACGTCGACTTCATTTTTCTTGAACCGACTTATTGTCTCCGATGAGTTTGCTTTGTTTGATATTACAAAATCACAATTAACCCCTGCTGCTCTAAACTCGTTATACAGTGTTTCCGCATGGTTCTGATCAAGTGCAAACACCAGTGTTTTGCCGTAACGTTCTTTGTGTTGTAAATACTGCTCAACGATCTTTTTATTACGTACTGCGGATCTTCCGATACGCTCCATCAGCCTCGCTGACAGTTCTCCGAATTTTGAAAAGAATGCTTCATCTTCAGGTGTTAAGTTATACTCTATTTTACCTACAATCTCTGTATTGATTTTCTCGTATATCGGATTAGCAAGAAACCCGCTTTGGATCAGTTTCTGCAGTGTAATCTCATAAATGTAGCCATGTTGTCCTATATGGTTTTTGATATTCTCATCAACATTGAACATCTTCTGCAGACGATACTTTTCAGATTCCTGCATCCTTGTTGGCGTTGCGGTCAAGCCTAAAAGGATACGGTTAGGATTCAGTGAAGTCATCCGCTTGATCACCTTCTGGTAACTCGCAGCGACTGCATGATGCGCTTCGTCAACCACAATAATCAGCTTGCGTTTTCCCTGTGCACCGACCATTCTTTCTATGAATCGGTATCCATATCTATTTGCGACAGACGCAATACTGCAAACATACACCTCCGCTCTTGCAGCGTTCGCCATTCTCAAATGATCTCCGGAGACAGCGAAAACTCTAAGTTTCTTTATACCCGTACCCTTGAGAAGAGGCGAAAGTTTACGGAATTCCTGAAAGGTTTGCTCTACAAGTTCTTTTCTGTGAACCAGCCATACAACCCTGTACCCGTTTGCAACGCCTTTTGTGAGAAGCCAGTTAACGGCAGTAAATGTCTTACCGCTTCCTGTGGGCATTACGACAATCCCACTTCTGTTTGGTGAATCCAAGTTTTCGCCAAAATACCGTGTCATTGCATCAACTGCATCTTTTTGATGAGGCATGATAAGCGTTCGTGAATCCTGCGTAGATTTTTCTATCAAGATGGGGTCGAATAATTGTTGCGACATTGTATTAGCTCCTTTGAAAGCACTGTTATTGATTCACTCCCTACAGATCAGCGTCAGTACTATCATCAATCCTATTACCTCATACTGATTATCCGAAAAATCAATTATATATGTCGGAGTACTATACCCACTCCGTTTAGAGATGTGGACCACCTCAAAATCACCGTCAAAGACACGAAAATCCCACTTAAGGACGCTTCCTTTAACAACCCACCCATATGGTTTGATCTCATAGTCTTCAAGATTCGCTGATGGCTTTGTTTTTAGCACTGCAGCCTGTACTCCACGAATCTCTATAATATAATCAGCAGGGCTTTTCTCGTGAAACAAAGGCATTCTTGCACTGAATACTTTCTTCTTAACCGAGGCCACTTTATGGTGTTTATTGTCCAGAAGCAATAAATTAACCTTCTTGGGATCTGAAGAAAGCTTGCCGGAAACATAGTATTTAACACAGCCATCAATGCCACATATGCTGAACAACTCTTTTTTCTGGCTTACTTTCTGGATAAACAGACAAGTAGATTCTTTTTTGCTGGATAAATAGCGCTGTTCTTTCCTGTTATGTCTTGTCTCCTTATCGCCAATTGTAGCGTTTACTGTTTTATCTACTGCAGATGCGACAGTTACAGATGCAGCACCGACGACATATGCTCCTTTTTCTATTCCTTCAACTGCTTTTTCTGCAGCATCTAAGGCTATATATGTTGCTTTTTCCTTAACTACATGTTTTACGGCACCAACCGCGATATCCTTAACAATGCCCACTGTTAATGATTAGCTGATATGACACTCAGCTGCTAAGCTTGCGTGTCATGTTTCTGCCCAGTTCATTGTCATTGGTTTACAGTACCAAAGGGTGACTTTCGTCACCCCGGGTGTGTTTTATTGGT
>Ga0256404_1008296_pt1 | contig 15733 bp, 19 predicted proteins | sample RumenRJG_01DNA_FD_185990 | JGI IMG/M metagenome (GOLD analysis project Ga0256404, IMG submission 185990) | Bovine rumen microbial communities from Lethbridge, Alberta, Canada - RJG_01 | ecosystem: Host-associated > Mammals > Digestive system > Stomach > Rumen | place: Canada: Alberta | collected...
TTCGGTTATACTATGAGACATAGAGGGAGCCTCCTTGTTATTTTTTGGTTTTGGGTTAAACCTATTGTAACAAATGCTCTCTCTTTTTTCTTTTTATTTCTGTAACATATGTTTTATCACATTACATGCCGGAAGAATTGCCGTCGCAAAAAGGCCCGGTCCGCGCACGGGCCGGGCAATTACGACATTCAAAATATGGAGGTTATTGATTAACATCTGCACCAAGAAATTGGGAAAATCGCTATGTTCGGGAAAAATCCCGACAATCCGCCGGTGCCGCGCGGCACACGCCGAAACGCGGAATCGGCCGTGCGCCGGCAGGACGGCAGACTGCTTTAAACAAAAAGAAATACTATAAAAACTCCTGAAGAAAAAAATTTTGCGTAATACTGAAAGAGGCAGTTCAACACCGCCTGAAGAGGATTGTTGAAAAAGGGCGGACTACGTCCGTATCCTTCGTTATCTTCACCGTATCGCCCTGTACGACGACGCGGTTGGCAAAAACGGCACCGTTCACGGACGCGCCGTTCCGGATATACACAGTTCCCTCACAAAGGATGAGGGCTTTCGCGAAATGGACTTCCTCTCCGAGGACGAGATCCTCGCCGGCGATGATGACGACCCGGTCGGGGAACTCGATATGGTCCTGGAAGATGCCCGTCCGTTGAAAGACCAGTATGCCTGTACCGGTCACGATTCCGTTCCGTTTCAAAGTGAAACGGTCCCGGATGACGTACATCCTGCGCATCGGGATCCCGTCTTTTGCCATGTCATTACCGGACGTAAAGCCGCCCTCGACCCAGTTCCGGAACGAATCGACCTTGAATTCCGGAAAGGACGCACCACATGAGCTTGCATACAGCACGCCATTTTTCGCGAGCGTCTCCGCGCCTGATACACTCCCCCGCACCGTCAGCGGTGCCTGGGAAGCCTGTCGGCAGATAAGTTCCGGAACGCGCATCAACAGGTGATGTACCGTATATGCGTTCCCGTCGGCATCCGCCGCAGATGCATGCAAAAGACGAAGTCCCAGGGGCGGATACCGTTGGACTCTGGTATACGCTCCGACTTTCCTGCTGCCCGGGTACAGTGACCCCAGGGGCAGTCTCAAGTCCGTCAATGGTTCCGTCTTTTCCCTCGCCAGCTCCCGCAGCATCAGGGAATTGGCAATCACTTCCAGCTGTTCCCGGTAAAGGACCTCCTGCCAGGCGCGCCCTTCGTCCCGCAGCATGAGTGCCAGGGAGAGGGGTACCACGCTGAGGATCAGGCATGCCACAAGCAGGGAGATCCCGATAAAACCGTTACAACCGGCCGGCCCGTTCCGCGGGGAACGGATACCGGACTTTTCAGGAAACCTGTACAACCGTCCCGTTCAGGGAAGCGAGGACTTCGCGGAAGGTACGCCGGCGCCCGCAGGCCCGGTCTTCCAGGGTCAGCACGACTTCCACTTCCCTGTCCGACAGTTTGTGCAGTTTCCAATTTTTAACCAGGACATCCGTATCCGAATTCGGGACGATTCCGATATCCTTCCCGAACTTCCGGATGCCGCGATACAGGACGCCCCGCTTTACATAGAAACTGACCATGGTGTGTCCGTTCGACTGGTGGCATTGCAGCGTCATCGAAGAACCGTCCCGTTCCGGATCGCCATACAGGAAGACCTGCACGCTCTGGTCGGATAGTTCGCTTTTTACCAGACTGAGTGAATAGCGTGCGGCCCTGTACAGCCGCAGGTCCGACAATAGGAGGGACCCGCTCCGTACCAGGGACTGGAAATGGGCCAGGACCACGCAGGGCAGCAGTAAAAGGAGGAACAGCACGAGCTGTAATTGAAGCAGGATGAAACCGGTTCTTTCTTTCCTCATTCTTCCTCCCTTTCCGCAGCAGGCAGTCACGGCGGCGCCACAAATTCCATGCGGCTGGCGGCCACCCTGCCCTTTGCGTCCCGGACCAGGCGGACCTGCAGGAGATGCGGGCCCGCTTCCCGTTTTTCCACGGTGACCGTGTACCCGGGGGGAGGCAGTGGACCCTTCCCTTCCCCGGGCATCTGCGGATACGTTAAAACGGAAAAACACTGCGTCAGTTCATTGTGCCATATCATGGCCTGCGTCGTGCGGTACAGACAGGTCAGCACGGAAGCGGTCAGCAGCATCAGCGCCGCCGTGACCGGCAGCAGCGTCAGCAGCACAAAACCGCGGTTTCCTTCTTTCCTTTGTCCAGGCATATACATACCGCAGCCGCTCCTTATCCGTCCGTTACCTTGATCCGTCCTGTAACGGGCTGGATTTCCACTTGTTTCTTCAGCCCGGGGAACCCCTTGACGGCCAGCGTGAAGATGCCGGTACTGCGCGGGGATCCCAGGGTCGTAAACCGGATTTCCTGAAACGGCATGGCAGCAAAATATACCGCCGTGCCGTAATCGGCCAGGAAGTCTTTCCGCCGCACCTCGTTCGTACCCCGTAAAATCCGATAACCATGTCTGTTGTCTTTGTACAGGTAGATGCTTGTGGATTCCCTGGCCGGACGGGACCGGAAGATGCTGTCCGCCCGGATCTGCTGCAAATCGAGTACGAATCCGTTCGTTACCGTTTCGAGCTGCAGCCTCGCCACGTGGCGTACCAGGCCGCCGTACCCCAGGGTCAGCAGACCCGCGAACAGGGTGACGACGGTCACGCCGAGCAGCGCTTCCAGCAGGAGGTAGCCTCCCCTCCCGTCTTGTTTTTCTGACATCATTTTGCAATCACTTCAATGTCGTTGTGTGAATGGCCTGCCGTCAGGGATTACCAGGCGTCTGTTCCCCGTCCTGCGGGGGAGTTTTGCCGGATTCGTTTGTCGTACCTGACTGGATTTCGTTAGACTTGATTTCCTTGCCGGCAGAATTCTGGCCTTGAATGAAATAGGTTCCGTCCTTATTATCATGGAACACCAAGTCGTTGTTCTTGGCATCCTTCAGGTCACTGTTCTTCAGATATACCGGGAACAGGGCTTTCAGATTCGTCGGCAGGGTGCCCTTATCCAGCTTGTACAGGGCGACGGCCTGGTCGGCGGTCATCAGGTCATTCTTCAACTTGGCGTCCCGGGCCTTGGCACCTGCGCCGTCAATGGACGGGATGAGCATGGTGGCCAGCACGCCCAGGATAACCGTTACGGCAATGACTTCAATCAGCGTGAAGCCGCCGTTCTTCTTTTTCGTTCGCGAGGAACGAACCAACTTGTGTTTGATATTCTGCAACAAAATATCCCTCCGGTCTCATTGATACGCCGGCATCTGCGTCATGACCGAGAACAACGGCGATACCATGACGGCGATGGCCGCGAAGACCACCGTTGCAATGATCATAACCAGGAGCGGCTCCAAAATGGTTTTGAGTTCCCGGATCCTCTGCATGAGTTCCTGCTCACGGATTTCTGCCGCTTCCGACAGCATTTGGGACAAGTTGCCTGAGTTCTCCCCAATGCGGAGGAACTCCAATGTCACCTGGCTGAACAGATTGCCTGCCTGGGTTGCTGACGCGGCGATTCCGAGGCCGTGGAGGATACCATCGGCAAACCGGTCCGCCTGCAGCCGCATCTCCCCGTCTTCCACCGTCCTCACCGCGAGGCGGATGGCTTCCGGGAGCGCGATACCGCTCCGCAGGAGCAGGGCCAGCATCTTCACGAACCGCACTTCCAGATAGGAGCGGCGCAGCCCGTGGATACCCGGCAGTCTGAAAACCAGGGATACGAGTTCCTTCCGTTTTTGATATAAGACTTTTCCGGAAACGATCAGGACGGCCGCAAGAGCCAGAAAGTGCTGCCCTATCAATCGCTTCAGGAAAAGAAGATTCCGCAAAAGCCGTGTTTCCGGAACACCCAGGGATGCGTACAGGGTCGTGAACATCGGGAGCAGTTCCACGCTGAAAAAGACGATTGTCACGCAGGAGACAACTATCAGAAAAGCAGGATACGCCAGAATACCGCGTACATATTTACATAATTTGTCTTGTCGCCTGTAATACGCAGCCAACGCCTTCAGCACTGCATTCAATTCGCCACCCAGCTCACCAGCTTCCACAACGGCGACACTTTGGGGGGGAAAGGCGCGCGTCTGTTTCTGCATGGCGCCGGAAAGCGGAAGGCCCTTCTTCAGACCCGCACTCAGACGGCGGGAAACATCACAGAGCTTTACGTTCGGTCCGGAACTCATCATATCCAATGCCTGTGCAATGGAAATTCCTGCTTCCAGCAGCGTGTAGAGCTGCTGAAAGAATTTGGCCCTTTCTTTGTGTTTGATCGTCTTGCCGGCAAAAAAGGCGGGATCCTTCCAGGAAGACCGCTTCACCTTTTCGATTCCGATGACATAGCCGTAGTTCGCACGGACGAAGTCAGCTACTTCCTGCTCCGAGTCCGCAAATATTTCTCCGGAACAGTTTTTACCGGCGGCGCTGCGGGCCCGCCATCGGAACTGCCGCAATGTGTCTCACCTCCTTTTGCCTTTTCCATGTATCACGATACCAGACAAGAGGGAGAAAAGATAGGGTAGTTTTCCGAAAATTACAAAAAGTTATCCACAGATTTGCCGTTTTTTGGTTTTTTTTTGCAAAATGCTGGTACGACTCCCCTTTTTGGCCCTACTTATCCACATTCCATGTGGATAAGTAAAACTGCCGGACAAAAAAACGCAAGCCACATGGCTGTGACTTGCGCTTCTGTTCCGTATTTTCTTTTCAGCCGTTCCATTCCGTCCCATCGGCCAGGGTGATGCGGTGGCCGTTACGGTTCACCGCGGCGCCCGGTTCGACGGTCAGGCTGGTCACGCTGGCATCGTCCGTCAGGTTCCACGTGCTGCCCGCCTTCAAGGTGACGACGGCATTCTCCGGGACGGCCTTGCCTTTTTCCGCATTTTCCACGATGCGGATGGTGCCATCGAGCTTCGTATGGCCCGCCAGGGTCAGGGTCATCCGGGATACCGTATCGACGGTCAGATTGCCCTGCAGGGTCATGTCCTTCAGCGTCACGTCGGCCGTGCCGCCGTTTTTGCCGGCCGTCCCCCAGCCGCGCACGGCGCTGTTTCCGGCCACCAGGAGCAGGTTCTTCGCTGCATCGTCCTGAACCAGCTGCACCTTGTCCAGCACGATGTCGCAGGACGTGTTGGTCACATAAATCAAATCACCGGCGTGCCCCGTCAGGGAGCCGCCCTGCATGGAAAAGTGCGACTTGCCCTGCTCCGCGTCTCCGGACATGGACTGGTAGATCATGACCGTATGGATGTTCTCTTCCGTTATGTTCTGCGTGCCGCTGCGCCCGGGCATGGGCCGGGAAGCGCTCATGCGGCCCGAGGCCGTGCAGTTTTCCAGATGGATGGCGTTCTTCCCTTCGATGACGGCTGCTTCGGAATTCGCGGCGTCCAGCACGGCGTTCTTGACGGTAATGTCCGCCGTGGAATAGATGGCGGGAGAGCCGTAACCTTCCGTCTTATAGGTACCGCCGTCCACCACGACGGTGCCGCCGCCCCGGTCTGACCGGATGGAGGCTGCCGAATTGCCCGTCGTGTGGATCTGCAGGTTGGCGGCGCAGGTCGTGCCGCCGCCCGTCGTCTGGATGCCGCCGGAGTTGTTCCCCGTCGTCTCGATGACGGAATCGGAAATGGTCACTTTGGTGCCTTTGCCGTAGCTGAAGACGCCGTTGCCGTTCCGCGCGGACGAATGGACCTTCGCATTGCGGATCGTCACCTGGGCTTTGTCCGTGGCGAGGAAGGCCGCGTTTTCACCCCAGAAATCGCCGGCTTCCGTATTGGAGGCCTTGCCGGCTGTCTTCTCAATCTGCACGTCGTCCAGCGTCACGTCGGCTCCCGTCACGCGCAGGGCATTTTCCGAATCCTTGGCGGAACGGTAGGTCTTCCCTGTCACGGCGGTTTTGGACTTGAGGTTCGTGGCGGCCGTTCCCTGCGTGAACTGCCGGGCGCCGAAGCCGCCGGGCGGTGCCTGCATCGGGCCTTTTCCCTGCGGGGGCTGCCCCATGGGCGGATTGCCGGGAGGCGGGCCCATGGGAGGCCGTTCCTGGAAAGACTGCCCTGTCAGGGAAACCATCGTTTCCTGCATCTGATTCTGCGTTCCCTGCGTCGTTTCGGCCGCCCAAGCCGTCCCGGACAGGATGGCCGTCAGCGCCAGGGCACAGGCGATTTTTGCGGTAATTTTTCTGTTCATTGCTGTATGCTTCCTTTCCTTGTTTCCCCGAAGCATACTCCTAAAATATGTCTATGGTGTGTCCCTATTCGGGCAGTTCTATGACAGGCTGCCATTTTGGGAAAAAACAACGGACCTGCGTCACCTTGTCGGTGATACAGGTCCGCTTTTATACCATTTCAATTTTTACCCACAGCCGGCAGCGCCGTCACCATTTTTCCGGGATGCGCGTGTCCGTGCCGTTACGGAACATGACCATGTTGCCACGGGCCAGCAGTTCCTCCTTGCCTGACCGGACGACGACGTCGACGAAGATCATGTGGTGCGTCGCCTTCATGATGCGGGCTTCGGCAAAGATGCGCGGCATGGTCTTGAGCGGCACGCCCTTGATGTAGGAAACGTCGGAATGGAGCGTGACGACGTGGGCCCCTATGGTCAGGCACACCGCGCCGGCCGCGTTGTCGATGAGGGCTTCCATGGCGCCGCCGTGCAGGTAGCCGGCCATGTTTCCCTTGTCGGAATCCATGTCCATGTGCAGCAGCGCGCGGCCGCACTCCGTTTCGTCAATCTGCATGCCGCAGAAATTCGCGAACCCGCAGTCCTTGAAGATGGTCCGCAGGGTTTCGAGGCATTGTTGGGGATTCATCGGGACGTACTCCTCCTCGTTGTCGGGGTGGACAAAACACGCCGGTCCGTTCCCCCGGTTTTCTCCGCCCCGCCGCCGTTATTGCCGGCCGTCGCGGCAGATACTTCGTCCAGTGCCTCCGGATTCATCAGCCAGCGCCGCACGGAAATGTAGTACGCGCGGTACGGCTTTCCGTCCGGGCCCTTGACCAGGGCCGGGTTGCGGTACGATTCGTTGAGCTGGACGTGCATGTCGCCCTGCTCCCAGTCGAAGCTGGTGAAGCGGTACTGGAGCTGTTTGGTTTTGGTCTGGAAACTCTGCACGGACGGGGCGCCGTTGCGGGGCTGTCCGAAGAGGGCCGTCAGGTTCGTGACGGCGTTCTTCATGAGGGACTGCGCGATGGCCTCGTCGTCCGTCTGGAACAGGTATTCCAGGCTCTGGATTTTTCCGTTGTGCAGGCCGGCGTACACCTTTTCATCCACATGGGCCACGACGGGCTGCGTCGTGATGTTCACGACTTCGTCCAGCTCGATGCGCTGCGGTGTTTCCTGAACGGTCCGCCACTGTTTGTGTTTCCCGGACAGGCGTTTGTGGAACACCTCCACGGGATCCGTGAGCTGCACTTTGTAGAAACCGTCGGCCACGGTCGTGACCGCGGTCAGCGCTTCCTGATAATTATCGCCGCCTTTGGCCTGGGCAGGCTGGGCCGCCAGGACCAGGAACGCGGTAAAGAAGGCTGCCAGGACGGTGCCCAGGCGGCCTATGCCATTTTGTTTCATGATACAGGCTCCTTTGTATAATTGACTGGCTTTACAGTTTCATTATACCTGCCGCAGCCTGTCCGTTCTGCAAACTTTTTGTTACAAGCAGGAAGGATTTTCCGCCTGTCCGCGGCAGTGTTCAGACGACCTGGAAAATGAAGAACTTCAAATAGAACGTTTCGGGCACGTTCCACAGCACGGGATGGTCCGGCGCCTGCTGGCGCACTTCCACCTGGCGGAGGGAGACGCCCGCTTCCTGCGCCGCGTCATGCAGCATTTCGATGAACAGTTCCTCCGTCATGAAATGGGAGCAGGAACAGGTGGCCAGGTAACCGCCGCGGGGCAGCAGCTTCATGGCCTTCTTGTTGATGTCCTTGTACCCGCCCGTGGCATTGCGCACGGTCTTGCGCGATTTCGTGAAGGCCGGCGGGTCGAGGATGATGAAGTCGTAGTCCTTGCAATGGGCCGCTTCCAATTCGTCCAGCAGGGCGAAGACATCGGCCTGCCGCACGTCCATGACGTCGGCCACGCCGTTCTTTTCCGCGTTGATCCGCGCCATTTTGCAGGCTTCGGCACTCACGTCGACGGCGGTCACATGGGCCGCGCCGCCTTTGGCCGCGTTGAGGGCGAAGGAACCCGTATGGGTGAAGCAGTCCAGGACATGCTTGCCTTTGGCGATGCGCGCCACGGACTGGCGGTTGTATTTCTGGTCCAGGAAGAAGCCCGTCTTCTGGCCGTTTTCCACGTCCACATCGTAGAGGATGCCGTTTTCGTCAATGGTCGTGATGCACGACGCCGGCACGGGCTCCCCGGCCAGGGGATACCAGCCCTTGCCCTGCTCCAGGCCTTCGAGGGCCCGGATCTTGACATCGTTGCGCTCGTAGATGCCGGACACGGTTTCGCCCATGTCCCGCAGGACTTTGACCATGAGCGGGAACAGGACATCTTTCCGCACCTCGATGCCCAGCGACAGCGTCTGGGTCACGAGGATGTCGTTGTAACGGTCGACCGTCAATCCCGGGAACTGGTCCGCTTCGCCGAAGACGAGGCGGCAGCAGCGGAAGTCCTTGCCGGGCATGACCGTGCGGCGGTAGGCGAAGGCATACTGGAAACGGCGTTCCCAGAAGGCGGCGTCGAATTTGTCGTTCGTGTTGTTGGACAGGATGCGGACGCGGATTTTGGAATGGTCGTTCACGAAGCCCGTGCCCAGGTATTTGCCTTTCTGGTTCACCACGTCGACCAGGTCGCCGTTTTCATAGGTCCCTTCGACTTTCGTCACTTCTTCGCCGTACACCCAGGGATGGCCGGGGCGGACGGTCCGTTCGGCCTTTTTCGTGATGTAGAATTTCGGATAGGTGCGCATGGTTGCTCCTTAGTGCTTTGCCGTATCGGTATCGGGCAGTTTTTCGCTGCCGTCGTTCATGAGGAACAGCAGGCCGTCGTGGTACTGCTTCCAGAACGGGGCGAAGATCTCTTTCAGGATCTTGTCCGATGTATCGCTGTTGACGGGCTCGGCAATGCCCTGGAAAATCAGGTTGAACCGGTCCAGGAAGGCCTGCATGGCCAGGGTGTTGAAGATCTTGCCCATGGTGATCTCGTCCAGGTGCAGGGGGATGAATCCGTCGTCCCGCAGGGCCTGGTAGGCCTTGGCGGCGTCCACGCGCTTTTCCAGCTGGTCCGCCACGTTGCGCCGGATGAGGCTGTCTGCCAGTTCCTGCTGCCGCTCGTTGACGATGCGGAAGCGCTGTTCCATGTTTTCGCGCTGCAGGTCCGTCAGGTCGGCCCAGGCGGCGTTCTTCTCGTCGAAGGCCTGCTTGAGCAGGGCCAGCTCCTCGCGCATATAGTGATACAGGGCCAGGGCGCCCAGGGGCACCGAGTAACCCCGCAGATGGATGCGCTGGGGTGCCAGCAGGTTCTCCTCCATCCGTTTGAGGCTCGCCGCGATGTCCTTGACGGCCTCCTGGTCCTTCTTTTTCTGCATGAACTCGTTCAGGTAGCCGTTGTGGCTCAATTCCTCCACGATTTCCTTCGCATATTTTTCTGCCTGATGCATGTCTCTAAAACCTTGCTTCCTTTTTGAATTTGTGCGCCGCAGGCCTTATTTCAGCTTGTCGTACTTGGCCTGCTCGATCTTGTAGACATCGTTCCCTTCGATGTCGATGCCCACGATGGCCGGAAAATCGACCACTTCGTAGCGGCGGATGGCTTCCGGGCCCAGATCTTCGTAGGCGATCATGGTCTCACTGCGGATGGACTGGGAAATGACCGCCGCCGTGCCGCCGATGGCGACGAAATAGACGGCATGATGCTTTTTGCAGGCTTCCACAACGGCATCGTTGCGCAGGCCTTTGCCGATCATGCCCTTCATGCCCTGTTCAATCATGGTAGGCGTGTATTTGTCCATGCGGCCGCTCGTCGTCGGGCCGGCGCTGCCCACGATTTCACCGGGTTTGGCCGGCGTGGGCCCTACATAATAAATGACCTGGTCTTTAACGTCGAAGGGCAGCTTTTCGCCGCGCTGCAGCGCTTCGTACATCCGCTTGTGCGCCGCGTCGCGGGCCGTGTAGATGGGTCCCGTGATGCGCACGAAATCGCCGGCGTGCAGGTTTTTCACAATCTCTTCCGTCAAGGGCGTCGTAATGTTCTTGATTTCCGCCATAATGGTCTACCCCCTTCTCAAAGTACCGCTTCCGCACGGCGTGCCGCGTGGCAGTTGAAGATGACCGCGCAGGGCAGTCCGCCGATATGGGTCGGGGCGTATTCGATGTTCACGGCCAGGGCCGTCGTCGTACCGCCCAGGCCGGCCGGGCCGACACCGGTCTTATTGACCAGTTCCAGCAGTTTGTCTTCCAGCTCGGCATATTTCGGGTTGGCATTGTGTTCGCCGATATTGCGGGCCAGGGCGTATTTCGCCAGCTCCGCGGCCTTTTCCGCATTGCCGCCGACCCCTACGCCGACCGTAACGGGCGGGCACGGATTCGGGCCGGCCGTCTTGACGGCTTCCAGCACGAAGTTGATGATGCCTTCCAGGCCGTCGGCCGGTTTCAGCATGCGCAGCTGGGACATGTTCTCGCTGCCGCAGCCTTTCGGAAGGACGACGAGGCGCACCTTGTCGCCCGGCACGATGCGGCAATGGATGATGGCCGGCGTGTTGTCCTTCGTGTTCTTGCGTTCGAAAATCGGGTCGTCGACGGACGATTTACGCAGGTAACCGTCCGTATAGCCCTGGGCCACGCCCTTGTTGATGGCATCCCACAGGTCGCCGCCCGTAAAGTGGACATCCTGGCCGATATCGATGTAGACCACCGTCAGGCCGGTATCCTGGCACATGGGCACGGCCTTCTTCGTCGCCAGCCGGGCATTTTCGATGATGGTGTCCAGAACCTGGCGTCCCAGCGGGGATTCTTCCTTCGTTTCCGCCTGTTCCAATTTGGACAGCACGCCCGCCGGCAGGTAGTAGCACGAGTCGATGCAGCATTTCGCAACGGCATCGGTCACTTTTTTGACGTCGATTTCACGCATGATCTGTTCCTCCTGTTCCTCTCGTTGCTGAATCAAGGGAGCCTCGCTCCCGATGGTCATTATGTATATTTTAATCTATTTGCCGGGAATATGCAAAAACCCGCCGGAACCGGATCCGGCGGGTCAGATTACGGAATCGGCCGGGCAGCTGTCACCCGGTCCTCATTCCGGTTATTCCATGGGAACGCCGTTGACGCGCAGGTACGTGCTGCGGCGGATTTCCTCGGGGTCTTTCTGTTCGCGGGCCACGCCCGTGTCCATCGCCGCTTTGGCGACGGCAGCCGCGACGGCGGGAGCCACGCGCTTGTCGAAGGCGTTGGGGATGACGTAGTCCTCCCGCAGCTCGTTTTCCGGAATCAGTTCGGCAATGGCATGGACGGCGGCCACCTTCATGGCCTCGTTGATCTCGCGGGCCCGGACGTCGATGGCGCCGCGGAACACGCCGGGGAACACGTTGACGTTATTGACCTGGTTCGGCGTATCGCTGCGGCCCGTGCCGGCTACCTTGGCACCGGCGGCCTTCGCGTCGGCATAGCTGATTTCCGGAACGGGGTTGGCCATGGCGAAGACGATGGGGTCCTTGGCCATGGAGCGGATCATGTCCTGCGTGAAGGCACCGGGTGCGGACACGCCGAGCAGGACATCGGCCCCTTTCACGATATCGGCCAGCTGGCCCTGGCGTTTTTCCTTGTTCGTCACCTTGGACAGGGCTTCCTGCACGCGGTCCAGGGGACGGCCGTTGTTGTCGCAGCCTTCGTAGAGGGCGCCGTGGTGCAGCATGACGGTGAGGTTTTCCGCCCCGGCGTCCACCAGCAGGCGGCCGATGGCCGTACCGGCGGCACCGGCGCCGTTCAGGACGATCTTCGCGGTGCGGATGTCCTTTTTGACCAGGCGCAAAGCACCCATGACGGCGGACACGCAGGCGATGGCCGTGCCGTGCTGGTCGTCGTGGAATACGGGGATTTCCAGTTCCTTCTTCAGTTCGTCTTCAATGTCGTAGCATTTCGGCGACTGGATGTCTTCCAGGTTGATGCCGGCGTAGTTGCCCTGCAGGGCCTTGACGATGGCGATGAACTTATCCTTGTCCGTCTCGTCGATGCAGACGGGCACGGCGTCGACGGCGCCGAAGCGTTTGAACAGGGCGGCTTTGCCTTCCATGACAGGCATGGCGGCGCGGGCGCCGATTTTGCCGAGGCCCAGGACACGGGTACCGTCCGTGCAGATGGCCACCATGTTGCCGCGGCAGGTCAGGTCGAAGGAGCGGTCCGCCTCTTCCTTGATGGCCAGGCAGGGAGCCGCTACGCCCGGCGTGTAGGCGACGGCCAGGTCGTGGTCGTTATCCAGGGGCACTTTGCCGTGCGTTTCGATCTTACCGTTGTATTTGATGTGCAGCTGCATCGATTCTTCGCGTAAATCCATTTCTTGTTTCCTCCTTAAAATAAAAAATAGTAGCATAGAAGGGAATTAGTGTATGCTACTATTTTATACAATATACAGTTTAAATGCAATACCCAGAATGTGAATATTTTGTGGAACATCTTTTGGGAACGAAAGGGAATTTTTAAACAGTGTATACTATTTTATTTCCTCTCTAACCCCTGCCCTGTCACACCGTATAGAAGTCCACCCGGGGCTTCTGTCCCTTGTTGAGGGTGAGCACGGCGAATCCGGCCTTGCTGCCTTCCCGCGGGCGGGACGGGCTGCCGGGATTGATGAGCCACACGCCGTCCTGTTCCTCGAAGACGGGGCGGTGGATATGGCCGAAGATGACGATGTCCTGTTCCAGCCTGCGGCCCCACCAGAAAAGCTGGTTGATGTCGCGCGCGTCGCCTACGTACAGGTTGCCGTGGGTGACCCAGACCTTGTACCCTTCCCATTCCAGAAAGGCGTCCGGTTTGGCCGTCACCGGGCCGTGCATGGCGTCGCAGTTGCCGCAGACGCGGCAGACCGGCAGGCCCGTGGCCTGTTCCAGCAGGTTCGCGTCGTCGGCGAAGTCGCCGCAATGAATCCACCGTTCCACCGGCGGGGTCACGGCCAGCACTTTGCGGATGGCCGACGCATCGCCGTGGGTATCACTGATGATTCCGATTTTCATGGTTCTGTTCTGTCCTCACTTGATCTTCTTCCAGTTGGCGATGAGCTTCTTCAGCGCCTTGCCGCGGTGGCTGATGCGATTCTTTTCTTCCTGCGTGGCTTCGCCCATGCCCTTGTGCAGTTCCGTGGACCAGACCAGGGGATCGTACCCGAAGCCGTTCTCCCCCAGGGGTTCATGCAGCAGCAGGCCGTCGCAGCAGCCGTCCGACTCGGCGACGATCTTGCCTTCGGGATTCGCCACGGCCAGGGCGCAGCGGAAGCGGCAGGTCCGCTTGACCTGGAACTTCATCTGCTGGAGGAGCTTGTTGTTGTTCTCCTCGTCCGTCGCCTTTTCGCCGGCATAGCGGGCGCTCCGCACGCCGGGCGCGCCGTCCAGGGCCTTCACTTCGAGGCCCGAATCGTCGGCCAGGCAGTATTCGTGCAGGTTCTTTGCGTAATAGGATGCCTTGAGTTTCGCGTTGGCCGCGAAGGTATGGCCCGTTTCATTGGGCTCTACGAGCTGGGGATAGTCGGCCAGGCATTTGACCGTGACCGGCAGGTTCTTCAGCATTTCCTTGAACTCTGCCGTCTTCCCCAGATTATGGGTGGCAATGACCAGTGTATCCATGGGAACCTCCTTTTGATTGACGGTCCGGCGGACCGGTTCCATCGTGCCGTCCCGGGCCGCGTCACATTCATCGGCGCTTAGTGAAGGAGCGCCTGCATTTCTTCACGCGGAATCAGGATGTTTTCCTTGTTGTGGAACAGGGCCATGCGGCCGCGGCGTTCCACGTAGAGCGCGATTTCCACATCGGGCAGGCCCTGCATGGCTTCCGCGGCGGTTTTACGGCCGTTGCGGGGCGTCACTTCGAGGGTGACCGTCAGATGGGACGCTTCGCCGCCCGGTACCAGGCGGGCTTCGAAATAGTCGTCCGTGCGGGGCGCGGCGGGATGGTTGACACGGCCGCGCATCAGGGCGCCGTCGTACTGTTCGTCGGGCAGGTAGACGCGCACGAAGGCATCGAGGAAGATGGCTTCACTGCTGCCGGTGTTCTTATAGGGCACGTCGAAGGAGAAGACGACCTTGTCGTCCGTGCGGGACACCAGGGCGGCCTTGGTACGCTTGTCCTTGTAGAAGACGAGCCGCTTGTCGTCCGCGGCGTGGGAGTGGATCAGATGGAGGGTGAACAGTGCGACCAGGACGATCAGCACCACGATTACTGCTAACACTATCATCACTATGCCTCCCTCAGTCCTTCTTATAGTTCTTGATGATGCAGATCGGCGTCTTCTGGCTGGCGTTGCCGAAGGGGTTGTCGATCAGGATCTGCGACACTTTGGCGGGATCCACGCCTTCGGTCCAGCCGATGATGGCCGCGCGCTTCAAATCGTTGACATCGGCGATGACGGCGCCGTAGACGCCGCATTCCTTCTTGATGGCCTTGACCACTTCGAAGGGCTTCACCGGCCCGTAGACGATGTGCTTGTCATAGGGCGGCATGGTGCCCGTCACGTCGTCGATCAGGCGGGCCTGGTAACCGGCGAGCTGATAGAACACGCCGCGCCTGCCCAGGACCTTGGTGACGGCGCCGATCAGGAACGCACCCAGCACGCGGGCGCTGCTCTCCGTGTCGATGAGGGCCTGCATGCAGTACCAGCCGCTGATGCTGCCGTAGGACGGGAAGAAATGGCACAGGATCTTGGCCAGCCAGCCCGGCTTGAACTCTTCGCACCGTTTGGCCATGCCCTGCGTGATGGCGACCACGCTTTCCGCGGAACAGATCACGTCGTTGGGCCCGAATTTGCCCTTGCCGTATTCCTTGATCGCGTCCACGATATTGTCCCGCGACGTCAGGATGCGCGTCGGAATGGGAACGATTTCATAACTCATAAACTTATCCACCTCTGCAAATTACGCTTCTCTATGCCCGCGTCACGCCTGCGCTGCGGCCCGGTCCTGCTCGTACAGGGCCTGGATGCGGCTGAGCCAGGGTTCGCCGATGCGGGTGATTTTGCCGTTCTTGTCCGTAAACACGTTGACCGTGTCGGCCTCGACCAGCACCTTCCCCGTCGCCACGTTCACGACCGTATAGGAAAAGTGCAGCTTGGCGCGGTTGAACTCCGTGAGGGTCGTCCGCACCTCGTATTCGTCGTCGAACCGGGCGGAGCGGATGTACCGCACATGGATTTCCCGGATGGGGAACAGCATCCCCGCGGCCATCATCTCGTTCAGGTCGATGCCGCAGGCCCGCAGGTAGGCCACACGGCCCATCTCCAGCCAGGGCAGGTAGCGCGAATGGTAAACCACGGCCATCAGGTCTGTCTCTTCGAAGCGGACCCGGTCACGAATTGCAATCATAGAAACCTCCGTCCCCCGCTGCCGGGGTTATAGACTAACTATAATATTATAGCAAAAAGATGTCCAAAAGTACACTGCCGGCAAGGGAATTCCGGGCGGAACCTCTTGGTTGTCAAGACATGTGTTACACTCTTGAATTTGAGAAATACTCTGTTACAACCTGGTTTGGGCTTCTGAATGCTAGGGATGTCTTGGCTGTGCCGTTGTAGCGTTTTTCATGCTTTTCCAC
>Ga0256404_1008297_pt1 | contig 15732 bp, 13 predicted proteins | sample RumenRJG_01DNA_FD_185990 | JGI IMG/M metagenome (GOLD analysis project Ga0256404, IMG submission 185990) | Bovine rumen microbial communities from Lethbridge, Alberta, Canada - RJG_01 | ecosystem: Host-associated > Mammals > Digestive system > Stomach > Rumen | place: Canada: Alberta | collected...
GCCGCAGGCCGAGATAAAAGCGCCGACGATAATAATATTTGTGTTCAGGCCGCCCAGCCAGATGATCAGAAGGCCGGCAAGCTGTACGATGGCCGCTGTGCTGTAAAGATTTCTCTTTCCCAGTCTCTTTGCCAGGAAAGGAACGGTCAGGTTGGCGACCATAGGTACCATGGTCATAATGGTTGCTACCAGGGATGCCATCGCTGTACTTCCGACGTAGTATTTGTAGTAGTAAACAAGTGCTGAGGACTGCAAGAAGAAGCCGGTCCACATGAAGAGAATGTTAAGCGCGAAGAGTTTCCAGGGGGTGTTCTGTGCCAGAGATCTGACGGTTTCCTTGAGGGTTGCCTGTTTTGTGCTTTCCTGCAGATTGTTCTCACGCACAAGGGCAAAGGTCAGGAAAAAGCAGAGGCAGCCGATGATTCCGAAGATCCCCATGACGACCCGGAAGCCCAGTGCTTCGTTGCCGCGGCCTGCAAGCTGGACCAGAGTCAGCGCTGTCGCGGAGACGATGGTAGAACCCATGAAGGCCAGGAATTTCCGCCAGGTGGCGAGAACTGTGCGCTCATTCATATCGTCGGTCAGTGCGGGAAGGATCGATGCCAGCGGGATATTGACGACCGTGTACATAAAGGAAAGGAATATGTAAGTGGCATATGCGTAGACAAGTTTGCCGCTGGGGGAAATATTCGGGACACTGAAGGCCAGGAAAGCGGACAGCGCGAATGGAACTGCACCGAACAGGAACCAGGGACGGCTCTTTCCCCATCTGGTTTTCGTCTTGTCGATCGCAAAACCGACCAGAATGTCTGTAATTCCATCGATCACGCGGCAGACAACAAACATTGTCGCAATTGCCGCTGCATTCAGTTTCATGACATCTGTGTAAAAATAGAGCAGATACAGCGAGATAACCTGCCAGATCAGGTTGCAGGCGAAGTCACCCATGCCATATCCAAATCTCTGCCGGTACAGAAAACGTTTTTCGGATGACATTTCATTTCCTCCCTTAAACATGCCGCTCTGCTCCGGATCGGAGCCCTCCATAGGCGGCTTGATGATAATACCCTTTTGAATCTTTTTCGTTTGCAGTCTTTCTGCCGGCCGGACAGCGGCAGCTTTTTCCTTTGGAAGCTGTTTTTTGCTTCCTGCTGCCTGATGAATATACTATACTACCATTTTTTGTACATTCTTATTGGCTGGTTTGCTCTAAAAATTGACATTTTTTGCTTTTATATGCCATAATGGCTGCAATAGAGAAGATTTAATTGACGAAATTTTCCGAGTTGCCTTGGGCAAAATTGACTATTTTTGTCATATAAACAGTGATACTTTTCCGGGAGAATATAAAATGACAATGAATGCGGCATCAGAATCCTTTCACGGCTTTCACGATCAAGAAGAGTTTTTTCTCAAGGAAATGCAGAAAATGGCGGCAGAGGACATGTACAGTTCTCTTGAGAGAAATTTAAAGGAAAAGAAAACTTCCGATACAAAGGGTAATTTTGAAGATATCACCCGGCCGCTGGATCTGAACGAAGATGAGATTTTTTATAAAAATTATTTTAAGGCCGGTAAGGATCCCCTGACGCTGAAGAAGTTTCTGCAGTCCGTTGATCTTGACGATGCAGTTTCCCGCCATCTGATCATCCCTGAACTCCTGCCGGAGATCATCTCTTATGAAATGTACGACAGCGAATATTTCAAGGAAGGAGTCAACAGAAATGTTATTCTGACCAGACATAACCGCTATACCCCTCCCTTCCTGCACCGGCATGATTTTTATGAGATTATTTATGTATATCATGGCCGCTGCGTTCAAAATATCGGACTTGACCGGAAACAGTTTCTGGAAGGGGATTTGATCTTTATTGCTCCGGGTATCTATCATACCATGGAGGTATTTGACGACGAGTCGATCGTTCTGAACATTCTGCTTCGCAAGGGGACCTTCTATCAGATGTTCCGCCCCCTGATGGGCGGTCATAATCTGATCAGTGAATTCTTTTCCGGAGGCATGTATCATTCCGAGAAGATCAGATACCTGGTCTTTCACAAAGCACAGAAAAACCTTGCTGAAACCCGGCACAGGATTAATTATCTGTGGCAGGAACAGATACACAACGACATGTTTTCCGATCAGATTCTGGTCGGCATGCTGATTTTTCTCATATCAATGATCATGCGCAATGACCAGGATGTGATGGAGTCCTCCCTGTCCGAAACCCACTCCGACAGGAGGGAGGATTTTCAGGTCCTGCGCTATATTGAGGATCATCTGTCGGAGGTGACCCTCAATGACATAGCGGATCACTTCGGCTTTTCGGTTTCCCATTGCTCCCGTCTGATCAAAGCCAGTACCGGACAGAGCTTCAATGACTGGAAACGGGCCCTGCGCATCCGCAGGGCAGAGCAGCTCCTCCTGGGTACCAAAACGCCTGTTTCGGAGATCAGCGCGGAGCTGGGCTTCGAAAATCCCGAATCCTTTATCCGCGCTTTCAAAAAGGAACTGCATATCACCCCTGCCAAATACAGAAAGCAGGCTACAGGCATGAAATAGGGACGGTCCTTTTGTTTCCGTCCCCGTGTTTCCGCATTGAGGAAGTACTTGTCAGCACCTTGACATTTGCTGGTACTGAAAAGCATTTGCACACATGCCATCCATACCTTTATAATGATAAGTGCATGGATGGCATGAGGCATTTTGCTGTGTAGATATTATCCTGGTTGCTGTTTTCAAAAGTTATATACAGGTTGGGGCAGCAGGCAGAGAAATAATGCACAATGAAATGTTTATATGGGATTAATGTGAAGTATATGAAGAGTTAATCTGCCTTCTGACAATGCCGGAATCTGCACGATCTGTGCCGGATTGCTTTATTGCTGGTCTGCAGTATTTTTCGTGTACACCTCATATGTGATCAAAGGTCATGCCTCCGTGTTTTGTTCTGACATACTATTCAGGAAAAACAAGAAGGATTTTTTTATGTTTAAGACAGGTTTTACCGGAGATGAGCACAGATTGATAGTAAACGGAAAATAACCCGCCGGACCGCTCCGGGAAGGTGCGGGCGGCATGCAGGAAAGATAAAAAAAGAAAGACCTTCTTCTGGAAGACGCAGATCGGGCAGGAATGAAAAAGCGGTTCGATGAGTTTGAAGCCTTCCTGGACGAGCAGACCATGGGGATAACAGATTATGATGAGGTGATGGTCCGGCAGCTAATCAAGAAGACCACACTTTTCGATGACCGCCTATTCTTTGAGTTCATGGCGGGAATTGAAATAGAAGTGCAAATATGAGACAGGAATATCATGGCGCTCTTTCAGGGACGCCTTTTAGTTTGTGTGGGAATATTACTTTCTCTGCAAATATGTTAGTGGTAATATAGGCAAAGATATCTAAATAGTATTTGCAGGTTAAGCATGAGGAGAAAACAGCGGTGAGCAGATTATCAGATGAAGTCGTGATGATTTTTATGGCTTATTATAATTCAAGAAAAAATAAGAATAATAATCTGATGCGCATATGCAGCAGGGAGATTTCTGTTTTCTGCGGAGCTGCTTGAGATGACATTCGGGTCAGATATCAAGCTTGATGATTGGTAATAATGAATATTGGAAGCTCATAGGGCAAAAAGAAAAGCTATATAAGCCCTCCGGCAGTGCGATACAAGCCTCACAGGATTTAATTATGAAAATATTTGAATTGTAACTTAAAATAAGTTACAATTCAAATATAATCATTAACGGAAGAGGAGGCACGGATGAAGGATTACATTGAAGCTATTTTGCATCAGGATGTACAAATATTGCCATATGAGAAAATAACGAGACTGCCGCTTTCCTATAGGAGCGGCTTTCATTTTAGCCGCATGTTTATTGGTGGCCGGGAGGTATTGATTGCTGCTCCGGTTGAAAAACTTTCTCTTTCGATTTTGCGTAAGCAGCATCGTCAAATAGAAATATACACAGGCCTTCCGTGTGTGCTGTATCTTAAAGAAATGAATTACTACAGCCGGGATGCTATGTTGAAAGAGGGAATTCCATTTGTATGGGAAAACCACCAGATATATTTGCCGTTTATCGGAACATTTCTTGACGATACAAAAAGAAAGACCGTCAGGACATGTGAGCGGATTTCCTATCTTACTCAGAAAATGCTGCTTATGGCATTGTATCAGGGATGGCAGAGAATGAATGTGACAAGAGTTGCGGCGCTGCTTGGTGTTTCCAAGATGTCTGTCACACGATGTTTTGATGAAATGGAAGCCATGAATATCCCCTATTTGATGATCAGGAGTCGGGCAAGGAATATTTCTGCAGATTCCGACAAAAAAATGATGTGGGAAACGATAAAACCAGTTTTGCGGAATCCGGTGATAGCATCCTTTGGATTAAAAGAGGAACCGGATATCATGCTTCCAATGTCAGGGACAATGGCACTTGCGCATTACTCTATGCTGGATGATGAGAAGTATCCAATTCTTGCGATAACCAAAAAGAATTTGACAGATATGAATATCTCAGGAGACAAGATAACGTTGGCCGGGGATGCTCCCGGATGCGTTATTCAGGAACTGGGGTATTATATTCCGTTCGAAGACAGTAGAGCAGTTGATCCTTTGACTGTTGCTCTAAGCTTGAGTGAAGACGAACTGTCGGATCCGAGGATCAGTATGGCAGTAGATGAGATGTTGGAGGAGCATGTATGGTAAAGGGGATTGAAAGATTCCGGGATTATTTTCAGGATTTTACGGACGAGTACGTATTGATTGGCGGTGCAGCATGCGATATTTCTTTTAAAAATAACAATGCTGACTTTAGAGCTACGAAAGATCTTGATATTGTTCTGATTGTAGAGGCATTGACAAGTGGATTTGGAGAGAGGTTTTGGAAGTTTATACAGGATGGCGGATATCAGAATCGAGCCAGGTCTTCCGGAAAGCCGCAGTTTTATAGATTTGATAAACCCATGCAGGCAGGCTTTCCTGCAATGATTGAACTCTTTGCACGGACTGAATATATTTTGAAGGAAGATTTTGGGATTACCCCGCTTCATATAGATGACAGTGTATCAAGTCTGTCGGCGATATTATTAAATGAAGCATATTACAAGGCATTATTGCAGGGGAGGGAAGTGATAGACGGTATCTCCGTTTTACCGCACAGTATGCTGATTCCATTCAAAGCAAAAGCCTGGCTGGATTTAAGTGAGCGCGATCGACGAGGTGAGCATGTGGATTCCCGGGATTTGAAGAAGCATCGGAATGATATCATTCGGATGGCATCGGAACTTTTGCTGGAGAGATGTGAACTACCTGATGAAGTCAGAAATGATATGAGGACTTTTATTGACGCGATGAATGTGACTGATCAGGAAATAAAAAATCTGAAGCTATATGGAGTGAAAGCTGAGGATATACAAAGGCTGTTGGTTGATACTTACTTGTAGATAATAGGAACTGAAAAATAGTCATATACCAGCGGCATTTCGGATGCCTGCCTGAGTTTGAAGCAGTTGTAGAAGGATCCGAATACTACAAAGTAAAGATAAATTATGATGGCCACTATGTTCTGAATGCATATTGTTCATGTCCATACGCCGCTGATGGAAATTATTGCAAGCATATGGCAGCTGTTCTTTACGAAATTGACAACGATGGAAAAGACGACTATGAGTTTAATGAGACTGTCTTTGAAGATGCTGTTTCAGAAGATGACAAGCCAATCTCTATCCAAGACAACAAGGGACGGTCCTTTTGTGTCTGTCCCCATGTGTATGTGAAAATGGGGACAGACACAAAAGGACCGTCCCCATTTTCCGGGCCTGGGAAAACAGAAGATTGTACCCTGGTGGCAAAGATGATATAATTGTAAAAATTAGTCGTACGGCTAAATAATGATATTGTAATACACTATTGAGCCGTACGGCGTATTTTTTCTCAAAGAACAATGTAATGAGCCGTACGGCGAAATCTGCACGTAAGTGTGGGTTTCCGTGCGGCTTTTTATAGCGATGGAGGAGAGGATGATGCGGATAACAAGTGCGGCAGGCTTTGGAGAAGTGATCCGTGCGAGACGTAAGGAATTGCATTATACGCAGGGGTTTCTGTCTGAATTCAGCGGACTGAGCGTGAGTTTTATATCTGATCTTGAGAACGGGAAGAAAACTGCCGAACTTGAGAAGGCCATCTATCTGGCAAATCTGCTGGGTCTGGATCTGTGTCTGGAAGGACGTGAACATGGGGCATGAGAAGTATCAAATCAGCATTGAAAGAGACGGCAGAATGGTTCCTGTTGGATTGATCAGCGGTGAAAGCTATCGGACAGCAACGTTCTCATATATTGAGGAATACCTGGATGACAGAAATGCAGTACCGGTTTCCATCAGCCTTCCTTTACAGCGGGAAAGCTTTTCGGCGGAACAGACCAGGCGGTTTTTTGAAGGACTTCTTCCGGAAGGGTTCACCAGAAGATCCGTAGCACAATGGCTGCATCTGGATGAGAATGATTACCTGTCTATTCTCCATCAACTTGGAAGGGAGTGTCTCGGCGCTGTACGTGTAACAGCAGAGGGGGAAGCGCAGTCTGCTTCTTACGAAATGGTTACCGAACAGCAGGTGAAAGCCCTGGCGGCAGAAGGTGCGCAGAAATCTGCGGAGATTGTCACAAAGTCACATCTTTCCCTGACAGGTGCTTCCGGTAAGGTTGGCCTTTATTATGATGAGGCGGGCAGCCAGTGGTATCTTCCGGAGGGGACTGCACCCAGTACACATATTGTCAAGCAAAGCCATGTGCGTTTAGAGGGAATTGTTACGAATGAACAGCTGTCCATGATGGCGGCGGCCAAATGCGGAATAGAGGTTCCGCAAAGCTTTATTATAGATTTGGGAAGTGGGAATGATAGTGAAGTACTATATGCAACAAGACGTTATGACCGCACATTCGTAGGAGCAGTGAACATGATCACGGGTCTCCCGTGCCCGCTCAGACTTCATCAGGAGGATTTTTCACAGGCGATGGGAATCTCATCTGCTGACAAATATGAAAAGAGAAATGCAGGATACATGCGCAGGATGTTCGAGATCCTGAGGCAGTATTCTTCTAATCCGATCGCAGACCAGCAAAGACTCTGGGATATGATTGTTTTCTGTTATCTCCTTGGAAATACAGATGCACATATCAAGAACTTTTCTCTTCTCTATGGTAAAGATTTCAGCAGCATACGTCTTGCTCCGGCATACGACATGGTCAGTACGACTGTTTATGAAAGCAGTACAAGAGAAATGGCATTCTCAATCGGGAGTGCATTGTCGATTGATGATATAACTGAGAACTCGTGTGAAAAAGAAGTATGCGGAGATGAAACCAGGGAATCAGGCGGAAGCATAGAACGAAAAAATTGTGCTAATTGACAGTGGAAACGTTTCTAATTTATGCACTTTGACTATTGATGCATATTCAGAAGGGGACTATAATAGGTGCGTTCCAAGGGAAAATTGTGAATCATATACAGTTTTCCTGATAATTCGCGCACTTTTACAGGTTATATTGCACAGAAAAGGGACCGGCCGCGAACCTGCCTGCACGGATGCGGACAGGGCCCGGATCAACTGGCCCGGGATTCTGTGTCTGTATGGCCTGTGAAAGCACGCAGAGAAAAACCCGCCCGGGTGCGCCGGGCGAGCTGATTGGCGAAAACACATGAAGGGAGGTTTTGATATGATCAGCTTTATTCTCTGCCTGTTACTTATTGTCATCGGCTATTTTACCTACGGCAAGGTAGTCGAAAGCACCTTTGCCCCGGATGACAGGGAGACTCCTGCTGTGGCCATCAATGACGGCGTGGACTTTGTCGTCATGCCCCAGTGGAAGCTGTTCCTGATCCAGCTGCTGAACATCGCCGGACTGGGACCGATCTTCGGTGCCATGCAGGGCGCTCTGTGGGGCCCGGTCGTTTTTTTGTGGATCACCTTCGGCACCATCTTTGCAGGCGGTGTGCACGACTATTTCTCCGGTATGCTGTCTGAGAGAAACAGAGGCGCCTCTATTTCCGAGGTCACCGGCACCTACCTCGGCCCTGCGATGAAAAACGTCATGCGTATCTTTTCCGTGGTCCTGCTGATCATGGTCGGCACAGTCTTTGCAGTCGGCCCTGCAGGCCTTCTGGTCAAGCTCCTGTCTGAAAAAGGTGTGAGCGGCGCCCTGGCCTCCACGACCGTCTGGCTGACGATCATCCTGGCCTATTATTTCATCGCAACATTCATTTCCATCGACAAGATCATCGGTAAGATCTATCCTGTCTTCGGGATCTGCCTGATCCTCATGGCAGTCGGTGTGGCCGTCGGCCTTCCCATGAACGGCTACCATATCCCCGAACTGTTTGAGAACTTCCGCAGCATGCATCCCGCGGGAACCCCTGTGTGGAGCTTCATGTTCATCACAGTTGCCTGCGGCGCGATCTCCGGTTTCCACGCGACCCAGTCCCCTCTGATGGCAAGATGCCTCAAGAGCGAGAAGCAGGGCAGGTTCGTATTCTACGGCGCCATGGCTTCCGAAGGTGTCATTGCCCTGGTATGGGCAGCTGCCGGCTGCGCGATCTATGAAAAGACCGGCGGCCTGAGCACCGGCCTGCAGGAGATTCTGGCAGGCGGTCAGTCCGCGGCCATCTATGATGTCTGTGTCAAGACCATGGGCCCTGTCGGTGTCATCCTGGCCATGCTGGGCGTCGTCGCATGCCCCATCACATCCGGTGATACTGCCTTCCGTTCTGCCCGTCTGACCCTGTCCGACTGGATGAAGCTGGACCAGACTTCCTGGCAGAACCGCCTGAAACTCTGCATTCCGGTCCTCGGGATCGGCGCGTTTCTGGGCTACAGCAACACACTCGGCTTCCTGAGCTACCAGGTCATCTGGAGATACTTCAGCTGGTCCAACCAGACCCTGGCCATGATCGTCCTGTGGGCGGGCGCGACCTACCTGGCGCAGGAGAGAAAGAACTACTGGATCGGCGCACTGCCGGCAGCCTTTATGAGCGCGGTCTCATCGACCTACTTTGTAATGGCTCCCGAGTGCCTGGGCCTGATCCCCTTCTTTAAGAACAACTACGAAGTCGCATATCCTTTCGGCATTGTCTTTGCCGTCGCTATGCTTGTGATCTTTATGGTAAAGACCAGAAAGTACGCGCACATGGATTCCACAGCAGTCCATCACGCACACGCATGATCAGCATTCAAAAGTAAAAAATATTACTGATGCTATATTTTTCAAGCAGGAGATTTGGGCCGCAAGCGGCCCGAATCTCCTGCGGTCTTTCATTGTATTCGCCTCCGCGAAAACAGTGAAGGGTGCCGCTCTGACGAGCGGCATGGGTTGGAAAGAATGAAAGGAGCCGCCGCGGCAGCGGCGGAAAAGGATATGATTTTTGCACCAATGGCGATCGCGGAACACAAAATGACTGTGGAGAACCTGCGCAGTGACATCAAAAACTGCGTCAGGACCGGACCATGCGGGATCGGAGAGAAGGCGGTCTATCTGAACAGCTTTTTCATCGACCGCAGGTATTATGTCATGTGGCAGGATATCCGGCGGGTCTTCAAGCGTGTGGCTATGTCCAGGGGCGGATTCACGGGAAAGGGTGTCTTTGGCTCCATTCCCTACCTGGTGGTGCTCCTGAAGGATGGAAGAGAACGCCAGTGTAATTTCAAGTACGAGGAGGATGTTGACAGCTTCCTGTCCATCGTCCGGACCCGGCACCCGGAGATCCCGACGATGAGTGAGAAGGCCCAGGCCAGGATGGAAGAGGAACGGGCCCGGGAAGAGGCCCGGTATGTGAAGGACCTGACTCCGCAGGCGCAGGAGAGCATTGAAGAGCTCCGGCGGGCAGAGGCCTATCTGGAGCGGAAACCGGAGATCCCGGCTTTTCTCTCCGTCACTGCAAAGGAAAAACGCATCACTGACCGCATGAATCCCTGGTACCGCTACGCCGCCCTGGCGATCTTCCTGCTGGCGGTCGGATCCGTTCTGTTCGGGATTTATGCCGTGATCCATCATCAGGGATACGCAGTCTACTTCGTTCTCTTCGGCATGGCCTTTATTTTCTATACCATGTCTGCGCAGGTCCTGCCTACAGGCCGCAACAACCGCCGCTATGCCGACGCGCGCTGGCGGGAGGCTCTGCGGCGGAGCGGGAAATATATCAGCAGGTATGCAGGTGGCGGAGCTGTCTCCGCCTTCCCCCTTCCCGCCCAGTACGCGCATCCCGCAGCGATCGACCGTATGATCCGCGTGATCCGCGAGGGACGGGCACAGACGGTGGAAGAGGCCTACGATATCATGCAAAATGACCTGCAGGCCATCAACTCCGATGTCACTGTGTCGCAGAAGGAATACGATGAGATCACGGCCATCAAGCCCATGTTCCTTCTCTGCGGCTACCGGAAGGATTCTGTTATTGCCGGCTGACCATGCTTATATGGCCGGAAAAAAAACTCCTGTCGCTGCATCCGTTTCCGCCTTCACGTCTTTTCCCTTATTTTCCTCTCCGCTCGAAGAGGGTGAATACTTTCGGATAAACGCCCACGATCAGGAACATGATAATCGCGTACCGGGCTGTCCTGATCAAGAGCGCGCCAAGACTTGCCCCGGCCAGAAACTCCTTGTCAAACGGGAGCTTCAGCAGGGTATTTACGGCAAAATAAATGACAAGGGCTCCAACCATGCGCAGGACCATGGCCGGGAGCCTTTTTGTATCCTGGTAGTTGACATATTTTTGCTCAAAATGGATCGCCGCTACGGTTCCGATCAGACATCCCAGAGACGTAAAGTAGTCGTTCGTGCGGACATAGACAAGTCCCGGCAGCCCGGTTACGATCAGGATCAGATGGTATTGCCACTCCTTGTGCACATGCCGGTCAAGCTGTGTAAAGATTCCGATCACTGCAAATCCAAGTATCCATCCTGCCAGAATATCCGTCGGATAATGCATGCCGGCTGCGGCCCTGGACAAGCCGACCAGCAGAGTCAGGACGGCCGCAAGGATCCAGAGCCATTTCTTTTTTGCCTCATTTGCCAGGGTAAAGTATAAGGCGGGGATCGATGCGCTGTGCATGCTCGGGAAGGAATACCCCTGCGCCGCCACATCCGAAGCCGCCGCGCCTTTTTCTACCAGGGCCTCCGCTTTCACCCGGCCGGGATACTCCATGTAGGGTCTCGGTCTCAGTACGACCGACTTGATCATGGGCAGCCAGATATTCAGAGAAGAGACCACCAATGCCAGCTTCTGTCCTGCCTTCTTGTTCCAGCAGAACATCACGATCAGGACAAGCATCAAAAGGCCTGTTTCCGCGCCAAGAAAAGCCAGGAGCTTTACAAGGCCGCCCAGGCCGCTGAAATTTGCCTGCATCCACTCAATGATACGTACTTCCCATTCCATATTCAGGTCATTCCTTCCTAAACCCATTCACCGCCGACCATGGTGCCAAGCACGGGAGCATCCTGAATATGTTCCGGGTCGCAGGTGGTGATGTCTGTTCCAAGTACGACCAGATCCGCTTCCTTGCCGGCGGTGATACTGCCAAGCCGGTCCTCACACAGAAGCTGGTAAGCCTCATTCAGGGTGGCTGCTTCGATCATCTGCTCCACTGTAACACGCTCCGCCGGGTTATGCAGCGTTTCCGGCTGTCCGGGGAGCTGGCGGATGACACCCTTCTGGATGCTGATCAGCGGATAGGCCGGATTTATGACAGGATAATCGCTGGCAGAGGTCACAACAACGCCGGCATCGAAAAAGGACTTCATCGGAAGCTGATGTTCGGCGCGCTCCTCTCCAAGAACAGCTGCTATCATGTCAAAATATTCAGGTTCCATATCGAACCAGTGCGGGTCTGTCACAGCCACTATGCCAAGCTTTGCCATGCGGGGAATATCCGCCAGGTCCACTACCTGCAGATGCGTGACGGCGTCCCGCAAATCATGAGGCCCGGTCTGCTCCAGCGCTTTCTCGGCGGCATCCAGCGCCATGGCCAGCGCACCATCTCCGATGGCGTGGGCGTGCACCGTGAAACCGAGCTCGTGGGATCTGCAATATACCTTTGTCAGGGTCTCCAGGTCAAAACGGAGCTGTCCACGGTGCTGATGCTCCCTGGACCAGGGATCGGTGTAGGGCTCTTTCATATAGGCAGTCGAAGGATTGCCGGGCATGGTTCCATCCACCTGAACCTTGATGTTGCTCAGTTCAAACATGGGGCCTTTTGTCTTTTTTCTGAGCTCAGCCGCATGCTCGATCTCCGCGATGGGATCGTGACCTTCCGCCTGGAAAACCTGATAAGCAGCAAAAACGTGCATTTTCAGCTTTCCTTCCATGTCCAGTTCATGGCACGCCAGTGCGGCATGATCTGTGCTGTCCCAGTTGATGATCGGATCCAGGATCAGAGTCTCTCCGTTTGCCAGATATTCGTTCTGGTAGTACAGGAAAGCCTCTTTGTACTGCTCCACCGAGAAAACGGTAAGCGGTTTCATAAGGTCTATGGCGCCTTCACGGAAATACCCGGTGGGATTGCCGTCCTTGTCCCGTGTGATGATTCCGTCGCTGACGTCCGGGGTATCCTTATTGATTCCCAGGCGGTTCATGGCGGCATGGTTCACCCAATAAGAATGGTGGCCGATGTCCGCAAGCACGACTGGCTTATCCGTCAGTCCGTCAAGAAGATCTGCTGTCGGACCGTTCGGCCCCATATCCGGTGTGGGGATGAACCCCGCTCCCTGAATGACATCCAGCTCCGGATGGCTTTCGGCGAATTCTTTTACCGTTTTCAGATGTACTTCCAGTGAATCGTACGGGTTTAAGTGGACCGTAAAGAGCGCTTCCGTGCCTCCGGGACTGATATGGCCATGCCCTTCTCCAAAGCCCGGCAGGATGATACCGCTTTCAAAGCGCTGCACTTCTGTCCCTTCTCCAATATATGCCTCTGCCTCTAACTCATCACCGACGAAGACAAATCTGCCGTCCGCGATTGCCGCAGCCTTTGCCTGCGGCTGTTTCCGATCGACCGTATATATATTTCCGTATATCACTTTGTCTGCTGTCTTTGCCATCTTTTATACCCCTTTTTGTGTAAAATACGTGAGTGACCGGTGGTATGAAAGTCAGGAGATGGTCATCTTCCTTCCGCCAAAATACACTTCCTGTGGCAGGATATGGCTGAAGCCCTCGTGCTCTGCCGTGAGCAGGTCATGATCGAATACCAGGTAGTCCGCATCCTTTCCTGCTTCGATGGAGCCCTTGCGGGCTTCAATTCCAAGCTGCCTGGCGCCATTGATGGTATATCCCAGGATCATTTCCTCAATGCTCATCTGCTCACTGACGGGAGGGTATGCCTCGATCGTCCGGTCGAAATCGTTAGCCTTGGTCTTCTCCGTGATCCAGCGCGTCATCCCGACCTCCATACAGAGGTAGGGATTCCAGCCCGTAAAATCCTCGTAATGAATGTCATCACTGGACCAGGTCACATTCGCGCCGGTGTCCCAGACCGACTTGCATCGATACATGGCAAGCGCCCTCTTCTCACCAAACAGAGCACGCCAGGTCTCAAAGGGATAGCCGCCCATGTTTCCGGCGTGCCACCAGGGCGTATAATTAGCATTGACGCCAAGCTTTGCAAAGCGCGGCAGGTCCGCGTCATCCTGAAGTTCCAGATGGGCACAGGTCACCTTTACGCGGTAGCTGTCCCCCAGCTTCTTCCTGGCCATCTCCACGCCATCCAGCACATTGCGGGACGCACCCTCGCCGACGGTATGCAGATGAAGATCCAGCCCTTCTTTGTTCAGTTCCAGGAGAAGATCCGCGATCTGGTCCCCGTTAAAAGCGGCTACTCCCTTCTCATGGGTGTCCTCATAGGGCGTGACCAGGGCTGCGGTATGGATCTTCAGGGTGCCGTCATTGAATATTTTAAGCGTATGAACCTTCAGATGCTCCGTGTCATACTTGTCCCTGAAACGCAGGAGCTCCCTGATCGCCTCCGGTACCTGCCTGGGCTGCGTGATCACATAACAGCCGTCAATGTAAACCGGGAGCTTTCCCTGCATGTCCATCTCACGAAGGCGGTCGTAGATTCGCTCATGGAGCTCGTTGCACTCGGGAATGCCGGCGTCAAAGACAGCAGACACGCCGTGATCGACAGAGAAATGGATCCAGCGCATGAGAGCTGCGTCAAGCTGCTCATCGCTTAAGTCCAGGGCTTCGTCGAGAAGGAAGGGCATTTCCGCCGCAGCCTCAAATACATTTCCGGTCACATGTCCGTCTTTCCGCACATAGTAGCTGAGCCCGGGAATGGGATCCGGCGTGTCGTCTGTAATGCCGTGCCGCTTAAGAACCTTCGAGTTTACCCAGACGCTGTGCGCTTCGCCCTCCAGGACTACGATCTCGCCGTCCGGGCAGACCGCGTCGAGATCCTCCTTTGTAATATCCTCATCATGCAGGAATTTCCGTTCCAGAAGGAACCCGTAACGCTTCCGGCCGGGATTCTGCCTGATGTAGTCCGCCATAAAGTCCAGGGCTCCCTGTTTGCTGTCACATTCAACAAAAGAGCCCAGGTCCGTATGCTCAAAACCCGCTCCCATGGTCACATGGACGTGGCTATCGATCAGACCGGGCATGATGAATCTGCCGCCCAGGTCTCTGACCTCCCCCTCATACTCTGAAAGACCGGCTTCGTCTCCCACATAGACAAATCTGCCATCCTTTACCGCAAGGGCGGCGGCAAGAGGCATGTCCTTGTCCGAGGTGTAGATTTTCGCGTTTTTTATGATCTGATCTGCTTTCATGTCTTTGGCCTCCTTCCAAGTAAGTGCAATCAGCCTGTGCCGTATCACAAATAGCATCCGTCCATATTGAGTTTATGGTTCCCGGCAGTATAAACCGGAGTCCGTTCCGGGAGGTAAGAAATCTGTTGGCATATTTGTCGGCGCAAAAGGGCTCCCGCTTCTCATAAAAAAGGTCGAGAAGCTTTTTCTCCCTGCCGTGAAAGATCACATAATCATCCACCTTGTATTCTAGAGGCAGTTTCTTTGTTATGTCAATCATGAGGTCGCTCATCCGGCGGCATTCCCTGCAGAACGCTTCGTGCAGGTCCTCATAAATTCCGCAGTCAAGGCCTGAAAACAGAGAGACGAAGGTCTTATCATAAGAAAAGTCAGGGATGGTCACGACCGCCCTGGCATCAAGGTATTTTGCAATGGAGAGCATCCTGGATAAAGCAACGCAGAAGATGGATACTCTGGAAAAGAAGATTGCGGAATATGAGGAGTTCCAGTCTGAAATAAAGAAGCTGGAGGCATATTACACAAGTCCGCAGTGGAAGGACGATTATGCCATGGATGAAGCAGGTGAATTTCCAGAGAAACTGAAACGCGGCGTTCTCTCGCAGGATGGTATCTGGAACATGCTGGAAAGAAACAGAGAACTTCTCCAGAGAATTGGAATCTCGGAGATGCCGGAGCAGGATAATGATGAGTGAGAAAACAAAGGACAGAGGAAACAAGGGACAGACACAAAACCGTCCCCGTATGTTAAAGAACATCCCCGGAATTGCTACATGGGGACAGATACAAAAGGACCGTCCCCATGTTCCATGTTCCACTACCGATTTCCGAGCAGCTCTCCCAGGGTGTTTTCGCCCCAACTGTAGTTGGTCAGGTAGCTCCCTTTGAAAAGCTGGGAGTATTCTTCTTTG
>Ga0256404_1008298_pt1 | contig 15729 bp, 23 predicted proteins | sample RumenRJG_01DNA_FD_185990 | JGI IMG/M metagenome (GOLD analysis project Ga0256404, IMG submission 185990) | Bovine rumen microbial communities from Lethbridge, Alberta, Canada - RJG_01 | ecosystem: Host-associated > Mammals > Digestive system > Stomach > Rumen | place: Canada: Alberta | collected...
CAGTGCTTTGTTATAGGCCGCTTCATAGTCGTATTCGATGACGGCCTTCTTCCTTCTCTTTCTCATGGTGCGGATGCCCTTCCCCTCTCTCTGATCCCTTGTATATATGGATTCGTTGACTTGTTAGTATCCATTACAAGGACGCTTCCGGACTGCCGTCCGTCCCGCGTTTTCATTGACTTTTCGGGCATTTTCCGCTATCATGAATGTGGTGCGTGAAGCGGCTTCCGGATGCCCGGAAGAAGCCCAACATGAAGCCTTCAGGATGCCTTGTTCGCTTCCTGAAGGCTTTTCCTTTTACCCTGCTTTCTTCTCCTGCTGGATAGATCTGACGGCCTTCAGCTTCACCTGTGCTTCTCCGCGCTGCGTGATGATCAGCGCGATCGCTCTGAATGCCTTCATCGGATCCGGTGCGTCTCTTCTCTCTTTCATCCGTCCCGCTCCTTTCCGTCAATAGTCGTCTTCGATCTGTTCGTCGGCGTCCGTGTAGTATTCGCCGTCGTATCCCTTCGCCATAACCTTCTGATAGCATTCCCAGCAGACCAGTCGGAACGTGATCCCGTGACAGTCATGTGTGAACAGCATGTCGCTTCGCGGCCTGATCCTGTTGCATACCGGGCACAGCCGCATGTCTTCATAGCTTTCCGTCATCTTTGCCACCCTCTCCTTCTGCCACTTCCATCAGTTCGTTCTTCACGACTTGCAGGATCCCGTCGATGAAATCTTCGTGCCTGCTGTGATCCAGCAGTTTGTCGTGGATGTCCTTGTAGATCGGCTTCATCGCCGTCAGCAGAATGTAGAACTGTACCACGCCGCCCAGCTGCGCGTTGTCCTTGATCTGCGGTTCGTTCGTCCCCTCCGGAATGTCGATCAGCATCTGAATGTGGTTCTTCTCTATGAAGTCGTCCATGATCTCCCCGAAGGTATCGATGTTAAGTTCTGCCATTTCGTCCCGTTCCTTTCCTTTGATCTCGATCCATATTCCTTTCACGCCGTCCATCTCATAGATGAATTCCGTCTCGTACCCCCCCCGGCACAGATCTTCATGCACCTGTGCGGCGTCTTCTGCATCGCGGCACTTGATCGTGTCTCCCGGCATCAGTTCGGCCTGCTTATGTGGCTGATTGCAGCCCCGGCTGTAGCATGACATTGTCGCGCCCTCCTTCCTTCTCTGCGATCAGGCTGTCCTGTATCATTCCGATCTGCGCTTCCAGATCGACCTTCGCCTTGTCCAACAGCACCACGGCCTTGATGACATCCGGTTCCGCCCACGCGATCCCGGACATGGCCTTCTTCGCGGCATCGATCGCCGCTGCCTTTCTTGTCGTCCGCTCCGCTGCGATCACCAGATCTTCGAATGTGATTTCCTTCTGCTTCATTTCTCTTCCTTCCATCCCATCGCGTCACAAAATGAAATGACTGTCTCCGCCGCGTTTTCCTTTTCTTCTATGATCGGGCAGAACTTCGGCCTGACAGTTTCGTCCAGCGGCTTCCCTGCGTTTGTGTGGCTTGTGCTCCTGCCTGCGACGTTGCAGTATGCCATTCCCATGTGACGCAGTCGGCACTTGTCACAGCATTCCGGAACGTCTATGATCACGAATCCCTTCATGATGCGTCACCGCCTTCCGGACTGATCTGGATGTCCAGCGTGTCCACTTCCGGATTCTGCTGCACCTTCACGCCTTTCGCTTCCAGTGCCTGCGTCCATGCTTCTTTCACTTCCGGATCACAGTGTTCCATCGCATCCGCCCACGAAGGGAAGCGCCCGTGCTGGTCGTAGAACTTGTATTGATACATCAGGCTGTCCCGGTTGTGCGGCATCCGCGGATCGTGCTTCACGGCGCACATCGGACAGGTTCCTTCCGGCGTGCGTCCCAGCATCATGATCCCGTGCTTTTCCTGTAAGAATCCCATGCGTCCCGCTCCCTTCATTCGATTTCATACGTCGTCCGGACGACTTCGTTTTCGATGATGTACATGATGTTCGTGATGCTCTGATCTTCGTTTTCATCCGTATGATCCAGAATGTCGACCGCCACGATGTAGATTTCTTCCGGCGTCGGTTCCTTCTGTTTCACATAGTTCAGCATCTTCGTGTATGCCCGCGTGTCGCCGCGCGTGTAGAAGTTGTGATTGATGCACATGTGCATGATGTCTTCCATGCCCCACCGTCTGATCACTTTGATCTTCGGTGCTTCCGTCGTTCTCTTTGTGTAGATAGCCATTTCTTCGTCCATCCTTTAATGATTCAGCCTGCGCCGCTGCCGACGCAGGCCGTGTCGATCGTCATGCAGTCTTCACTTTCAGCTGATCGCGCATGATCTGCATTCCGATCATGATTCCTTTGACTTCTCTTTTCTCTTCTGCGGTCAGTCCCTTCAGCAGCTTCGCGAACTCCTTCACATCGGCCTGCTGGTTCTCGACTTCCCTGTTCTTTTCTGCTGTCATCTCCTTCACTCCTTTCTTTAGATCGTTGCGATGATCATCACCAGCAGCATCACGATCGCCAATCCCATGACAATGTGTTCCATCACTGTCAGGCTGTCTGATTCCGTGATGTCGTCGTCATCGTCATCGATCAGCATGTTCGCCGCTTCGTTGATCTCTTCTGTTACGACCGCGATTTCTTCCGGCGTCAGCTGCATGGATTCAAACACGATCGCGCATCTGTTCTTCGCAGTGTCGATCCGGTCGCGGTCTGTCATCGGCTGCGGCTCCTGCCGCGCTTCCAGAACTGTCATCTGATCACCTTCCTTTCCTGTTGCTCATGTGCCGTCTGTTGTTCCCTTCGTAAACATTATACGTGCATATGGAAACATTGTCAACCTTCAATTCACTTTTTTGTTGCATACGGAAACATTCAATGATATAGTAAAAGGTGAAAGGCAGGTGAATTCACATGAAAGACAGGTTGATACAGCTTCGAAAGGCTTTGAATTTAAGCATGGAAGCCTTCGGGAAAAAGATCGGCGTCGGGCGTTCCACTATCAGCAGGCTTGAATCAGGCACGAATGGTTTCACTGATCAGATGACAAGATCTATTTGCAGGGAATTCGGCGTCAATTATGAATGGTTTGTTTCCGGTGTTGGCGAAATGTTTTCCGAAGTTCCGCAGACAGTCGTCGATGAACTGTGTGCGCAGTATGATCTGGATGAATTCGACAGGATCATGATTCAGGAATATCTGAAGCTGGACGAATCTTCCCGGAACGTCCTGAAGACATACATCCGCAGCATCATGAAGCGCGTCGGATCTGACGACACGCAGTCGAAGATCGATGCAGAAGTCGAATCGTACCGGCAGGAACTGGAACTTGAAGCAAGTCAGGCGGAAAAATCATCAGCTTCCGGCACGCCTGCCGAAAAAATGGCATAAAAATACGCCCGTCGAAATGACGGGCGAATAAACGAAAGAAGGATCCGTTGTGATTAAGAATATTATTTATTTCAAGGTTGCGGGCGTTTCGTTTCGTAACGAAGACGGTTCCAGTCGTCAGGACATCATTTCGAAACTGCACGATGATGATGTCCTGCACTTCGTTCCGTATGTGTACGAAGACGAACCCGCGTACCATATTGTCACCGAATCAGGGAAGTGTATCGGTAATGTTCCGAAAGATTATATTCAAGACGTGACTGATGCAATCAATGATCCTGATAATGATTATATGCTTGCCGTTTCCGACATCAGCGCTCGCGATGAAGACGGTGTGCCGCTTGAAGGATATAATCAAGGCGTCACTGTTGCCTTGTATATACACGACGACGCGCGGCATCCGAAGTCTGATCCGCTGCCAGTTGCTTCCGCTGCCCCCGCTCCCGTAAAGAAGAAGCGCGGCGGAACCTTGCTGATCGTGTTCGGCGTCCTTTTCGGATTAGGTTTCTTTGTAGCGTTCAATCCTGTCTGTGCTGTTCTCGCTGGCGTCTGCTTGTATTTTGGCATCCGGAAGCGGAAGGCAGGCTGAATTTGATACAAAATAAAAGGATCAGCCGTTCCCGCAGCTGATCCCCTGATTTCCCTATCCGCACCGCTTCGTGGTAGAAATAGGCTTCGCACCTCTCATTCTATCACGGAACCGTGCGACTGCATAGGTTTCTTTTTTATACTCTTTTTTAGGAATGGAAGGTGATCTGATGTATATGACACAGTCAGCCCCGGAACTGTACGGCGTCCGCGTCGTCAAATACATCCGGTGCAGCCACGACGATCAGGTTCTTCACGGCGACACGCTGGAAGCGCAGAACGAAATACTGGACGACTTCATCGCCCGGAATCACTGCGTCCTGATCGACACGTTCATCGACGAAGCACTGACCGCCCGGAAGAAATACACGAACCGGAAGGAATTCGTCCGGCTCCTTGACGGCGTCCGGCGGCATGACTTCGACGTGATCCTGTTCACGAAGCTGGATCGCTGGTTCAGGAATATCGGCGACTATCACAAAATACAGGAAGTTCTGGAAGCGAACGGCGTCCAATGGAAGGCCGTGACGGAATCGTACGACACGACCACGACGAACGGCAGGCTGCACATCAACATTCGTCTGTCCGTGGCACAGGATGAATGTGATCGTGACAGCGACCGCATCAAGGACGTGTTCGCGTTCAAGCTGAAGAACAAGTCCTTCGTGACCGGATCCGTCCCGCGCGGTCTGATGCTCGACGCCGAAAAACATGTCGTCCCCGATCCGGAATGGAAGCAGTTCGCGCTGGACGCCTTCGACATGCTGGAAGTGACCGGATCCGTCCGGAAGTCCCTGTTCGCCCTACAGGAACGGTACAGCTGCATCTATTCGTATAGCAGCTTCATCCGGATGCTGAAGAATCCGCTGTACAAAGGAATGTATCGTGACGATCCGCAGTTCTGCGATCCTCTGATAGATCCGGATCGCTTCGACCACATCCAGACGCTGATCAAGAAAAACGTGCGCCAGCGCCGAAGCGGTACGCAGTTTATCTTCAGCGGTCTTTTGACCTGTGACGTCTGCGGTCGCTCTATCGCAGGATATACGACAGGCCGTCGCCGGAAGGATGGATCCATTACCCGGAAGCCGCGGTACAGATGCACAGCGTGGAACATGAACCACAGCTGCACGAATAACAAGTCGTGGATGGAAGAAGTCCTTGAAGATCGCGTCCTGGCTCTTGTCCGCCCGTCCCTCTCCGCATACATCGCGGACTATGATGTGGAAGACGGCGGCAGTCGCGGCAGGAATCCGGCAGCTGATGCCGCCCGGATCCGGACGAAGCTGAAGAAGCTGTACGACCTGTTCATGGACGATCTGATCGACCGCGATCTGTACAAGTCCGAATACGATCAGCTGAACGCCCAGCTTCAGGAAGCGCTGACCGCTGCCGATCATCCCCGGAAGGACGTCAGCGAACTGAAGAAATTCCTGTCGCAGCCGTGGGAAGATGTGTACAGGGACTTTTCCGTGCAAGAAAAAAATGCGTTCTGGAAGTCCTTCGTGGACACCATACGCATTCGTGAAGACGGCAGCATCGCCGACATTATTTTTTTATGATAATGATGCACCTAATTCAGCGTTGCCCGAAGGTGACGCCGAATTAGGTACATCTTTTTTCTTATTCCGGGATGAACTCCACGTCGCCCGGCCTGCCGCTGACGAAGTATCCGTCCGCTGTCTGGTACAGGACGCCGTCCGGCGTGGTGAACTTCTTCACAGCCTTCTTCATATCGAAGGCCGTCACGCCGCAGATCGCGCTGTCATCGAAGGAAGGTTCACGGCGCAGACGCAGCTTCCCGTCGAAGACGCGGCGGATCGTTCCCTTCACGTCCTCTTCCTTCACTTCGGCCTGCTCCTGCTGCTGGTCGCCCTCCTGCTCCTGCATGGCTTCGTCTGCCGCTGTTGCCTGCTCCTCCTGCTGCTGATCCTCTTCCGGATCCGCGACAGGTTCCGGATAGATCTGCGCAGCATCTTCATCATACACGTTCAGGCCGTTCTTGTCTGCTGCCTTCTTCGCGCCTTCCAGCGTCTTGTATTCCTTCGCACTCTCGAAGTCTGTTCCTGCATAATACATTCGATCATCTCCTTCCCGTTCTTCCTGATCACACCTTCTTCAGGTATGCGGAAGAACTGAATCCTGTATATGTCACGCCATTCAGTTCGAACTGAATGTACAGCCACTTCACGCCGTTCGCCGTGCTGTAGTATCCATAGCAGTGAACCTTCGTTCCGGCAGGCATACAGCACAGCGCCTTCTTGTTTGTTCCGGCGTCGTTTCGGCAGTACAGATCCGCCGTCGCTGTATATGCCCCGGACAGTCTGGCGTCCTTCCCGCGCGCGTAGCACGTGGATGTGACTTCCTTCTTTCCGGATGTCGGTGCTGCCTGTTCCTGCTTCTTCGCGGTCGTGCCGTTCAGGATCTCGTTCACCCTCTTCTGCACTGCTGCCGGATCGTAGCCCTTCGCCTTCAGGTTCGCCACTCTTTCGGATCCGTTGCCCCACAGTCCAGTGATGACTTCGCGGGCGATCGTGTCGACGCTCTTTCCTGCCTTGCGCTGATCGCTTTCCGCCTTCACGGTGTTGTCCGTATAGTGCGGCGTGATGAATCCGCGGATGAATCTTCCGTTGATGCTGACCGTGCGCTTCTTCACGCTGTCGGAATAGTTTCCTTCAGTGACGACGAAGTACCCGGCGGATCTGTTCACATAGGTCACTGTGCCGATGTGATCCGGCGCGCCGTGGTTGTCTCCTGATCCGGAATCCTCCCAGTCGTACAGAACAGCGTCGCCGATGTTCGGAACGTAGTCGTCCGCTTCCTGCCAGCATCCCATCTTCTTCGCTTCTTCGATGATGTAATAGCAGCTGATTTCGACGGGCATCACTGCCGTGTATCCCAGCTTCTTCGCGATCGCTGACCACGTCGCCGCGCACCACGGCCACGAATACAGCATCTTCGTCCCGCGCGGGAACGGTTCTTTGCTATTGTAAATGTCGATGATCGCCTTGAAGGATCCGTCCGATTCCTTCAGGCCGACCCATGCTTCCGCCTGATCAGCGACTTTCTGTCTTGAATATCCCACTTTGACATCTTCCTTTCCTGCGTTTTTATCGTACTGCGTCAGGTTGTACTGCCTGACCAGCTTCATCAGATTGTCGACGTACGTGCTGGATGTCGCATAGCCGTCGGCCTTGATGTTTTCCAGGTACCGCTGCGGATCCGTGACGCCGCGCAGATTCCTGTATCTGTCCAGCTGAATGAATTCGAAGTATCCGCGCACGCCTTCTTCCATGCTGTCATACACGCGGAAGTTGTCGCGGATCTGCGTGTGCACGCCCGGCGTGTACTCTTCGCTGGTCTTCATGTTTACCGACTTCCCTGTCCACCTTGTTCCGCACTTCAGTCCGAAATAGTTATGATACAGGGAAGCAAGTTTCGATTCGCCCCATCCGGATTCAAGGATCGCCTGCGCGATGATCGGCGAATGTACCATGATCCCGTACACGTAGGCGTACTTCTCGACATATCCCGCGATCCGCTCGATGAACTCTGTCTTCTTCATGCCTGCTTCCCTCCTTCCTTAGTTCGGTTCGTCGTAAAGCATCGCCCGGTCAGAATCTGACACGCCCTTCGTTGTGGGATCCACGGTCACGCCCAGGATGACCAGCACAGCGAAGACTGCTTCGACGATCTGGATCAGCTGCGTGCCGACTGCTTCCGTCTCGATCTGGAAGCCGAACAGCGCCGCGATCGCCTTGATCAGCGTCAGAACGGCGGGGATGATCGCCAGCCAGAACACTTTATTTTTGATTCTCACTTTCCAGTTGATCATGTTGTTTTCTCCTTCCTGGCATACGGAAGGACGCCTTCGCGCCCTTCCGCGCTCGATTCTTTGTTTAGTGTGTTTCGTGTGTCACCGCATCCGGCGACAGCTGAAGAAGCGCTTCCATCCTGTCCACACGTTTGTGCAGGGATTTCAGACTTTCTTCGTTTCTGATTGTCCGTTCGTTCATCTTCTCCATTTCAAGTTTCTGCGACTTGATGTCCTGCTTCACTTCCAGCAGTGTGTTCTGAACGACTTCCAGTTTCATCATGACGGCGGATTCCTGCTTTCCTGCTTCCTCCGCATCCTTGCGATCCGTTTTCCCGTTCGCGCGGATTCCGCTGTAGATCGAAAATGCAAGCGCCAGAACAGAAAGTAGAACCGTAGCCCACTGTGGTGTCATTCCGTCATAACCTCCTTAGTTTGTATTCTATTCTGTCCAGCTGCCTGTCCGCGTCTTCCCGCGCTGCGCGCAGTTCTTCCCGGACAGCTTCTTCCATTTTCGTCCGCTCTATCATTTCAGCCTGTTTCCGGATGATCTGCGCCATCGTCTCCGTGACTGTGCACATCATGTCGACGACTTCCAGCAGGCCGCCGGATCCACCTTCCCACGGTGGCGCGTCCCTCGTTTCGTTCATGCGTCCCCGTCCTTTCTTCACTCTTCATCAATGATCAGTTCTTCCATTCCGCTTTCGATCAGGATTTCTTTGACCTGGTCTTTCAGCAGACGCGGAACCTGTGCATAGGTCTTCTTTCCCAGAATGATCTTCTGTGCCCACAGCATAGCCATCATCGTGTCGCCCTCCTTTCCGTAAAGTATTTGCAATAACGCCCGCCGGATGATCTCCCCGATCATTCGTACACCACTTCCGACATCTCCATGATGCACTCTTCCAGCATGGCGATCTGCTCTTTCTGTTCGCTGACGATCTTCGTCAGCTGCGCCCGTGTCATCGCTTCTTCTTCAGGCGCTGGCGGATCCGGATCCGGATGTACATCATCCACCCCGTACTGCCACCATGTCGCGAAGTCCTCTTCGATCTCCTGCGCCGTCGCGGCCTTGCCGTCCGGCATGAAGAACTGGACTTCGTCAAAACGGTACATCGTCCGATCCGGCTGATCCTCCTGTTTGTACGGCTGGATATTGTCCGCAAGACGGACGAAGATCTTCCCGCCCGGCAGATGTTCCAGCGTCACCTTCTGCGGCTTCTCTGCCGCGTCGCTCTTGTAATACATGCAGCCACTCCTTTCTTTTCTGCTGATCCAGCCGCTGATAGAATCCCTGAACCTGTTCAGCCATCTTGATCAGTTCTTCCACGTGGTACTTTTCCTTCAGCCCGTGCGAATCCGTCTGCTTCACGTAGCTGTTGTACGATATGATTTTCTGTGCACGATCCCGCCGCAGTGTTCCCGTTTTCTTCAGCTCTCTGTATCCTCTGATCAGCTGCCTTCGTGCCCTCCGGAAGACGCGCCTGCGGATCGTGATGTGCGTCCTGCTGATCCTGTATCCCGCCATGTCCAGCATCGGTACGCCACGCTGCGCTTTTCCCGGAAGGCTCCGTCGTCGCTTCTCTTCTTCGATCGTCAGGATCTTACTGATTCCGGATGTCGTCTTCAGTTCGATTCCCATTTCCTTCCGGAAGTATTTGTCCAGGCGCTTCGTCGCCCGTTTCAGTCCTTTGACGGATCCGGACATCAGCGCGAAGTCGTCCATGAAGGTGACGACGCGGATCACGTACGGGATCTTCTTCCCGCGTCGTGTGGTTCCCTGTGCGTACAGGTCGCGGATCGCGTAGGACATCGCGAAATTGAACAGCCAGGCGTCGATGTACCCGCCGATGATCAGATGCCCGTCCGGTGCGATCCGTCCCAGATATTCCAGCAGGACGATCGCGGCCTTCGCTTTCTGGATCTCCTTCTTCAGGATGTCCACGCAGACCTGATACTTCAGCGTCGCGTATGCGTGGACGACGTCCGTCTTCTGGATGTACCTGACGCCGACCGTCTCCTTCAGAAGGTATCTGTGCGCCTGATCCTTCAGCAGCGTCTGACCGCGTCCCGGAATGCTGGCGTGCTGCGTCGGCAGAAGCCGCGCGTTGATCAGCGGTTCGATCATCAGCTTTTCGACGTGTCCGATCAGCTGATGCAGGATGGACAGCAGTGCGATGTCCCGCGTCTTCCCTGTCATGCCGTCCGGACGCTGGCGGATCGTCGGCGGCTCCATGTCGTCCGGTTCGATCCCGTATTCGACCAGATCTTCCACGACGCCGTATAGCATCAGCCCGATCGAATGGATCGCTTCTTCCTTCACACGTCTGGATCCGGACAGATCGTCGATCAGGATTTCCGTCCTTCCGATTCCGGCGTACTTCTCGATGAATACCAGAATGTCGCGGCGCTTCCATTTGCTTTTGAAACATTCTTCGACTGCTTCTTCGCATAGCTTCAGGGACAGCTTCCTGTATCTCTTCGTGTGCATAATTCTTTATTTTGTGAAGCGGTGTTCGGTTGCGGTCTGACCTTAAAGCAGATCCGGCCTTGTTACTACTTGCCGCACGCGCAGCCCACAGCTGCGTGTTCCCCTTTCGAAGATTCCGGTTTTACTGATTTTTGCTTGCGCACGGATATGCAGGCGCACATCAGCAGACTTTCGCCTGCCTTCATGAAAATAAGTCGCGGACGGCTGTTCCAGTTCGCGTTACCGGGCGTGTTGTTGCCATTCTCGCACGCCAGCCCGGCATTCGCCCCGTTGTTCAAGTTCGCGAACCGCCACGGGCAGCGAACCCCGGCGGAGCCGGTACCGTTGAAGGCCGATCCCGCGCCTGCATACCCTGTTTGTCTATAGTTACATCAGGGGACTTCCCCCTCTGGACGTCTTACGACGTCCATTCACCCCGCTTTTTACCCGCTCCACAAAGCCGCGGACGGCCGTTCCAGCCCGCGCTACCGGGCGTGGCGTTGCCATTCTCGCACGCCAGCCCGGCAGCCGCCCCGCTGTTCAAGGCCGCGAACCGCCACGGGCAGCGAACCCCGGCGGAGCCGGGCCCGTTGAAGGCCGACTTGAAGTATGTCGTCGCGGATCCGCCGACCTCTTCCGGGAACAGGACGCCCTTCTTTGTCTTCATGAAGGACTTCACATAGTTCCAGCCGGATTTCATTCCTTCGTACATCAGGCCAGTGTCTTCGTAGTTCGATGTCACGGATCCCGCCAGATTCTGACTGTCGCGGCATTCGTAGATCGAATAATCCCAATCAGACACAGCGTTCGCCGTGACGGTATAAAGCGGATCCAGGCCGACCGTATATGCGCCGTCCAGGACTTCCACGCCAGCCACACGAAGCGGGGACGTTCCATTCGTCAGACCGTGCGGGCATCCGTCCTTCCTTCCCGGAAGAAGTTCCGTCGCGCCTGAATGCCACGGCATCGTCGAAATGTATGTCGTCGCTGTCGTGGTGAATGCGCTTTCCGTCTCGATGCCGACCGCTGCCAGTTCGTCGCCGTCGATCGTGACGGTTTCGATGGAACTGATCTTGACCAGATCCAGAATGTTCCGCATGTGCGCCTGTCCTCTGTCCTTGTTCGTGGACGATCCCATGTCGCCGATCGACACGGTCGACCCGACGATCAGGTTCGCGGCCTGCGCCGTCGACAGGATCACGCGCTTCACATTTTCTTCTGCCTTCGCCACCTGGTACTGTCTGTCGTAGCTGATGCAGCCGTTCGCGATATTGCTGTTTTCCAGGTCGAAGTGCCGCAGCTGCCACATCCGCAGGATCCATCTTGTATCGCAGTCATTCCACAGTCCTTCGTAGATCGTCATCTTTCGCGCCGCTGTGATGCCTGCGGTCGCGCTGGCGAAGTTGTACGGCCTGATGCCTGCGCCGGATGTCAGTGCGCCGCTGCTGTTCAGCCCGCCAGGGAACGAAGGATGCCATGTCAGCGCCCGCTTCGTTCCGTCCGGTGCGACATCCCCGGCGTCCGGATAGAATCCCGCGCCTTTGGTCGTCCTGAAGCTGATGAAATTGAATGAACCGTCGTTCCATTCCTTGATCCACAGTGCCAGCGCGAACGTCCAGACTGGCGCGTCTTCGCCTGTGATGTCGAAGCCGTCTTCGCCTTCGAAGTATGTGATGTTCATGGTTCCATCTTCCAGGGACATCGCGTTCGCCCGGATGTACCATGTCATCGGATCTTCGTCCGCCCAGTCCTCGACCGCTGCGTCGGATGCCGTGCACAGCTGCGCAGCGCTCTTTCCTGCCAGATCATCCAGCGGCGTCATCGCCGTGTTTCCGGATACTGCTGCATCGTAGCTTCGCAGCGTGTACGTCTTACTGTTCCACGCCTGCGCCGCTGCCTTTGCGAATCTTTCAAGGATCTTGTATTTGCTTGTCTCTCCCGCTGCCGCTGCGCGCGGATAGAATTCCCAGAAGACGCGCGTGGTGTTCGTTCCGTCCAGGACGCTTTTGCACGCCGCGTCAAGGACAGCCGCATCAGATGACCCGCCGTTCAGCGCGATCGATTCCAGCGCGGCGGCGATCCGTTCGTGCTGTGTCCACGAAGGGAAAATCAGATCCATGTCTGCCATTTTCTTGTTCCTCCTTTATTCTGTGATCTTTGTCAGTGACATGTGCGGGACGCCCCGCTGCGCGTAGATCGCATACGCATATTTCACATCGTTGTCGCTGTCGTAGATGTACGACGCTTCATTGATCTGGCTTGCGATCTCCACGGCTTCATTCGCCTTGTTCAGGACGATCGTCGCGTTCTCCTGCCGCGTGTTCTCCGCTGTGACGCGTCCGTTCTCTGCGGTCACGCGGGCGTTCTCTGCTTCGACGCGGGCGTTCTCTGCTTCGACGCGGGCGTTCTCTGCTTCGACGCGGGCGTTCTCCGCATTTGCGCGGCCTGTCTCTGCGCTGACGCGCCTGTTCTCTGCCGTCTTTCTGGCGTTCTCTGCGGTCACGCGGGCGGCTTCCGCTTCCGCGTATGCCTTCATGGTCGCGTCGAACAGTGACATTTCGTCCCCGGATATGATGGCGTCTTCGTCCTTTACGCACGGTTCGATCTCGATTTCGAACGTGCAGGACGTGATGACTTCGGTCATGTCCCCGGACTTCACTTCGATTTCTGCCAGTGCCGTCCCCGCTGCTGCCAGTGTCTGCGACGTCAGTTCCATCGTGACGACAGACCCAGAAAACGTGCACGGCGAATATGCCCGCTTCAGATCCGGCTTCTTGATGTAGGCCGTGACGTTCGATCCGGGCGGGATCTCATATTCTTCGCCCTGATTCAGCAGCTGAATTTCGACGTACCGCGTCGCCCTGTCGTGCTGCTTCGCCGATACCTGATACTGCTTCGTCGATCCTGACATCTCGATCTTCAGTCTTTTGATGACCCTGTTCAGGCTCATGTCTGCATCCTCCTTTCTACAGTCCTAATTTTTCTATGATCTGCGCGATCGTGACTGTCTCCCCGTTTGGCTTCTCAAATTCGCACGTCCCCCGGAAGATCGCATTGAATGCGAAGTCCGCATAGTTTTCTCGCGTCGCTTTCGACCCGAAGGCCACGCCGCGCCCTCCATGCAGGAAGTGCATCAGATAGACCGCCGTCGACACGAAGTCGATCACCGTCACGGTGTTGAACTGGTCTTTCAGGACATACTTCACATCGTAGGAAAATTCCGTGTCCAGATCTCCGCCGCAGACTGCCGTCTTCCCCTCGCCCGGACTGATCGTCTTCGGCGTTCCGTATGTCCAGTTGCTTGTCAGCTTGTAGGCCACTGTCAGCGTCAGGCTGTTCTTCCCGTTGCACGTGCTGTATGTCGTGTCGGTCATCGCCAGAAAATAGACGCCTTCGTTCTCGATGGATCCGTCAGATCCGCAGCGCATCGAATCGACCGACAGCGTCGGCGGATCATATTCGACGACCGTGATCCTGGCGGACTTCTCTGCTGTCCTTCCTCTCTGATCCTTGACCGTCACCGTGATCGTCTTCACCCCGTAGTCTTCGAAGATCTTCGACGTCGGAAGTGATGCCAGCGTGCCCGTGTATGTCTTGTCGTCCACTTCCATCGTGACAGATACGATCGCGGATCCGTACGACGTCGTCACATTCACGGCGGACAGACCGACGTTCGACTGTTCTTCCACGAACATGTTCCACGATGCCGGGACGCGCCCGGCCTTGTCTGCGACCGTGACCGAATTGATCACCGGCACGCAGTCATCCGGAACTGTCACTTTGATCTGTTTCGTGATAGTCTGATATACCTGTGTCCCGAAGATGCTTTCGATCTTCAGATCCATCCACCCGTATGTTGACGACGGAAGTTCTTCGTTCCACAGCTTCGGGATTTTGTAGCTGTTCGTGATCCGCGTCGCCTTCGCGGCCAGTTTCTTCGTGTTGCTGTATGTCTTATTCTTTAGCGTCCACGTGAACCTGTATGTCGCATCCGTCGTCAGTTTAATCGATGTAGAATCGTCGCCGCTTTCTACGTTCAGCGGGACTGATTCGTTTCCTGTGATCTCGATGTCTGACGCGCCCGGATCCCATCCGTAATATGTCAGGCGTCCCAGATCATAGAATGACCGGACGCATTCAGACGGATCCGAAACAGGATTCTCTCCGTACTTTATCGTGAAGAATGGTTTGTTGATTACCAGCTTTGTCCCGATGTTCAGTGTGGCTGCTGCGACATATTCGTTCCCGGCGATGCTCTTTTTCTTCGTCTTTATCGTCCATCTGTACTGTTTCCCGTCGATGATCGTCACCTTCGGGAAATCTTCGACCAGGCAGCCTAAAAGCCACTCGTTATCACTGACTGATATGCTGACCGACGTGATCGTCGTGACGTCACCTGATACGCTCCCGTAGGCCGTCGCAGGCTTCTGAAGTGCCCCGTTCACCGTGATCGGTATGCCGAATGTTTTATTTGCCATCTGCTGCCACCTCCATCCGGAAGACGCCGCTGTCATCGATCAGCTGCTGATATACAGCCGGTCGTGCCGCTGCCTTCCTGATCTTCGTTTGCAGGCGCAGCGTGTTCGCCGTCGCCGGTTCTTCTTCCTGCGCTTCCCTCCATTTGACGCCCATCCCGTACTGTGTCGATATGAAGTCGAAGTATCCGCCGTCCTCTGCCGCTCCGACAGACCATTGTCTGACAGCTTCGACGTTCAGGATGTGCAGCTTGTCGTACTGGATGTATGCGACCGGTGATCCGTTCTGCCTGAATTCCAGGCGCGTGTTCGACAACATTGTGGAAAACGGCATCACGCCGCCGTCCTGCTTCTTGCCGATTTCAAGGCCGTCGTCAGTGTAATGGAAGTATGTTTCGTTCTCCTGTTTGAACGATTCCAGATCTTCGCCCTGCGCTGTGACCGTCTCTTCCATCGACCGGATCGAAATGTTCAAGTCGATGGATGTCTGTTCGATCATTGTCTGGTATTCGTTCGTCATCTGCTCCACGGTCTTGTTGTTGGCGTCGTCCGTGTATAGCTTCGCGGCTTCCTCTGCCGCCGATGCCATATCCCGCGATTCTGTCCGGATCGCCTGGACGGATGTCGCGATCTTTTCTTCCGAAGATGTGATCGCCGCCTGGACTTCTTCGGTCGTCCAGTACCCGCCCCGCAGGATCCGCTTCGTCCTCGATTCAGACACGGACACGGCATCCGACAGTGTCTTTTCCTGTGTCTCCGTCTGGATCTGTTCGAACGTCTTCACGACGCTGGATAGTTCGCAAGTGTTCTTCTGCGGATCCTTCGGATATTCCGTCATCTTCACGATCCGCTGCTTCGCCCGCGTGTTCTCCGTCTTCGATACGATCCACACCGTGTCGCCGATGTCATAATCCAGAAGGCCGTATTCTTCAGACTGTGCCGCAAGATCTGCGACGTCGGCAGTGTAGGCCGTGTACGGTCTGGACGCTGTTTCCAGCTTCGCCCG
>Ga0256404_1008300_pt1 | contig 15726 bp, 12 predicted proteins | sample RumenRJG_01DNA_FD_185990 | JGI IMG/M metagenome (GOLD analysis project Ga0256404, IMG submission 185990) | Bovine rumen microbial communities from Lethbridge, Alberta, Canada - RJG_01 | ecosystem: Host-associated > Mammals > Digestive system > Stomach > Rumen | place: Canada: Alberta | collected...
AAGTGTAATTCGCATAACAGATACACTTTACCACATTAACGTGCAGGACACAAATGCTTTCACGTCTGCGCATGGCGTTCGATATGCAATGAGCCATGCCGACAAATGAACGCGAAGCAATGAGCCATGCCGACATGCAAGAAAAGAGGGCGTTTTCGCAACACACTGCAGTGTGTCGTGAAAACGCCCTCTTTTCCGCTATCAAGGAGTCACATATTATGTATAGGTCCACCTTGCAGAGAATCCCCCTCTCTGCAGATGTACCACATAACCTGATTCTTTCACGCCCGCTTGCCGGGCTGCCGCCGCAACAGTTTGTGCTGCTCCTTTCTATTATACACTATTTCTAGAAAAAATCAGCACTCCGTACCAAATCCGGATTATCTCTTAACTCTTGCGCCTGCGCCGCCCATGATGCCTTCGACTTCATCAACGGTAGCCATGGAAGTATCACCGGGTGTTGTCATAGCGAGTGCGCCGTGAGCTGCACCGTAGTTGACAGCCTTCTCGGGATCGCCGGTTGTCATCAGGCCATATACAAAGCCGGAAGCGAAGGAGTCGCCGCCGCCTACACGGTCCATGATCTCAAGTCCGTTGTATTCCTTGGACATGTAGATCTCGCCGTCTGCCCAGCACATTGCCTTCCAGTCATTAACGGTAGCGGTCTTAACTGTACGAAGAGTCGTAGCGACAGCCTTGAAGTTGGGATATGTCTTGGCTGCTTCGCCGATCATCTTCTTGTAGCCTTCGATGTTGAGTTCCTTGAGGTTCTCATCGTTGCCTTCGATCTTGAAGCCGAGGCATGCAGTGAAGTCTTCCTCGTTGCCGATCATGACGTCGACATACTTGGCAACTTCCCTGTTAACTTCCTGCGCCTTTGCAAGTCCGCCGATCGCGCTCCACATGGAAGGACGATAGTTCAGGTCGTAGGAAATGAATGTGCCGTACTTCTTAGCAGTCTTGCATGCCGCGATAACGGTCTCGCATGCCTGCTCGGAAAGAGCTGCATAGATACCGCCGGTGTGCATCCAGCGAACGCCAAGCGTTCCAAAAATGTACTCGAAATCGAAATCTTCAGGTGTAGCCTGGGAAATAGCGGTGTTTGCTCTGTCGGAGCAGCCCGTAGCGCCGCGGATGCCGAAGCCTCTCTCTGTGAAGTTAAGGCCGTTTCTGCAGATCCTGCCGATACCGTCGGTCTTCTTCCAGTAGATCAGGTCTGTGCTTACGCCGCCCTGCTCGATGAAATCCTTCATCAGTTTGCCGACTTCGTTGTCAGCGAAAGCGGTGATAACAGCTGTGTTCATGCCGAAGCATTTGTGCAGGCCGCGGATAACGTTGTACTCGCCGCCGCCTTCCCATGCGCGGAAAGAACGGGCTGTACGGATGCGTCCCTCACCGGGATCAAGGCGGAGCATTACTTCGCCAAGGCTGACAGCGTCAAATTTGTAGGTTCCCTCGGGTTTAAGGTCAAATTTCATTCTGTTTCCCTCCTAAATATTTGCGACTGATCAGCCGCGGATTTCCTTAACGATTGCTGCTGCCTCTGCTACCAGAGCCTTGATCTCGTCGAACTTGCCTTCCTTGACAAGCTTGTTCGGAACCATCCAGCTGCCGCCGCAGGCTACGATCCTGTCATATGCAAGATAATCTCTTACGTTGTTGGCGTTGATGCCGCCGGTGGGCATGAAGCTCAGGTTTACATAAGGCGCTGCGACAGCCTTGATCATCTTGAGGCCGCCTGCGGGCTCTGCGGGGAAGAACTTGACAAAGTCAAGACCGAGAGCAATAGCCTGCTCCATCTCGCTGGGAGTCTGTGTGCCGGGAGTTACCGGAATGCCCTTGTCCAGGCAATATTTAACGACTTCCGGATTGAGGCCGGGGCTTACGATGAACTTAGCGCCGCATTCCACTGCGCGGTCGACCTGCTCTGTTGTCAGGACTGTTCCTGCACCTACCAGAATCTCAGGAAATTCCTCAACCATATTCTTAATCACATCTGCCGCTGCTGCGGTACGGAATGTAACCTCTGCACAGGGAAGGCCGCCCTCTACGAGTGCCTTAGCAAGAGGCGCTGCGTCCTTCGCATCATCCAATACTACTACAGGAACAATACCAATTTTTCTGAATTCAGCCTTAAAATCTTTCATTTTGCTATACATCTCCTTTACACTTGCAGCTGATGTGCCTGAAACTAATACTATTTTATCCTTTCCGGTTTTAGTTGTACATAGACAAGTTCGAACAATAAATGGACAAGTTCGCAAAATATCCGAAAAACCCTGTTAATGCTTTTCAAGGAGACTCTTCATTTCGTCATGATCCTTAAACCCGAAAACAAGAAAATTGGATGTTTTATAAATGGGTGTCAGTTTCTCGATATTATCTTTCCAGACCAAGCGCTCCGGTTCGTTTGCCGCGAATATGACAAAAACCTTTCCCTCGGGGATCAGGGTGTCGTTTTCTTTGGCCTGAAGCCATTTGTAGGTATAATCGACATCTGTAAGATCTTCTAATGTGCCGCTATTCTTTGCGTCTGTCCATGTGTGCATTTTCAGCCGGCCGTCGGATAATTCTGTCAGAATGCTGGTGTTCCAGAAAGTGCCGTATCCGAAATCATACCCTTCTCCGGTCAGATAAGAGACGATCTCTCTATACTCAGGTGTACTGTCCGCTTTCCCGAAGTACCGGTATGCTGATACAGAATTTATAAGGAGCGCGCAGATATAAAGCAGCAGCAGGAAGGAGCGGATCTTAAACCTCGGGCGGGATTCTCTGACCCAGAAGAGGATCAGCACAAACCCGAAAATATGCGACGGGATATTATATCTGTCCCTGTATAACATATCAGTCCATACATACAGTGCTGTAAAAATAACAAGAAAAGACGCGTAAAATACGGAAAGGACATGATATTCCCGGGAGACCTCTTCATAGTGCCTGATCCCGTATAGCATACTCCATAGAGCTAACGCAAAAAGAACGATCCCAATCGCGTTGGTGAAGAGCGTGCTGAGCCCGACCGGGCCTTCTCTATACCCCATTTCAGCCCAAAAGCCATTAAGAACAGTAAAAAATCGTTCCGCTGAAAGCTTAGTGAATTTGATCGAATTCCATTGCTTGAATGTAAAGAATTTTGAAAGAACTTTTGCGTTAATGACAAACCCGGCTGCTGCTCCCGTAAATGAAACAAGCGCAAATCCCGCCAGGTCTCTGATAAAGGAGTCTGTCACGTCCGCGTAACGCTTATAATACAGATTCGCGGCAATGCTCATCAGTACTCCGAACAGAAGGGGAAGATATAATATGACAATCTGCCTCGCTCCTCCGGCTCCCGCAAGTACGGAGAGTATGATTGAAACAACCAGGATACTCCTCTTGTCCTTTCCCTTTTCTGCCTTTATATACCTGAAGAGCAGCCCCATTTCTATCAGATTTACGGCAATATGAGGTACATAATAAGCGCCTTTGAGAACAAAGCGCAGATAGTCATAAGAGACAGGAAGAACGAGAAGGAGCGCAATAATGGGAATATACGCCTTAATGGAGGTCTTACTGCCAAAATACCATGCACAGGCAATCAATATGCCGTACATTACAGCCAGAGAACAGACCCTTACCATATGCCAGCTTTTAAAGATCCAGAAAAAGGGAGTATAGATCAGCTGTGTGTTCAGAACCCTGAGTTCTGTTGAATAGTACCAGTCTCCGGACAGGATCTCTTTGTTTTCCGATAATAGTTTGGCCAGAACCAGTTCACTCGAGTCATCGGCGTTTAAAAGCCGATCAATATGTATATGCATGAAAATGATCAGGAACATCACTGCCGCAGCTGCGAGAAGTACGACGATAATATGACTGGTTTTTTTCAGAGTGTTATTTTTCATAAAGTCTTTCCCATTTTAATACTTTGACAGAATCCCCTGCAGATAATTCCTGTAGCCGCTGCGCACCTCTTCGGGCGAACTGATCTCGATCCCCGCGCCGATGCCCGTCACCCATCCGTAGAACTGCGGGCTCACCGCGACTGTGACATGTACGTGGAAGTGACCGCCGTCCTCCGGCACGATCATAGTTTCTGTGCCAAAGCGGTCGATAATGACGCCGACCAGTTCATTCCTGCAGCGGAGTACCACATCCGCGTCCGGCCCTCCGAACATGCCGAAGGTCTTTTTGGAAAATGCCGCCAGGTCAAAATCCTGAAAGGCCTCCTGCCCGACCCTCGACTGATCAGTCAGTTCGATCTTCATCATCTTATCCACCCTGTAGTGTTTGATGATGCCTGCCGCTTCATCGAAAGCAATCAGGTAGTAGTTCTCATCGTCCCATGTGAGAGCCCAGGGGCTGACCAGGTACATCATGCCGCCCTTTTTCTCCACCAGTTTCCTGCCTGTGTTCCATTCACCGTATTTGAACTCGATCTGCCGGTTCCGGTTCATCGCCTCGTGCAGCGCGTCCACGTTGTAATAGACGCTCTCGTTGCCGGTCTTCATGCGGTTTCGGATAAAGACCGCGCGGTTGAGCTGCTTGGCTTTCTGTTCATTGGTAAGCCGCATAAGCTTGCCGATCAGCTCCCGTGATTTCTTTTCAGTGATGAATTTGGAGGACTGCACGGAATCCACCAGGAGCTTTAATTCCGGCAGTTCAAACTCCCGCGAGCCGATATAGTAACCCTGGCCGTTCTCTTTTTTGATCACGTCGATGCCAAAATCCTGAAGGATCTCCACGTTACTGTAGATCGTCCGGCGGTCGGCCTCCAGGTTTATATTTTCCAGCGCTTTTATCAAATCTGATGCATTCAGCACATGCTCTTCATCCGTCTTAAGGAGCAGCTCCCGCATCATGTATAAAAGCGCCATCTTGTGATTATTGGCCTTTGCCATCTGCTCACGCCCCCCTTCTGTGCTGACTTCTGAATTCGCGCGGCGTCATGCCGAACTCCTTCCGGAACTGCAGGTTGAAATAAGAAATATTATCAAACCCGTGGTCCATCGCGATCTCCATCACCGGCCGCGACGTCTCCTCGAGCATGTGCGCCGCTTTCTGGATCCGGTAATGATTAATATATTGAATACAGCTCATGCCCACATATTGCTTGAAAAAGCTCATGAAATAGCTCTCGCTGAACCCGCTCAGGCCTGCCAGGTCCGCCACCTTGATCTTCTCGCGGTAATGCTCTGCGATATACTGCAGGACATTCCTGAGCTGGAGCCGGTTAATGAAAGTGCTGTGTCCCTCCTGCGGTTCCCGGATATAGCCATATTCAAACAGCAGTATGATCACATGGAGCAGGCTCTCCCTCAGCCGCATCTCATAGAAGGGCGGCCGGCTCTGAAAGCAGTCCAGCGCTCCAAGGAATGCTTCTTTGATCTCCCCGTAGCCCTTGTCGGAAGCGCGGATCACCTCCGGCATCTGAAGCTGTCCCTCCGCCAGCGGCCTGAGATATTTGGAAGCCGACAGGTCCTGTCCCTGTGCCCCGAGCAGATCCAGATGAAAGACCAGACTGTCTGAGACCATTGTCCTGCCGGGAATCTCATACGCGGAGTGCGTGCAGTAAGGAGGGATCAGAATAATATCCCCCTCCTGCGCCCGGAATGGGTCCTGCCCGACGCGGTAATCCGACATCCCCTCGCGGATCAGCGTGATTTCCATCTCTTCGTGCCAGTGCAGCGCGAGTTCTCTGTATGTCACAGGCACCAGACAATGGTAGCTGTTGACCGGCAGGAAAATATCGCCGTGCCTTGCCTTTTCTCTCACCGCGGCCTGATTCGTTATACCCGGCATGCTCCCCTCTCTCAAAACCATAGAATCCTGTTAGAAATTCCTGCAATATCGCAAGAATAGTGTCCTTCGTTTATCGTATTATACTATCACAGGCAGGGCACTTCAATAAACCCGCCGCAATACACCGAACACAATTATTCTCTTATTGAACGGAGGAATTACAGATGGCAGCAAAATGGTTAAAGGACACAGTTTTCTATGAGATCTATCCCCAGTCTTTCAAGGATACAAACAGTGACGGCATCGGGGATATTAACGGGATCATCGAAAAGCTGGATTATATAAAGAGCCTTGGGTGCAATGCGCTCTGGATCAATCCCTGCTACGACTCCCCTTTTAAAGATGCCGGTTACGACGTCCGCGATTACAAAAAAGTGGCACCCCGCTACGGCACTAATGAAGATCTTTACCGTCTCTTTGACAAAGCCCATGAGAAGGGTATCCGGGTCCTTCTGGACCTGGTCCCCGGTCATACTTCCGAGGAGCACCCCTGGTTTGTCGAAAGTCAGAAGGCAGAGAAAAACGAATACTCCGACCGCTTCATCTGGACGGATTTCTGCTTCCAGGGCGCCGGCAGACTTCCCTATGTCGGCGGTGAGAGCGAGAGAAGCGGCTGCTATATTTTGAACTTCTTCAAGTGCCAGCCCGCCCTCAATTACGGTTTCTACAAGGTAACCGAACCCTGGCAGAAGAGCTTCCGCGATCCGGCAGCCATTGCTACCCGCGAGGCCCTTAAGGACATCATGCGGTTCTGGCTCTCCCACGGCTGCGACGGCTTCCGCGTAGACATGGCTTCCTCCCTGGTCAAAAACGACGATGAGAAGAAGAGCGGCACCAGCGCGATCTGGAAGGACGTGCGCCGCATGCTGGACCTTGAGTTCCCTGATGCCGCGATGGTGGCGGAATGGAGCAACCCTTCCCTGTCTCTGCGCTGCGGCTACGACATGGACTTCGTTCTCAACGAGCAGGGCGGCGGTTACTCCACACTGATGCGCGACTATTACAACCACGGCGGCAGCATTCACGGAGACCGGAATTCAGAAGATCACAGTTACTTCAAGAAAGATGCAGGCGGCAGCATAGCCCGTTTCCTTGACCAGTATCTGGAGTGGTATGAGGACACCAAAGATCATGGATACATCTCTGTTCTGACCTGCAACCACGACACGATCCGCCCCAGCTATAACCTAGATAAGGACGAGCTTAAGCTCGCTTACTCCTTCCTCTTCACACTTCCCGGAGTACCCTTCCTGTACTATGGCGACGAGATCGGCATGAAGTACCTCGATGTGCCCACAAAGGAGGGCGGCTACTTCCGCACCGGCGCGAGAACCCCCATGCAGTGGGACGGCAGCGCAAACCTGGGCTTCTCCGAAGGCGAGTCGTCTGCTCTCTATCTTCCGGTAGACAGCAGCGCGGATGCTCCTACCGTTGCGGCGCAGGAAAAGGATCCCGCATCCCTTCTGAACACCGTACGCGCGATCCTGACGCTTCGCCATCAGGAAGAAGACCTGCAGGCAGACGCGGACTTTAAGGTCGTGTGCAGCGAAGCCGGAAAGCCTTTCGTCTACCTGCGCGGTGACCTTCTCTGCGCAGTGAATCCAGCCGGCAATGAACAGTCCGTCACACTCCCCGCTTCCGTGACCATGAAACTTGACGGCAGCGTACTGTTCGAGCTGGGCAGGACTTGCCTCGATAACGGAGTTCTCACCGTTGGCGCCCAGTCCTTCGTTGTAATGAAATAGAGGATAAAAATCTCCTGTAAATTTGGGATCACCCCAACTTTACAGGAGATTTTTTTATCTTTCACCCGTCTGTCTGAACGGCTCAACGCAGTATATACGCCTTTAGTTCGTTATAGATCTTATCCTCGTCCGGAGGACATCCCATGATACACACGTCGAAATCTTTCGTGCACTTTCCTACGCCCAGTTTTCCGGTTTTGCCCTGCATGCCCTGACCAATACCGATCGGCATATCCAGTTTATCAAGAAGTCCCTCTTCCTTGAGTCTCCACAGCGCGCCGGTAAGGCTCGCGTAGCAGGCGCTGCAGGAATCCACTTCGTTGACAGCATAGGAAACCTCCAGGATCTTGTGCTCCCGGGGAAGGTCCTCCTTCATTTCTTTGCCGGCATATCCATGGAAGCCGCCCAGGTCGATGATCTGCGCGGAATTAAGATCGGCTGATCCGATCCCCAGTTTTTCCGCCATCCGCACATAAGGAACATCGTCCGGCGTATAATGCAGAAGACTGCAGGCATAGCTGTCCACCATCACCGGATCAACCGCTGCCATCACGCAGTTGCGAACTACCGGGTTTCCGCCCTCCTCAAAGTCCAGATCTCCGCAGATGTGGTCCACAACAATGAAGTCCTGCCGGATCCCGGCCTGCAGATGCGCGATCGGTTTGTGAAGGCCCATGCGGTGGAAGCGCGATTTCTCCGTGTTGGGAATAAGTCCCTTGAGGTTTTTGAGCGAACATGTCACTTTGGTCTGGCAATGCCCCTTGAGCACCGGCACATTGATCAGGAAATCGATCTTATCCACCGCGTCAATGATATTGAGCTTCATACCGGCGCAGTCGACCTCATGCCATTTGTCTTTTTGTCCGTCTATAAAGGGCACATCGTATTTTTCGCACAGTTCTTTGTAGCCGCAGTATATAAACGCCTCAGAAGTGCGGTCTCCGACCCAGGAGCTCTCCACAATAACAATATTCTCAAACTGATTTTCCTGCAGATATTCCACAATTCCGGCAACTACCTCGGGGTGCGTGGTTGCGCCGAACTCCGCAGGGGCGGCAACCACCAGATTCGGCTTTATGGCGACCCTTTTCTCTCTGCCCCCGATCAAACCCGCGAGATCCGTTTTGGAGAGTAATTCTTTGGTCATCTCCTTATATTCAGTTCCATAAAGTTTCCAGATCTGATTTTTGGCGATCATACTGCTCCCTTCCTTACATAGAACGGCCACCGCACCCGCGATGGCCGCCAACCTGATCTTATCTCTTAAAGCTCTTCCCCGTTTGTCGCGATCACATTTTTGTACCAGTCAAAAGATTTCTTGCGGTATCTCGCCCCCGACCCGCTGCCGTCGTCGTTTAGATCCACATAGATGAACCCGTAGCGCTTGGCCAGCTCGCCGGTAGTAAAGGACACCACATCAATGCAGCCCCAAGGCGTATAGCCCATTAGTTCTACACCGTCGTATTCCACCGCTTTCTTCATCTGCTCGATATGCGCGCGCAGATAATCGATCCTGTAACTATCGTCGCAGCTCTTGTCGTCCAGCAGCTGATCATAGGCGCCAAGACCGTTCTCAACGATGAACATGGGCTTCTCGTAGCGCTCATACAAAGCGTTCAGCGCATATCTGAGGCCAACCGGGTCTATAGCCCAGCCCCAGTCGGATACCTTCACATAGGGATTGGGCACGGAATGCGCATTGCCGCCGACGATCATCGCGCCGGCCTTCTCGACTTTAGCCTTAACAGTATTAGTCATATAGTAACTGAAGCCGATGTAGTCCACGGTTCCCTGTGCCAGGATCTCCGCGTCGCCTTCTTCCATAACAGGCGCGGTTCCCTCTCTCTCCCACTCTTTATAAGCATAGGCGCCGTAATGCCCTCTGCACATGACGTCGGAGAATACATATCTCTCGTGCATAGCCTCCACAGCCTGCATGATATCTTCCGGGTCACAGGAATAGGGATAGAACGGCACGAAACCGAGCATGCAGCCGATCTTGAAATCAGGATTGATCTCATGGCCCTTCTTCACAACGATGGCGGAAGCCACCATCTCGTTGTGCGCCGCCTGATAGAGCGCTTTCTTGGGATTATCAAACTGCGAGAAACGGATGCCGGAATTGGTCCAGCCGAAAATATCGACTGCCGTGTTAGACTGATTGTTGATCTCGTTGAAGGTCATCCAATACTTGACCTTATTCTTGTAGCGCTCCATGACGCACAGCGCGTAGCGCACGAAGAAGTCCACAAGTTTGCGGTTGACCCAGCCGCCGTATTCCTGAGTCAGGTAATAAGGCATTTCGAAGTGGCTCAGTGTGATCACGGGCTCGATGCCGTACTTTAAAAGTTCGTCGAACAGGTCATCATAGAACTGAAGTCCCGCCTCATTGGGTTCTGTCTCATCTCCCTTGGGGAAGATCCGGCTCCAGGAGATCGATGTGCGGAAGCACTTAAACCCGAGCTCCGCGAACAGCTTTACATCCTCTTTGTAAGTGTGAAAAAAGTCAATGCCTTTGTGATTGGGATAATTCTCGCCGGGCACCACGCCGTCCGTAATGCGCCGCGCCACCTTGTTGGACCCGCCGGTCATCACGTCGCTGACACTGGGTCCTCTTCCGTCCGCGTCCCAGGCGCCTTCAAGCTGATGCGCCGCTACGGCTCCGCCCCACAGAAAGTCTTTCGAAAATGCCATAACAAGTCTCCCTTCGCTGTTTTGCCTTATTACAGTTTCCTTTATGCTCCGGATCAGTCGGCTCTTCTGATCCACAGATTCAGATCCATCTCGCCCTTGATCCCGGGGACCGATCCGGTCTCCGAATACTGCCACCATGTAAAGTGATAAGGCGTCTGCGGCGTCTCCTCATAATCCGCGTACCAAATCTCAAAATCGTTCAATGTTTCATTGTCAAAACAGTTATTCTCCCAGTACAGATTTGTATAGAGCGCCGTTTTGCAGTTCATAGCTTTCTCTGCCGCTTCCTTGAATGCATGCGCGTTGGCGGAGATCTGTTCGCGGCTCAGGTTATCTGCCCGTCCCTGCGTCCCTTCAATATACTCCGGGTCATAGACCAGGGGAAGCGTCATCCTGACGCCGGACCTTTTGATCACATCGGCAGCGAACACTGCTTCTTCCGCAGCTTCTTCTTCATTGAGCGCCTGGGAGAAGAAATAGGCGCCCACCTCAAGGCCGGCCGCTTCCGCGTCCTGCATATACTCAATGGCCATGGTGTCTTCGTTGAGGGTTCCCTCTTCACCGTAACCGCGGAATCCTACACGGACAAACACAAACTCGTAGCCCGCGTCCGCGACCGCCTTCCAGTCGATCTCTCCCTGGTGATCTGAGACATCGATGCCCTGAAGCGACTCATAGTTTTCGTCAAAATATCCGATATTCTCCGATACTTCGTCCAAATATGAGAAATTCGCGGGATTATAAGGATTCGAACGAACAGTTGTCGATTCCGACCCTTTCGTATTTTCGGCTGTTTCTTCCGGCTCAGCTTTATGATCCGCTGCTCTCGTCTCCTCCGCATCATCTGACACGATCTGCTGCCCGGTGCCCGTCTGCTGCATCGTCTGAGGAATCTCCGCGCTCCTGGCTGAACAGCTTCTGAAAAGAGACGCTGCAACCAAAAGAGGCAGCACCGCGTAAAAAGCTGTCTCTCTGAACTCGCCGGATTCTCTCCCGTCATCGTTCTTCTTACTCAAAATCCCAACTCCTGTCCGAACACTCCGGGAATCCTCCCGGTTACGCCCTTTTTCTCTTTATCTTTCTGTTAAGCCTCCGCGACGCATTCGATCTCGCAGAGTGCTCCCTTGGGGATCTGCTTAACCGCGACGCAGCTTCTCGCGGGCTTGGACGTGAAATACTTCGCGTAAACTTCGTTGAAAGCGGCAAAGTCTGACATTTCAGCCAGAAAGCAGGTCGTCTTGATCACTTTCTCTGCTCCGGATCCGGCCGCTTCCAAAATAGCGATCACATTCCTGCAGCTCTGCTCGGCCTGCGCCTTAATGCCTTCCGGCATCTCGCCCGTAGCCGGATCGATCGGGATCTGGCCGGAAGTAAAGACCATTCCGTTTGCCACAAATCCCTGAGAATAGGGACCGATCGCGCCGGGTGCGTTTGTTGTACTGATCACTTTCATCGCTTAACTCCTTTCATATACGGACTGTTTCAGTCCGTTCCTTCAGTTACTGTTATCCACAAACCCCAACGCTGACGCGCTGGGAAGGCCATATGCGCTGTCTGCTGAGGTCACAGCCCTCAGGATCGCTTCGCTTAACACCTCTGCGCCGAGTGCCGCTACAAGATCCTGGTCTGCATTCACTTCTCCCACCGATACCGCATAGATACTGTCTCCGTCTGCGGAAGTGTGCACCGGGTTGATCGCACGGGCGTATCCGTTGTGCGCAACTCCTGCGATCTTGCACAGCTGGGCTTTGTCAAAATGTCCGTTTGTTATGACAGCGGCGATCGTCGTATTGCCTGTAAACTTGTTCTCCACGGCTTCGATAGAGCTGCTCATCTTCGCCAAAGTGCTCCGCAGCTCTGTTTTATCCTCACTTAACAGACCCGCGACCTGCGCTCCGCTCTTCCAGTCATAGATGTCGCCCAGCGCGTTGAGCACCACGATCGCGCCGATCTGCAGTTCCCCGATCTGGATCGCGTAACTGCCCACGCCCGTTTTCATAGCGGTCTCCATTCCGCCGATCTTTCCGACGGAAGCGCCGCAGCCTGCGCCATAGTTGCCGTCTTTATAGTTGGGCGTTTCAAAGGCAGCCTTTGCCGCCGCGTAACCCATTTTGCTGTCCGGCCTCACTGCTGCCGATCCCACTGTGAGATCATAGATGTCCGACTGCACTACCAGCGGGACCTTGGCAACGCCGGTGTCAAAACCTATATCATGCTCTTCGAGGTACTGCATGACGCCGTTCCCCGCGCCGAGTCCGAAAGCGCTGCCGCCCGAGAGGACAACCGCGTGGATCTTCTGCATGGACATCAGCGGGTTGAGCATCTGGCTGTCTCTGGAAGCCGGTCCGCCGCCTCGCACATCCAGTCCGGCGCACATACCCTCATCGCAGATCAGGACCGTCATGCCTGTCGCGGCTTCCGTATCCTCCACCTGTCCGATCCTCAAGGGCTGAATATCGAGAACGCTGATCTCTTTGAACTTCCTAAAAGCTTCCGCATTTCCATTATATATCATGATCGATCCCCTTTCCCTGTATTCGCTCATTTAGCGATCTGTCTTGCGACATAGATTCCGCTCGCTGAAGCATGTGATAGCGAGTGCGTGATGCCGCTGCCGTCTCCGATCACATAGAGCCCTTCATATTTTGTCATGAGATGCTCATCGACCTTCACTTCCATATTATAGAACTTGACTTCCACGCCATAGAGCAGTGTATCCTCATTGGCTGTTCCGGGAGCGATCTTATCCAGCGCATAGATCATCTCGATTATACCGTCCAGAATGCGCTTGGGGAGAACAAGACTTAGATCGCCCGCCGCTGCATTCAGAGTCGGCACTGTGAAGGATTCCTCGATCCGGCTCTTTGTGCTCCTGCGACCGCGGATCAGGTCTCCGAAGCGCTGAACGATCACGCCGCCTCCGAGCATATTGCTCAGCCTGGCAATGCTCTCGCCGTATCCGTTAGAGTCTTTAAAAGGCTCAGAAAAGTGCTTGGCCACAAGCAAAGCGAAATTGGTGTTGCCCGTCTGGCGCTCAGGGTCCTCATAACTGTGTCCGTTTACTGTGACAATGCCGTTGGTGTTCTCATTGACCACCACACCTTTGGGATTCATGCAGAACGTGCGGACAAGGTCGCCGTACTCCTTCGTGCGGTAGACGATCTTGCTCTCATACAGCTCATCTGTCAGATGGGAGAAAACTTCGGCCGGCAGCTCCACGCGCACTCCGATGTCAACGCGGTTGGACTTGGTCCCGATGTCGAGCGAGCGGCATACCGATTCCATCCATTTACTGCCGCTTCGACCGGCGGAGATCACGCACTTGCGGCTCTCATACATCTCGTCTGCGCAGTGGATCACAAATCCGTTCTCTGTCTTTTCGACGTCTTTCACCGCTTTGTCAAAATAGAAATCCACCCTGTCCTTTAAATAATCATACAGGTGCTCCAGGACAATGTAGTTGATGTCAGTCCCAAGATGGCGAACGGATGCGTCCAGAAGGTGCAGATCATTCTGGAGGCACTTCTTCTTGATCGAGGTGCCCGCAGTGGAATAGAGCTTGGTTCCCTCTCCGCCAAAACGCAGATTGATCTTATCCACGTACTGCATCAGTTCGATCGCGGTTTTCTTTCCTATATATTCGTGCAGCGTTCCGCCGAAATCGTTGGTGATATTATATTTTCCGTCGGAGAAAGCGCCCGCTCCTCCGAAGCCGCTCATAATGGAACAGCTCTTGCAGTGGATGCAGGTCTTGATCTTATCTCCGTCGATCGGACATTTGCGCTTTTTCAGCTCATGTCCCATCTCAAACACCGCTATTTTGAGTCCCGGTTTTCTCTCCGCCAGTTCATAGGCTGTGAAGATACCGCCAGGCCCTGCTCCGACTATGATCACATCATACATATAAAGACACCTCTTTCACTCTGTTTTGCCCTTTACTATACAGATAATTGTATGGTAAAGTCTGTATTTTCAGACAATTTAATTTTTTTCTTGCTTATTGTCAGAACTTTGCTATAATAGACTTAACAAAAGAAAAGACATATCGGCTGACAAGCCTTCTACTTAATTATAGAACTAAAAGCCAGCTGAATAAACAAAAGGAGGTCACGTAAATGAAATTGCAGGTATTTTCAGAATAGAGGTATCCGATGACGAGAAAGTCGGATACCTCTTTTTTTTGCGCTTTTTCGTATCTCCATATGGATATAATACCATACGTATGCTGTTCCCCGCATAAAAATACCGCTTCCCCGTTTAGGAAAGCGGTATCTTTTCGTCTTTTTTGTCTCAGGCAATCGCGATCGCCTCATATCTCTCGGAGTTAATGATCTTCTCCATCGCCTCTACAGGATTCATACCTACGCACTGCATGACCTGGCGGAACACCGCCGCGGACTGGCCGCTTGCAAGCTGTACGCCTGTACGGGTCTTGTCGGCGTGGAAAATATCGTGGCGGCTTGCCACATTCCAGAAGATAATGTTTGGGATCTGGTAGCCGAACTTTCTGAATCTCTTCGCCATCTTTTCGTAGAAGGTCCAGTTCTTGTCACCGCAGTGATCGATCTCCATATCGGAGATGACAACCAGTGACTTCGGCATATCCTTCTGTGCGACATGGTTCTTCACAGCGATCTCCAGCACGTGCTCGAAAGCCGCCTGCAGGTTCGTGTTGCCTGCCCAGTCGCTCATGTTGATGCTGCGGATCTTCTGCGCCAGGGTCTCTCCCTTGAGCACCTGGATTCTGGATGTTCCGGAGAAGGACATGAACATGTTGTGGTAAGGTCCGGTGTTTCTCTCGGCAAAATATACCGCCAGACCGACCGATGTCGCCATTGGTCTTCCGTACATAGAGCCTGAAGTGTCTGCAATTACCAGCGCGTTGGTTCCCGCTTCCACGTAATCAGGCAGCTGACGCCACTGAGCTTCCAGCACGTCGTTGTCCACGATATGGAATCCCGCCCAGCTCATATTCATGATCTTTTCTACGATGTCGTATGGAAACAGTGTCGCGGAATGAATCTTCTCCGCTCCGCTCACTGCCTTCTGAACGAAAGCGCTGTAGCGCTCTCTATCGTGCTTCATAAAAGCGTTTCTGTAGATCATCATAGCTCTGGAAGGTACTGCGGAGTAATGGATCTCATCCCAGCGTCCTGCCGACATAAGCGCTTCCACTACGCCGATGTGCTTACGCATCACTCGTACCAGACGCTTGAACTCATATACAGAGTAGCCGAGCTTCTGTGCGGTCAGGATACCAAGCTTTCTGGTTCTCTCGGAAGAAGCATCCGCGGTCTTGATCCACTTCGCGAGCAGGGAGATCGCGTTTCCTGCCTGCAGGTTCACACGGTCCTCCTCAAACTGCTTCTTCATGGATTCCCACATCTCGCCCTCCAAAGGAGTGCCGATCAGGCAGTACAGGTCGTCGTAACGGCCGTATACACCGACCAGATCCATATTCAGACGAAGTGCCTCCGGATGATATTTTGCCATAAACTGCAGGATC
>Ga0256404_1008301_pt1 | contig 15723 bp, 16 predicted proteins | sample RumenRJG_01DNA_FD_185990 | JGI IMG/M metagenome (GOLD analysis project Ga0256404, IMG submission 185990) | Bovine rumen microbial communities from Lethbridge, Alberta, Canada - RJG_01 | ecosystem: Host-associated > Mammals > Digestive system > Stomach > Rumen | place: Canada: Alberta | collected...
TCTTTGCTGTTTATTACTAACTTGCTAGGGTCAGTAATGACAGTTTAACTGAGGTATCTTATTTTGTTAAGTCTGACTTACCTGCTGTCTACACTTTTAATTTTACAGGAAGCTTTATTCCAAAGAACAAAAGAAAGAGCCCTATTAGGATGATTATACCGTCACCCTCTCCTGTTTGTGGCATTATAACTCTATTTGTATTATTACCGGAGGAGACTACAGCAGGCTGATTGCGGTTATCCGTTTGTTTTGCTGAGTAAGGACTGTAGTAATCTTTTTCAGACCTCCTGGTTCTATCAATCCAGTCTGTATCTCTTCCTGAAGGTCCTCGTCTTCCGCTATATCCCTCTCCTGAATTACTGCCGCTTCCACTTCCTGAGTTACCGCTACTTCCGCCTCCTGAAGTTCCGCTGCTGCCACTGCTATCTCCGGTTCCTCCTCCTGAGTTACCGCTGCCTCCGTTGTCTGTTTCATTTAATGTATATAATAGGCCATACTCTGAGAAATGTGTTGAAGCAAAATTCGCAATCTTTACCCCGTTTTCTGTTGTTACATTTGTGTTCAATTTTTCTAATGTACCGTTGGTTCCTACTGTTACTGCCTGGACCTTTCCTTTGGATAAATCCATATCTGACGGGATTGGCAGTTTTATAGAACAGTTTCCGAAACCAGTTGCATCGTTACCGGCTTCGTTCTTCAAGGAAATGTCATACCACTCCATACGTTCTCCTGTTTTTATGGTAACAAGACCTCTCAGCACATTACTTGTAGTTATCCCGTCACTGTCCTTATCTCTTACATATAAATTAAGGTTTTCTGTCAGGTTGGAAACCGTCGCAGCAAGGCTGCCGGTATTCTCTTTATTTTTTCTTAAATCGTTAACCGTAAGGGTATAGTTCGTCTCACCCCCCCCACTGGAATTATTTGGAACATAGGCCAAGTAGAATTCGTCCATATAATCTGCCCTGTTTACGTAGTCTAGTTTTATCTCCATGCACTTTATACCATTAATTTCAACCATCCTTGAAGTGTATTCTTCATATTTATGACCATCAACATGCACTATCTTAACAGTCCCTTCATTAAGATCCCATGAACTAGGTATGGGCATGTTTATAGTACATGTTCCAAAGTCTACTTTCTCGTCCATTACATTTGTTATATTTATTGCACATAGCGGAAAATAGTCACAGTCAGTGGGTGGAATATTAAGAAAATCTGTAATGGGTTTTAGCCATCCTTTATTATAATACTGTACATCTCCATACTGTTGGAATTCATATGCTCTACCAAAATACAGGTTTTCTGTTAGCTTTGTTACTGTAGGTGCAATACAGCTTTTTTCTAAATCTGTAAGTCCATCTTGCATTACAAAAAATATTTCTGGCTCTGGATCGTTTCCGTCTCTATCATGAAACTGGAGTTTTCTGGTTGGAATAGATGAATTAGGTATTTCCTCTAAAGATCCACGACTAGTAACATACGTTCTTTGTTCGTAATCCCATATTGTACATCCATTTATTCTTTTAACATATTCTTCAGATGCAGTTCCTTTATATCCGTAAACATCATCAACTGCTATATCAGTCATAGTCATATACTCCGGTGTATCGAGTAACCAAGGATTATCTGCACCATGTATTATTGCATATTTGTTAATTATATTTACGCTTTTTGGGAAATACACCTCTTTTATATGACTAGGTATATTACTCCCTGTTATATGCGGGAACTGTATAACCGCACTTTTTTCCAGTTCTTCTACTCCCTCTTCAAAAATTAATTTTTTGATATAACAGTGTTCCACGCTTATGCTGCCTGTTTTTATTTTTTTAACCGTTCCTGCTATTGTTATACTCTCAATAGTACTGCCATACCCCCGGATATCTGCAGCATATATTCCGTATTTTCCGAGTTCCGTTACACCGTCTTCAACCACTATTTTAGTCACATTAGAACTGGCATTTGACCAAGCCCAAGGAGTTTTCACACTATGTTCGTTTTGATAATAATCCTTCATTATTCCGGATGTGTATCCTTCTTCAGGTGTAACTGCCGCCGATAGTGTAAGGGTATCCCCTGATATCTCCCAGTCAATTCCACCATCAGTCCCACTGGTTGCATTCTGTTTAGCTATAATATCATCAATCTCATTTGCAAAGGTATATTTAGGCACAAAAAGAATCAACAATGCCAATAGGATTGTTGATAGTCCATATATCCTCTTTAAACGCCTCTTTTTCCTCACTTTTTTTACATCTCCCAAAAAGAATGATCATACAAAACCACAATATTTTGTATGCTCTCAATTCTTATTATACTTTTTATAGTGTTTTATTTCAATTATTTTGATTAAAAAAAGACCATGAAAATGTTGCTTTTCATGGTCCTCTTTTTCTATTTATTAACTGCTTCTTTTATCTCTTTAACTAATTCCGGCAGGTCGTCCTTAATGGTATCCCATACTATCGTAAAATTAACTCCTTCATACCCGTGAACAATTCGATTTCTCATGCCGTATATCTGGTTCCATGGGATAGTCTTAATTGCAGCTTTTGCTTCGTTACTAAGTGATACTTTTGCCAGCTCACCTATTTGCATCAGATTAAATACTGTTGCTTCAACACACATCTGGTCTGCTTGAAATTTCTTGCAATCCTTATACTTTGATGCATACTCTATCGCATGTTCAGCATGCCCCAGGATTTTTTGCAATATTTCTTTGTCTCTATTCTCCATAAATTAGAACTCCTGTTGTATTAATCTCTGAAATGACTCGCGACCCACTCTCAACCTGAGAAGCATCGATTAAATCCACCTGTCTGTCTAAGGCATTCGTAACATCCTCAAGCAACCCGAAAAAACGCAGCCCCTTAAGTCCACTATCAACATATATATCTATATCACTACGCTCATCGGCCGTGCCCTTGGCATAGGATCCAAAGAGTATTGCCTTTCGGACATTATATTGTCCAAATACAGGATTTAAGTTTTCTCTGATTGATTCAACACTTAACATATTTCTTTTCCCTGTTATCACTTTACTGAAATGATTTATCTTTTCCGTCAAGTTTATAATAGCATATTTTCAAGCCTTTTGATATTCTCTTTAGGAAAAAGACCATGAAAAATATCTTTTCATGGTCTTTCCTTACGTCCCTGACTGGAGTCGAACCAGCGGCCTTTCGCTTAGGAGGCGAACGCTCTATCCTGCTGAGCTACAGAGACACATATTTATTAACTATTCACAGATGCTTCTCACTTCATTCATAATCCACCTGCTTCGCAGGCTTCTCCGCACGCTTACACGTGCTACGATTATTCATTTGTGTGAAGCTCCTGCTTCGCAGTCTGATTGTATATAAGAAAAGGTTTTTTCATAAATGCAAACCATTTCTTATATACAATCATCTGTGAATAGTAGCATTATTTATTAAAATTAATAATCCCCTGGAGCCAGATGTTGCCTTTGAAACGGCGTCCAACCTCGGGCTCACCCAAAAGATCTGCTTTATTCATACAGATATCAAATTCCATATCACTTACAACAACCCGAAGTAAGTATAAGTCTTCTCCCGTAACGGGATTAACAGGCTTGCTCACATTCACTATCTCCCCCAGCACCGAGTACTTGTCTGTCTCTATGCCGAAGGGCATGAAAAACGAGTCAACCAGAGAAAATACATCTTCTTTAACGATCCTCCTGGCTATATCCGTGTAAGTATCTATATCACTTAATGTCAGGCTCTCCATAGCCTGCTCATCACCCTGTCTCGCCAATGCCACAAGATTATTCCTATTGGCATTCTGCTTCTTGGTGTTTTCTATCTGGTCCTTGTTCTTTGTAACAGGGAAAAGAATCTTCCCCCCTAAGGATAAACCAAAAAGAGAAACGCTGGTCTCCGCTTTACTCTTTTCATTCTTATCCAGTTCTTTTTTTACTTCAACAACATTTTGAACATTGAAGATAAGAGATATCTCTACTCTGCTGTCTTCACACAGACCTAAATATCCTTCCCTCTCGGAAAGGGGTTCTACTTCTACCGGTTCTCTTGTTGTAATATCCTCTGTCAGTAAAAATGGTGCAACATAATCCACTTCCGGCATCTCATAGTCATTCCATTCTCCCAGAATTGATATTCCGATCCTGGAATCATAGTACTTATCACATTGATGTAATGCTGCATCCTTCCCGAAATTATACTGGTTAAAATAACTGGGCCTGAGGATAATATCCTCTATCAGTTCTTTTGCTTCATTTTTACGTTCAATATTACTAAAACCTATAGCACGCAGGTACTTATGCATGTTTTGCTCCTAAAATCTCTTTTCCACCCATATATGGAACAAGCACATCCGGAATCTTTACAGTTCCGTCAGAGAGCTGATAGTTCTCTAAGATCGCGGCTGTTGTTCTTCCAACTGCCACGCCGCTTCCGTTAAGTGTGTGGATATACTGAGCTTTGTCTTTAACATTGTCCTTATATTTAATGTTTGCTCTTCTTGCCTGGAATTCTTCAAAGTTAGAGCAGCTTGATATCTCCACATATCTGTTGTAACTTGGCATCCATACTTCTATATCATATTTCATGGCAGCTGTAAAGCCTAAATCTCCGATACAGATCTTTACCACTCTGTATGGAAGTTTAAGTAACTGCAGTACATCTTCTGCATCATGTGTCAGTTTCTCCAGTTCGTCATAAGACTGTTCCGGTTTGCAAAACTTAACAAGCTCTACTTTGTTAAACTGGTGCTGTCTGATAAGACCTCTGGTGTCACGGCCTGCAGATCCTGCCTCTGCTCTGAAGCATGCTGTATAAGCACAGTGTTTAATCGGAAGCTTTGTTCCGTCAAGGATCTGTTCTCTGTACATATTAGTAACGGGTACTTCTGCTGTGGGAACAAGAAAATACTCTTTACCGTCTCCGGTAACATGATATGCATCTTCTTCAAACTTAGGAAGCTGTCCCGTTCCGGTCATACTTTCCCTGCTAACCATAAAGGGAGGAAATACTTCCGTATATCCGTGCTTCTCTGTATGTGTATCAAGGAAAAAGTTGGTGATGGCTCTTTCTAACCTTGCACCCTCACCCTTATAGAATGTGAATCTGGAACCGGAAACCTTTGCAGCCATCTCTGCATCGGTAATATCCAGATCAACACCTATATCCCAATGGGCCTTTGGTTCAAAGTCGAACTTGGTGGGTTCCATAAACTTTCTGATCTCAACATTATCCTCGTCTGAATTACCCTGTGGCACTGTTGGGTTTGGAATATTTGGTATGGTCAGCATATACTTGTTAAGTTCATCCTCAACCTCGCTAACCTTTGCATCAAGTCCCTTTACTTTATCTGAAAGCTCTTTCATTTCCTGGAGAAGAGCCGTGGTGTCCTGACCTTCTTTTTTCATCTGGGGAATCTTTTTAGATACCGAATTCTGTTCCGCCTTCAGGGTTTCTACCTCTGATAAAAGCTCTCTTCTCTTATTGTCCAGATCCTTAAATAAACTTAAATCAAAGTCTTCATTTCTGGTAGATAACGCCTTCTCAACTTCTTCAAAATTATTCCTTAAAAGCTTAATATCTAACATCTTATTCCTCCTGTGAAGTTCTTTTAAAACGAACTTCTATATTATAGTATATATCGTTTTTCATTGCAATCTCTACATTGCTTCATGATTATTTCAAAGCTTCATTCAGAGCTTCCCTTTCTTCGTCAGCCAAAACTATATAGGATTCGCCCTTCACTATTTCCTTAATATAAGTGTAGCAGCCTTCCCTGCTATGCATGGAGTTAATGATAAATCCGTTGTTTTCTTTATCAAGCAAAGCCAGGGAAAAGCTGAGCTTTCCTCCCATCTCGTTAAATGCATCGTATTTCACAACACCCATCTTCTGGTAGGTCAGCTTCATGTTTTCGATTATTCTTTCGATATTTGCTGCATTGCTTTCAACCTTCTTTGACACATCATCGTATTTTTCATATGTATCTTGGATAATCTGCTCCAGCGATCTTCCGTCTTGGCCCTCCATAAATGTCCTGTATTTTTTCTTAAGCTTTGACGTCTTTACGAGATTAACTATCAACAAAATGAAAAGAAGCAGTATCACTCCCGCCATTACTATCAATATAATTCCCGGATCAATGCCGATGTATTCTAAAATCTCACTGTTCATTCTTCCATCCCCTTACTGTTTGTTGATCGAATAAAGCAAATCATATATTCTGTCAAGATCGTCCTTCGAATAGTACTCAATCTCAATCTTTCCCTTACCGTTCTTGTCACAAATATTTACTTTGCTGCCTAGTATTTCCTTAAGGTTGTTTTCCAGGTCATTATAAAGAAAATCCCTTACAACCGTCTCTTTATGTTTTTCAGGTTTATTTTCATTATATTTCTTAACCAGTTTTTCTACTTCTCTGACGCTAAGCTTCTTATCAAATACTTCCGTCGCCAGGGAATATTGATTATTACCATCGGATATAGCCAAAAGCGCTCTGGCATGTCCCATGGAAATCATCTCTTCAATTAACATTTCCTGAACACGGCCATCCAGATTAAGAAGACGTAAGGAGTTGGCAACGGTTGCTCTGCTTTTTGATACCTTCTCCGCAACCTCATCCTGTTTCATGTGAAACTCATCCATAAATCTCTTATATGTCTTTGCTTCTTCAATGGGGTTTAAGTTCTCTCTCTGAAGATTCTCCAAAAGGGAAATCTCTAAGATCTCCAGGTCAGAATATTCTCTGACTAAAGCCGGGATGGTTTTAAGTCCGGCCATCTTTGCCGCACGCCATCTTCTTTCACCGGCAACAATCTGATAAAAACCATTCTCTCCTTTTGTAACAATAATAGGCTGGAATATTCCATGCTGCTTGATAGAATCAGCAAGGTCTACAAGACCGTCCTCATCAAATCTTTCACGTGGTTGATTCTTGTTTGGTTCTATTTCATTAATGCTGATCTCTCTGGTTGAATCTGAATTAACTTCTTCAGCTTTAGCTTTCTTTTTTTCCATCGGTTTCTCACTGATAAGAGCATCCAGTCCTTTTCCTAATCCGCCTCTTTTTACCGCCATTTAGATTACCTTCCTAACCTTTCTTAACTAATTCTTTTGCCAGTTCCCTGTAGCTCTCTGCTCCCGCAGACTTCGGATCATATTTATTAATTGGCTGACCATGGCTTGGTGCTTCGGCCAGTCGAATATTTCTTGGGATAATGGCTTCAAATACATACTTGCTAAAATTATTCTTTACATTATCCACCACGTCTTGGGACAAATTAGTTCTAGCATCGAACATGGTGAAGACTATACCCTCTATGTCAAGTCCAGGATTAAGTCTGTTTTGTACCAGGTTAATAGTCGGCATTAATGAACTAAGTCCTTCCAAGGCGTAATACTCACATTGAATAGGAACGAGCACAGTTTCAGCCGTAGTCATTGCATTAATGGTTAACATGTTTAATGAGGGTGGGCAGTCTATAAGGATATAATCGTAGTCATCCTTTATATAGTCCGTCTCATTTTTCAACACGAATTCTTTGTTATTGATAGATAATAGTTCTATTTCCGCTCCGGCCAAATTAACATTTGATGGAATCAGCCATAGATTATCAATGCTTGTCTTCATGGTACATTGCTTAACTGAAGCCTCTCCGAGAAGCAGTTCATAAACAGTATTTTCAATCTCGTTTTTATCATAGCCAAGTCCACTGGTTGCATTACCCTGAGGATCCATGTCAATAATCAGGACCTTCTTGTTAAGCTCAGCAAGGCAGGCTGAAAGATTTATGGCAGTTGTAGTTTTACCTACCCCGCCCTTTTGGTTTGCTATGGCAATTATTTTACTCATAAATATACCTTTCGTTTTCTCTTACATCGTTCAGTGAATTATTATAGCACTTAGACTACATAATTTCTACAATCTTATGAAAAAAGCACGAGTATTTACCCATGCTTTTATTGGTTCAATATGTTGTTATTGTTTCACGTGAAATTACAATATCTTGCGAAATGTTTCACGTGAAACATTTGTAAATTTTTTCGTGAAAAATATCAACACAACATCTTGTGGAATGTTTCACGTGAAACACAAGTCCATTAAAAAATATCGATCAGGTTATTTCTTATAGCAAATAACGCGGCCTGGGTTCTGTCCATAACATTAATCTTCTTAAAAATATTGGAGACATGATTCTTAACAGTACGCTCACTAATCTTAAGACTAAAACCAATCTCCTTGTTAGACATACCCCTAGCAATAGAAATAAGAACATCCTTTTCTCTCCGAGTCAAAGAATCTATACTATTCTTATTAGCTACATCGTCATTATTCATATAAGACTTATTAAACATCTGATTATCATTATCAGAGTTAAACTGAAAAGCAGAATCATTGGATTGATTAATAACTTCCTGATTTAACCGAGAAATAACATCTCTCAAATATAGAGAAATAGTGATCATATCAGCCTTAGCTTTTTCAGGATCTGTATCAACCAAAGTAGCTGCATTTCTTGCTTTCTCAGAAAAATGTAAAATAACCTGAACAATAGCATTATGAAGATTAAGAGCCAGAGACTGTCTTTCAGTTTCCATTAAATCAAGGTTTTCTTTCTGAAAGAAAGTAGGATCCTTAATGGCATAATTCTTTCCATATATTGCCAGATTCTGATATTGCTCAGCCTTTGCAATAAGATCATACATTTTTCTAAGATCTGAAAGCTTATCCTCTTGCTCAGATATAAGAACCACTAAGTCATTAGAATCGGAGGAATCCTTACCCTTAAGTAAAAGCTTCTTTTCAAGATCCTTCTTTATTTCTATAGTTTCGTCAATTTCTTTACCAATATACTCTTTTAACAAATGATCACCACCAATCTACAATGGTTTATTCTTTATCTGAGAAGATCTTCTAGGATATCTCTCATCAAGAGGACCTGTTTTCTTAATAAATATAAAAGACCGATTAATATCTGAATCAGGAAGAGTAAATACATACTCCTTAGCAAAAGAACCGGACATAAGAGAAACAGCCTTAGCCGCAGCCTTCTTTTCTTCGTCGATATCAGATGACTTATATGAAATAAACAAGCCACCGGGCTTAACAAAAGGTAAACAGTATTCACTCAAAACAGAAAGAGAAGCAACTGCTCTGGAAACACACACATCATACCGCTCCCTATAGCTTAAATTAAGACCTAACTCCTCAGCACGACCGTGAAGGCAGGACACATTAGTAAGACCAAGCTCATTTATCACTGCCTTAAGAAAATTAATTCTCTTATTCAAGGAATCAAGAAGCAAAATTTCAATATCAGGCCTCATTATCTTTAAAGGAATACCGGGAAAACCGGCTCCGGTACCAACATCTACAACCTTAGCACCCTTAGGGATATCATAATATTTAAGTAAAAAAAGGCTGTCAGTAAAATGCTTCAAAATTACTTCATCAAAATCCACGATAGCCGTAAGATTAATGTCATCATTCCATTTAATAAGAAGCTCATAATATTTAATAAAAGCCTGAACCTGAGGAGAATCAAAGGAAACCCCGATAGTTTCAAGATTCTTAATAAAATTATCCGTATTATATATCAATTAGTATCACCATTTTCAAAACGCAATTTCTCAAGATAAACAAGTAAAACAGAAATATCCGCAGGAGTAACTCCGGCAATACGAGAAGCCTGACCTAGTGAAACCGGCTTATACTTCTCCAGCTTCTGAACGGCTTCAAGTCGAAGACTATTAATCTTAGAATAATCTAAATCTTCCGGAATCTTCTTATTCTCCATCTTACGATGCTGCTCAACTTGCTTTATCTGTCTCTTAATGTAACCGTCATATTTGATATTAATATTAACCTGCTCTCGAACATCCCAGGGAAGGTCAGGTCTGTTCTCATCAAGGTCAATTAAAATATCATAACTAAGTTCAGGCCTCTTTATGAGTTCAGTAAGAGAAGACCCTGAACTAAGCGGAGTGCTCTTATACCGGGATAAGAAAGAATTAACCCTTTCATTAGCACCTAAAAATACAGTAGCAACTCTATCAATCTCTTCAGATATCATGCGCTTCTTTTCAAGAAGGCCCCTATATCTATCATCATCTATAAGACCTATGTCATGACCAATCTCCGTAAGTCGAAGATCAGCATTATCCTGACGAAGAAGAAGACGAAACTCAGACCTGGAAGTCATCATCCTGTAAGGTTCGGATATATCCTTAGTTACCAGATCATCCACCAGAACACCTATATAAGAATTAGCTCGGTCTAAAACAATCTGATCTCTTCCAAGACAATACATGGAAGCATTAATACCTGCAAGCAATCCTTGAGCAGCAGCCTCTTCATAACCGGAGCTTCCATTAAACTGACCTGCGGAAAAAAGACCGGATATGTTTCTGAACTCAAGAGTAGGTAAAAGCTGATCAGACTTTATACAATCATATTCTATAGCATACGCGTTACGAACTATTCTTGCATTCTCCAAACCGGGAACAGAATGGTACATTTCCATCTGGACATCCTCAGGTAAAGAAGAAGACATCCCACCCACATACATCTCATTAGTATGTCTGCCTTCAGGTTCGATAAAAACCTGGTGCCGTTCCTTATCGGAGAACTTAACAACCTTATCTTCTATGGAAGGACAATATCTGGGACCGGTTCCTTCAATAACGCCCGCATAAATAGGAGATCGATGAAGATTAGCACGGATAATATCATGTGTCTTGGTATTGGTATAAGTAAGCCAACATGAGTCCTGCTCTATCTGAACCGTCTCCGGATCAGTGGTAAAAGAAAAAGGAACGACTCTTTCATCACCAAACTGTTCTTCCATTTTGGAAAAATCAATGGTTCTTTTATCCATTCTGGCAGGAGTACCTGTCTTAAACCTCTGAAGAGATACTCCAAAATCCTTAAGAGAATCGGATAAATGATTAGCAGGCTGTAATCCGTTAGGGCCGGTATAGTTAATAGATTCTCCGCAAAGACATCTTGCCTTAAGATAGGTTCCGGTACAAAGTACAACTGCTTTAGCAATATATTCAATACCGGAAAAAATCTTAACTCCGGTAACTTTTCCTTCTATAATTATAAGCTCTGATACTTCAGCCTGCTTAATGGTAAGGTTCTCCTGATTCTCAAGAACCTTTCTCATAGAACGGGAATACTCTGCCTTATCAGCCTGTGCCCGTAAGGAATGAACGGCAGGACCTTTGGATACATTTAACATCTTGGATTGGATAAAAGTCTTATCAATATTCTTACCCATCTCTCCTCCAAGAGCATCGATCTCTCGAACGAGATGTCCCTTAGAACTACCACCTATATTAGGATTACAGGGCATTAAGGCAATGGAATCCACGCTTACAGTAAATACAATCGTCTTAAGACCAAGTCTGGCACAGGCAAGAGCAGCTTCGCATCCTGCATGACCTGCGCCGACTACACATACATCAAATGTCTCTCTTACTTCAGACATTATAATTCCTCATTTCCGTAATCATAAAACATAATACTATAATATAATGCATAAATATGAAAAATAATTTCACTTACCCATACAAAATTTTTCAAATATTTCGTCAATAAGGTCCTCATCAACAGAAGCACCAATAATATTACCAAGAAAATCATAAGCATTTAAAAGATCGATAGAAAAGAAATCCTCAGGCATACCCTTTGATACCGAATCTTTAACAAGATTAAGACTATCAAGAGCAAGACTAAGCTGTTCTTTATGTCTGGCATTGGTAATAACAATCTCGTTATTAAAGGAAAGATCACCCTCAAAAAACATTCCGGAGATAGAAGCTTTTAACTCATCAATCCCTTCCCTGTTCTTGGCAGAAATAAACAATATATTATCAAATTTTGATTTAATTAGTTCAATGTTTGCTTTTACATCCAGATCTGTCTTATTTAGCAGAACTATTGTCTTTCGGCCTTGTATATGTGAAATGATTTCTTCATCATTTTTATCAATCGGAACAGATAAATCCACAACATAAATTATAAGATCCGCAGAGGAAATATTGTCAAAGGAACGACTGACACCAATACGCTCCACTTCATCAGATGCATCCCTGATTCCCGCAGTATCCACAAGATTAAGTGTAATTCCATCAAGATTAACCGATTCTTCAATATAATCCCGTGTGGTTCCCGGAATGCTAGTTACAATAGCTTTCTCAAAACCTAATAAGTCATTTAATAGAGTAGACTTACCCACATTAGGTTTACCAACAATTACAGTCCTTATACCTTCGGTTATAATACGTCCGTTATCAAAAGTTTTCAACAACGAATCCACATCATTTATCAACTTATCAACATCAATTAACAACTTATCCCCGTATTTATCAAGGCTGTAGTGTTCAGGATCATCAATGGCGGCTTCAATAAAGGCAGTGTGTTCAAGAATAACTTCCCTCATCCGGCATATTCTGTTGTATAAAGATCCATCAAGCTGCTTTAAGGAGTTCTTTCGGGCAAAATCATTTTGAGAACTAATAAGATCCATAACAGCCTCTGCTCTGGAAAGGTCAATCCTTCCATTTAAAAAAGCTCTCTTGGTAAACTCACCGGGCGAGGCAGGAACGGCACCCATTCTTATAACCGTATCCAAGATCTTTTTCATGACAGCTATACCGCCATGACAGTTGATTTCAACAGTATCTTCTTTCGTATAGGTATGGGGGGCTCTCATAACAAGTACAATAACCTCATCTATTATTTCATCATCACATACGATATGACCATAATATGCCCTATGAGACTGACCCTCTGATACCTTTATGTTTTTTTTTGTTTTAAAAACCTTATCAATTATGGAAAAAGCATCATTTCCGCTAATCCTTACAATACCGATTCCCGAAGGAGTAAGACCGGTAGAAATAGCAGCAATTGTTGTACCATCCAAAGTAATCCCTCCAATGGACTATAGTATTATAAAATATAACATCTAAAGGAAAAAATAACAAGAAAAAAGCTTTCGCCCCGGTTACGGACGAAAGCTTTTACTAACTGATTACTGTTCTCTGTTCTGTTTCTTAAGAGTAACAACAACGTGTCTGAAGGGCTCTTCACCTTCACTGTGGGTTGAAACATATTTATCATTCTGTAAAGCAGAGTGGATAATCCTTCTTTCATATGGATTCATGGGTTCCAAAGAAACAACCCTTCTTGACTTCTTTACTTTAAAAGCGATATTTCTTGCAAGATTCTCCAATGTATCCTTTCTGCGCTTACGGTAGTTCTCAGTATCAAGCTTAACCCTTATAAAATTCTCCGAATTCTTATTAACAACAAGAGAAGCAAGTGACTGCAGAGAATCAAGGGTCTGTCCCCTCTTTCCGATAAGAACACCCATATCTTCTCCCTTAAGATCGATATCAAGATAGGAATAATTCTCATCCGTATCCACAAGAATCTCAACATCTTTAAGATTCATTGCTTTAAAAACATCTGATAAGAATTTCTTAACTTCATCTACCGGGGTGGATTTAACCCATACTTTAATCCTGGCTTCTTTACTTCCTAAACCTAAAAATCCTGTACTGCCTTTATCTACAATTTCATATTGAATATTATCACTGGTTGTTCCAAGCTGAATAGAAGCTTCTGTTATAGCATCATCCAGTGTCTTAGCTGTAATCTCTATAAAATCCATTACTTACGCCTCCTTACTTGTTATTACGCTCATTGTACTTCTTAACAAGATTAGCTTTCTCCCGTAATGAACCCGGAGCAGCCTCCTGATTATAAGCAGCATTATCATTAAGATCCACATTGGTTTCCATCTTGATCTTCTTGGTGGAAATCTGGGAATTCTCGATAATCTGCTGAGATGTAACACCTTTTTTCTTCTCACGTTTCTTCGCAGCCTTCTCCAGATTCTTTTCAATCTCGGCGTCGAAGTCAATACTATCTAAATGCTTATTTGTAATAAACTGAATAATACCTCTTACAACGGAATTGGCAATCCAGTAAAGACCGATACCAGTTGCAAATGTTAAACAAAGAAAAGCAGAGAATATCGGCATAACAATATTCATGGTCTTCAAACTATTGGCCATTGTACTGTTATCATCAGCCTGCTGAGGCATCAACATAGTATTGATATAATTGGTAACAGCAGCAAGAACAGGAATAAGTATAGCCATAAACACAAGAAGCATATTTCCCTCTGTAAATGATGTTTTGATAATCTCAACAGGGGAATTGGCTATATTAAGACCTAAAAAATTATTCATGCTGTTCATGGATGCTTCAACAGTACTAATGGTTCCTCCAAGTCCTGCAAAAGTATCTCTTAAAATATTCCATCCGTTAGTGGAACAGTTATAGAATACATCTATAAGTGTAGTTGTGGCTTTCTCAACTGTTTCAAAACTTGCTTCCGATACGGGAACTCTTGTAATACCGGCAGTCTTAACAAATTCTATTATGGTATTCTCATAACCTGATATACCCATAACGGAATTCACCAGGGGTGTAAAGATGTTCTTTACTGACTCAACATAAGAAGGTACGTTAAGTACCACATTGTAAAGACCCCAGATAACCGGCAGCTGGATAGCAAGGGGAAGACAGCTTCCGGTTGCAGAAGTGCCGTATTTATCATAGATAGCCTGAGTCTCATCGTTCATCTTCTGCATGGAAACGGTATCTCTTTTACCTTTATACTTCTTCTGAACGGCCTGAATCTCAGGATTCATAAGCTTGGAAAGCTTAGAAAACTTCTGCTGCTTAACTGTAAGGGGCAGCATAATAATATTAACAATAATAGTAAAAAGTATAATACAAACACCTATGTTTTGTATTCCGAAATTCTCTAAAAAAACAAAGAGAGCATTCATTATGATACCGAAAAACTGTGCTATCGGCCCTATAATAAAAGCTTCACTCTGTGCCAAAAACAATGACAACTCTCAAAAACCTCCCTCATTATGGAACAGGATCATATCCTCCTTTAGAAAAGGGATTGCATCTTAAAATTCTCCAGATAGCAAGTAATCCTCCCTTTAATGCACCATACTTCTCTACAGCCTCCAGTCCGTATGTGGAACATGTGGGAATGTAGGGACACTTTGTTCTCTTTAAGGGGGAAAGATACTTTCTATAAAACTTTATCATCGCAATCAATATTTTCTTCATATTATTCCATCTCTTATTTTGCGGTATCAATTAAGATACTCTGAAGACCTGATAATTTTAATAGTGATTTCTCAATTAAATGATAGTGGGCACTGTTAGCCCCAACTCTTGCAATAACTACAATGTCATATCCGGTCTTAAACAGATCTTCGTTTACTCTGTAGCCTTCTCTCACGAGTCTGGTGATGTGATGTCTTATAACACTGTTACCAACTTTTTTACTAACTGATATCCCAAGCCTGTTACTACAAGTTCCGTTCTCTAATATATACATTACCAAATATTTGTCGGCACGGGATTTTCCTTTGTCATAAACTCTTTTAAATTCAAAATTCTTTTTTAATGAAACGGTTTTCTTCATATTAAATAAATATACTTAAAGGAAGAAAAAGACCACATAAATGCGGCCTACGCTGATAATCTTTTTCTTCCTTTTAATCTTCTTGCTGCCAGAACTTTACGTCCGCCTGCAGTACTCATTCTTTTTCTAAAACCATGCTCTTTAGCTCTCTGTCTCTTCTTCGGCTGAAAAGTCATCTTCATGGTAAAACA
>Ga0256404_1008303_pt1 | contig 15718 bp, 22 predicted proteins | sample RumenRJG_01DNA_FD_185990 | JGI IMG/M metagenome (GOLD analysis project Ga0256404, IMG submission 185990) | Bovine rumen microbial communities from Lethbridge, Alberta, Canada - RJG_01 | ecosystem: Host-associated > Mammals > Digestive system > Stomach > Rumen | place: Canada: Alberta | collected...
AAGCCCAGAATCGTCTTCACCATAAATTGCACTTGTGCCTTTTCAGCTCTTCCTATACCTGTCAAAGCTTGCTTTATTTGAAGAGGTGTATATTCGAATATTTTTCCAATATACTTTTGGCACGTTAAAACGATAACTCCTCTCGCTTCAGCTACAGGAATAACTGTTTTTTGATTCTTAAAGTAGAATAATTCCTCAATTGCAAGAACTTCAGGCTTGTATTTTTCAATCAAATAAATAAGGCCATCTTCGATCGTCTTTAACCTAACAGCGATTGAGTCTTCTTTTGGAGTTGTAATTACGCCATAATCAATAACTGCATTGTTTCTAGAGCTATCAATGAGCCCATAACCGACAATTGCATATCCTGGGTCTATTCCTAAAATTATCATACCATTAGTTTACACTAATGCAGCAAATAAGTCAAATAAAAAAAGAAGAGATAACTCTTCAATTTTATTCTTCGTCATCAGATTCAGGAAGATTTACATTGTGATATACTTCTTGAACGTCATCTGAGTCATTAAGCATGTCTAACATTCTCATAAATGTAGCCATTTTTGTGTCGTCTAAGTCAACGTAATTGTCTGGAACTAAGCATGCTTCTGCGGAGAAGCTCTTGTATCCAGCTTTTTCAAGTTTTTCGTTAACTTCTGCAACGTCATTAGGTTGAGTTATAACTTCAACTTCGTCGTCATATTCTTGAACGTCAACAGCTCCAGCGTCCAAAGCGTCCAACATAAGCATGTCAGAATCTAAACCTTCAACGCGAGGGATTACGATTACACCCTTTCTTTGGAAAAGATATGAAACGCAACCTGTTGCGCCTAAGCTTCCGCCAAACTTATCAAAAGCGTGACGAACATCGCCGGCAGTTCTGTTTTTATTATCTGTTAAGCATTCTACGATAACAGCTGAACCACCAACGCCATATCCTTCATATGTACATGATTCATAGTTAACACTTCCGAGCTCTCCAGAAGCTTTTTTGATTGTTCTTTCAATGTTATCGTTTGGAATATTGTTTTGTTTAGCTTTTGCAATTAAAGATGCAAGTTTTGCATTGCTTGCGGGATTTGATCCTCCAAGTTTAACTGCTACAGCTATTTCTCTTGATATTTTTGTAAAGGTTTTGCTTCTTGCAGCATCAGCCTTTCCCTTTGTATTTTGAATATTATGCCACTTACTATGTCCTGACATATTTCTTACCTCCTAAAATTTGTTTTTGTTAATTTCATACATTATTATCGCACCGCTTACACCAGCGTTTAGGCTCTCAATCCCTTCTTTCATAGGGATTTTAACGACATCTTTGCAGATTGAAGAAACCTCGGAAGATACTCCATTCCCCTCATTTCCAACTACAACACCAACCATTTCGCTTGGATTATACTCAAAAATGCTTTTTCCATTCATATCTGCCTTTATTAAGTGCAAGTTCCATTCTTGAGCTTTAGAGATAAACTCCGCTCTAGTCATTGAATATAAGTTGACGTTGAAGCATGCTCCTGCAGTACTTCTAATCATTTTGGAATTAGTTTCCTTGACTGATTCAATTAAATAAATGTCATTAAATCCACTTGCCATTGCAGTTCTAATCAGTGTTCCAACGTTTCCAGGATCTTGCAAACCGTCTAAGACTAAGAAATTAGTCTGTGGAGGTTTTGCTATATGTTGTATGTATTCTAACACAACACATACACCCTGTGGTGTTTTTACATCTGAAAGTGCTTCAATAGTTTGATAGTCCGTCAAATATATTTCATTGACTTTGATTGGCAACTTGCTCTCATTTGTCGTCAAAGCTAGTTTAATTTTATGACCAGCATTAACTGCATCAATAATAATTTTAGGATTATCTAAAAAAAGCAAATTAGTGTTTGATCTCTTTTGCTTTTTTAAATCTTTAATTAAGTTTGCACTCGCCTTCTGCATTATGCCTTAACTTGTTTAACAAGTGTAGCAAATGCTTCTGGATCTCTAACAGCCATGTCAGCTAAAACTTTTCTGTTTAAGTTGATGTTGTTTGCCTTTAATCCAGCGATAAATCTGCTGTATGAGATATCATTTAATCTGCAAGCAGCATTAATTCTTGTAATCCAAAGAGAACGGAAATCTCTCTTCTTTTGTTTTCTTCCGATATATGCATACATTCCGCTCTTCATAACTTGTTCACGAGCTACTCTGTATAATGTTGATTTTGCTCCTCTGTAACCTTTAGCAGATTTTAAGATTTTTCTACGTTTCTTAACTGCGTTTGTTGCTCTTTTAATTCTCATCTCTACTCTCCTTCTTATTTACCTAAAAGTGATTTGATATTGTCAGCGTTCTTTCCTGCAATATATGATCCTTTTCTAAGTTTTCTCTTTCTTCCTTGTGCTTTTTCTGTTAAGAAGTGGCCTCTATTTGGACGAGCAAATTTAACCTTTCCAGAAGCTGTCACTCTAAAACGTTTCTTAGCACCACTGTGTGTTTTAAATTTTGGCATACTATTTCTCCTTTTTATTTTATTGCTTTTTTGGGCTAACTACGACCATAATGTTTCTTCCTGCAACCTCAGGTTCTTTTTCGGTTGTACCGTAATCAGCTAATCTCGAAACGAAATCTTTTACAACAGCTATACAATTTTTCAAATAAGCTTGTTGTCTTCCTTTCATTCTGAGTACTACCTTAACCTTGTTTCCGTCTTGCAAGAATTTAATGGCACTTGTAACACGATAAGAAATATCATGTTCACTGATTGTCATTGATAATTGAATCTCTTTTAATTCAATAATCTTTTGATTCTTTTTTAATTCCTTTTCTTTTTTTATAGTATCGAATTTATACTTACTATAATTAAGAATTTTGCAAACAGGTGGATTTGCACTTGGGGACATAAGAACTAAGTCATATCCTTCTTCGTCTGCTCTGTTTTGAGCTTCAGCGAGAGAAACAATCCCTAATTGTTCTCCATCTACACCAATAAGTCTTACTTGATTGGCTGTAATTTGTTCGTTGATTAAAAGTTCCTTAAAAATTGTCGTAATCTCCTTTAAAAAAAATTTTGGCGGAAGTTAGAAACATTCCACCAAAAAACATATACAAAATACTGAGATAAATTGATATTTGTTTTTAACCATGTCTAAATCAAACTCGTCTGACAGGTGAGCAAGTGGTCTGCTTCTTTCTTTCGGTTTCTATATTAACATAAATAATCTCAGGTGTCAACTATTTTTCTGCTTTTTTCTAAAAAATATTTTTTCGCAGATATAACCCACTTTTAAAATGATTTTATTTGCATTTTTTATTGCTTTCGCCTTCATACACGCCTTTCCAAATATCGTTACGCCTGCGATAAGCGAGCTTACAAGTGTTGAAACTATAATCATAATTGTTTGATCCTGGATTATATTTGAAAATGATAAAATTACGCTTGCCCCGCCTGCTCCACTCAAAATTCCACAAATATCCCCAACAACATCTGCACAAAAAGAACACACTTTTTCCGAGTTGTCGACTAATAAAAGGCCAATTCCAGCCCCCTTTTTATCATTTGCGATAAAGAAGTCACGTGATGCGGATGTGACCGCAATTCCCACCATATCAAAGCAAATACTCACGAAAATAAACGTTAAAATAGTTATAACAGAGGTTACAATTCCAAGGGAAGACATAAGAGACTGACTAATTAAGCTAAAAACAGATGAAAGACACAGTGTAAGAAAAAACATCCTTACAGCCCATCCATATTGTTTTACTCTCTTCTCTAGCGTTTTAACTTTTTTCTTTCGAGATACGTAAAACCACATATTGTATTATATTTAAAGCTATATTTTTTCATGAGTACTTTTAATATAAGGATAGAAAAAAAGCTTTTTTGTAGAGGTTTTTATAAAAACGGTCCTTGTGATATATATAACCATAAAATAAGTTGTTTCTCTTCATTAAGCCGATTTTGGACTTTTTATAATTTTAAGTTTAAAAACAAAGGTTTTTATATTGTAATCAATTTAAAAAGTCAACGATTTCTTTCGCTTTTTTCGCTAAATAAAAAAGTATTATGTTATAAAAACATAACATAATACTCTATTTTTTAATAAACAACGATTTCGTCGAGTTTCTTTGATAATTTATCTAAAGGAACAAATATCTTCTCGCCTGTAGCTCTTATTGTAATTTCTACTTCGTTATTTTCTAGCGTCTTAGGACTAATAACTACTCTAACAGGGATTCCCATAAGTTCACTATCTTTAAGCTTAATTCCGGCTGAAACATCTCTATCGTCATATAAAACTTCAAAGTTTTCTGCAAGGAGTCTATCATAGATTTTCTCAGTGGTTTCTTTAACAAGTTCGTTGTCTAGACGGATTGGGCAAAGATAGATATGCCATGGAGCGATTGCCATTGGCCATACAAGGCCTTTTTCGTCACTGCTTTCTTCTGCTATACTTGCTAGGCAGCGGCCAACACCGATTCCGTAGCATCCCATAATAGGATTAATTTCCTTTCCATCCTTATCATGGATTGTCATTTCCATTGATTTTGTGTATTTTGTTCCAAGTTGGAAGATATTTCCAATTTCAATTCCCCTTCTAATCTTTAGTGGAGCTCCGCAAACTGGGCATCTATCTCCGTCATTTACTTTGCTTATGTCTTCGTATCTTTCAGGTTTAACATCTCTTGTCATTGAAACACCTTCAATGTGATATCCTTCCTTATTTGCACCAGTAACAAAATTTTCCAAGCCTTGCAAGGATTTATCGAAGAAAATCTTTGCGTTAGGAATATCTAAATCAAGGCAACCGATATTTCCTTTAACAAGTCCAGTGCCATTTAGGTCTTTAACGGCGATATCTCCGCCAACTAAGACTTTTAATTTCGCCTCGTTTACTTCTCTATCCCCTCTTAAAAATACGATTACAACGCCATTTTCATCTCCTGGAGTTGCATAACAAACAGCTTTACAAGTATGTTTAGCGTCTACTGAAAGCAGATTGCAAACTTCTTCAATAGTTTTTGCTTCGCCTGTGTAAACTTCCTTTTTAATTCCGAAAACATGGTCGTTTTCGTCGATAACTGATTTTGCAACTTCCATATTAGCTGTATATTTGCAGTCGTCACACATAACAATTGAGTCTTCGCCGATATCTGTAAGAAGTTGGAACTCGTGAGCTACACTTCCTCCCATCATTCCGGTGTCTGATTTAACAGATATGAAGTTTTGCATTCCCATTCTTGTGAATATTCTGTTATAAGCGTCATAAACTCTGTTGTAATATTCTTCCAAGTCCTCTTGTGATGTATGGAAAGAATATGCATCTTTCATTGTAAATTCTCTAACTCTTATAAGTCCTGCTCTTGGACGAGCTTCATCTCTGAACTTAGTTTGAATTTGATAAATCATAAATGGGAGCTGGTCATAACTCTTAATTGTTGACATTGCAGCGTGAACAGCTGCTTCTTCGTGTGTCATTCCTAAGACCATATCGTGTCCAGTTCTGTCCTTGAATCTAAGCAACTCAGGACCAATTGAAGAATATCTGCCCGATTTGTCCCAAAGTTCTCTTGGCATTACAACTGGGAATAATACTTCTTGTCCATCGATTGCATCCATCTCTTCCCTAATAATTTGTTGTAATTTAAGGTTTATCTTTTCTGCTGGAGGCATAAGAGTGTAAATTCCGTTTGCAACTTGCTTTATGTATCCTGCTCTAATGAGATATGCATGGCTCTTAATATTAATGCCAGCAGGTGCTTCTTTTAATCTTTCCCCTAGTAATTTAGAAATTTTCATCTTCATCCTCCAATAGTGTTCCTAATTCTTCCTTTATAACAGTTATTTTTCCTTTTGCTTTATTAAGTTCAGCATAACAGAACTTGCTGAGCTCTAATCCTCTTTCGAAAATGTCACATGCTTCCGACATTGGAATTTTACTTTCGCTTAGCTTAGCAATAATGCCTTCTAATTCTTTAATTGCGTCTTCGTATTTCATTTTATCTCCTTTTTTGTCGGCTTAGCAACAACTTTTCCGTCTTGGAAATTAATTATTACATCTGATGATATCACAACATCGTTTGCCTTGTCAACAACTTTGCCATTCTGTTCAATTTTTGCATAACCTCTTTTTAGAATATCAAACGGCGATAACTTTTGCAAAGAATTTTCTAATAATCCAATTTCATAAAGAGAGTTATTTACTGTATTTTCAGCCTTTCTTTCGAAATCCATAGCTAGCTTGTCTAATTTGACTCTATTATATTTTACTAGAGTGTTAGAGAAACTCATTAAGTTATTTACATAAGCTGAAATTTCACTCTTTTTTTGTCTGTAATAATATAAGGATAGTGATTGCAGACGCTCAACTTTTTTACGTAAATCTGCCCTCTTTTCAGATATATTTTCTGTTAGAAGTTCAGCTGCAGCAGATGGAGTTGGAGCTCTTAAGTCGGAAACAAAGTCAATTATTGTGTAATCTGTTTCGTGCCCAACAGCTGAAACAATCGGCTTGTTGCAGTTATATGTAGCCCTTGCAACTTTTTCAGTGTTGAATGCCCAAAGGTCATCAAGTGATCCTCCGCCTCTTGCAACAACAATCACGTCAATATCCTTATAATCATCAAACTTTTGAATTGCAAGTGAGATTTCGTCCTCGGCGCCATTCCCCTGCACCTTAGTTGGATATAACACAATATCGATAGCAGGATTTCTGCGTGTTGCAACGTTTATAATATCTCTTATAACAGCCCCATCTTTGGAAGTGATAACTCCAATTCGCTTTATTTCACTTGGCATTTTCTTTTTATGTGAAACATCAAAAAGCCCTTCTTTTTCGAGCTTTTCTTTCATTTCAATAAATTTTTGATACAACAGTCCTTGTCCTGCTGGCTCTATGTTTACTATATTAAAGCTTAGTTTTCCGCCTTTTGTGTAGTAATTAGGAGAACCGGTTATTATAACAGACTCGCCTTCCTTTATAAATCTAGAAAGTTGAGGATAAAAACATACACATGAAATGGAAGAAGCTTCGTCTTTTAACGAAAAATATGTAACTTGACGTGAAAAAGAAACACCAAAGATCTCTCCTACAATCTTAATATTATGAAGAAGTTCTTCGGCGTCAAATATCTGCTTTATATAATTACTATATCTAGTTACACTAATCGCTTCTAGCATTCTTTCTTATCACCCTTCAAATATGTAGCTAGGATTCCATTCAAAAATTTTGGACTATCCTCAGTAGAATAAATCTTTGCTATTTCCAACACCTCATTTATAGCTACTGGCGCTGGTGTCTTAATATATTCTATCTCAGTTATTGCTTCATATGCAAGTGCGAGGTCAATTTTGTAAACTCTCTCTAATTTATATTTTCTTAGAGTATTTTTTACGTTATTTTCAATCTCTTCTTTATTTTTCTGATAACATTCCAAAATTTGTTTAGTAAATTCTGCATCCTTATCCTTTAGTTCAGATAAAAGATTTTCATTATATGGGTTTTCATTAAAGAAACCTTCAAAGATAATTTTGAAGGCCATTTCTCTAGCATCTCTTCTCATTTTAATCCTCTACCTTGCAAACAACATCCATAACATGGACATTAATTTTTGTTGCCTTAATGTCAACCATGCTTGAAAGGTTGTTTTTGATGTTCTCTTGTATTCTATAAGCCAAATCTGGAATGCTCTCCCCGATATAAGCTTTGATATAAACGTCAACTTTTAAAGAACCGTTTACATTAAATTTAATGGAAACTCCTTCATAGTCGTTTTTCTTAAACATTTTCTTATACCAAGGGAAACTTGAGTTCGTTAAAGCAGCTACACCCTTGATTTCTTTTGTAGCTAAGTTAACAATAGAAAATAATATATCTTTGTCACAAGTAATCTTACCTGGTTCGCTATATTTTTGAACTTTATCAGCCATAAAATTCTCCTTATTAATTTATGCTATTATAACATAAGTTTTTGTATTATGCAAACCATTTTTTAATAAAAGAATATTTTTTTTAGGCAATTGGCATGATTTTAATATTTTCCAAAGAAGCGGATAATTGCTCTTGTAAAATAGTAACAATTTGAGCAACTTCTGTTTCATTTAAGCCACTTGATTTTACAACAACGTTGATATTTGATGGAGTAAGTGTCATAACACAGTCATCAAAGCCTATTCCTTTAATTAATCCTTCAACATAGAGTTCTTTTTCAATTTGAGAAACAAGGTCTAACATTGAAGCTTTTGCATTCGATACTTCTTCTGTTGTTGAAGCGGAAGAATCAACGATTGCTTGATAATATGCCATTACTCTTTCTCTACTGCTCTCTCTGTCTGCTCTATATGAAGCAAAATAGTTCGATGTTGTAGTTGTTGTTTCCTGTGCATTATTAGTCAAAGACTTATTCAAAGCAACATTTAAATAACCTGTTACTCCTAAAAGTAAAACCATAACTGATAAAATAATAATTTTTGTTCTTTTTTTCATGATATACTCCTTTTATGAAATTATTGAAATTTTCTCATTTGAAATTTCTAAAACTGTTTGAATAGCTTCAAGGATTGCAAGTTTTGTTTTAACATCAACTTCATTGACTACTACAACCACACCTTGAATTTTTGGATAGATTTCCTTTAGTAAAACCGGCTGTCCTGAAACTAAAATCAGTTCACTCGAAGATAATGTTCCGGAAGAAGTCGTTTTTGTTTCGTCTTTTGTCGCATAAACGTATTCGAATCCTGTCTCAAGACTCACGTTAACATTGACTGTCCTCACCTTCTCAATACTTTTTATGGTGCTTTCCAGTTTATTTTCAACATATCTGACATATTCGGTCGTCGTGGATGTTACATTCTCCACTTCCGCACCTGACTTATTTGTTTTATTTGTTGACAAAAAGTAATATAGTAGGACAATTAGAAGTACTGAGCAAATTAGTAAAATCTGTAATTTTTTACTATCCCTTATTTTTTCAAATAGCTTAGAGATTTTTTCGCCAAACTTATTCTTCAAAATACACCTCCACATCTTTTATGACTTTTGAAACTTCCCCCAAGATTTCCTCCTTTATTTCTACTATATCTTTATGCTGAGCATTTTCCTTTATGACTAACTTACTTAAATCGACAAAAAGCTTATCAAAATAATACTTTTCTCCGTCTGTTTTCAAATTTAGCTCAAAGCTCACATCTCCATATCCAATGTTTTCCATGAGCTTTGATAAGTCCGACTCATAGGCGTCTTTCTTGGCGATATTGAAGTTATCAATAAATTCCTGTTGAATACCTATCTGATTTATCGTTGGATTTATATTTATATCTTTTGCTTTAAGTAAATTTGGCAATGGAGAAATAATAACGAGGATTATGATGAAAGATAACACTCCTCGAATGTACTTGTTCATCTGCCCTTCCGGCATTATAATTTCAATAATCACAGATATACAAACTATTCCAGCGATTGATAAAACCCAAGATGATATCGAGCTCATAGAACCTCCTAAATCACATTAACTGAGCAAATAACAAGTCCTGTTAAGATAACATACATGAAGCTCACGCAAACGAGCATAACAATCAGCATGCTCATATTTTTTGAAAGAGATGAAATAAATTCAGCAATTTTATTATCGCCCAAAGGTTGAATTATTCCTGCCATAAGCTTTAGTGCTAAAATGAATAAAACAAGCTGAATGATAGGAGAAATTATTGTTGCAAGAAGAAGTAATAATCCAGCTCCACCCACCGCATTTTTAATCAAATTTGAGCTTGCAATGATAAGAAAAAGACCGTCTGAGATGTACGATCCCACAACAGGAAGAGTGTTTTTAATTGTGAATTTTGCTGTTCGAATGGATAGGCCGTCAACGGCGGCAACAGATATCCCTTGAATGGAAACAAAAGCTGTAAAGAGCGTGAAAGCTATTCCAATAACCCATTTAAAAAGGCTATTTATAAAGGCCGATAGTTTATCTAGTTTTACATTGTTTGATAAGTTCGAAATAAAATTTAAAGCCACAGAAATTAAGAAAAGAGGCATGATAAAACTTGTGAATAGTCCAATAATTGTGCTTGAAAAGAAGGACATAACTGGCTGATAAACTCCAACAGAAGTTGTCCCTCCCATCGCTGTCAAAAGTGTCAAAAGGACGGGAAAAACAACCTCTGTTTGCTTCTTAATTGAGTCCAAAGTCGATGAGGTCAAATTTATCATTTTGAAAATTATTGAAGAAATTAAAATAACGGTCAGCCCATAGATTATGAAATGAATTATGCTCTCCATAGACTTCCCGTTTGAGCTTGTCCTGAGATTTCCAACCATTCCGCCTAGGATAGCTATTGCAATAATCGTTGCAATGATAGGCAGAAGTGATAGAATGTTATCAAAAAGAAGGGACTTTATCATATCCCATATAGATGTGTAGTTATTTAAGTTTTCGCCCTTGATAATCTTAAAAATTTTTTCTAAAAAACTTGTTTCTCCAAAGATGTTTTTGCTATTGTCATCAAAGCCTTTAATCACATCCTCAATATTTCCAAAATCAAGATCTTTGAGTTGGTCATTGATTGTGTCATTAAAGTCTGACTCCACGTCCATTTTTACACTGCAAATAGGCTTTTGAATCACCTCTATATTACTCACAGGAAATGCTGAGAAGATCAGACAAAAGAAAATCAAGAGGTAGACAAGCAACGATTTCTTTCTCATGGCAGCAGCTCCGTGACAATCGATAAAATATTATTAATAATTGGAAGAGATAAAACAAGCAGTGCTACTTTACCTCCGAGTAGCATTTTATCCGCAAGTCCATTATTTCCACAATCACTGCATAAATTGGCTGAAAATTCGGTGAGATAACCTATTCCAACTATCTTTATTATCAAAGAGAAAATGTCTTTATTTAAGCCAGTTCTCTCCACAATATTTGAAAACGAACTAAACAGTGATGAAAAACAATTTAGCACCATAGACAAGATTACTATTCCGCCGACCACGCCTATAATTAACGCAAAATCGCTCTTAATCGGTTTTACGATTAAGACTGCGAAGCATGTAATCAATCCAATAGCAATTATTTTGAAAATAATTTCCATGATACCTCATTTAGAAAAAATTAAACATTGATTTTATATTGTTAAATAGGTTTGTAAGAAGTCCTAGCACCATTACAAGAACAATTATAAGCCCTGCAAGAGTTGCCATTGTTCCAATTTCATCCTTGCCCGTCTGCTTAAGAATTTGAGTTATAATTGCAGTAAGCAGTCCAATTCCTGCGATTTTAAAAATTACTTCGATTTCGCTCATACCACCTCCCTATATCAAGATAACAATTAGGGCTAGTCCAGCGATTATTCCTAATTTAATTCCAAGTTTTCCATATTTTTTATACTCGGCCATTGCCTCATTTTGAAGTTTTTCAAAACGGCTGATTGAGTTTTTAATTTCCTTAGTTTGATTTTCTACGTCACTCCTTCCTAAGTTTTTGAAGAACATCGCAACAGTCTCTTTTTCTTCCTTTTTTATTAAATTTTTCTTTCCAAAAAGGCTGTCTGTTGTCAGCTCCCCGCCATTGTTTAAGTATTGCAAAAAAGCGGTGTCAATTCCCTGCAAATTACTCTTTGATTTTGAGTCAAAATCCTCAACAAGTTTTTTTAGTCGTTCCCTCGAAAAGTTTATTTCAACGTCAAGTTTTTGTGCGAAATATATAAGTGAGGTAAAAAAGTCGACCCTCTTTTTATATCTGCTTGAATAGAGATATCCTGCTAGCAAACATCCTGCAAATAGTAATATCATCATTATCCATTTCATATCTCCCTCCTAATACATAATTTGGCTACGAGTAAGCCTTTCGTTGTAGATTCCTTCGAGTGTTCCTGGTCCTTCTCTATTGGATAGGACAATATATTTTTTGAAGACTCTCTCATCAATGAGTCTTTTTGTATTTTCCTTGTTTATAAAATCTTCAAGTCCCGAAGCGTGCATTGAAGCAATCACTTTGACTCCGCAGTTAACAGCGTAAAGAATTGCGTCTATGTCGTCTTTTTCACTTAGCTCGTCTGTTATGATGATGTCAGGAGATAAAGCCCTTATCCCGTTTTCAAAGCCGACTATCTTTCGTGAAAATGAGATTACATCTGTGAAATTGCCAAGGCTTCCCTTTTTCCCAGTGTCGAGTTCCCCTCTTTCATCCAAAACAAGCACGTTGTAAGCTATATTTCTTTCCGAAAGCTGACATATAAAGTCCCTTAGGAAAGTCGTCTTTCCTCCTCCCGGAGGAGCTATAATCAGCGTGTTATTAATCGTGTCGTCGCAGTAAATACTATTGAAAGCTTTAAGTGAACAGTTTTTAATTTCATGAGGAATTCTAATGTTGAGCGAAGAAAAGTTGGTCATAGTTTTTATCACCCCCTTCTCTTCAATTAAGTTTCCGCCAATCCCAATTCGGATTCCTCCTTTTGTCATGATAAAGCCTTTTTTAATTTGCTCGTTCACAGAATAAATTGAGCACTCGCTTGCGCGGAAGATTATATCTTCAATAGAAGTTTTATTTGAATAAAAGGCCTCGTTTAACCTTTTTGTTAGTCCATTTTCTCCAAGGAAAAACTTTTCGCCAGAAATAACAACGACTACTGGTTTATCTGCTCTAAGGCGAATTTCATTAACTAAATTCCAGTTAACTTTCGAGTTCATAACTTTTAATAAGTTATCTGGCAAGATTCCTTCTAACATCCCCCTCTCCTGATACTTAATGATATGAGAAGGGGCAAATTTAAAAGATGTAGAAAAAGGGAGAATAAAAAAATAAAAGCGAGAATTTCTCGCTTCTATTCAAACAAATTTGTTTAAAAATTATTTAACTCTTTCCATGTATGATCCGTCTCTTGTGTCAACGCGGATTTTATCTCCGATATTAACAAACAATGGAACGTTAATTACATAACCTGTTTCAAGTTTAGCTGGCTTTGTTGTAGCTTTTGATGTATCTCCTTGGATTCCTGGTTCGCAATCAACAACTTCAAGTTCAACGAATGTTGGTGGGTAAACAGCAAATGGATTTCCTTTGTAGAAATACATAGTTGTATTCATATTCTCTGTAATGAAGTTCAAAGCATCAGCAACAGATTGTTTGTTCAATGGAATTTGGTCATATGTTTCAACATCCATGAAATAGTATAAATCGCCGTCGTTGTAAAGGTAAGTCATTTCTTTCTTTTCAATAACTGCTGATTGGAATTTATCTGTTGGGTTGAAAGTTTCTTCACGAACTTGTCCTGTCATAACGTTTTTAATTTTTGTTCTAACGAAAGGTGATCCTTTTCCTGGTTTAACGTGTAAGAAATCAAGAACAACATAAACGTTTCCGTCCATTTCGAATGTTACGCCTTTTCTAAATTCTCCTGCTGTAATCATAATCTACTCCTTTATTTATAAATCTTGGTTATTTTAACATATTATCGTTTATTTGTCTAGTAAAATTTGTATTTTTTTGCAAAATTAAAGGCTAAAATATATCTTTTTCATTTCTGCTGCGTCTTCAGCCATCATTCCAGCTGATTCACATATGATTCTTGGTGTTAGCCCTTCCTCTTTGATAACTTCAGCAAGTGGCTCAAAATTTGGGCCATACTCTGTATCGTCAAAGTTGAGATGTCTTATCTCTCCTTTTGCTCCATATTGTATTTTTGAAAAATGAATATGGCAGTTTTTCGTTCTCTCTTCCCCTAATTTTTCCTTGCAATAGGCAAAAATCTTCTTATAATCCTCTTTTGTTTTTAATCCGCCTTGTGTCAAAGCGTTTATATGTCCAAAATCGAAAGTTGGAAGAAGATGAGGATTGATTGTGCAAAAATCAATAACTTCTTTATATGTTCCAATTTGCATTGTTTTTCCCATAGTTTCAGGGCAAAGATAAATCCCATCCAAAAGGCCTTCACATTCAAGTTCTGCCATGAAAGTTATGAGGCGATTCCTAGTAAGCTCCACTGCATCCTCCCTCTTGGCTTTGCCACATGATGCAGGATGGAAAATAAGCCTATCTGCCGACATGGTATGTAAAAATTTAATTCCAGTGCGAATATACCCTTTTGTTTTTTCGTACATTTCCTCGCTTGGATTAGCAAAATTAATAAAATATGGGGCGTGCAGACTTAAAACAATCCCTTCTTTTTTAAATTCGTCCCCAATTTCCTTGGCAGATTGCGAAGAAAGAATATATCCTTTGCCAAAAGAGTACTCAAAAGCGTCTAATCCCCTTTCTTTTAGCCATTTTGGAGCTTCTATCGTCTTTTTGTGTCCTTCTTCATAAAAACTTTCGCTATTCCCAGATGGTCCAAATTTTATCATTTATTCTCCTTAAATTAATCTAATTATTATTTTCAGTTTGCCCTCTTTAATCTCGCCTAATCCAATAAATTCGTTTTTATCAGTAAAAATCTTATATTCCCCGTCAGCCTTCTCTAAATCAATTCTGACTCCGTTTAAAACTTTCCCAGACTGCTCGCCATTTAAATAAATCTCATCCACAAAAAACATGTCCTGCATAGGGATAATCTCATATTTTCCTATTTTAACTTCTTCAAGAAGAAAAGCATCTTTTAGTGATAAAAATCCACATTTAGTACGTATTATATCAGACATCACACCACATGTTGATAAAAGACTCGCCATATCTCTGCATAAACTTCTTATGTAAGTCCCGCTTGAGCAATGGATTTCAAACATAAATTCATTCTCATCAAGCTGTCCAATTAGCTTTAAATCATAAATCTCTATCATTTTGGGCTTGAGTTCGACTTCCTGTCCTTGCCTAGCAAGGTCATATGCTTTTCTGCCATTAATTTTTTTTGCAGAGTAAGCTGGTGGCATTTGATTTTGTTTTCCAATTAGCTTTGGAATCACTGAAAGCACATCATTTTCACTTATTTTCTTATTGTCGATTCTAACAACTTGCCCTTCTAAATCAAAAGTATCCGTTTCAACTCCAAATTTGAAGCTTGCTCTATATACTTTATCTTTCCCAAGAAAATAGTCAAATAGCTTTGTAGCTTTGCCAAGCGTAATTGGAAGAAGTCCATGCCCTGCGACGTCCAATGTTCCAAGATGACCTGCTTTTGTCGCTCCAACAGCTTTTTTTACGATATTTGCAGCACAATTCGAGGATATTCCTTTAGGTTTATCAAGAAGTAACACTCCACTAATCATTATATCCCTGCTCTTTTAAGGTTTCTTTGATTGTGGCAATTAATTTTTCCCTAACTTGTCTATATGTTCCTGTTAAAACGCAGCCAGAAGCGTTGACATGTCCGCCTCCCCCGAGTTTTCTTGCTAGTACATTGACATCAACAGACTTTTTTGATCTGAAACTACAATCAAAAGTGTTTAAATTTCGCTCTGTGACGCTACATCCGATCTGAATACCCTCTAAATAAACTAATTTATTAGCATATTTTGAAGTTCCGGTCACATCTCCATCAATTTTCTTTAAATCTTTGTATCTTATAAACACAATTCCAAAATTACTAAATAGTTCAGCTGTTTCGTAGACTTTTTTATCTAATTTCCAGTCATCTCTTGTGTTGGACTTAAAAATAACCTCATTGACAAGCACTTTGTCGGCCCCAAGCTCACTTAGTTTTGCTGCTGCGACAAATGAATTGGTTTTTGTGTTGTCGTTTAGGAAAGAGTTTGTATCACCTGCGATTCCAGCATAAAGATATGTAGCGATTTCAGGCGTTATCTCTGCT
>Ga0256404_1008304_pt1 | contig 15712 bp, 12 predicted proteins | sample RumenRJG_01DNA_FD_185990 | JGI IMG/M metagenome (GOLD analysis project Ga0256404, IMG submission 185990) | Bovine rumen microbial communities from Lethbridge, Alberta, Canada - RJG_01 | ecosystem: Host-associated > Mammals > Digestive system > Stomach > Rumen | place: Canada: Alberta | collected...
GCGCATGTCGATGCCGAACTTGAGGTACATCCTGAGCATGGCGGGCAGGCGCTTCTCCAGGGTGCCCTTGCCGTGGATTCGGTCGATCATGGGGGTATCCAGCCAGACGGCCTTTCCGGCGGGGGTGGGCACGCCCTTGTCATGGTCGGAGCACTCCCGGATGATGGAGGCGGCGGCCACGTCGCGGGTCTCCAGCGGATGCATGAACACCTCGCCGTCCACGTTGATGAGCTTCGCGCCCATCGAGCGCACCTTCTCGGTCACCAGCGCGCCGAAGATCTGCTTGGGGAAGGCCACGCCTGTGGGATGGTACTGGAGGGTATCCTGATACAGCAGCTTCGCGCCCGCGCGATAGCCCAGGATCAGGCCGTCCGCCGTCGCGCCGTAGTGGTTGGACGTCGGGAAGCCCTGATAGTGCATGCGGCCCGCGCCGCCGGTGGCGATGACCACGCACTTGGCCCGCGCGATGAGCACCTCGCCAGTCTCCATGTTCAGCAGCACCGCGCCCGCGGCACGGCCCTGGTCGTCCTTGATGATCTCGATGGCGGCGGTGAAGTCGATGACGGGGATGCCGCGATTGAGCACCTCGTCGCGCAGGGTGCGCATGATCTCCGCGCCGGAATAGTCCGCCGCCGCGTGCATGCGCTTGCGGGAGGTGCCGCCGCCGTGGGTGGTGATCATGGTGCCGTCGGCGTCCTTGTCGAACTCCACGCCCAGCTCGTTCAGCCACTGGATCGCGCCGGGGCCGTCCATGACCAGCTTTCTGACCAGCTCGGGCCGGTTGGCGTAATGGCCGCCGCCCATGACGTCCAGATAGTGCTGGGCCGGGGAGTCGTTGGGCTTGTCCGCGGCCTGGATGCCGCCCTCGGCCATCATGGTGTTGGCGTCGCCGATGCGCAGCTTGGTGACCATCACGACCTTCGCGCCCGCCTTGTGGGCCTCGATGGCCGCGGAGGAACCCGCGCCGCCGCCGCCGATGATCAGCACGTCGGCCTCGTAGTCCACCTTGTCCAGGTCGATGTCCATGTCCAGCACCCGGGCGTGGCCCTCGATCATCTCGTTGAGCTCCACGGGGCACTTCTGACCGGCGTTGGGACCCACCTTGATGGTGGTGAAGCCGGCGTCCTTGTAGTCGGGATGGTATTGGTTGAGAAGGCTGTCCTTCTCCTCTGCCGTCATGCGGCGGGGCTCCAGGGCGATGTTCGCCTCGCGCGCCGCCTCGACCTTCTTCATCGATTGAAGCATTTCCTCAGTGAAAATCATCAGCCCGCCCCCTTACTTTTCGATGTCGCGGTGGTTGTAGAGTTCCTTGAGCTCCTCGATGGGCTTGGCCATGATGGCCTCCATCGCCTCGGCGCACAGGCCGTCCTGGATCTCCTTGACGCGCTCGGCCAGGTGCTTGGACTCCGGCGCGATGTACTTGCCGTTGAGCCTGCGGGCCAGCATGGCCACCTGGGGATGGGAGATGCCCGCCGGGCAGCGGGAGGAGCAGATGCCGCACATCACGCAGTCGAAGGACAGCTGGGCGCACTTGTCGTACTCGCCGCGCTGCGCGTGGGCGATGTACTGCATCACGTTAAGGCCCTGGGAGCACGCCTTGGTGCAGGCGTTGCAGCCCACGCAGGAGTAGATCTCGGGATAGAGCTGCATCATGATCTGCTCGTCAGGGCGCACCTTCTCGATGTCGTAGGTCTCCTTGATCAGCGGGAAGAAGGGCAGCGTCGCAACGTACATGCCGTCCTCCACCTTGGTGGAGCAGGCCAGCGCCGCGTGCAGCTCCCGGTCCCCCCTGACGCGGTACACCGTGGCGCACGCGCCGCAGAATCCGTTTCGACAGCCGACGCCGTGCACCAGCTTGTACCCCGCGTATTCCATCGCCTCCATGATCGTAAGATCGGAGGGAACCTCGTATTTCTTTCCATAGAGGAAAACGTTTACCATATCAGCCATTGCTTTATCCATCCTCCAATCAGTACTCGGAAGGCAGTTCGTCCAGCTCGTCAAACCTGAACACCGGCCCGTCCTTGCAGACGTATTTGTCGCCGATGTTGCAGCGGCCGCACTTGCCGAGGCCGCACTTCATGCGCAGCTCCATGGTGGTGTAGACCTGCTCCTTCTTGAAGCCCAGCTTGGTCAGGGCCTGGAGCACGAACTTGATCATGATGGGCGGGCCGCAGACCAGCACGGTCTTGTTGGGATCGAAGCCCAGCTCCTCCACGTAGGTGGGCACGAAGGCCACGTGGCCGTCCCAGCCCTCCTGGGGCCGGTCGATGGTCAGGTGTACGTCCATGCGGTTGGCGGGGTCCATCCAGCTGGACTGGATCTCGTCGATGTCCAGCAGATCGTCCTTCGAGCGGGAGCCGTAGACGATGTCCACCTTGCCGTAGTCATCGCGGTTGTCCAGCACGTAGTTGATGACGGAGTGCAGCGGGGCAAGGCCCACGCCGCCCGCGATGAACAGCAGATCCTTGCCCTTCAGCGCGTCCTCCACCGGGAAGTGCTTGCCGAAGGGGCCGCGGATCATGATCTGTTGGCCGGGCTCCATGGCGTGGAGCCATTCGGTGAGGCAGCCGCACTTCTTGATGGAAAACTCCTGGTAATCCTTCACCGTCGGCGAGGAGGTGATGGAGAACATCGCTTCGCCTACCCCGGGGATGGACAGCATGGCGCACTGGCCGGGCATGTGCTCGAAGCACTTGCCGCCCTCGGGCTTCTCCACCCGGAAGGTCTTGATGTCGGGGGTGTCCCGGCGGATCTCGGTGACCACGCCGATCATCGGGATCAGATTGTCGGTCCTCATGCCTCGTCACCTCCCAGCGCCTTGATGACCTTCACGATATTGAGATTCTGCGGGCACTTGGCCAGGCAGCGGCCGCAGCCCACGCAGGAGTACATGCCCTCGTTGTTGGAGGGGAAGTAGATCAGCTTGTGCATGAACCTCTGGCGGAAGCGCTCCACCTGGGTGGGACGGTTGGTGCCGTGGGCCATCAGGGTGAAGTCGGAATACATGCAGCTGTCCCAGCAGCGGTAGCGCTGGACGCCGTGGCCGGTGTCGAAGTCCCGGATGTCGTAGCACTGGCAGGTGGGGCACACGAAGGTACAGGTGCCGCAGCCCAGGCACGCCCGGGAGAGCTCGGCCCAGTGCGGGTCGTTGAACTTCTCCATCAGGTGGTCGCCGTCGAAGCCCTTCAGGTTCAGGTGCGCGAAGGGCAGCTTCTCGGCGACCTCGCGGGTCTTCGCCTGCTGGGCTTTTACTGCCGCGTCGTCGGCGTCCTCCAGGTCTTTCACCAGCGCCTCGCCCTTTTCGGTGTTGGCCCGCAGATAGAGGGTATCGTCCACGATCCACATCGTGGCGTCGCCCTTGGGGTCGGCGGGATCGATGCCGAAGTTTACGCAGAAGCAGTTCTCGTCGGGCTTTCCGCAGGCCAGTGTAACGACGGTGGCGTGGTCGCGCCGCGCGGCGTAGAAGGGATCGTAGGGATCGGACAGGAACACCCTGTCCAGGATGTCGAAGCTCCTGGCGTCGCAGGCCTTCACGCCCAGAATCACGAAATCCTCGGCCTTGGGGTCGATCATCTCAACGGACAGTCGCTTGCCCTCGGCCTTAAAGTTCATCATGTTCTCCACCTGGGGGAAGAAGGCGTCCTTGGCGGACTTGACGGTGCGCAGCGCGTCCAGGCGGATCTTGCTGTCCGGGGTCCACACGCCGTAGTTCACCTGATCCGCGGCCTCGATGGGCGCGATGACCCGGCGTTCCCCGGCGATGCCCTCAAGCCACTGATTCAGGGAATTGAGGCTCAGCTTTTTCATGCCTGATTCCCCCTCTCCCGGACGACGGAGGGCTCGCAGTCCTCCTGGGTGTAGTTGATGACGGGATGCCGCTGGCCGATCTCCTCGCCCGCCTGATACTCGCCGTACAGATCGTCGATGTCGGCGATGAATTTGCGGTTCAGAAGGTGCAGCGGGATGCCCTGCGGGCACACGCGGGAACACTCGCCGCAGTCGGTGCAGCGCCCGGCCACGTGGAAGGCCCGGATGATGTGGAACATGTTCTCCTCGAAGTCGTCCGCGGCGGCCTTGTTCTGGACCCCGGTGTTGGGATTGTCGAACACGCACTTCACGCAGGAGCAGGCGGGACAGACATTCCGGCAGGCGTTGCAGCGGATGCACTTCGACAGCTCCCCGCGCCAGAATTCAAAGCGCTCCTGGGCGGTCATGGCCTCGAGCTTCTTCACCATGTCGAAGCGGTCCGCGCCGGCGGAGGTGTCCTCGGACTCGCCGATCTGCTCGTCGAACACCCTGTGCTCCTTGCCCTTGCAGGTCAGGCACTTGTTCAGAAGGACCTCATGGCGGTTCACGGTCTCGTCGCCGTAGAGGGTGTGCACGGTCAGGGTATCGCCGTCCTCGTCGATGGCGGTGATGCCGGTGATGCCCCTGGCGCGGAGCTTGTCCACGTCGATTTTGCCCTTGCAGCCTACGCCGATGACGTAGACCTTCTCCCGGTCGACGCGGTGCTCAGTGCACAGCTGGTTGAAGGAGTAGCTGTCGCAGGGCTTGATGAGGGCGATGATCTTCCCCTCCAGCTTCGGCATCTCCTGGATGAGATACTTGGACAGGTTCGGGCCGCAGAAGGAGTCGTAGACCAGCTGGTCCAGCTGCTCCGCGGTCAGTATGGCGGGCTCGGTGTCGTAGAAGAACTCGCCCTTCTTCCACCCCAGCACGCGGGTGGCGACGCCCTCATCCATCAGGGCGCGGATGCGGTCAATCAATTCTCTTTGCATCGCAGATCCCCCAATTTCACGTTCTCACCCAGCTCGGTGATGGTCTTGGCAAAGTCGTTCATGGTGGCGGCGAACTTGGGGCCCTCCGCGGCGGAGACCCACTCCACCCGGGTGCGGCGGCTGTCGATGCCCAGGTAGCTGAGCATGGAGAACAGCAGCGTCATGCGCCGGCGGGCGTAGTAGTTGCCGGTGGAATAGTGGCAGTCGCCGGGATGGCAGCCGCAGAGTATCACGCCGTCCGCGCCCCGCTGGAAGGCCCGCAGGATGAACAGCGGGTTCAGGCGGCAGGAGCAGGGGATGCGGATGATCTTCACGTCGGCGGGATAGGACAGTCGGCTGGAGCCGGCCAGGTCCGCGCCCGCGTAGCTGCACCAGTTGCAGCAGAAGGCGACGATCTTGGGTTTCCATTCAGTATTTACCGACATATCGCGTCCACCTCCGCCATGATCTGGTTGTTCGAGAAGCCCTTCAAATCCATCGCCGTGGACGGGCAGGTGACGGTGCACGCGCCGCAGCCCTGGCACACGGCCTCGTTGACCACGGCCACGCGCTTGGTGCCGCGGAACTCGGGTCCGCGAACCTCCTTCTCCACATAGGTGATGGCGCCGTAGGGGCACACGCGCTCACACTGGCTGCAGCCGTTGCACAGCAGCTCGTTGGCGTGGGCCACGCAGGGGTTGCCCACCAGCTCGTTCTTGGAGAGCAGGCCGATGACCTTGCTGGCCGCCGCGCCCGCCTGGGAGACGGTCTCGGGGATGTCCTTGGGGCCCTGGCACACGCCGGAGAGGAAGATGCCCGCCGTGGGGCTCTCCACCGGCCGCAGCTTGGGATGGGCTTCGGTAAAGAAGTCGTTGGTATCCATGGAGGCGGTGAGCATGGTGCCGATGGAGCGTGCGGTGGGATCGGGCTCGATGGCCGTGGCCAGCACCACCATGTCGGCGTCGATATGCACCTGCTCGTTGGAAATCAGGTCGCTGCCCTGTACGCGCAGCTTCTTCCCCTCCACGGTGACCTTGCCCACCATGCCCTTGATGTAGTCCACGCCGTACTGCTCCACCGCTCGGCGGTAGAACTCGTCGAAGTTCTTGCCGGGGGTGCGCACGTCGATGTAGAACACATGCACCTTGGTGTCGGGGTACTTCTCCCGCACCAGCATGGCGTGCTTGGCGGTGTACATGCAGCAGATCTTGGAGCAGTACTCCTTGCCCTTGGAGGCGTCCCGGGAACAGCGGCTGCCCACGCACTGTATGAACACGATCTCGTGGGGATGCTCGCCGTCGGAGGGCCGAAGCAGCGTGCCCTTGGTGGGGCCCGCGGCGTTCATCAGGCGCTCGAACTCCAGGGAGGTCACCACGTCCTTGGACTGGTTGTAGGCGTACTCGTCGAAGGCCGAGGCATCGATGGGCTTGAAGCCGGTGGCCACGACGATGGCGCCGTAGTCCCGCTCGATGATCTCGTCCTGCTGGTCGAACCTAATGGCCCCGGCGGAGCAGTTCTTTTCGCAGATGCCGCACTTGCCGGTGCGGAAGTGGATGCAGTTGGAGGCGTCGATGACGGCCTTGTTGGGCACCGCCTGCGCAAAGGGGATGTACACCGCGCCACGGGTGTTCAGGCCCATGTTGAACTCGTTCAACCCCTTGCGGGAGGGACACTTCTCGGTACAGACGCCGCAGCCGGTGCACTTCACCTCGTCCACGAAGCGCGCCTTTTTGCGGATCTTCGCCTTGAAGGATCCCACGAAGCCGGAGACGCTCTCCACCTCGGAATAGGTCAGCAGATTGATGTTCTCGTGCTGGTTGGCCTCCACCATCTTGGGGGTGAGGATGCAGGCCGCGCAGTCCAGGGTCGGGAAGGTCTTGTCGAGCTGGGCCATGCGGCCGCCGATGGTGGGCGACTTCTCCACGATGTCCACCTCGTAGCCCGCGTCCGCCACGTCCAGCGCGGTCTGGATGCCCGCGATGCCGCCGCCGATGACCAGCGCCCGCTTTGTGACCGGGCTGGTGCCCGCGGTCAGCGGAGCGTTCTTCTTCACCTTGGCGATGGCCGCCCGGCCCAGCACGATGGCCTTGTCGGTGGCCTCGGTCATGTCCTTGTGGATCCAGGACACCTGCTCGCGGATGTTGGCGATCTCCACCATGTAGGGGTTCAGCCCCGCCGCCAGCGCGGTCTTGCGGAAGGTCGCCTCGTGCATCCGGGGGGAGCAGGAGCAGATCACAATGCCGTCCAGCTTGTAGTCGCGGATGGTATCCTTGATGAGGTTCTGCCCGTTTTCGGAGCACATATACTGATACTCTGTGCTGAAGACGACGCCCGGCTCGGAACGCAGCGCGTTGGCCACGGCCTTGACGTCGACAGTTGCGGCAATATTGCTGCCGCACCAGCACACAAATACGCCAATCTTTTGCATGATGCGCCGTCCTCCTTACTTCTTGTATTTCCGCATGGCGGATACGATGGCCTGCTGGGGCAGCTTGTCGTCCAACAGCGCGGGGATGTCGTTCTCCGTCATGTGGTTCATGCCCTGCTGACGGATGACCGCCAGCCGCACCGCCTCGATGAGCTTCGCCGGCTCCACGTTGCGGGGGCAGCGCTCGAGGCAGGCAAAGCAGGTCAGGCACCTGTAGATGGACTTGCTCTGCATCAGCTTGTCGATCTGGCCGCGCTCGACCATGTAGACGAACTGGTGGGGATGATACTCCATCTCATCATAGGCGGGACAGGTGCCGGAGCACTTGCCGCACTTCATGCACTTGCGGGGGTTGACGCCCGAAATGCGCAGGATATCCTCGGTGGTCACGTTCGCGGCCATCACGCCCCCTCCTTTCCTTCAAGGCCTAGCGCCTGATATAGCAGCTCGGTGAAGTACTTCACCGGCAGCACGTGCGCCGTGGCGTTGGCGTCCAGGTTGTACATGCACAGCGGACACGCGGTGATGATCATCTCCGCGCCCGCGTCCTTCGCGGACTTCAGAATGGCGTCCACACGCTTCTGCGCGGCGGGCTTGTCCTCCAGGGCCATGTAGCCGCCGCAGCACTCGTTGCGCTGGGAGTAGATCACCGGGGTCGCGCCGATGGCTGTAACGAAATCCTCGATGATCCGCGGACACTCCGGATCGTCAAAGGCCATGACCCCCGAGGGCCTGAGCAGCAGACAGCCGTAGTAGGCGGCGATCTTCACGCCCTTGAGCGGATTCTTCACCGCCTTGCGGAGGTTGTCAAATCCCACCTCGTCCCGGAGCATCTCCAGATAGTGCACCACTTCGGCCTCGCCCAGGTAGGGGGTCTCCAGCTGGAGATAGTTGTTGGCCTTCTGCCGCAGATTGGCGTCGGTCTGCATGTCATGGTTCACGCGCTTGATGACGTGATGGCAGGCCGAGCAGAGGGTCAGCAGCTTCTGCCCCTTCCCCTTCGCGGCGTCCAGCGCCCGGATGGCCGAGAGCTTCGTGGCGATCTCGTCCGACGCCTGCGGATACACCGCCCCGCAGCACTGCCAGTTCTCGATCTCCTCCAGCTGTACGCCCAGCGCCTCGGCGGACAACCTGCCAAAACGGTCCAGGTCCTTCGCCTTCGTCTTGAGCGTGCAGCCGGGATAGTAACTGTAAGTCATATAAGCATTACCTCACAATTCTGAATTGAGAATGGAAAATGGAAAATGGAGAATGCAGTCAGTCGCCGCCGCCCGGCTTTAAGTTCATTTTGGCTGTTTTAACGATCACTGTCAATAGCCTTTTCAATTCCACACAATCCGACATCACACTTGAGTATTGCTGTTCTGTCAGATAGTCTGTTCGATAAAGGAGTTCGATCCAATAGGATGATTCCGAGCATTCCTTCAAGGCAATGGACATTTTATAGGCAAATTCATTCCTGGAAAACGCTTCATTGGCTTCCGTGACATTTGCCCCGATTGAAGTACCGCTCCGAAGCAGTTGTTTGGACAAAACAAATTCATTATTGGTCTTTGCCAGATATCGATACAGCCGAACGATCCTGACGGCAAAGTCAAATGATTTCTCCAAAATCACATTGTTCTGCATCGCCAACGACTCCCTTGTGACGGACGTCACCCTCATTGTCCATTCTCCATTGTCCATTATCCATTTCCTAAGCCATTTGCTCGGGATGGAACACCTCGTCGAACTTCTCGGGCGTCAGGAAGCCCAGCTTGACGCAGGCCTCCTTGAGGGAGATGTTCTCCTTATGGGCCAGCTTGGCGGTCTTGGCGGCGTTGTCGTAGCCGATATAGGGGTTGAGCGCCGTCACCAGCATCAGGGAGTTGTAGAGGTTGTGGCGCATCTTCTCCTTATTCGCGGTGATGCCCACCACACAGTTGTCGTGGAAGGAGCGCATGCCGTCGGAGAGCAGGCGGACGGACTGTAGGAAGTTGTAGATCAGCACCGGCATGAACACGTTCAGCTCGAAGTTGCCCTGGCTCGCGGCCATGCCCACGGCCACGTCGTTGGCCATGACCTGCACGGCCACCATGGTCATGGATTCGCACTGGGTGGGGTTGACCTTGCCGGGCATGATGGAGGAGCCGGGCTCGTTCTCAGGGATAAATATCTCGCCCAGGCCGCAGCGGGGACCGGAGGCCAGCCAGCGCACGTCGTTGGCGATCTTCATCAGGTTGGCGGCCAGCGCCTTCAGCGCCCCGTGCGCGAACACCAGGTCATCCTTGGACGTAAGCGCGTGGAACTTGTTCCCGGCGGTTTTGAAATCCTTGCCGGTCAGCTCGGAGACGGCCTTCGCCACCTCGGTGTCGAAGCCCTTGGGCGCGTTGAGCCCGGTGCCCACCGCGGTGCCGCCCAGGGCCAGCTCCTTCAATCCGGGCAGGGCCAGCTTCAGCATCTCGTAGGGCTTTTCGATCATGTTGCGCCAGCCGCTGATCTCCTGGGAGAAGCGGATGGGGGTGGCGTCCTGGAGGTGGGTGCGGCCCGACTTCACGATGCCCTCGTTCTCCTTCTCCAGCCGCTTGAGGGTCTCGATGAACATCTCCATAACCGGCATAAGCCTGTCCTCGATGCCGATGACCGCGGCGATGTGCATGGCCGTGGGGAACGTGTCGTTGGAGGACTGGGACATGTTCACGTGGTCGTTGGGGTGCAGCAGCTTCTCCCCGGCGATCTCGTTGCCCCGGTTGGCGATGACCTCGTTGGCGTTCATGTTGGACTGGGTGCCGGACCCGGTCTGCCACACCACCAGCGGGAAGTGATCGTTCAGCTTGCCGGCGATGACCTCGTCGCAGGCGGCGCTGATGGCCTGGAGCTTTTTGGCGTCCATGCGCTCGGGCCGGATGCGGTTGTTGGCGATGGCTGCCGCCTTCTTCAGGATGCCGAAGGCGTGGGTGATCTCCCGGGGCATGACCTCGCCGCCGATGCGGAAGTTCTGGTAGCTGCGCTGGGTCTGGGCCGCCCAGTAGCGGTCCGCGGGCACCTGCATCTCGCCCATGGAGTCCCGTTCAATGCGATATTCCAATGCGTTCTTCCTCCTTGTCACGTCGCTCGTCTCTCCCGCGGCCAGCGAATAATCCACCCTCCGCGTACAAAAAACGACACCGAGCCGACACATGCCAAAACGTGCGGCACCTCATCGAACCACACATCCCAGCGGCATGTTTTTTCCTCTCTGTGCCACTGCATATATTTTATCAAATTCGCGCCCATTTGAAAAGGCCATATGGTGCATTTATGTGGACTAATGGCGTTAATTTATGATGAATAGGAGACGAGGGAACAGGCAACAGGCAACAGGCAACAGGCAACAGGCAAAAGGGAAAAGGAGCTGCGGCTGCCGCGTACAATTTGCGGTGTTTCAGCATCAACAAGAGGGAACGACTTCTCAGTCACGCTGCGCGTGACAGCTTCCCCGGGAGGGGAGCCGAGAGGAGTAACGATTGACGCATTGCCGTTCCCCCGTCCCCCTTTTCCCTTTTCCCTGTTCCCTTTTCCCTGTTGTTCCCTTTTCCCTATAACTCAAAACATCGCGTCGACGAACGCCTTGGGATCGAACGGCTGCATGTCGTCGAGCTGTTCTCCGAGGCCAATGTAGCGGACGGGGAGGCCCAGCTCGTGGCGGATGGCGATGGCGATGCCGCCCTTGGCGGTGCCGTCCAGCTTGGTGAGGATGATGCCGTCGAGGTTGGCGACCTCGGAGAACACCTTGGCCTGGGCCAGGCCGTTCTGGCCGGTGGTGGCGTCGATGACCAGCAGGGCGCTCAGCGCGGCCTCGGGGTACTCGCGCTCCACCACGCGGCTGATCTTGCGAAGCTCCTCCATCAGGTGGGCCTTGTTGTGCAGGCGGCCCGCGGTGTCCACCAGCAGAACGTCGGCGTGGCGGCCCTTGGCGGCCTGTATGCCGTCGTACACCACGGCGGCGGGGTCGGCGCCCTCCCTGTGCTTGATGATGGGCACCTCGGCGCGGTCGGCCCACACCGTCAGCTGCTCGGCGGCGGCGGCGCGGAAGGTGTCGCCCGCGCAGATGATGACCCGCCGGCCCATCACCTTCAAACGGGAGGCCAGCTTGCCGATGGAGGTGGTCTTGCCCACGCCGTTGACGCCGATGATCAGAAGCACCATCGGGCTTTGCAGCTTCATCGGCTCGGCCCACAGGATGTCGGCCAGTATGCCCTTGAGCGCCTCGCGGGCCTTCTCCGGGTTGCCGATCTTCTCGCTCTGGCACTTCTCCTTCAGGCGGCCCACGGCCAGCTCCGCGGTGGGCACGCCCACGTCGGCCATGATGAGGATGTCCGTCAGGTCCTCGTAAAAATCGTCGTCCAGCTCCTGGTAGTTTTCCACCAGCTCGTCCATGCGCCCGGAAAACACCTCGCGGGTCTTTTTCAGGCCGCTTTTGATCTTGTCAAAAAGTCCCATATGTCAAAACCTCCGATCATAGGGTCATACCGCCTCGTTCAGCTTCACCGACACGGTCTTGGAGACGCCCTTCTCCTCCATCACCACGCCGTAGAGCGCGTCGCAGCGCTCCATGGTGCCCTTGCGGTGGGTGATGACGATGAACTGGGTGTTCTCGGAGTAGGCCTTGAGGTAGTCGGCGTAGGTGTCGATGTTGGCGTCGTCCAGGGCGGCCTCGATCTCGTCCAGTATGCAGAAGGGGGTGGGCTTGAGGTCGAGGATGGCGAACAGTATGGCGATGGCCGTCAGCGCGCGCTCGCCGCCCGAGAGCAGCGACAGCATTTGCAGCTTCTTTCCCGGCGGCTGGGCCACGATGTCGATGCCGCAGTTCAGCGCGTCGGCGGGGTCTGCGAGCCGCAGCTCCGCCTTGCCGCCGCCGAAGAGTTTGACGAAGGTGCGCTGGAAATTGTCGTTCATGAGGCAGAACTGCTCCCTGAACTGCTTCTCCATCCTCGTCTCCAGCTCGGCGACGATGCCCTCCAGGTCCGCCTGGGCCTTGAGCAGGTCGTCCCGCTGGGCGGTCATCTCCTCGACGCGCTCCACGGTCTGGCGGTACTCGTCCACCGCCGCCACGTTGACCGTGCCCATGGCGCGGATGCGCTGGCGGATGGCGGCGATGCGCTTCTCCGACTCGGTGAGCCTGAAGTCCGCCTGGCGGAAGGGCTCGGCCCCGGCGTAGGTCAGCTCGTAGTCCTCCCAGATGCGGTCCTGGATCTGCTTGAACTCGCCCTCCACGCGGGCCAGCTGCAGCTCGGCGCGGTGGTGCTTGTCGGAAAAGTCGTCCAGGTCCTTTCGGAGGGCGTCGATCTGCTCGCCCAGGGTTTGCAGCTGCCGCTGGGCGGAGGTGCGCCGGCCGTCCACGGCGTCAAAGGCCGTCCGGGCGGCGTTCAGGCCCTCCCGGTCCGCGGCCAGCTTCTCCACGTCCTTCTCCAGCAGCGCGGCGTTGTTTTCCAGCGCCTTCACGCACTCCGACAGCGCCGCCTCGGAATCCCGGAGCAGCTTTTCGGTGTCCTGCGCCTCGCTGGTGAGGCGGTCACGGTTGGCTGTGTCGGCCTCCAGGCCCTTTCGGCGGGAGGCCAGCTGGATGCGCGCCTCCCCCACCGCCGCGCGCAGGGACTCGGTCTCCCCGCGCAGGTGATAAAGCGCGTCGGACAGCCTGCGGACCTCCGCCTGCCGGTCCTCGGTGGAGCTCTCGGCGCTGGCCTGCTGCTCGTTCAAAGCCTCCAGGGATTGAGTCACGTCGGCCAGCTGCGCGGACAGCCGCGCCCGCTCGTCCTCCATGCGCTGTACGCGGCGGTTGTTGCTGTTCTGCTCCTCCAGTGCCGCGTTCAGCTGGGCCTCGGCCCGCGCCACGGCCACCTCCTGGCGGTGCAGCTCGTCGTACAGCTCGCCCCGGTCCCGTTTGAGGCTGCCGCGCTGCTCCTCCAGACTGGCATACTTCTCCCGGGCGGCGGCAAACTCTGCCTCGATGTTCTTGAGCGCCGCCTCGGTCTCCTCGATCTCGCGGGTGCGGGAGAGCAGGCTGGTCATGCGGCTCTGGACGCTGCCGCCGGTCATGGAGCCTCCGGAGTGCATCACGTCGCCCTCCAGCGTCACCAGGCGGAACTGATACCGCCCCGCCCGCTGGATGGCGATGCCGTAGTCCAGGTTCTCGGCCACTACGGTGCGGCCCAGCAGGTTGTCCATGACCCCCTGATACTTCGGATCGAATTCGATCAGCTCCGAGGCCAGGCCCACGCACCCCGGCATGGCCAGCACATTGCGCTCCTGCGGGGCCAGCGTGCGCCCGCGCACGGAGGAGATGGGCAGGAACGTGGCGCGCCCGAAGCGGTTCTTGCGCAGGTATTCGATCATGCGCTTGGCGTCCTCGTCGCGGTCCACCACGATGTTCTGCAGCGCCCCGCCCAGCACCATGTCCAGCGCCCGCTCCAGCCGGGCCGGGACGTGGATCAGGTCGGCCACCACGCCGTGCACCCCGGAATCGGGGATTCGCCTGGCCTGCATCAGCACCTGCTTGACGGAATTGTTGTAGCCCTCGTAGTCCCGCTGCATCTCCTTTAGGAGCTTCAGGCGGGAATCCCGCTGCTGCCGTTCGGTCTGCAATCGGGTGACCCGCTGCTGGAGCTGCTGGGACTGGTCGCCCAGGGACTGGACCCGGGCCTGCAGCTCGGCGACCTGCGCATCCAGCTCTGCCTTGCGCCGGGACTCGCTCTCCAGCAGATCCCTGGCAGACTGCACGTGCGCGCCCAAAGCGTCCACGCCGGTCTGCTCCCGGCTGCGGTCGGCCTCCATGCCGCCCAAACGGTCGGTCAGGGCGGTCTGCATGGCGCCCAGCCGCGCCCGCTGACTCTTCACATCGCCCAGGCGGTTCATGGCCTGGATGATCTGCTGCTTGGCCTGGTCGGAGCGCTGCTCCATCTCGGTGAGCTTCGCCTCGGCCCCGGCCAGGCGCGCCTCCTGCTGTGTAAGCGCGTCGGCGTCCTGGTCGATGACCTGGGTCTGCAGGGCGATGCTCTTCGTCATCTGGTCGATCTGGCGGCGGATGCCCTCCCCGCCCTCGGAGGCGGCGGCGCGCTGCCCGGTGAGGCGGTCGCGCTCCTTTTCACCGGCGGCGATGCGCTCGCGCATGACCTGCACCGCGCCCTCGCCGGCCTCCACCTCGCGGATCAGCCGCTGGACGACCTCGCGCTTCTCGCTGGCCTCCATCTCATACTGATCCAGCTGCACCTGGGCCCGGTCGCGCTCCGCGCCTCTGGCCTCCAGCGCGCGGTTTGCCTCCAGGATGGATTCGCCCAGCGTCTCCACGGAGGCCTTGAGGTCCTTGATGCGCTCCTCATAGCGCTCGGTGCGCACCAGGAACACGTTCAGGTCCAGCACCTTCAACTCGTCCCGCAGCTGCAAATACTCCCGCGCCGCCTCGGACTGCTGCCTGAGCGGCTCCACCCTGGATTCCAGCTCGGAGAGGATGTCCTCGACGCGGTTCAAGTTGTCCTGGGTGTGGGCGATGCGCTTCTCGGCGTCCTGCTTGCGGGCCTTGAACTTGACGATGCCCGCGGCCTCCTCGAACACCTGCCTGCGGTCCTCGGACTTGGCGGACAGTATCTCGTCGATGCGGCCCTGGCCGATCAGCGAATAGCCGTCCTTGCCGATGCCCGTATCCCTGAACAGGTCCACGATATCCTTTAAACGGCAGGCCGCGCCGTTGATCTTGTACTCGCCCTCGCCGGAACGGTAGACCCGACGGGTGACCTGCACCTCGGCGAAGTCGATGGCCAGGGCGTGGTCCTCGTTTTCAAAGACCAGCGTCACCTCGCAGTAGCTCAACCGCCGCCGCTTCTCGGTGCCGTTGAAGATGACGTCCTCCATCTTGGAGCCGCGCAGGGATTTGGCGCTCTGCTCGCCCAGCACCCACCGCACGGCGTCGGAGATATTGGACTTGCCGCAGCCGTTGGGGCCCACCACGCCGGTGATGCCGTTTTCAAATGTGATCTCCACGTGGTCCGCAAAGGACTTGAACCCGTGAAGCACCAGCTTCTTCAGTCGCAATGTACGATAACCCCTCAAAAGACAATGGGAAATTGGGAACGGGAAATAGAAAACGAACGTCCGCCGCCATTACGCGGTCACGCCTCATTTTCCATTTCCCATTCCCCATTTCCCATTCGATGTTATTTTCTGCCCAGCTTCCTGAGCGCGTCCCGCGCGGCCTCCTGCTGGGCCTGCTGTTTGCTGGAGCCCGTGCCCTCGCCCAGCGCCCGGTCCTCCGTGACGGCGCGATAGCGGAACACCGGCGCGTGGGGCGGGCCCTCCATGGACACGAATTCGTAGCGCGGCATCTCGCCGGTGCGCTGCAATATCTCCTGTAGCCGGGACTTGGCGTCCAGGTGGTCCTCCAGCATCCGGGGATGCAGGTCCTCGGCCAGCGCCCTGCGGATGATGCCCACCGCGGCCTCGAAGCCCCCGTCCAGATACACGGCGGCCAGCACCGCCTCCATCACGTCGCAGAGTATGGAGGGCTTTGTCC
>Ga0256404_1008305_pt1 | contig 15707 bp, 11 predicted proteins | sample RumenRJG_01DNA_FD_185990 | JGI IMG/M metagenome (GOLD analysis project Ga0256404, IMG submission 185990) | Bovine rumen microbial communities from Lethbridge, Alberta, Canada - RJG_01 | ecosystem: Host-associated > Mammals > Digestive system > Stomach > Rumen | place: Canada: Alberta | collected...
ACATATGCAGGCCATTTTGGCTGCAAAGATACAAATCAAGTCCGTTGACTCAAAAAATCTCTGTAACTAACTATATTTCAATCATTTCAAAGAACGCTTAGCGATTTTTAGTGGACAGCAATGATATTTTCTTTAAAATTTTCATACAAACCTATTATAATCGCCTGAAAATAAAAAGGGAAGAAATACCTCCTTTTAAACTTTTTTGAAAATGAAACGTCAAAAAAACGTACAATCACAAACTACAGTTTAATATGAGAAGATGTTTCTTCCTCCTGCTGATGTTGGCAGGAGTCTTAATGGTTCAATCCCAGAACAGACAAATTTCAGGATATGTGGTGGACCGCGACACAAAAGAGCCTGTGCCGCAGGTTACTATTCAGTTGCTTACGGAAAAGGACTCGGCTTTCGTGGCGGGGGCTTTGTCGGGTGACGACGGGTCTTTTATGCTGAAAGTGGAAAAGGACGGACGCTACGTGGTGAGGTTCACCAGCGTGGGTTATAAGCGGGAACAGAAAAATGTGACGCTGAAGGATTCTGCCAATGTGGATCTCGGACAGGTGGTGATAGGCGCGGATGCCATCATGCTGAAGAATACGACCATCACGGGACAAGCTGTGCGCGTGACAGTCGTAGAGGACACGACTATCTATAATGCTGCAGCCTATCGTACGCCAGAGGGCTCAGTGGTGGAGGAACTGGTGAAGAAACTGCCAGGTGCTGAGGTGAGCGACGACGGTACGGTGACCATCAACGGTAAGAAGGTGAGTAAGGTGAAGGTGGACGGAAAGGAATTCATGACGGGCGACACGAAGACGGCCATGAAGAATCTGCCTACATCGATTGTGGAAAAGGTGAAGACCTACGACGAGAAGAGTGACCTCGCCCGCATCACGGGTATTGAGGACGATGAGGAGACAACGGTGTTGGACTTCGGTCTCAAAGAGGGCATGCACCGTGGAACCTTCGGCAACGTGGACTTGGGCATCGGTACGAAGAAACGCTATTCTGACAGGCTGATGGGCTCGTATATGGATAACTCAACACGACTGATGGCTTTTGGGTCTGCCAATAACGTGGGCGACCGCGGATTCCCCGGTGGCGGCGGAGGCGGCCGTTTCGGCGGCGGGCAGAATGGCCTGAACGCATCGAAAATGGTGGGAGTGAACTTTAACAAGGAAGCAGGAAAGAGAATCGGCCGACGCGGCGGCCGTGGTTCTAACAGCGGAAGGGAACTGGAAGTGGATGCCTCGGTGTTGTGGAACCATAACGACGGTGACCGTTCCTCGGTGACTTCAGGAGAGAACTTCGTGGCCACGGCGGGATCCTTCTCGAACAGTAAGTCTCAGAACTTCTCAAGGAGCAACAGCCTTCAGGGACAATTACGACTGGAGTGGCAGCCCGACACACTCTGGAACGTGAATATGCGGGCGAACGTGAACTACGGCACAAACGACGGTAATACGAAGAGTCAGAACCTGAGCTTCAACATGGATCCCTATGAACAGCCGGGTATCACAGATCCCTTTGAACAGCTGGAGGAGTTGGAACGAATCGACTCCATGATGGTCAATGCGAGGAAAAACGCGTCTGTTTCCTATTCCGACCGTCTTACCGCTGATATGAACGTGCAGGTGAACCGCCGGCTGAATTCCAACGGACGGAATCTGACTTTGCGAGGAGAGGCCGGATATGGGGATAACGACAGCAAGAGTCTCTCGGAAAACTCTGTGGAACTCTACCAGGTGAGGAACTATCTGAACACGGGCGACTCCACCTATATCACAAGGCGCTACAACGTGACACCCACGAAGAACTGGAACTACACGCTGCAGGCTACCTACAGTGAGCCGCTTACCAGAAGGATGTTCCTGCAACTGAACTACCGGTTCCAGTATCGTTATAACAAGAGTGACCGTGCCACCTATGACTTCTCAAGCAATAATCCGCTGATGGCAGGAACGCCCTTCGGACCCAATCAGGAGGGAAGTGTCTTCAACGTGTGGAATGAACGCTACGGGGGATGGGATTACTATTTCAACCAGTTCAACCATCCGCTGGATGCTTACGAGAGTGATTCGCTGAGCCGTTTCTCGGAATACACGAACTATATCCATGACCTGCGCCTGACACTGCGCATCATACAGCCTAAGTATCAGTTGAATCTGGGTGTGCTGTTGCAACCCCAGCGTACGCATTTCGTGCAGCGCTACTACGGACACGATGCCGACACGGTGCGCAACGTGTTCAATATAGCCCCCACCATGAACTTCCGTTACCGCTGGGACCGCCAGCAGCAGCTGCGTGTGGAATACCGGGGTTCGAGCAGTCAGCCTTCGATGACGGACTTGCTGGACATCACCGACGATTCCGATCCCTTGAATGTGAGCAAGGGTAATCCGGGACTGAAGCCTTCGTTCAATCACCGGTTGACGGCACGCTACAATAACTTCATACAGAACCACACGCGCTTCATCAATGCCAATGTCTCGTGGAGTACCACCCTAAACTCCATCTCCAATATGGTGACTTATAACCAGCAGACGGGCGGACGCATCACAAAGCCGGAAAACATCAACGGCAACTGGAACGCTTCGGCTTCGTTCACCTACAACCAGTCTATCGACACGCTGGGTGTGTGGAACATCTCTACTTCCACGGGTTATAACTACAACCACTACGTGAGCTATGTGACGTTGTCGAGGAATGCCTCTTCAGAGCGTAACACCACTTATTCAAGCAGCGTGAATGAACGGCTGCAACTGAGTGTTCGTAAGGATTGGTTTGAAATAACGGCTGACGGATCGGTGAACTATAGCCACACGCGCAATTTGCTGCAGGCGACGGGAAACCTCGATACCTGGCAATTCACCTACGGTGCCTCGCTGAACCTCTATGCACCCTGGGGCATGAGCCTCTCCACGGATATCCATAACCAGAGCCGAAGAGGTTATAGCGATGAGACACTCAACACCAACGAACTGATCTGGAATGCGCAGCTGGCACAGGGATTCCTGAAGGGGAAACCGCTCACCGTGACTTTGCAGTTCTATGACATCCTGCACCAGATGAGCAACTTCTCACGTACCATAAATGCCATGCGCCGCAGCGATACTTCCTACAACAGCATCAACTCCTATGCGATGCTGCACGTTATCTACCGCATCAATCTCTTTGGAAGCCGCGAAGCCCGCCGTGGCATGCGTGGCTTCGGCGGAGACTTTGGTATGCCTCCAGGAGACGGCGGTATGCGTGGCGGTGGCTTCGGAGGCGGCCGTGGCGGAAATCGCGGCGGTGGCGGCGGTCGTGGTGGAAACCGTGGCGGTGGCTTTGGCGGCGGCCGCTAATTCGTCAGTAGCCCGGAAGAGGAATGAATCAGGGCTGTAATGTAAAGCCAAATACAAGATAAGCCTTCTGTGAACAGGGATTGGCCACAAGTTGTCCGAAAACGGGAATGGCAAAGTTGTCGGTGACGCGTATCTCTTTCGTGGCTTTCACGGAAAGATTGGTTACGGCAAAACCACTGGTACCATAGGAAGTGGTGGACATGGGGACGAATCCGAAAACTGCCGTCCAGTCGCAGGTGGCGAAACGGAAGGGTGCTGACAGTTCCATATAGGTGGAATAGGCGCGCTTGCCGTTGGCGTTGATTCCGTCGTTGCCGGCGAAATTCATATAAGCCTGAAGGGCCAGAGGTCCGAAGTCGTAACCCACATTCGCCTCGAAGATATGGTTCGTGGAATGGGCATCGTAACGGAAATAGCGGTTTTCGGGATCCAGTCCGGTATTGAACCAATAGTCGGTGATGCCCACATGAAAACCGCCGATGGAGTAGGCGAGGGTGAGGTCGAACTCCTTCGTGTCGGAAGACTCCAGTCCCACACTGCCCCATGCCGTCAGACTCAGTCCCTTGTAAGCCACACCAAGAGTAGGCTGCAAGGAAACATTACCCAAATCCAGACCACGCCAGATATACTGATTCACTACATCGGCAGCCACCGTTGTCTCTACCTTTTCTTCTTCCTGAGCGATGGCGGGGGCAGTACACGCAAGTACTGCCATAGCCATCATAAAAAATCTTTTTACCTTTTTCATTTTTAAATCCTTTCTATTATAAACTGTGTTTGTGTTTTTTTTCCTTTAGTTATAGCAAGTCTCACCATGCTCATAGACATCGAGACCTTCCTCTTCGATGCGCTTGTCGCAACGCAGACCGATGGTTTTCTTCAGCGTGTAGAAGATGACGAGACCCATACCGAAAGCCCATGCACTAACGGCCAATGCACCCAGCGCCTGAACACCGATACTGGCTTCTGTGCCATTGAGAGCTGAGTTGCAGAACACACCCGTGAGAATGGTTCCGACGATACCCCCTACACCATGCACGCTGATGGCACCCACAGGATCGTCCACGTGAAGCTTTTTGTCGATGAACGATACACTCCAGCACATGATGACTGAGGTGACGGCACCGATGACGGCAGCAGCCCAAACATCCACACAATCACAACCTGCCGTAATGCCTACCAATCCGGCCAGAATACCATTGCAAACCATCGAGAGCGAGGGCTTGCCATCCACAAGCCACGTATAGGCCAATGCAGCGAGACCTCCCGTGGCAGCCGCCATGTTAGTGGTTATAAACACATGGGCAGTGTGGATGGCACTCTCTCCCGTAATACTCAGTTCCGAACAAGGGTTGAAACCGAACCATCCCATCCAGAGACAGAACACACCTAAGGCACACAGTGCCAGATTATGTCCCGGGATAGCCCGACTGCGCTTTGCCCGGTCATACTTTCCGATACGCGGGCCCAGGGCCATGGCACCTGCCAAAGCCAGCATACCGCCGCAGGCATGCACCAGCGTACTGCCGGCAAAGTCGTGGAATCCAAGCTCTGCGAGCCATCCGCCACCCCAGCCCCAATGGCCAGAAATGGGATAGACAATTGCAGAAATGAGCACAGAGTAGATCAGATAGTTCGAGAACTTGGTACGTTCAGCCATGGCACCGCTCACAATCGTAGCCGCCGTGGCGCAGAACATCGTCTGAAAAATAAAGAATGCAGGCACCGGCAGGTTCTCATTACCGCCATTAGAACGGAAGAAAAGACCGTCCCAACCCACGAAACCATGGTCAGTACCAAACATCAGCGAGAAGCCGATAATCCAGAACAGCACACTTCCACACATAAAGTCGCAGAAATTCTTCATCAGGATGTTAGCCGTATTCTTCGAGCGCGTCATGCCTGCCTCCACCAAGGCGAAGCCGGGCTGCATCCAGAACACGAGCATTGCTCCCAATAACACCCACAGCGTATCCACGCCGCTGATACTGTCTATCGCTGAAACTAAAAACAAATCTTTCATACCTTATATACTTAATTGACTTTGTCGATTCTTGGCTGCACTCGGCATAGCTCAAGCAAGCTTGGCTCTGCGCTCGTTTGCACAAGAATTCTTAATTGATAATCGTGAAGCGATAACGCTAAACGCAAAACGCTACACTCTAAACTCTAAACTCTACACTGACTTCGTCGATTCTTGGCTGCACTCGGCATAGCTCAAGCAAGCTTGGCTCTGCGCTCGTTTGCACAAGAATTCTAAACTCTACACTCTAAACTCTACACTCTACACTCTAAACTACTTCTTGTCCCTCAGCACCGTATCGCCGTTTTCGCCCGTACGGATGCTATAGGTGTCAATCATATCACTCACGAAAATACGGCCGTCGCCCACCTCGCCCGTATGGGCCACGCGCAGAATCACCTTCACGGTAGGCTCCAAAAACTGGTCGCGGCAGACAATCGTGATGGCCACGCGCTCAATCACATCCGTTGAATATTGCACACCACGGTAGATCCTCTCCTGACGACTCTGACCGATTCCATGCACGTCATGATACTCAAACCAGTCAATGTCCGACGACAGCAAGGCTTCCTTCACCTCCTCAAACTTCGTCTTCCTGATAATTGCTTCAATCTTTTTCATACCTAATTAATTTAAAACAAACATCAAACATTACACTTTGTCATGTTTCCGCTGCAAAATTAATACAAATAGAAAACATTTTAATAATAAAATACACTAAACGATTCGAAAAAATTTATTATTGTTTCTATTTGTTTAGAATTCAAAACGTTTCACTTACAGATTGTAAGCGCAACCATTCCTCGGCCTTACAGTTTGTAATCCGGGAAAAAACGAACAAATAACGGCCATATTACAAATAAAGGCACAAAAAAAGCTTCCCGGAGGGCCACATAATAATGTCCGAAAATGTAAAAACAGGAAAAGAAAAAATAAGCCTGTCGAATTAAAAAATGTAAACTATTAATCTTGAATTGTACAGTATAAACTACAAGAAGACTCTCAATAACAATCATGAAGAACAGTGCTAAAATGCTGTTGCGAAAAATTTCGTTGCGAAAAATTTCGCATATCAATGCAAGAGAACGATTTTGACATGATAATTGTTATTTTTCCGTAAAAAAATTACGGAATACGAAATAATTAGTGTATATTTGCAGCAGTTCAAACAAAGAAAAATAGTTATGCTTATCAAATTTGCCGTAAAAAACTTCCGAGGCTTTGCGGAAAGAATTGAATGGGATTTGTCCCATCCAAGTAATTATGAGTTTAATAAATATGCAATCAAAGATGGCATCATTAAGAATGGGATCATCTATGGTCCTAACGGTTCAGGAAAATCCAATTTTGGTTTAGCTTTGTTTGATATAGTATATCATTTGACGCAAAAGTTTAAGAAAGCAGATTATTACAAAAACTATATTTACGGAGGAGATCCCAAAGGCAAGGTATTCTTTGAATACACATTCAAATTCGGTTCTCAAATCGTAGAATATGATTATGGGAAAAACATGTTTGGTACATTGTTCGCTGAGTCTTTGACAGTTGATGGAACTAATGTATTCAAGCGTGAATATAATAATTTATATTTAGATGAAGGGCAATTTCCGATTAACCCTGATGCAAAAAACAATCTTCGAATAAATGCCAATAATATTTCTATCGTAAATTATTTATTGACGTCTTATCCTTTATCTAAGAGCCATTATTTAATTTTACTTCGTGATTTTGTTGATTCAATGTTATGGTTCCGTTGTCTTAAGGCCAATGAATATATTGGACTTGAGAATGGCGTGACGCAATTAGACGAGTTTATTATTAAAAATGGATTAGTGGAAGATTTTACAGAATTTCTTAAGAATGTAAGCGGCCAAGAGTTTATATTTGCCACGCCTAACCCGACAGATAAACTTCTTGCATGTCAATTTGAATCTGGCATTGCCTTGTTTGACGAAATTGCCTCTACTGGCACTCTTTCGCTACAACTCCTATATTACTGGCTCAAAAATATGAACAGGGCATCCTTTGCCTTCATTGATGAATTCGATGCATTCTATCACTTCAAGTTGGCCTTTGAGGTATGCAAGCAGTTGTTTAATCTCGATTGTCAGGTATTCACATCGTCGCATAACACCTATCTCATGACAAATGAACTTCTGCGTCCCGACTGCAATTTTATCTTACAGAACAATAAGATTAAACCCTTACAAAGCTGCACAGACAAAGAACTGAGATTTGGTCATAATATAGAAAAACTATTCCGTGGAGGGGCATTTGAAGTATGATATTGTTTGTATTTGAAGGTAAAGACGACAAGACCTATTTCGAGTCTATTAAACGACTTTTCTTTCCTGCGAAGTCGGATACTTTCGTATGCACATACAATAGCAACATCTATTCCCTCTATACGAAACTGAAAGCCCATGATGCCTTGAAAGAAATGTTGGAGGTTGATACCGTTTCTGTCCTAAAGGATATTCTGCTTGAAAAAGGTGATGAGACACTAAAGGATATCCGTGAAGATGAGGTGTCAGAAATCTACCTCTTCTTTGATTATGACTTTCAGGAAGACTCAAGGACTCTTGAAGAAAACAACAACAGGCTTTCTGAATTGCTTAACTATTTCACTGACGAAACAGGAAAAGGTAAGCTATATATTAACTATCCGATGGTTGAGTCGCTGAGATATACAAAAGAATTGCCAGACAACAACTATTGGCAATATACGGTCACACGTCAGAAATGTCAAGAAGAGAAGTTTAAACACCAGGTACATGAATTCTCCTTCTATGGTGGCAGTTTGGAATACCTCGTGCTCACCATTAAGCCCGCAGACGACGAAACAAAGATTCAGCAGAAGGCAAATACAGCCAAGACCAATTGGCTACATCTTGTAACGATGAACACGAGTAAGGCAAACTATATTTGTAATGACAAGAACGAGTTGCCGGACGAAGTGAATTCCCAGCAAGATATTTTCGACAGCCAGTTATCCAAATACGTCAATACAGAAAAATGCAAAGTCGCCATCCTTAATGCCTTCCCATTATTCTTGTTCGACTATTTTGGCAAAAAGATTGTCAGTGACAGTAAAGAAACAGACAAAACATAATCAATATGAGCAACAAAGAACCTGGATACGTTTACATACTGACCAACCCCAGCTTTCGTGAAGACTGGGTGAAGATAGGCAAAAGCTCACGTCCTGTGGATGTAAGGAGTAAAGAACTTGATAATACTGCTGTTCCCTTGCCCTTTGAGATATTTGCCACGATGAAGACCACGAAATACAACGAGGTTGAGAAGTTGGTACATAAGACTATCGACCGCCTCACCGATTTGCGCATCCGCCAGAATCGTGAATTCTTCAATGTGGCTCCGCAGATGGCCCTCGACATCTTCCGTGATATCGCCATGACGATAGATGATGCAGAAGTAACTCTCTACGAAGACAACAAACCTATCGTAGAAAACGAGCACAAAGAACCACAGAAGCGCGAGGTGAAACGCTCTCGTTTCAAGTTCTCCATGTGTGGCATCAAGATAGGTGAGCATATCACTTTCGATCCTACAGGCATTGAAGTAAAAGTCGCCTCTGATGACTCTATTGAATATGAAGGACGTATCTACAAACTCTCTCCATTTGTTGGCACTTTCATGCCAGAAGATCATCGCAACACTTCAGGCGCTTACCAAGGTCCCAAGTTTTTCTCGTATAACGGGATAGTATTGGATGAGATTAGAAAAGAGAACGAGGAGAAATAATACAGTTTCTCCAAATAAAAAGTATTAATAAGAAATAATATAACAATGACACAATCAGTAGAACCCCAAATTGCTGACCTTGCTAATGGATGGTTAAAGCAATACCATCTCAAATACTATATTGAGCAGGACGCTCCGAATGAGGAGATTAAGAACGCTCTGCATGAATATGAGTCGAAACAAGGCGGCAGTGGAGGAAATCGTCCAGATTGCAATTTGCTTTTGTCTGACAACAGAGGTGTAAACTGGCCTATACTTATAGAATATAAAGGATATAAGGACAAACTTGTCAAACTAGATGTTGACAATCAAGTAGCAAACAAAAATTCAAAAGGCCTACCAGACTATAAAAACATTAGCAAGTTTGCTGTTAACGGTGCTGTTCATTATGCCAACGCTCTATTACATTATACTATGTATGAGGATATCATAGCAATAGGAATGACGGGCTATCTTGACCCTGCCACAAAAGAGCTACATTATGAACTTGGAGTTTACTATGTTGGTAAGAGTAATCTTGGCATTGGTCAACTTATCGGAAAATACACAGACCTCTCATTTCTTGCACCACAGCATTTTGATTCGTTCGTTGAGCAAGTGCGAAACCTGAGTCTTAGTCCAGACGAACTAGAACGAATCAAACGGTATCGTGAGCAAGAAATAAATGCAAGTCTAGTTAAACTTAATAATGAGATATTCCAAGGCGAAAAGGGATTGTCTGAAGAAAATCGTATATATCTTGTTGCGGCTACAATTATCGCAACAATTGGCATTCCCCACAAATTGCCTCCAATGGAGAAAAAAGACCTGCAATCGTTGCAAGTTGTTGGAGAACGTGATGGCGACAGAATTATTCGCAAAATAAAGGCTTTCTTGGCAGACGATGAAAAGAAGATACCGCAAGACAAACAGGATCTTATTATCAACAAGTTGTCACCAACTCTTACAACCACCAATATCAATTTAGCTGAGAATGGAGAAAGTCAACTTCGGCGTGTGTTCAATAAGATTTACGATGATCTTGGAATTTATTACAAGATAGGGGTAAGCACTGATTTTACAGGTCGGCTGTTTAACGAAATGTATAACTGGTTGGGGTATTCACAAGACAAATTCAATGATGTGGTTCTCACACCTTCTTATGTTGCAACTCTTTTGGCAAGATTGGCTCGTGTAGATCGTAATAGCTATGTTTGGGATTTTGCCACAGGCAGTGCGGGATTGCTTGTTGCAGCAATGAACGAAATGATTGCTGATGCAAAGCAGAACATTCATTCACCAGAAGAATTAGATATTAAGATTGCATCTATCAAAGCAAATCAATTGCTTGGTCTTGAAATATTAGAAAACATTTATATGCTTGCCATCATCAATATGATTCTGATGGGTGATGGACGTTCAAACATTCTTCGTGAAGATTCTTTAAATGGCTATGAAGGCAACTACTTATATTCGCATCCAGACAAGTCATTCCCTGCAACAGCATTTGTGCTTAATCCCCCCTATTCAGCTGCAGGCAATGGAATGTGCTTCACAGAGAAAGCACTTTCTAAAATGAATCATGGCTATGCTGCGATTATTATACAGAGTTCTGCAGGAAATGGTAAAGCTAAAGAATATAATAAAAGAATTTTAAAGCACTCAACCCTGCTTGCAAGCATTAAGATGCCTCTTGATTTGTTTGCTGGACGCAGTTCTGTACAAACCCACATCTATGTATTCCGTGTAGGTGAGGCTCATAGGAAAGATAACATAGTTAAGTTTATTGATTTTAGCTATGATGGTTACAAACGAGGTAATCGAAAAAAAACAACAAAGGCTAGTGTAAACCTCAAAGATGATGGTACTGCCAGAATGAGATATGATGAAATAGTAAATATAGTTCATCGCAACGGAGCCCCAGAACTTCGTTATCTCAGTTCTCAGAATTATTATGAGGGGCACATAAATCCAGCGAATGGTGCTGACTGGAATCAGACGGCACCTAACAACCCGCTTCCAACGCTAGACGATTTTCGCTTAACCGTTTCTGATTATCTTGCTTGGAAAGTTTCAGACCTCATCAAATATCCGTCTAAAGAGGAGGATGGCTTGGGAAAAATTTAGCCCCACTTGATGAGCAATTAAAAAATGTCAAGTGGGGAGAATATAAATTAGGAAGTTTGTTTGAAATTAAAAGTACTTCGAGTTTTAATACTGACAGATTAACAGATGGTGATGATTATGATTATATAACACGCACATCTCAAAACCAAGGCATTTTGCGAAATACGGGATTCGTAAATAAAAAAAATATAAACCCAGCTGGTACATGGAGCTTGGGCCTATTACAAATGGATTTTTTCTATCGCGAAAAGCCTTGGTATGCAGGTCAATTTGTAAGGAAGATTATTCCTAAAATATTAATCCCTGAAGGAGCAAAACTTTTTTTCCAAACAATACTAAATGCTCAAAAACATCTATTACTTTCAGTTTTAGTACGTGATGTGGATAAACTATTTGAAAAGACAAAGATTTATCTACCTCAAACAAAAGATAATAAAATTAATTTTGAGTTCATGGAAATGATTGTACATGAACTTGCAATGTCACGCATGCACGAACTTGAAAGTTATCTTCTTGCGTCTGGTCTAAACAATTGTATCCTGACTGATAGTGAATTGTCTGCCCTTAGAGATTTTAAGAATCTTCGATGGAAAGAATTTCTTATGGATGATCTTTTCGAGAAACAGAAGTCTAAGAAATTGTCGTATATGGCAAAAGAACTCCCCAAACGCCCCACAAGAAAATTCACCCTACCTTGTCTTACATCCAGTTTCATGAATCAAGGATTGAATTACTATGCACCTCGAAATGGCGCTACAATTCTTAATAACGTTATTTCCATCCCGTCCAATAGTGATGTGTATAGAGCATATTATCAACCCAACGATTTTACAGTGCTTTCTGATGCTTATGCTATCAGTTGGAAAGACGAAAGTGTTGAACTCAACGAGAAACAATACTTATTCCTTGTCACTTGCATTAACAAAGTTACTAACTTGCCTATTTATTCTTATAAGAACAAATTGGGTGGGTGGGAAGTTGTAAAAAACAAAAGTATCCTACTTCCTGTTAATGCTAATAATCAGCCTGACCTTGTGGCAATGGAGCAGATAATAAGTGCACTTCAGAAGAGAGCTATTGCAGATGTTGCCAATTATACCAAGCAAAATCTTGATGCTTCGAAACGTGTTGCTACACTTAACACTCAATATTCTGGAGCCAACTTAGAAGTGAAAATGGCTGCCGAGCCTTTTGAGTGCTATAAATGGGAAGGGGTCGATAAAAGCATTTGCGATTTCTTTGGAAGTGACAAAACTATTCTTATTGGGTGCTATAAGGAGAAGAAATATCAAGATTGGATTTACGCCCATAACATTTATACCATAAGACTAGGGAATACCAAAGGTTCTATGGAAGCAAACCGCGAACTCTTTGACAGGACCTCGTTGTTAATTTTATATGAACTTGATAAGCCAAATAAGCTTTCTGCATATAAGATTGTAGGCAATAAGGAGATAGGTAAAGAAGAACTCTTGGCTATGGATTATCCTAATAAAAAACCAAGAAAGAGTTATATGACTTTTAGCTTAGTCCCCACGGAAATGGATTTGACTTTCATAGCGGAGCATCACCTCGTTGAGAGGCTCATTGAGCTTAATTCGGAGAATGCCAAAGGGACACCAGTGTTTATCCAACCATAGAATAGTTTACAAGATATGATTGTTCGGAATAAAATATGGGAAGAAATTAAGGAAGCAGACGTGTTTTACCGTTGTGCGATTAAATATGCATCTTTGCAACGCCAAATATCATTTAGCTATAAGTTCGCGATACCTGTCATTGCGGCATTATGTGCTTTGTTTGCAAAGTTGGAAATGCCGGATTTTACCTTTTGGTCAGCAATACTGATTTTTGCTTCTTCTGTAGTGAAAACATTCTGTACTCAAATCATTTTACCAGAAAAAAACATTGAAGCATTAGATCAATTAGGAGTTGATTTTGAAAGGTATCGTGATAAAGATGAGAAGTTAATGGAGAAATTCGATAATGAAGAGATAACAGACGAAGATGTTCTAAAGGAACTTGATAACCATAATTTAGATTATTATCAAAAGAAGTCTGAATTGAATAAACTTGTCATATGGATTCCTTTTTGGAAAAAGAAACAATTACAGAAAATTTCAGATGATTATTTACAAAGAGTTCATCACAATCAATATAATAATTAAGCTTATGAATAAACAAAACGAAAAGAAGATTCAATTTGTTCACAAAGATCCAGGTTATGGTAATGACACACCAAGTCCTTCAAGAATTGCTCCACCACCTCCAAGACCCAAGAAATAGTTATGAATAATAGTCAAACAAAACAAAGGGAGTTGCCAACTCCTTCAAAACTGCCGCCACCACCGCAGCCAATCAAGAAGTAAAAAGCAATAGGTGATACACTTATGGATATAATTGTAACATCATATTTGATAGAGGGTGACCCGAAAGGGACTCAGTATGTGCTCATAACGGTTGGCCCCATTTAGAATAATTTTGAAGTTTGATAAAATATATAGTTACTAATGGAAACCGCAAAAAGAATAAGAATGAGATATGTTGAAACTGAGATTGAGCATTGGAATGATATTCCTATGCTTAGCAATAGATTCGTATCTGCTTTCGTATATAGAGGACAAGCCAACTCAGAATGGAAAATCTCTTCTTCTTTAGAGAGGTTGATTAATCACCATTATCCTCTTAGACAAATCCTAATATATAGTTTATCGAGCTTCGAAAGAGATATGCTAAATGAATTTAAATGGAAATACCCCATCTATGAGAAATTAAACATCCCTAAGGATGATGAAATTATAGAATGGTTTGCAATTATGCAGCATTATGGATGTGCAACAAGAATGGTAGATTTTACATATTCTCCTTATGTTGCCTTATTTATGGCTCTTGATAATTCTGAGGAAGAGTATTGCTCAATTTGGTGTCTGAACAAAATAATCTGTATGGATCCATTTAGTAAAGAATTACAGAGTCAAACAGGTGAAAGACATTTATGCAGTAAAGCAGAATGCAATGAATACATATATAATAAAGCAAATGAAGTTCTTTTAGATTCAATTCATGAAGGTGCTTCGGCAAATCTCAACAGGAGGATCTATTTAGTGCGACCGCATAGAATAAACGAAAGGTTAAATCGCCAGCAAGGATTGTTTGCTATCCCAGAAGACGGCGATGCATCTTTTGAGGCAAATATGTATCCTCTACTAAATAATCAAAAAGCTGAAAGCATTCCTTTTAAAGATCTTATTGAGTATAGCTATTCCCCTGAGGGTATATTTGGAGCCATAGATTATGCATTAATTAAAATAAACATATCAAAAGATTTCAAATACGATTTAACTAAATTCCTTTCTCAAGTGAATATTACTGCGGAAACTATGTATCCAGGTCTAGAGGGACTCGCAAAATCCATAAATTATCAACGTTATGAGACTCCAAAACTCAAGACAGACCTTTGATTCATCCTTAACAACAAATAATGCATAGTTCTATAAAAATGATTATCTTTCTTTGCAAGCAAAGCGAACAAGTTCGAGCGGTAAACGAAATATGAACAACGAGATACAATTCATTTTGTACCAATTGCCAGATGAGAAAGGCAGGGTGCAGGTGGTCATCAAGGATGAGACAATATGGGCTACGCAGAAAGCGATGGCGCAGTTGTTTGGTGTGGGAGTGCCTGCTATTAGTAAGCATCTGGCACATATCTTTGAAGAGGAAGAACTGAATAAAGACACGACTGTTTCCAAAATGGAAATAGTCGTAAATAGGGGATTCCGAGGGGAGATTCCTGAGCAAGTGGAGTTCTATTCTCTTGATGCCATTATTGCCGTAGGTTATCGGGTATCATCAGCGCGTGCGACGAAGTTCCGCATTTGGGCAACAAAAATACTGAATGAGTATATTCGTAAGGGCTTCGTTCTGGATGACGAAAGGCTGAAACAAGGAAAGGCTGTGTTTGGAAAGGATTACTTCCGGGAATTGCTGGAAAGAGTCAGAAGTATCCGAGCCAGTGAACGCCGTATTTGGCAACAGATAACAGACATCTATGCGGAATGTTCTTACGACTATGATCGTAACTCGCCAACGACTCGCGAGTTTTACCAGATGATTCAAAACCGCTTTCATTATGCTATTACTGGACAGACTGCTCCTGAGATTATCTTCACTCGCGCAGATCATACAAAGGAGCACATGGGGTTGCAGACTTGGAAGAACGCACCAGACGGCAGGGTGCTGCTGAGTGATACTAAGATTGCCAAGAATTATCTCCCTGAAAAGGAAATACGGCAATTGGAAAGAGCCGTCACAGGCTATTTTGATTATATCGAAGACTTGATTGAAAGGGAGAATGCATTTAATATGGAGCAGTTTGCTGCATCAGTCAATGAGTTCCTAACCTTCAGGAGGTACGCGTTGTTACCTGACAAGGGAAATATCAGTCGTGAAGAAGCAGACCAGAA
>Ga0256404_1008307_pt1 | contig 15704 bp, 23 predicted proteins | sample RumenRJG_01DNA_FD_185990 | JGI IMG/M metagenome (GOLD analysis project Ga0256404, IMG submission 185990) | Bovine rumen microbial communities from Lethbridge, Alberta, Canada - RJG_01 | ecosystem: Host-associated > Mammals > Digestive system > Stomach > Rumen | place: Canada: Alberta | collected...
AAATTAGGCTACAAAGGTACAAATTCAAAACCGTTGACTCTCAAAATTGCTCGTAAAAGACTGTAATTCAATTATTTCAAAGACCGATTAGTCCACTTTAACGGGACAGTAGTGAAAGAGTCTGCAAAAAAAGCATTACCATTATTGGCTTTTACAGCCCTTGGTGCAACACTTTTTACAGCTTGTGAGAAAGAAAATGCCAGTTTAAATGGCAGTTCAAGCGGTTGTGGTCGCAGTTGTAGTGGATCGTGTGAAGGGGATTGTGCAGGAGACTGCGATGACGGATGCTGGCAAGCGTGTATAAAAGCCTGCACCCACTGGCAAAACTAAAAACCAATATTGAGAGCATGAATATGGTCTCTTACTCCCCCATTTATTATTGTATTTATGCACAAAACAATAAATTTCATTGTTACCAAAGATTGCCAATTGAGATGTAAATATTGTTATTTGGTTGGTAAGAATGTTAAAGAAAAAATGTCAGTTGACATCGCAGAAAAAGCGGTGGATTTTATTCTCTCTCAGAAATCGTTCTTGGAAAACGACAGTGTTGACTTTGAGTTTATTGGAGGGGAACCAACATTGGAAATGGATCTAATAGACCATATATGTGATTATTTGAAGGTCGAAATGTTTAGGTTGGATCATCCATGGTTTAATATGTATCGGGTGGGCTTCACTACTAACGGATTAACATATCATACAGATAAAGTACAATCATTTATTGAAAAAAACAGAAAACATCTTGATATAACAATTACTATAGATGGAACCTCACGAAAACACAATATCAACAGAGTTTATCCCAATGGATCGGGCTCCTATAATGATGTTGTAAAAAATATTCCCAAATGGATAGAACAGTTCCCTTCATGTAGCACAAAAGTTACTGTGAGTTCAGAGGACATTCCTTTCATTAAAGAGAGTGTAATTCACCTATTCGAATTGGGAATACCGGGAATTCATATTAATGTTGTTTTTGAGAATGTTTGGAAGGATGGTGACGATAGACTTTTTGAACAACAATTAATAGATATAGCAGACTATATTATTGATAATAACCGATATACTCAAGAGTGTTCTTTTTTTAGCGAATATATAGGGAAACCAATTCCTTTGAGTAAAAACAATAACTGGTGCGGCGCGGGACATATGCTCAGTGTCGACGCTGCAGGTAACCTCTACCCATGCACGCGCTTCGCACAATATTCGCTGCGAAGCAAAAAAGCCCTCGTCATCGGCAACATCAAGGACGGCATCAACCAGAATCTGTTGCGTCCGTTCCTGGCGTTGGACCGCACGACTCAGAGTCCGCAGAAATGCCTCGAGTGCGAGGTGGCCTCGGGTTGCGCTTGGTGCCAGGGCGAGAATTACGACTCCGCTCAGACCGACACCATATACCAGAGGAGCACTGCCATCTGCCTGATGCACAAAGCTCGCGTGCGTGCCAACAACTACTACTGGAACAAACTCTACCGAAAGTTGGAGGTAGAGGGTAGGCGGGAGGAATATGAGCAGAACAAACGTGAAGTGAAATCCGAAATCTGTTAAGACCATGATGCAATATCTTGTAATACTTCTGGACGACACCTCGGTTAGTTACTGCCATTGCGACAATCCGTACTCCGTGCGGCGACTTATAAGCCTCGACGACCTGCGGGCTGGCATCCTCTATGCCATGAAGCAAAACCTGATGATTCAGTTCGTCTACCCCGACTACCCACTGCCACAGAAATACCTCGACATGATAGACACCATCGACCACCACGACATTGTGCCATATCCTATGAAAGGCGATGTGGTTGTCGGCGGGAGCATGGACGACTCGGTATGTGTAATGCGGATGAGAAAGCATGAGCTTTTCACAAGTGGCGATACTATAAGCGGAATACTGCTGAAAGTGCGGCGTCTCAACATTGTCATCACCGATGTGGAGACTTTCACCGACGAGGACATGAAGCGCCACGGCGAGCTACTCGACCAGTGGGCGGCAGTGATAAAAGAAGAATACTTAAAGGACCGGATGCCTCAGCTGAACCTGCTGACCGACCGTATGATGCTCACCCGACCGAACCACTGCAACGCAGGTGTGGAGAACATTACACTGGCACCCAATGGCAAATACTATCTCTGCCCGGCATTCTACTACAGCAATCCCGATGGCAGCATTGACCCGCAGAACATCCCCAACCAGCAGTTGCTGCGTCTCGATCATGGGCCAATATGCCGCCACTGCGATGCCTACCATTGTCGCCGCTGCGTTTGGCTCAACCGCAAGACGACACTGGAGGTGAATACCCCGAGCCATGAGCAATGCGCTGTGGCACACATCGAGCGCGAGGCGGCACGCAAATTGCTGGCTTCCATCCGTGATGTGGGTGATTTCATGCCCGAAGTGGAAATAAAGTTAATCAACTACAATGACCCCTTCGAGGTCAGAAAGGAATGGTAAACAACATGAAAGAAAAAGTAGGGCAAGTAACACGCGAGGAATGCAACGAAATACAGCAGATCTTCGAACGTCGCAACGGCCTCGACGAGTTGGCCAAGATACTCACGCCCGACAACGACGCTCTTTACCAAAAGCTGGTGAAAGACATGGGCGAGACAGGAACAAAATTCCAGAACTGGTGGGACCGCATGGCAAAGCAGTACAACTGGAAGAGCACCCCTAAAGGCCACTGGGAAATCAACTTCGATACCTGTGAAATATTTTTATCGGAGGAATAGTATATGGTGACACTTGGTATAATTGGCGGGCAGGAGATAATTGTCATTGCCCTCATTGTGCTGGTTCTCTTTGGCGGCAAGAAGATACCAGAGCTTATGAAGGGTCTCGGCAAAGGCGTTAAGGAGTACAAAAAAGCCATGAATGGAGTGGAGGATGAGGTGAAAAACGCCGCGTCGGCCGATGAACCCCCTTCTCCGCAGGAAAACAATGGCTGACGGGAAGACCTTTTGGGGCCATGTGGAGGTGTTTCGCTGGCTTCTAATACGCTGCATCGCGGTAGTGTTAGGGCTTGCTGTGGTGGCATTCTGTTACAAGGACTTTGTCTTTGAGCAGTTAATATTGGCACCATGCAATAGTGATTTTGCTACATATAAACTGCTAGGGAAAATAGGTTTTGAGGCAAATGTAGGCCAGATAGATCTGATCAATATAAATCTGGCCTCGCAGTTGATGACCCACTTGAGTATATCGTTCTACTTGGCGTTGGTTGTGGCTTTCCCTTACCTTGTTGTCGAGATATGGTTTTTCACCAAACCGGCACTTTATGACAATGAAAGGAAGCCAGCGGTTCTGGCTATAACAGCATTCTTTTTCCAGTTTTTCCTGGGACTGGCGTTGGCTTACTACCTCATTTTCCCGTTGACCTTCAATTTCCTTGGTACATATCAGGTGAGTATGAGAGTGGCAAATCAGATATCGCTCAACTCGTATATCAATACTTTCATTGGATTGTTGTTCATGATGGGCCTCGTCTTCGAAATGCCCATTGTTGCCTACTTTTTTGCTCGCATAGGCGTACTTAAATCATCGTTTTTGAAACGTTGGCGCAAGGCGGCAGTGGTATTAGTCCTAGTGGCAGCTGCTTTTATTACGCCCAGCACTGATGTGTTCACTATGTGTTTGGTGGCTTTGCCTCTGTGGCTTCTTTATGAGTGTTCGATAGTTGTGACGCACCATGCTGAAGTGAGATAATAATAATTTTGCTGTGTCGGGAAAAAGTTGTACTTTTGCAGCCCGAAAAACGGCAAAGTTATGATTACTTTTATCATCTCGGTTGTGTTGCTGGTACTGGGCTACTGGCTTTACTCTAAGGTTATTGAACGTGTCATCGGCGTGGACCCCAAGCGCGTGACGCCGGCCGTGGCGCATCCCGACGGTGTGGACTATGTGCCCATGAAGCCGTGGCGCGTGTTCCTCATCCAGTTCCTCAACATCGCAGGCGTGGGGCCCATCTGCGGCGCCATCATGGGTGCCCAGTTCGGCACCGCCTCGTTCCTGTGGATTGTGTTCGGCTGCATCTTCGCCGGTGCGGTGCACGACTTCATCAGCGGCTTCATCTCCATCCGCATGGACGGCGCCTCGCTGCCCGAGATACACGGCAAGTACCTGGGCAACGGCATGAAGCAGTTCATGCGCGGCTTCACGGTGCTGCTGATGATCCTGGTGGGTGCCGTCTTCGTGAACACCCCCGCCGTGCTGCTCAACCAGAACTTCACGCCCGACTGGAACATCTTTATATGGGTGGGCATCATCTTCGCCTACTATCTGCTGGCCACTCTGCTGCCTATCGACAAGGTGATTGGCAAGATTTATCCCATCTTCGGCATCCTGCTGCTGGCCATGGCTGTGGCCATCGTGGTGGCCTTTGTTGTCTACCGGGTGCCGGTGCCCGAGGTGTGGGACGGCCTGGAGAACCGCCACCCCAAGGCCGCCAGCAACCCCATCTTCCCCATGATGTTCATCAGCATCGCCTGCGGCGCCATCAGCGGCTTCCACGCCACGCAGAGCCCCCTCATGGCGCGCTGCATGGTCAACGAGAAGCAGGCCCGCCCTATCTTCTACGGCGCCATGATTACCGAAGGCGTCGTGGCCCTCATCTGGGCTGCCGCCGCCACCTATTTCTTCCACGACAAGCCTGAGCTCTGCATCGGCAAGAGCGGCAACGACATGGTGGGCGTCATCGCCAACGAGTGGTTCCCCAAGGCCATCGCCGTCATCTGCATACTGGGCGTCATCAGCGCCGCCGTCACCAGCGGCGACACCGCCCTGCGGTCGGCCCGCCTCATCGTGGCCGACTTCATGCATGTGGACCAGAAGCCTATACCCAAGCGCTTGCTGGTGGCCCTGCCGGTCTTCGTGCTGGCCGCCTCACTGCTCATCTTCTCGCTGGCCGACGCCGAGGGCTTCCAGGTCATCTGGCGCTACTTCTCGTGGGCCAACCAGTTCCTGTCGATGGTCACGCTGTGGGCAATCACCGTCTTCCTCAGCCGTCACCTGCCCGGCAAGGCATGGTACTGGATCACCCTTATCCCCGCCCTCTTCATGAGCATGGTGACCATCAGCTTCCTGCTGGTGGCCGAGAAAGAGGGCCTCGGCAGCGTCCTGCCCCGCACCGCCGGCTACTGCATCGCCGCCGTCATCACCGCGGCCCTTGGTGTGCTGTTCTTTGTCAAGAAAAAACACAGTGAAACAATAAAATAATAAAAAACACGTTGCTATTACAGAAAAAGTTGTATCTTTGCACTTTGAAAACAATGACAGAAATGAAGAAAAATATCGCTCTCATCCTCGCCCTGCTCGTTGTGGGCACGGCATTTGCAGGCCCCAAGCCCCGCAAGAACTCGCGTACCGAAATGGGCATCCACGGCAACGCGCTGTATGTGATTGAGTACACCTACAACCTGCGCGGCGGTCGCGACGGGGGTCGTCAGCTCATCTGCATCGACAGCATCACCTTCGACAAGCGCGGCAACTTCGCCGACAAGTTCCGCACCAAGGCCGACGACTACACGTGGTACTCGTATTTCTTCGACGTCAACGGCTATAGCCTCGGCTGGAACGAATACAACCGCGAGAAGATGCTCACCGGCCGCACCGCCTACCTCAACGACCGCGACGGCAACCGCATAGAGCGCACCGTCTTCCTCGGCAACCAGATGACCAAGAAGGAGAGCAGCACCTTCAAGAACGGCCAGAAGGTGGAGGAGCAGAGCTTCGATGAGACCGGCGAGATGACCGAGAAGCGCACCTACAAGTACGACCAGAAGGGCAACTGCATAGAGATGGAGTTCTACAACCGCGACGGCGAGTTGATGCAGCACTACCTCTACAAATACGACGCCCGCGGCAACCGCATCGAGTGGCGCTTCTACGACGCCGACGAGTTCCTCTCGGCCTTGACCACCTACTACTACGACGACCACGACAACCTCATCGAGGTCAGCTCGTTCAACTACGACGAGCACCTGAACTGGAAGCACAGCTACGTCTACGAGTACGACGAAGACGACAACTGGGTGCGCCAGACCATCTACCGCAACAACGTGCCCTACCAGGTCATCGAGCGCGAGATCGCCTTCCCGGCGAACTGATAATAATCAAGGCTATGGACACCGTGCAGATAACCCTCAACGCCGAAAACAAAGGAATTGTCGACATGCTACGCAATCTGCTGATGCAGATGCGAGGCGTCAGCAATGTGTCTGTCAGCACGACCGACGACTTTGACATTACGGCCACCCCGGCGTATCAAGAGGCGATGGACGATATCGCCAACGGGCGCGTATATCATGCCGCCAATGCCAAAGAAATGTTCGCGCAGATACTCGGCTGATGTATGAAGTCATCTATACCAGGCGCTTTGTCAAGGATGTGAGGCTTTGCGTCAAACGAGGTCTTGACATATCCTTGCTTGAAGAAGCCATTGATTTGCTGCAAAACACAGGAACATTGCCAGCGAAATATCATGCCCACAAACTGGTGGGCAATCGAAAAGACGAGTGGGAATGTCATATTAGGCCAGACTGGCTGCTCTGCTGGCGACAAGACGACCAGCAACTGACACTCCTCTTTGTCAACACCGGCACACACGCCGACCTGTTTAAATAGAATATTAACCAAACCATCGTGCCAATGAAGCATCGCGCATAGAATAATATGCACATCATAGAATAGGAAAGAAGCGAAACGAGCTTATCTGGTCATTCTGAAAACTTCGACACTTTTCAAACTTTACCAGGAACGGCGATGGCGCTCCCGTCAATATGGCGTGGGCTTTAATACGTTGAAATTTGGTAAAGTTAGGTAGTCGAAGACCTCAGAATGACCGATGGAGACACAAAGTACCACGCTCTTTTTATGTGCATATCCTCTCTTGGGTACAAAAGCAACATTAAATAAATGATACAAAATGAAAACAAACATCAAACTCATCGCGGCCATGATGATGGCAACAGCCATGCTCTTCTCGGCATGCAAGAAGGAAGAAGGAACGTCCGAAACGCCAAACACTCCGCCTGACGATCCTGCAACGCCAACCGTCACCAACGCCACATTCACTTTTGACGGTCAGACGGTACAATTGGGCAGTCTCTCCACTAAAGTAAAACAATTCACAAACTCCTATGGCACCAATGGCCAACGGCTGGTAATTGATGCTGCTTCAACCGAAAAGCCCGCGGGTTGCACGATGAACATGCCTGCTTTCCACATCGTAATCGAGCAGGTGGGTGGCGACGCAACCTGGCGTATTATCCGCGACAGCACCTACGCCTACACGGACGACATGCTGGCTAACGAAACACAGCGCAACTATTTCACCGAGTCGGTGAACGCCCAAACCGTCCGCCCCGTCAAGCCAAACTACATCCATTATTCTTCCTCACAGTATACAGACCGTCCTGTCAACAGCGAAAACAAGACTGTGAGCATCAATTGCCAAATCAACTTCCAGGGTGTTTATGAGATGGAGACCACGCACACCTACAATCCGCAAGATATAAAAGGGCTGAGCCTCTCCATTCGGGAAAACCCTTACACGGAATAGTGACGACTTCACAACAGCGAAAGGAGCCTCTTGCGAGGCTCTTTTTTGTTTTCAGAACAGGGCCAGCTGGCGGACGCCCTGCTGGCAGTGGTGCTGGTAGGGGCAGGCGTAGGGGGTGAGGCAGTGCTGGCCGGTGGGGGTGTCGGGCTCGGCGGTGGCGCGGACGATGGTCTTCATCTCGGCGATGTTGGCGGCGATGCGGTCGCCCTCGGCGGCGAGTTCGGCGGTGAGGTCGACGATGGCGAAGGACCCATCCTGCCCACCCTGCCCATTAGCCCCATTCTCCCCATCCAGCCCATTATACACAATGCAGAACTTGTTGATCTTACGGCAGTGCGAGATGACGTAGTGCTGCAGGGCGGCGTCGCGGCGGTAAGTGTCGCTGAGGGTGGTGCCGGACTTGACCTCGTAGATATCGAGGCTGCCGTCGTCGCGCTGGCATACGACGTCGGCGAGCACCAGCACGTCGTCGTACTGGAAGCCGGCCTCGAAAAGGACTGTCTTTGCGGCCGAGCACGGCCGCAAATCGAGGAGCTCGGCGGTGCGCGCGGAGTAGAGGTCGACGTTGCGCCCCAGCTCGGCGCTGAGGTCGATACCGTTGGGGAAGCGGGACTTGAAGGCGTACTCGAAGTCGCGGCCGCGGTCGAAGCGGCGCATCTGTTCGGCGGTGTAGCGGGCCAGGCGCGGGTTGAAGACGTCGAGCCACAGCGCGCGGTCGCACTGTAGGCCGCGGATGTATTTGCTCTTGCTCAGCAGATGACTCATGTCTCGTCAGATTTTTTCTCCTTCAGATTTTAAAAGATTGGAAAAGAGATATGCTTCTTTTAAAATCTTTTCCAATCTGCTGGAGATTAAAAACAATCAAACAGTTCATCTGTGGAGGCCACCGCGTGGAGCGAGGTCTCGCCGCCGGCGCGGACGAAGCCCATCTGGTGCATCTGGCGGAGCTGCTCAAGAAAGGTGTCATAGAAGCCGTCGAGGTTCAGCAGATACATCGGTTTGTCAATCTGCTTGAGCTGATTGGCCACCATCACTTCGAGCACCTCGTCGAGGGTGCCGATGCCGCCGGGGAGGGCGACGAAGGCGTCGCTGTGGGCAATGAGGTATTCCTTGCGCTCGGCCATGCTGCTGACGCGGACGAGCTCGGTGACGCGCTGCGAGTGGATGATGTCGTCGCTGAAGAGGTTGGGGATGACGCCGACGACGCGGCCTCCCTCTTCCAGCGCGGCGCCGCTGACGACGCCCATGAGGCCGAGGTTGGAGCCGCCATAGACGAGGGTGTGTCCCTCCTGGGCGATGCGGCGGCCGAGGACGGCGGCGGCCTCGACGATTTCCTTGTTGCGCGGCATCGACGAGCCGCAGAAGACTGCTATGTGCATTGTGCTAAAACGGTTTATTTTTCTGTTTGACGTAAAGCAGTGCCCGGTTATTTCGATAGTTTGAAAATACGGATGGCACCACGGATTACGATGATGAACACGATGGCTCCGACGACGAGGTCGGGTACACGGCTGTTGAATACCCATACCGCCACGCCCGAAAGAATGACTCCGAGGTTGACCACCACGTCGTTGGCCGAGAAGATGACGCTGGCGCGCATGTGCGCGTCGCCGCTTTTCTGTCGGTTGAGGAGCCAGAGGCAGTAGGCATTGGCGACCAGCGAGAGCGCCGACATCCATATCATGGCCGCATACTCCGGCGGCAGGGAAGGCGAGACAAAACGCCGCACGACCTCGACCATCCCGGCCACGGCCAGCAAGGTCTGCAAAATCCCGCTCCACCGGGCCACGCGTTTTTTGCGTCCGACGGCGGCTCCGACCACCATGAGGCTCATGCCGTACACCGTGGCGTCGGCCAGCATGTCGAGGCTGTCGGCCACCAGTCCCATGGAACGGCTCAGCAGTCCGATGGCCATCTCCAGGGCGAAGAAGACGGCGTTCACGAGCAGAACGCGGTACAGGACACGGCGTTGCGACGTGTCGGCGGACGGTCGGTCGGCAGCATCGGCATCGCGTGTCTCGATAATTTTGGCACCCATGTCCACGCTCTCCATTGCATCTGCGAGACGTTCCGCCGCGCTCTCGCTGTGGGTCACCGCCAGCGTGCGACGCCGCAGGTCGAAATCGAGCGACGCGATGTCGTCGCCCAGCTCTGCCAGCTTCATACGGATGATGTTCTCCTCGCTCGGGCAGTCCATTCCCTTTACCTTGAAGAGCGTTACCGTCATTTTCTTTTGATTATCCATTCGTGTCTGTGTTTATTGTTTCCGTTCAATCTGTTGTTTCATTCGTGCATTTTCGCCGCGCTCATGTGCGACGCCCCGCAGAAGACTGAGATGTTCATTGTGTTGTTTCTGTTTTCTTTGCCGTCACCTCCGCTATGGTCGGTGGCCATAGCACGCAAGGATGGCAGCCGTTTTTTAATCCGATTGGAATTTCCGCGCCCCGCGACAGGCGGTGTCAAAAGCGGCCGGGGCTGGCGCAGGGTTGAGAATAGGTGTTATTTTTTGCGGTGGTAGAAGTATGAAGTTGCAGACATGCCTTTAGGACACTTGAACGACAGGAATGTCTCGACAGCAGGCGGAGTGATGGTCATGTTGTCCTCGTGCAGCTGTAGTTGGCAGACAACCGTTGCATCTTCGGTTGTGATGGTGATTTCAGCCACGCCGCGGACATCTTTGCCGATACTCCATTTCGCCTCGTAGGTGGAGAACATATAGTTCCCATCGGGGTCTCGGTCGACAGCCACCTGCACCGAAAGAGTCCCGTCGGGGCGGAATTCAATGTCGCGCATCAGGGAGAACACCGTTTCGCCCACGGCGGCATGTTCTCCATGTAGATACAGACCAACGTTAGGAGACTGGAAATTTTGCGCTTCTTTGAATTCCCATTTGCCAACAATGTCGCTTTCGGTTACATTTTGTGCCGAAACATTGGCGGTCATCATTCCGAGGGCGCACACCATAGCGCCGAGCAAAAATATCTTCTTCATTGTCTAAATGTGTTTATTGTTTTACTTCATTTTGTTTGCTTCGCACACCATTCTGCGGCTCGGCAATGCGAGCAAGCTCTCATTGCTCTCGCTCTTGCGAATGGGTGTTTCATTCGTGCATTTACACCGCGCGTGGGAGCGACGCCCCGCAGAAGACGGAGATGTTCATTGTGTTGTTTCTGTTTCCTTTGCTGTCTGCGAGGACGGCAGCTGGTTTTCATAATGGCGCATCTTTTTATATTGGCTCTACCCAGTCACAAGCATTGTCCGTTTGTTTATGCCACACTCCCTTGTCGTCAGCATATACGTCTTCGCTGCAAATATCAATGGGGTTGCAGGTGAATTTTATGTAATTGCTGCCGTCATCTGCTGTTTCGACAAATATGAAAATATCGCCCACCTCCGTAAGGAATATTACCTGTTGATCTCCATTGTAGAATACGGTGCCAAAGTCCACCACGTCAAACTTCACGCCTTTCCATTCCATGGTTTCAACGGCTCCACTAAAATAATTCATACGGTCGTCGTACACAACGAACCTGTCATCGCCCATTTCAATGCTGTCCTTCTCCAGATTTGGATTGTATTTGATGTAAACGACCTGCAAGGAGTTTGGCGTTTTCAAATCTTTGAAGTGGTATTCATTCGTGACGAGAACGGACGATGGCTCGCACGGTTGCATGGTGTCTGCGGCTATGTTGTCAGCCGTCCCGCTCTTGCATCCGGACATCATCGCCACGGCGCACACCATTGCGCCGAACAAAATCAGTTTCTTCATTGTCTGAATGTGTTTATTGTTTTACTTCATTTTGTTTGCTTCGCACACCATTCTGCAGCTCGGCAATGCGAGCAAGCTCTCATTGCTCTCGCTCTTGCGAATGGGTGTTTCATTCGAGCATTTTCACCGCGCACGGGTGTGGAGTGTTAAAATAGTTCCTCAGACCAGCCGTGGCCAAGATCCCAGTGATAGTCTTCGACAAACTCGAAGTCGATTGGCAGGTTGAACTCGTCCTCTATCAGTTCGTGCAGCTTTTCGGCATCCACATGGTGCAGCCAGCTGCCGACGCAGACGTAGAAGCGGTCGGTCTTCTCGTCGAGGAATACACGGCCACGTGGAATAAGCGTGTAGTTGTGCTCCTGATAAAATATGGAGCGTGTGTCGCCTTTGGCTTCGGCACGGTGGTGTTGCTTTTGCCAATAGGTTTTGTGAAGCTTTGAGATGGTGGCGCGACCGTTGACAAATGTAGCCTGCTCGGCATCGATTTTCTCCACGCCGAAGAGCGACTGGTTGGCTGCGTCGTACCAAAAGATACCAAGTTTGGGCTTGCCGTTGTCGAGGAACGGTGCCATCGAGTCGACGAGGCTTTGGTGCTCCTCACCGTTGGTGTGATTGATTCCGTTGTTGTCTTTAGTCATAATATCGTTGTAACGCTGTTAGTCTGAAAATATTGCTTTGTGTGGGAGCGATGTGAAGGAAGTCCGGTGGACTTGGTGACCAAAGGAAACAAAGTCGTTAAAAACTTTCGATAGCGCAGCGGAGTGGTGTGCCCGTCGGCTAGCCGACAACGAAAGGCCCCGCAGAAGACGGAGATGTTCATTGTGGGTTATTGCTTGTTTCTATACAACCCGTCCATATCTACTGCACCGAATTCCATATACCACAGACGTTTGTCGCTCGGTGTGAACACTGGTCTGATTACGTTGCCGAATCTCTTGTCGATGGTGTCGCACGGGAACCCTAGCACATAATAGAGTCCATCTGTCATATAGTGTACATCGAACGCCATCCGCTCCTCGTCGGACAACGTGCTGCTGTTGCCGTCTGCAAAGACAAACTTGTCCATATATGCGTAGAAGTCGTCGCATAGGGTGTTGCTGTCGATAGTCAGTGGTTTTGCGTCGCCGATTTGGAGTGTCAGCTTGGCTGCCGAAATGCGGAAATCGACAAAAAAGAGCTGGACGCTGTCGTCTTTGCGGATATAACTGACGCCGGGGTAGTACATCACCGGAATATATACGCTTGTGTTGTTGCACTTTGCAACGCACCCACTGTCGGAACAATGTTCAGGTTCCCCCATCTTGGCAATCAGTTCGTCGTAGGTTCCCATAACTATTGTTTCGTCCGACGAAAAGTCGGCGACGGAGAGGTACTCTTTGGGGACATTCCCTTCCTGCTGGCCGCTCTTGCAGGCGGTCATCATTCCGAGGGCGCACACCATAGCGCCGAGCAAAAATATCTTCTTCATTGTATGAATTTGTTTATTGTTTTACTTCATTTTATTTGCTTCGCACACCATTCTGCGGCTCGGCAATGCGAGCAAGCTCTCATTGCTCTCGCTCTTGCGAATGGGTGTTTCATTCGTGCATTTTCACCGCGCGCGGGAGCGACGCCCCGCAGAAGACTGAGGTGTTCATTGTGTCTGTGTTTTTGTGTTGTTGTCAGAACACGCGGTCGCCGTTCTTCACCTGGTGGGTGGGGCGCAGGAGGACGACACCCTGGGCGGAGTCGGTGCCGAGGATGCGCATCTCACTCTTGACGGAGCCGATGTGCATCGGTGCCCACGCGCACTTCCACTTTGTCAAAGTCTGTTACTTCTATCATGCTGTTTCTGTTCAATTTGTTCCTCACTTTATTTGATTTAATTAAGCGGTGTTGTCGGCCAAGCCGACGGCATACCACGGTTCCCCTAACGGGGTTGTTTCATCCGGTCATTTTCACCGCGTTATTTCTCGTAGAGCTCGATTGGCAGTCCGTCGGGGTCTTGAAGGAAGAGGAACCGGCGGTCGGTATATTCGTCCGTCCTGATTGCCTCGTGCGGAATGGAGAGACGGTCCAGCTCATTCACCGCTGCATCGATGTCGTCGACCTCGAAGGCCAGATGGCGCAGCCCCGTGGCTTCGGGGCGTGTCGGCCGCGGTGGTGGCGAGGGAAACGAGAACAACTCGACGACGTAATCCTCGCCCAGGGCCAGGTCGGTCTTGTACGATTGCCTTTCGGCGCGGTAGTGCTCGGCGAGGACGCGCAAGCCGAGGACACATGTGTAGAACTCGAGGCTCCGCCGATAGTCGGAGCAGATGATGGCGATGTGATGTACTTTGTTCAGTTGCAGCATTGTTTCTTGTGGTAATGAAAAGAATATTCGTGCATTTTCACCGCGCTTGTGAGCGGGGTGTTGTTTCGGAGCGAAAATCGTTCCCACATCACTACTTTTCCAGTTCGTGCATCAAGTCGGTAAGAATATATTCGTCGCTTTGCAGATTGAGGCCGCTGGCGGGATTGGAGAGTAGAGCATAGGTGTGCGAGTTATATAGGAGGTCGAGAGCGCGCTCAGTGTCGATGTCGAGGCGTTCGGCAAGCAGAGCTGCGATACGGCCTTCTTTGCGCCAAAGTACTTGGTCTCTCATTGCAGGTTTCCTTTCTCCACCGGTTCGATGGCGATAAAACGAAGACATCGGTCAACGATGGTTTGGCGACGGATGCACATTTGATGTGTTGGTTTGGCGAAGCGCAGTTGTCCTAAGGCCTGCTCGGAAGTGATACGTCCGGCATAGTAGTCCTCGACGGTGTCGATGACCTGGTCGTTGGCCACTCCTCCCTCAATGATGTCATAGCCTTTCCATGGCTCCTCACCCCGACGACTGCTGACGATGAAGTCGAGCCACTCCTGGTCGTAGTGCTCAAGGCGGAGACGGCACACGTCGGCGGGTAACGCCGTTTCGTCAAAATCGTAGACGGAGAGCAGTGGCGAATCAGCGGCACGGATAATGCACACACGGCGTGCCCAACGCTCCGCCTGTTCACGAAGATTGGTAACGTAGAATCCCGGACCGAAGTCGAGTTCCCGATGACCGGCACCCGTAAGCGGAGCGGGAACGCCGACGTAAGAGCCATGATAAAGCCTTGTCATTCGTGGCCTCCTTCCTTCGTCTCCCAGTTTTTGAGGGCTTCCTGCACATTCCACACCAGGCCGTCGATGCTCTCGGTGTGCAACGTATCGTAACAGTCAATCAGCAGTCGGCGCACCAGTCCGTGTCGCTTCAAACGGTTGTACAACTCTGTGGGCGCAATGCCCATTTTTTTTGCTGTAGCTCCGATGGCAAGCGTTATGAATTGTGTTTGCGGTATAGACATTGTGGATATTTCCGGCATAATATATTCTTTTTATAACTAACGCAATAATGGATCATTTATTGTATTGGGGCGTGTCTGCTCGTCGAGCTCGCGTTCCGTAGCAGGCCGCGCGGCCGACGGTGACGTCGGGAATCTGTGCTGTGAGGTCCATAGTGTTTTTGTTTTATTGGTTATTTGATTTTATTCAAAGAGAATCTGATTGGTAGATTGTTTTGCTGACGAACGGCATAGCCGTGTTGTGTTGCAGGTTTCCATTTCGGCATTGTGTTTAATACTCGCAGAGCCTCTTCTCCGCAGCCGTAGCCAATGTCCCGTACAACCTTCGCATCGGTGATGTCTCCGTCTCTTTCAACGACGAATGACACATATACTGTGCCCTCGATTTTCTTGACTTTGGCATCCTTTGGATAACGTATGTTTCTGTGCAGGAAAGCGTTTAACGAATCTTCGCTGCCGGGGAACTCGGCGTCGACCTCGCAGAAGGTGAATATCATTGTGTCTAATCCCATTGTATCTATGGGGCCTTCAGAAGGAATAGAATACTTGTCAAAATAGCCAGGTGGGGTTATGAGTATTTCCTTTTGCGACAATGAGTCGGCCTCGGTTGCCGTTCGGTCGTCAAGTTCGGCAGGAGTACCACCGCCCTTGCATCCGGCCATCATCCCCACGGCGCACAGCACCGCGAGAGTGAAGAAAGTCCAGTGGACTTGGTGACTATAGGGAACAAAGTCGTTAAAAACTTTCGATAGCGAAGCGGAGAACAAATTGAATGCTTTCTTCATAATGATCTGTGGTTATAAGTCAAACGATTATTTGATGGTGATTTTTAGTTTATAATAAACAGGGGTTCCCCATGGTGCGAGAGTTGTCGGCTTGTATCCGCCTGCCCATCCCCACACGCTGTTTCCGTTGGAGACTGCCGCCACCAACAATTCATTATCACTGATCCAGCAGATGTTGAAACCTTGTTCCACTCCGTCTTCGCTCCAGCGGTAGTCCATGTAGTGGCACAGCGGGACCATGTG
>Ga0256404_1008308_pt1 | contig 15704 bp, 14 predicted proteins | sample RumenRJG_01DNA_FD_185990 | JGI IMG/M metagenome (GOLD analysis project Ga0256404, IMG submission 185990) | Bovine rumen microbial communities from Lethbridge, Alberta, Canada - RJG_01 | ecosystem: Host-associated > Mammals > Digestive system > Stomach > Rumen | place: Canada: Alberta | collected...
TCCTGTCGTGATATGCCTGGTAGCATATCCACGCATTTCCTTAACTCCACATCATTCCATCCAGAATAATGTGCTTTCTTTGCCTGTTGCAAAATGTACTCGTAATCTTTCATAGTCACTACAAAAACAAGTTTGACTGCAAGGCTGCGATTAAGCGAGAGCAAAGAAAGCTTGCTTTCATTTGCCGAGCGTTAGCAGGCTCGCACTAATTTTAGTGCAAAGTTAGGAGATTCTAACTCTGCAGCCAAGCAATTTCGCTCCACAAGGCTTGTGAAAATGAAAGATTTATTCCCAGACGACTAAGTCGCGAGACAGGGCAATTTTCTTGGTCTCTCCTCGCAAACCATCAATATAATAATGTCTGGCCAAATGGTCGTCAAACTGCCCCACGAAAGCCCCACGAATCCTGGCACACTTCTCGTTGATGGAGTTCAATAGCGGATTGGTTACATCCTCGATGCTCTGCAGCGCCCTCTCCGTCAAACCACCAGGACGCAACTTCGCATAAATCTCCGTCAGTTCCTGACGATACTCTGGCAGACGCTTAAACAATATTCCCTCCGGATGCTTCAGGAACAACAGATACACAGCCTTCACCAGCGGTTCCATCTTGATCTCCATATCCTGATAGTCTGGCAACAACAGCCTATAGTCCTTCGTTATCACCAGTCTGCTCAACCTGTCATCAGGATGAATCAGCTGTTCCAAGATGCATTGAGAAATTCCCCTCTGCCTCAACTTTCCTATTCGTTCTCTTATCTCTTCTATCAAATCATCTATATTCTCTTCCTCTATCTGCGAGTTGAAGCTATCGTCAGCATCACGATGAACAGGATATCCATAATCATCCCAACTTATCTCTTTGCTTTCCAACAATTGCTGCTGCTGGATTTTTTCCTCGGAAATCTGCTTGCCAATTCTATGCAGCTGATCAGCCAGAGGCTCACCACTCTTTGATGTCACAGGATAGAACCTGTTCGTCGCCCTGTCCTTTCCGTCGGCACCCCTATGAATATCCTCCGTCCTAATGAAGCCATGCTTCACTTTATCCTTATCCTTCGGATTCTCCAGGAACCTCAACAGATAGTCATTCCCAATAGTAATGTTCTTCAGTTCCGATTCATGGAGATAAGGCGCACGATACGTTAGCACCTTCTTATCCTTAAGTCGTTTGATCAGTAGTGGCAGATAAATCACACGGAATCCTATCATCTGCCCCCACCCTTCCAACAGTTCTGGCCTTCTTTCAAACAGCTTCGTCAAAGCCTCATCCTCTTCGCTGGCCACATACAACAATTCATTAGGTGCCAATCTACCTTCCATGCGGAACTCAATCCTATTCTCATCCTCCAGGGCCTTTTGTTCGTCCAGACCTTTCGTGTTTTGAGTGATATAAACCTTCTGCTCCTGTCGCCGTTCCAGCAAGTACAGTCCAACCATTAGCACCGCAACTATCACGTCCACCACGTTCCATAGCGTCCGTCCCAAAGCAATCTTATAGATGGGCTGAAACAATACTGCGAGAGATACGAACACCCATACAGCTATTGTTTTCTTACGCTGATAGTACTGATAGGCCATCACGCCACATGCAATCATCATCGCATATCGCACCAGCATGAAATATCCATACGGCATTGGTGCCAAACACAGCAACAGCATCGCTGCAAGAATCAAGTAGAGATGTTTCATATCGTCAATCGTTTGTTTTTATTCCACATAATATGACCACAACAAAAGTGGTTTTTCTTCGTTGTTTACCAACTTCCAGAGATATTTCATCCCTTTTGACGAGACAGTCACGCATCCCTGATTGGAGTCAGGGCAAGAGCCCATTTCGTTTTACGCCTCATATTACTTCTCTAGCTCTTTAATTGGATTAATATAGAATAGGATTTGCTTGGGTTCCCAACGCCAATCACCTTGTGGAATGATGCTACTGATGCTATAGTGTAGGTGGTGAGGCTTGCCAGCTGCATTACCAGTATTGCCCACTTTACCAATAACAGAATTCTTTGTTACGATAGCGCCAATATGAGTATCTATCTCACTCAGATGAGCATAGTAGTGCAACCTCCATCCAGAACTAAGAATCAAGATGCAGTTGCCACCAGCCCCTAAATTACGAGCTGTGCCAACAACAATTCCACCAATAGCAGGATGAACCTTTGTTCCTTTCTTGGCAAAGATGTCTATTCCTGCATGTCGATGATTGCCCCAAGGATGCCAAAAAGATTTCTGGTTATAGCTTTCTCGTCCACAACCCTCGACTGGATTTTGGATTCTTGTTGGTAGCAGCATAATGATTACCAATAGTGCTACAATGCTACAGAGTGCTATCTTAAGTTTCCTCATCCGCCATCATTACTATTTGCCCATACCGTGAGTAATCATCCATTCCACGATATTATGGAACACAACACCTGCCATTCCGCCGCCACTTGCAGGAAGTCCCAATTTGTTCATGCTAACAATAATGCTATATCTAGGTGCGTCAGCAGGGAAATAGCCACAGAAAGCAAGCTGATAATTTGCTAATGGCGTGCCAACTTCATTGTAATAATCATATTCTTCTACTTGTGTTGTACCAGTCTTTCCTGCAACACGAAGAATCGGAGTTCCTGCTTTTCTTCCTAATCCTTGACTAACCACATGCTCCAATACCATTTGCATGCTATCTATGTTTGCTTTGCCAGCTATCTGAGGATTAATGATTTCTATCTCACCTGTTTTCAGCGTAGGTTTAACCATTTTGCCATTATTAGCAATAGCATTGTAGAACGTCAACATCTGAATTGGAGCTATCTTACGTTCATAGCCTATTGCACTCCACCAGAGTTTCCAATTAGCCCAATCTCCATCTTTTGGAGAGCTATAGCTTGTATGATTCAAACCATCTATTCCTTCTATATTGTCAGGCTGACCAAAACTCATTTTATCCAAGAGGTCAAAAAATGCCTGATTATTGTTGCCAAAAGTTTTGTTTACAGCTAAGCTTATTCCCACATTTGAGCTAACTGCCAATGCTCTATCTAACGTAATGCTACCATATCCCCCACGATGCCAGTTGTGATCCTTCATTTCATAGCCATCTTCTACAGGCCAAACACCACTACCTGTATGAACAACATCGCTCAACCTTGCCTTACCGGTCTCCAGTACAGCTAAAAGGGAAACTGTATGCATCAGTGCTCCAAGTTCCTGCTGATAGGCAAAGTTCTTACAGGATTGGAATTTGCCTTCATAATTACGTTCCAGTCCTGACATTGCCAATATCTCACCAGTTTGCACCTCCATCACTATTGCTTGCCCTTGCAAACCATCAATCATTTCCAACTCATCCCTTAGCAAAGAGTCTACGGCGTGTTGCAGTTCGGGTACGATAGTAGGTTCTCCCATCTTCTTGCCCGTCTTTATTATTTCAGTTTGTTTGGGTGATGTAGCATAATAGTAAATTCCACCACCAATAGCCAGCAGGGCTACTAATGCTATAATGGCAATCTTTACCTTATTATTTTTCCGCTGCTTCTTTTCAGCACCGAGTACCTGTAGTTCATCGTTATTCATAGCTTACCCTCCTTTCCTGTTTCTGATTCAATGAGAGCTTTCAACTGTTTTAGTGCCTCTTTGGAAGCTTGTAGTTCAAAAGCAATGTTCACCTCTGAATTAGACATGTATAACTGTTGTTTATTTGGATTAATCTTAAAGATGTATGCTCTGTTTACTATCAACTGCTTCCCCAGACGAATGAAGGTCATAGCTTCCTTGCCAAGTTGCTCCTCCATCATCTGCTGACACTGAGCAAGATTCATGGTAAACACCTGCTCCGTCTTGTCATGCAGCACCATCGTGGAGTAGTTACCGTCTGACTTCACGTAAACCACCCGTTCTGGCCGTAGCCTGACGAGTTCGTTAGCATTTGATATGATTAGGACTTTGTTACTCATTAGCTAATCCCCTCTTCTTTATTTTCAGTTTAACAAATCCCTTGCACCTTTTGTCTCTTCCATATATGCTCATCATTTTGTACTGTGCAAAGTTAATAATAACAGATCAAACCATCACACTTTTTTTACCACTATTTGTATGAAATATCCTGCGTGATGTATGAAATGTTACAGGCGACTGATATTTAGATATAGTTGTTTCATATATTATCCAATCAAACGTCTAAGCATCAAATGAATATATTATGCATTTTCTGCTTCTCTTTGTTTTACCATCTCATTTCCTACATACTGGTGAGCACGGAAAAATTCATTCAGTTCCACTCGCAGGTAGTTCTCTATGTCTGGTATTTGTTCAATGAACAGAACGACAGACTTGCAGTGCACATCTACATTATGGCCAACCTCATCTATCGTATAAACAGTGGTAACACCAGTGTTTAGGTTGGAGTTGTTGATAGCCTTCTTCAAACGGCTCAATTCATCTACATCATATAACTCCACATGTCCCCAATGGGTATCCCATATACGGATATAGTTATTCTCGTTAGAGGCATCAACCACAAAATTCTCACCTTGATAGGCAAAGTAGATACTATTATCATCCTCTTTCTCTGCCAATTCATACTGACACCCGATCTTTGTCAGGGTTGTTAGAAACAAATCTTTAGTTCCCATATGCCTAATTTTTTCGTCTTCTTGACTTTCGTTTTTATTTTTATCTGTCATTAGTTGTTCAAAGTAGCGATTTTCTTCTACATCCTTCTTGTTTTGCACCTCTCTGTAATACTGATAGGCACAAATAACTCCGAGCACGATAGCTAATATCAAAAAAGATTCCATATCTGTTTTTCGGCAAAGTTAAATATTATTCGCTAATCCTCAAAATATTTAGCAATCACAAGGCTTGTGGAAGTAAAAGATTAATTCTTAACCCTTCCGTCAGCCATCAGACAACTTTCCATTTCTATACAACTAAATTGAGAGAACTGACTACGCAATGTCAATGGGACAGAATCCGCGACATACTGCAGTCTGAGTTATTACGATATGCCATAATATAGTTTAAATTAGAGTTTGAACGTCACCACTCTATTGTCAGCAATATATTGTCTTTGAGGACGAGTTGTCGCATCATTATATAATTCAAACACGGAATGTAATGCATGACGACAATTCGACTTTGAATATTCATTTAGGTTGTTAATACAACTTATTTGATTAGAGTCGATTTGATATATTATAGCAAACTGTTGAATCATCTTATGTAACTCCAATATAGCTTCTCTATACTGCATGCTATTTACCAAAACTTTGAAAATATCAAGTATATATAACAAATATTCTTTTATTGATTCGTTATTCTCTTTTATCTTTATACTATTAGCAAAAGAATCGCACTCAAAATCTTGTATTTCAGATGAGTTTGCAGTTTGTATTGTAACAGGTACTGCTCCCAAATTATTAGCAGACCTAACTTTATTAAGAAAATCAAATATTGTTGTATCTGTAATTATATCACTATATGTCACAGACTTTGTCAAGAATAGCCCATCCAATGATTTAACTCGACTTAATGCGACATAAAGTTGTCCTGGTGCAAAGATATGGCTATTCAGGTCTAAAACAACCTTGTCATACGTCTGACCTTGAGACTTATGAATAGTGAAAGCATAAGCCAACTTTAGTGGGAACTGTGTCGTTTTCTGTATGTATGGTTTTTTCCTAACGAGTTTATGTATTTTCCTGTCATATTCCATTTCATACCGATACTCGTTAAGTTGATTTGCTCTATATCTATCGTTTGGATTGGGACACGTCACCTGCGATGAACTCCTATCTGATTTTATTGTAAAATATGACCCATTGAAGTCGACAATTGTTCCAAAGTCACCATTCAGATACCCATAGTATTTACTATTTTTTGTAAACATTACTCTTGCACCTTTCTTAAATTGCAGTTGTGAATCATACTGAGAAGGTATCACAATTTTATGAATATCCTCATTACTTGGTAACTTGCTATGTTTTATGGTTACATGTCCACTTCCATCAGATTTTAGGATTTGATATTCAGCGTCAATAGTGGTTACCTCACCAGGAAGAAGATTAAGTTGTTCCTTATTCACTTGACGAACCTCTTCGTTTGACGAAGCTATATATACTGCATCATGAGGGAGATTACAAGTTACACGACTATTGAGGTTTCTTACTACAGAAACTCTCTCTTCAATGCTCAAAGGCTTTCTGAATGTATCTAATAGTTTAACGAATTCGGGATCATTTAACTGTCTATAAGATCTTGTTAGTTCAAATAGTTTTATGTTACAAAGATTTTTTTGTATCACATGGCTATTAAAGAAGTATATCCCACCATATTCTCTCTTCAAATAAGCTAATACAGCCTCATCACTTACGATTGGAGGAAGTTGAAACATATCGCCAACAACCACAACAGGAATGCCACCAAACGGATTGTTATTACCTATGCATCTTTGACATATCACGTTCATCATTTCGAAAGTATCTGAACGCACCATTGATATTTCATCAATGATAAGCATTTTTATTTGCCTTATTCTGGGAGCAAACATATTGCATCTTTCCGATGGTAGGTTTTGAGGATCCTGAAACCCTTCTTCTAAGTCATCAAATGCCCCATAGAAAAAAGAGTGCAATGTTCTTGCGTTTTTATACAATGTCGCTGCTAAGTTTGTAGGTGTTAAAACTTGACAACCAGAAATAGAACTTTCGATTTTCTTAATAAGATAAGTTTTCCCACTACCAGCCTTCCCATGAATAAAGGTAATACCCGCTAGATTCCTATTTAAATAATCAAAAACCTGTTCTTGACTACTTCCTTTTGGTTCAATGTACTCCATAAAATACATTCTATCTTATTTTGATTTAAAGAGCATCTTCAATATGGTACTTCCAATTTTTCGTTCAAGCCCACTCTTTGACATGGGTATTCCTGTCTCTCTTGCAATCTTTTGTTTTGCCTGGGAGAGGCCTATAGCTCGTTTCCATGAGAAACTGAGCCCTGGGACAGGAGTTGATTTCTTACTCATGATACATTATTCGTTTTTATATACGCAGATGGATTCTCATTAATTTTGGCTAGTTCTTCCTCTCGCCACTTTTCTATTGCGGTATTCAGTAGTTCTGCTTGGGTCTTGGCTATCTTCTCCATTAACTCCTTATTAGCAAGGACTTCTGCCTCAAGTCTTTGACGATTCTTTTCTGTAGATATTTGAACTTCCGTGTTTATTTCATCATTTAAGTCTGATTTCTTTTTTGCTGACAACACCTCTATCCTATGCTTTTCGGCATCTAATAATTTCTCATAAGAACCATCGGCTACCATCATTCTTAAGAAGGTAGGTGCTGTTTCAACAATAATAAAGAGAAGCATTATAAACAATGATGAGATTGCTGTAGCTGAACTTTCTTCTTTAAGTTCTGAAAAAGCATTCATTCTTGCTTGGAAACCTTTATACTGGACATCCAATTTGTCTCTGAAAGAACCTTTTGCTTTAATCTCATCTTCTGTCCAGTCTTTATGTCTCACTTTCGACTCATTTATAATACTATTAAGGGAATCAACCTCTTGGCGTAATCTTTCACTTTCTCTTTGCGTTTCTGTTTGTTTATTACTCATAAGAGTTTTCAATGTGGCATCTGAAGCAGCAAGGTTCCCTTGCTTTCCTCGTATAGCAGCAGCCAAAGCATTTCTTTGGGCAACAGCAGACGCCCTTTTGCCCCTCAGGCCTCCAATCTTGCTTAGCATGCTTTGATACTGCGGGTTATCTGATGACATGGAGTTTATTTGTCTTTGCAATGGAGCAATCTGCTGATCATAACCACGAATCTTGTTGTTTTCGCCAGTTAATTTGGTCTGTAGGTCATTTATATCGGACAGCAGAGAATTTGTTTCAGTACTACTAGTAGTAATCTGAGTATCAAACATTGCTACTCCATTCATGATTTCATCGCGTTTCTGAGAAGTTGAATCTCTTTTTTGTATTGTTTCCCCTATCTTTTCTTGCAAAAGTCTGTCTTTATCTTGTTCAATTTGTATATCTATTGCATCTTCAAAAATCTTCAATTCCAACGGAGTAGAGATAACAATACCAAGAAATATTGCCATTATAATTCTTGGAAGACCAGAAACCAACTCTTGCCAACTGATTGTAACCTTTCCATCCGAATACATTGTATTGACAATCAGACGATCTAGGTTGAAAATAAGCATTCCCCAAAAGATTCCGAAAAGGATAGCAATTATTGTACTTTCGAAAACTGTAGAGATGGCATAGCCACCAGATAATGCAGCCATACAAGCAGTAAAGAAAATCGTACCGCCCATTCCTGCATACTTCGCATGTTCTGTAGGACATTGCCTTAATATTTTTCTATTAACACCAGAGCATAGCCAAAAGAACTCGTTGATTCTTCCACCCGATTCAGCTAACTCATCATTTGATAATATCGTTTTATCCTCTTCCATTTTATCTTCTTATTATATGATTAAACACTCTTTTTATTGAACTCATTAGATTGACTTTAGGCAGAGGAGGGGATAACTCCACATTCAGGCCCAATTCCGTTAGAGATTTAACTCTTGGAGTTTCTGCTTTTATCCAGTCTAAATCAACCACAGGGAATTTCACATTTGTACTGAATCGTGGTTGCTTAATCGTGATCGAAAGGTTGCTTACGAAATTGGGCATGGGTGCCATTATTGACCTAATAAATGGTAATGGTAGCATCTGTATAGACTTCTCGTAGGTCTTTTCTCCAAACTCATCCTTGACCAATAACTTGTATGTTGTCGTTCTTGTTGGCTCAACGATTAAGGTTCCTTCTGCTGGTTGTTCTCCATAACCATCGAGCTCTATTGACTGGGCATTTTCAACTTTCCACGAAAGGACAACAGGGAGTTGGGGATATGAATAATCCTTGTCTATTCCAAATTGTACAATACTCTCATCATAAACGCCAATTTCAACCTCTTCTGAAAATGTTGTGGAATTGTCTATGGCTAATGCTTCAAACCTCAGAACTTCACTTTCGGCAGGAGATAGTATTCTCATCCCACTTGACTCTACATTTGTTTTTCCTTCGGGTGTCGTAAGGGTAACAGAATGAGCAAAGCGAATGTTCCATCTCAACTCACATGTTTCATTTTTACCTCGTCTCAATTTGGGCCTAGAACATGAAATGTCGAAAGAGGGTTTGTCAATAATGGATACAGATAATACCCTTCTCGTTTCACCACACGGATTTGAAGCAACCAACACGAAATCACGCAATCCTGTATTCTCACATAGTATATCTTGTGAGAATATCTGGTCAGGTATTTCTTCTCCATCTAAGGTAACTTTCTCTGCATCTTTTGTAGACCATGTCAGATGAACTTTGTCTCCTTTAAAGACAGAGTTTCCACTATTGGCCATATTAAAAGACAACTCAGGAGGATCTTTGTATAGTTTCTCCTCAAAGTCACCCGTTTGTTCATTATAAACTAAAAACATCAGAATATAAATTAGTTACGAAATCTAAGACTATTACCCAAATAAGATATAGTAATTTGGCGATCCTTATTTATTATAGAGGAAAGAAGATTCTGGGCAAGAGGGTCAACAATATATTTGTCTATTGTTCTTTTAATGGGTCTTGCTCCCATTTCTGGCTCAAACCCTGTTTCAACTATATAATTGATGGCAGAATCTTCAATAGTGATGTTAATACCATTTTTCGAAAGCTTATTCCGTAATCGCGTCAATTGCAAAATTGCTATTTCTCGTATAGCCTCTTTTGAAAGAGGGTTGAATAAGAGAATCTCATCTATTCGATTAACAAATTCTGATGAAACCCTTTGCTTTAACAACTGTACAATTTGTTGGATGATAACAGGCTTCATCTCGGAAAAACGTCCTTCTCCGATATGTTCAACGATAGACATAGCGCCCAGATTCGAAGTCATGATAATAATGGTGTTCTTGAAATCCACAACATGACCTTGACCGTCTGTCATTCTACCATCATCCAGCACTTGAAGCAATGTCTCAAAGACTTTAGCATGTGCCTTTTCTATCTCATCTAGCAGAATTACACTATATGGCTTTCTTCTAACAGCCTCAGTTAGTTGTCCTCCTTGATCATAACCCACATATCCTGGAGGTGCGCCAAATAATCTAGAGACAGAGTGTTCTTGCTGATACTCACTCATGTCGATACGAATAATCAGGTCTTGACTATGGAATAAATATCGAGCCAAAGCTTTTGCCAATTCTGTTTTACCAACACCAGTTGTACCCAAGAACAAGAAAGAGCCTATAGGTTTATTACTATCGCTAAAGCCCATTCTATTTCGACGCACTATATTAGCAACAGAGTTGATTGCTTCATCCTGTCCTATCACAGAACTTTGTAAGTTAGCCTCCAAATGCAGCAGTTGGTTTGCCTCATCTTCTCCCAATTCTTCAACAGGAATTCCTGTCCAATTAGTTATGACTTTCCTTATATCGTTTTCATCCAATGACATTTTGAGAAGAGGATTGTTCTCTTCTGAGAATTCATGGATCAATTCGTCTATACGGCTTTCCACTTCATCAATGCGCCTTTGCAATTGGGCCGCCTGATCATAATGATTCAAGTTCTCTTCTTGCTCTCTGTTGATTTTATATCTTTCGAGTTCGTCTTGAAGCGTTTGGATTAGTTCAAATTGCTGACGTTCATTCCTCCATTTCGCATTAAGCGTATTTTCCTTTTCTCTCAATTCGGCTATTTCAAGATCTATCGACGACAGCAACTGATTATTAGACAAACCATCCTGCAAGATTGCTTGCTTCTCTATTTCTTTACATCGGATCGTTCGTATTAGGTCATCAAGGGCTTCTGGCACAGAAGAACGTTCCATCCTCATTCTTGAAGCGGCCTCATCAAGCAAGTCTATAGCTTTATCTGGAAGGAATCGATCAGTAATATACCTGATAGACAATTTTACTGATGCAACAACCGCTTCGTCTAGAATTTTAATGCGATGATGACTTTCAAACCGAGACTTAATACCGCGAAGTATAGCTATCGACTCTTCTTCGTTTGGCTCGTCAACTACAATCTTTTGTAAACGACGTGCAAAGGCCTTGTCTGACTCTATGTATTTCCTGTATTCTTCAAAAGTGGTTGCGCCAATTACTCTTATCTCACCTCTGGCAAGCTCTGGCTTGATGATATTTGCAGCATCCATCGCACCTGATGTGCGTCCTGCACCTATCAGCAAGTGTATTTCATCAATGAATAAAACAATATCTTTATCAGATTTTGCTTCCTCAATGATAGACTTCAGACGATTCTCAAATTCACCTTGCATACTTGCCCCTGCAATGAGTAAAGACAAATCTAATGTGTAAATTTTTAAGCCTTGCATGTCCTGAGGCACATCCCCTCGAACGATTCGATGAGCAATTCCCTCAACAATCGCCGTTTTGCCTGTTCCTGGCTCACCAACAAGAATCGGATTATTTTTCGTCTTTCTTGAAAGAATCTGCAAGATCCTTCTTACTTCATCATCCCTTCCAATAGATGGTTCTATGATGCCATCTGAGGCTAAAGCATTCAGATTTCTTGCATATTTTGATAAAGAGGATGGACTACTTTGTGATTCTTCTGCTTCTGATGGACTATCCAAATTACCGCTTCGATATGTTCGTACTGCTTGAATGATTTTGCTTTCCGTCATATCATACTGACGAAGGACATCTGACAAATCATTCCTAACTTTAGCAAACGCCCAAAAGATGTGTTCAACCCCCGCAAGTGATGATTCTGTTTCAGAAGCTAGCTGTATGGATTTCTGTAAAATTTGGCTTAATCCATTAGATACTTCTGGTTGACAATTCTGTCTTTGCTCAATAGTTCCTAACGTATCACTAACAGACTGGCAGAACATAACTTTATCTACTTCAATTTGTTGTAAAAGGAAGAATACCATATCGCGTGCCTCTTGTATGATAGCGACCATCTGTATAGAAGGAGTCACTTCTATATAGCTGCAACTTTGTGCAATCGAATGTGCCCGTTGGATTGCATTTCTTGCTATAGGGGTAAACCTTGAATAGTCCATTATATTTTAATCAATATTATCCAACCCAGTTATTTGATTTAGAAGCATTTCGTCCTCGTCGCCCTCATCAAGGGCAATATGTTTAGAACACAGAGGACAATTATCTACTTTTTTGATCTTTGCACCATACCAACGCAAAATAGTTGGTCTGTTTCCTGCATTTGGTAATGGTGCCCAATTAGCGTGTCTTCTTTCCCGTCGATTGGCCCACATATAATAATCATAGACAAGTTCGTCTTGCAAACAGGAAATTCCAGACTCTTTTCCTCTAGAAAGTTCCATCAACGTTAGTTTTACCATCAGATTACAGATTGGTTCAATATCTGACGATAGTCCAACCTGCACCATAGCCTCTGCATCTTCTGGAGAAGTATAGGAGGGAAGCTGTTCTTTATTGGTTATCTCTTCTGCAGTTGTATCATACCATCCTGCACCAATCAAGCAACAATAACATGGACCTCCTGGAGTATATTTAAATACGTCACCACCTTCTGCCCTTGTTACCGCTCGTCCAAAGATTCCCATCTTTTGTTGTTTTACTAATGCTTCCGAAATATTGAATCGACTTGAGTTGTTATCTGTAGCGCAGATAACAATATCTGCTTTGGCTATCTCGTCATTCAGTAATTGCAAGTCATCATTGATGTCTATGGGGAACTTTTTTACGTGAGCATAAGGATTCTTGCCGACAATAGCATCATAAATCGCATCTGTCTTCAAACGTCCTAAATCCTTGATAGTACAAGTATGTCTTGCCAGATTATGGAGTTCCACTCTGTCGAAATCGAACAAAGAGAAATTGCCGACTCCTGCTTTTGTTAATTCTATCGCAATCTGTGAACCAAAGCTGCCTAAGCCAACAATCATTACCCTCTTAGATTCAAGGATGTTCACTTCCAAAATACCTTTACTCCGAGAATACAAGTCATCCTTTGATGGGACATAGTTAACGTTTCTCTCAACCAGTTCCCCATTAACGACCTCAAATACTCTTGTTTTAAAATTGTTTACATAAACGACAAAAGAGTATTTTCCACTTTCCCATAGAGGACGGTCTGCATCATTCTCAGCATTACTTCCTCCTAAGGTAAATATCACTCTGCCAGTTTTGCCAAAAGAATGATTATACGACTTCATCTTAATATGAATCACCCGTTCGTCTTCCCACTCATAAGAAACGCCTTCTTCGCTAGCATTTCCGTTTGAGAGGAAAACTTTCAAATCTTCTCTGTCGAGATAGATAATAGGTAGGCTATCCATAACTTATGCAAATCCTTTTTCTGTCATTTCAGTTACGACATCACCAACATGAGCCGAACCTTTTGCAACTTGTTCAAACTCACCAGTATCTGGATTATAAACCAATTGGGTCATTGTGCCACCCTGATTCTCTCCTTGTTTTTTGATTTGTTCACCAAATCTTTCAAATTCTTGCTCGTTCATAATTATTATATTTAATCTTGATGATTCAAATAATAGTCCATATTATGTCCTGTTTGAAGATGTAATTCATACATCTCAAGCCAGAGACGACACTTTACGTATATTTTATAGATAGAGACCATTGGGGTCCATGAAGTTAATCCATAATGACATATTCTAGTAAATCCATGTTCACTATCTAAAGTATGCATTGCAGCACTACAACCACTCATCGGATTTCCATATTTTGTCTTAAGCATCTTAGTAACAAATGCTTTAGGAATATTATTAGGAAACTCATCCAATTCAATACGAATTGTGTATATGTTTCCTCGATTCGTTCTTGCTGGCAGAACGATATACGGTTTAGAGGTTTCCATATCCATAAATCGATAACCATAACCTGGTAACTTTCGCCTCAGAACATCTTGTTCTGCTCTTAATCTTTCTTTGTCCATCATAAGCCAATAGTTTGATTATAATAGTTGATAAAATCATTATATATATCACCTTGGTAATTCCATGCAACGTTTAATTCTGAAATCGAATTGTTTGAATACCTTCTTTTCAATCTTGGAGATTGGTGAGGAAATCCCTCGGGGAAGAAAATAACGTCAATGCAGCCATTATCTACCTTAGTCAAATAGACATATCCCTCTTTGTCTTGTTGAATGGTACAATTTCCAAGGGTATCCATTATTTGCTTAAGGATTTGGCGGTTCTCCTTGATACTAAACCAATATGATTCTTTATACTCTGGAGAAAGATTCTGTTGCGATTCCGTTGAATATACGTTCTCCATATTGGCCTGTAAAGTCCTTGGATGAACCAAAAATGGTGCCAATTCATTATCAATAAGTTTTCTAAAAGGGCTCTCAATTTCCTTAATACACCACTGAGCTTTAACATAATTCTGGCTATACTCAGAAAAATTAAAAGCATTCAACGTGCTACTGGTGTTAGTACAGTTCCCGATACATAATAGGAATTGCATTAAATGCTTATCACGAATCGTTGAAAGCATCGTATTCGCATCATGTCCACTAGGCTGAGCCAATCCCAGTTGATGATGAGAATGCCATTCTCCAATATGCTGAAGCCCAAAATGCTCAACGATAGGTCGTCCTACACGTGTCAAATAATCAACATCTTGATTAAAGAATGCTGATTGATGGTTTGCATGTGGTCCAGGACCTATAGCGTATAAAACAACAGGAACATCATCTGCTGTCCAATAACCAAATAACTGACCACCAGTTTCGATATTTGTGCAATCCAAAATACAACGAGAGATATAGTCAAACTCACTTCTATATATAATGGCTATAGAAGCTGGTTGCTTAGAAATAGAAGTAGAATCAGCGTTATTAGAATTAATAGTAGCTACAAAATCGGATTTTTGAGGAGACCTTTCTTTATTTCTCCTTTCCTTAAATTCTTTAAGATATTTATACTTCTTGAATAGTCGTATATCCATACCTATAATGTAGAGACATATTCCGCTTAGCCCCTCCAGCAGTTGTTCATTGTTTTAGGTTTAGGACACACATAAAAAATAACGTGGAGCCGATGCATTAACGCTTGCCTCACTCCGCTAGCTTTACAGAGTCCAAGTCAAAGCGCTTAGCAAACGCCTTTTCCGGTATGTCATCCCACACATCCGACATTCTTTACAGCACATCATCAGCATAGAACATCTGCAAAGATAAAAAGAATATTTTAACATTCCAAATTTTAGAGGAAGAAATTTCAAAAATCATGGTTTCACAAGCCTTGCGAAAATAATCATTTATACATTTCTAGCGCATCACGCATGATGTCCTCGTGGTCGAAGGCTAAGGGGGGCAAAGCATTGATGGGCCACCATTCGGCTTTGGCAGCATCATCCTGTCCATGCACTTTCGTAGCTTTATCGACAATGGCGAGATAAGCCACGGTGATGGTTCTTCCTCTCGGGTCGCGGTCAACCTTGGAGTATGCACCAATCTGATGAAGCTCTTCAACCTTCAGACCCGTTTCCTCCATGAGTTCACGGATGGCGCATTGTTCCGTCGTCTCATCCATGTTCATGAATCCACCAGGGAACGCCCAGCAGTCCTTGAATGGTTCTATGCCCCGCTGAATGAGCAGCACCCGTGGCACCGTCTCGTTAGCTATCACTACGCAGTCAGCCGTCACTGCCGGACGCGGGTATTTGTATGTGT
>Ga0256404_1008311_pt1 | contig 15702 bp, 9 predicted proteins | sample RumenRJG_01DNA_FD_185990 | JGI IMG/M metagenome (GOLD analysis project Ga0256404, IMG submission 185990) | Bovine rumen microbial communities from Lethbridge, Alberta, Canada - RJG_01 | ecosystem: Host-associated > Mammals > Digestive system > Stomach > Rumen | place: Canada: Alberta | collected...
TGCACAAGGAATGAAAATTCTTAATCCAATCTTGCGCTAATGTCGTTAAAATTACATTTAGTTACACTTTTTACGCCTAAAAAGAAAATAATCATTGAAATTTAAGGGTCGTGGTGTAATGTAACCTATGCCTTTTACTCAAAAAGGGGGAATTTTTATGTTGAAAAAAACAAAGGTTGTAGCGCTGCTAAGCGCATCGGCGCTTGGCCTCATGGTTGCTTCTTGCAACAACTCCGGCGTCACCGAAAACTCTTCTGAAGTTTCTTCTATTGTTGCCGCTTCTCGTATTCTTCACGATCCTCTTCCGGATACTGAAGTGGGAATCGCCATCAACTTGGATGAATACATCTCGATCCAATATCGTGACAATTCGCGCTCTCACAATTTCGAAGTCACTTCTGCGAGTCAGAAAGTGACCATTGATGGCCACTTTATCAGTGCCTCGGAGCCTGGTGTCTATTCGTTAACCATCACGGCTGGTACCTTAATCACCCGTTTGGACTTCAACGTGGTGACGGAAGAACAATTGGCGTTATCGGAATTCTTAGCGCCGCTTACGATTACCCCAAAGAACTATCGTATTTCGCTTGGTGAAAGCACGACGGAATACCTGTTCAGCTATGTCCATACGGAAAATTACGTCGCCATCTATTCGGAAGATGACCCGCTCAATTCTCCTTATGGCAACACCGTGCTTGCTAAATTATCGGATGGTCATGCCTATTGGGGCGGCATCGTCGACGATGGAAATGGCAACCTGAAAGCGTCATTCCGACCTGGTTATGCTAGCTATGATAACTACTACATCACCATGGATATGTCCTTGGAAGCCTCTTCGTTCTCATACCAAACCGTTGATGGCACGCAAAAACTCGTCAGCGACACGACGTTCGAACAAAATCTCTTAAATTATGGCGCTAGCCAATTCCCGGAACGGAAAGGCTATAACTACGCTGGAGCCATCTATCTCGGTCTCAAAGATACCGATCAAGATGGTGTCAAAGACACGGCGTTCTTCGATTGCCAAGTTTCTTCTTCTAGCGGAACTGGTACCTATGCCGTGCTTGGCCTTTCTCACATTGGTAACGCCAACGTGGCCTGGATGGATACGGCCGTCACCGACAGTTCCTATGTTCCAGCCGTCATTCACGCACCAGAAATCACCACAGCCTTTGCCGCGTTGGATCAAGGGCGAAACTACACCGTTACGACCGAATTCTTCTCAGCAGACGAAGACGGCAACGAAGTGGTTCCTGCCAATGCAAAAGACGCTGCCTATATGATTTTTGGTTCTAACCACATTAAGATCACCCAAACCTTCACGGATGCCGGTGTGATTGCGATTTGCCAAGAACAAACCACCTCGTTTGATTCTAGTGGAAAAGCTACTGTTTCTGACTTTGCCTTAACGAGCGAATATGCAGTTTGGGATGATGATACAGCTACCTATCGCGCCACTTATGACTCCGGAACCCAAGCGACAAAGGTAAAATCTCCCACCGGTACCGACTATCCAAACGTCTATGATTCTGGTGCTTTGAACTCCATCAGTGCTCGTGCTGTCACTTCGGCTGCCGTGGATTCCACGGTTTGGACCAAGAAGACCACGAACGAGGATGGAACCATCACGTACCAAGGACAATGCGGTACCAACGACGGGGCGGACGAAGTCACTGACGCGCTCTTCCAACAACTCTACGATATGAACGGAATTCTTGCCGTCGGTACGAACTACTCTTCTGCTCAGGATTTCACTTCGGGCAAAGCGGCACTCATCTCGCAATCGAATTACGATGAATTCACCGTCAATCCAACCACCAACGAAGTCACCATCAAGGTGAATGCCTACATGCCGTTTAGTGATGTCGACAACAACTATGTCGCGATGAATATCACGATCAATGCCGTCGGCACCACCACCAACGATTTCTCGTCGTTCGCCATCGCCGCCTAAGGAAAACCTTAGGTGGGGTGACGTGAGAAATCACATCAACCATCAAAATTACAGAAAAGGGGAAAAATCATGAAAAAGAATGCATGGAAGTTTGGAATTGCTTCGGTTGGGGCTATCTTGGTCCTGGCCGGTTGCAAACCCACACAGTCAAGCGCAAATTACACCTACAACACATCGCTTTCGTCTTCGCCATCGACCTGGAATGTCCATAACTGGCAAACCAGCGATGAATCCTATATCAATAGCTTCACCGAAATCGGTCTTTATGACTGCATTTTAAACGAGACGAAGAACGGCTATACCTTCGTGCCAGAAATGGCCGCCGATATGCCAGTCAGCGTCGATCCTGGTGACATCACCGATGAAGAAATCGAACGTTACTACGCTGGATCGGGCAACGTGGTTACGGGCATGGTTTGGGATATTCCGTTAAACAAGAACGCGAAATGGGAAGACGGCGTTGCCATTAAGGCATCCGATTATGTCGACTCCATGGAATTGCAACTCAATTCGGAATACGCGAACTTCCGTGCCGACTCTTACTTCACGGGCAATTTCATCCTTGCCAATGCCGAAAACTATTACAAACAAGGCCGTTCGACCATCGAATCGCTCTACAAATATTTGGATGAATCGATTGGTGACGTCAAAAACTCCACCGGTGTCTATTACTTAAACATCGGGAAGGGCAGTGCTTATACCCAAGCGATTTCTAGCAGCGCTGACACGACGCTCTACACGCTCTTGAATCAATTACCGGCCTCTGGCTCGGCAGCAAAATTAGCCGCGGACCGTATCATCACTGCTTATAGCTACTATCTCTGGAAATCGAGTGACCACACCACGAGCAAGAACTACACTTCTTGGTTAAACGTCAATGATAAAAATGACCCGACCCAAGTCGGTCAAACGCTCATTGAAGGTGACAATGTCGATATGGATATTGAAATCTTCAATAACGGTTTCAAGAATGCCGCTGGTGAAACCGATTATGTCAAGACCATCAAATCGAATAAAGAATCTTGGTCGGATTCCAACAGCGAACGCTACACCCGTGACATGTTCGAAGCCGATATGAAGACATTCGTCTCTTCAGTTGGCCGTGTGGCTCCCGCTTCCAAGTCTTGGGCTTGGAAATTACCGCTTTTCACCGCGGTCTTCACCTATGAAGGCGATCCTTTAAGCAAAGATGACCTTGGCATCAAAGCGATTGATGATTACACGCTTCGTATCTACCTCGCGAAATCCATCACGCCATTGAACTTACGGTTCTCGTTAACGGGTAACTGGCTGGTTAACGTGGATTTGTACCGCAAATTGACGGTGACGCTCGCATCGGGCGCGAAAGCTACGACGTATGCCACCTCAAAAGTGGAAAACTACAGGTCCTATGGACCTTATAAACTCACTTATTTCGAAGCTGGAAAACAATTCGAAATCAAGCGGAACGATCAATGGTATGGCTACAGCGATGGCAAACATGAAGGTCAATTCCAAATGGATGAGATCGTCACGAAAATCTATTCCGACCACACCACGGCACTCCAAGAATTCATGGCTGGCCGTCTTGACGATATCGATTTGACGGTCTCCGATGTTCGTACGTATGGCGCTTCGAGCCGTTGCCAAACGACCTATGAATCCTATACGCAAAAGATTTCGTTCAACTCTGACTACGCGAAGTTAAAGCAACTTCAAGGCGGTAAAGAAAACAAGACCATTCTCTCGAATAAGAACTTCCGGAAAGGTCTCTCCTTATCGCTCAACCGTACGGAATTCGCTTCGCAAGCGACTTCTGGTTCGAAAGGCTTCACTGGTCTCTTAAATGACCTCTACTTAGCCAATAACGCAACGGGCGAATCCTATCGTGCCACAGCACAAGGCAAGAGCGTCTATGGCATGGTGTATGGTCACCTTGGCGGAAACACCATCGATGAAGAAAATGGTGCCGCTTTGGCCGAATCACAAGTCGGTTACAACCGCGCGTTGGCCATTGAATACGTCACGCAAGGCATGAAAGAAGAACTTCAATCGACCCGTGACGGCCACCTTGCTGCCGGCAACACCATCAGCATTGAATTCCGCGTGTATGATGATGCCTCGGAAAACACGATTGCCGCTTATAACTACATCAACCGCACTTGGACCGCAATCATCCAAAGCGCCGTCCAAAAATTAAAGGATCAAAGTGTGCTTGGCGCCAATGACGACATCGGCTTCCAGCTCTCCATGGCCAAAGATATGGACTACTACACCACCGCTAAGAACGGCGGCTACAACATCATCTTCTCCATTTGGGGCGGTGCTGCGGTCAATCCTTACGGCTTAATGCAAGTCTATTGCGATAACACGTTCGAATCGTGCTGCGAATATGGCTTCAAAGGCCATCAAGCCGAAACGATGCTTGGCATTGATGCGAATGGTGATGGCACCATTGACACGACGAGCGAAGTGAAATCGTTCGATGCTTGGTATCGTGCCGTCGATAGCGGTGATGAATACAACGAAGCCAAATATGGCGACGAAGTTGCAACCACCGATCCGAACTACGAAGCTTGGTACGAAACGCACAACAAGAAGTTGAACGTCTTAGCGGGCTTGGAAGCCGGCATCTTGAACCGGTTCGAAGCAGTTCCGTTAGTCGCGCGTGGCACGAGTTCCTTACTCGGATTCAAAGTTGAAAACGCAACGAATACCTATGTATCCTTAGTGGGATATGGTGGCATCCGTTTCATGAAATTCAACTTCACGAACACGGCTTGGTCGGATTATTGCAAGCAAAACAATAACAACCTCAGCACGTTGTATCAGAACTAATTCTTCGCTTATCTTCTCTGCATCCCAACTCTCATAGGGCCAATTCCCCTATGAGGGTTATTCATGAAATCGGCATTAAAAATGGAATCAACAAATCAAAATCTGCAAGAAACACCAAATCCAGAATCGCCGAATCCACGGAACACGTTTCGACGTGTGGTGGATTTCTGTAAAAAAGGCATCATTCGCGTCGGCAAAGCGATAGGCCACTTCTTCACCCGTAAAGACGTCAAGAGCACGCTTGCTTATATTGGCAAACGTTTAATCTTGATGGTTTTTACGTTTTTAGTCATCTTCTTCATTTGCTTTGTGCTCGTACGGCTATTACCGATTTCCGTCGATACTGGCATGAAAGACCAAGAAGTCTTCTATAAGCAAATGGTGGCGCAAGGCCGTTATGTCCAAAATGCGGACGGATCGTACTCGCCGATGCCGATTATGCAACAGCTTGGCAACTTCATTGTGAACCTGTTCTCAGGCGGATCGAATCCTTGGGGCTTCTCCTATCATATCGAATGGTTGGCCTCCCCTGACCAGATTATGGCAAGACAACTCCCTCCGACCGTTTTAATTAACGTTTATTCCATGATTATCTCCATTCCGCTTGGTTTGGGGCTTGGCACATTCATGGCGTTAAAGAAAAATAAATGGGAAGACCATGTCTTAAACGTCTTGGTCATGCTCTTTATTTCTGTTCCTTCCTTCATTTACGCCTTCTTGCTTCAATATCTCTTTGGTTATGTGTGGAACGTGTTGCGTCCCACCGCCGAAAGCGCGAATGCAGTCGGCGGCTATTTCTCTGGCGCGTATTTCGCTTCCATCATCTTGCCGATTCTTTCGATGACGTTCGGTTCTATTGCTGGTTATGCCCGTTATACCCGTGCGGAATTAACCGAAGTCTTAACCTCGGATTTCATGTTATTGGCCCGCACGAAAGGCTTAACCCGTGCGCAAGCCACCGTTCGTCACGCCTTCCGGAACTCCATGGTTCCAATTTTCCCGATGATTTTAGGGGAGGTTATCTCTGTCTTATCGGGCTCCATGATCATTGAAAACATCTTCCAGGTCAACGGGGTTGGCGGTCTTTACTTGCAGTCGATTCAAACCCGTGACTTCGATGTCTTCCAATATGTCTCTATGTTCTACATCTTGATTGGCTTAGTCGGTACGTTGGTTGTCGATATCTCGTATGGATTGGTCGATCCACGCATTCGTATGGGGAGTAAAAAATAATGGAAAACGAAAAACAAAGCAATTTGGTTCCAGCCTCCTCCTTTGCGGCGAACCATCCGGAACTCTTTCAGAAATCGAAACGCGACGATGCGGCCATGCACGATCAAGCGTTCGAAACGAAACCGATTTCCTATTTCCGTGGCGCGATGATGCGTTTTGCGAAGAACAAAGCGTCCATCGTTGCTGCCGTCATTATCTTTATCATCATCCTTTATGCAATCATCGTTCCGTTCGCTTCTCCTAAAGCGCATGTGGATTCTGTGACGTATCCAAACGGCTTCCAAGATCCATACTTCTCTTATGCGCTTCCCTATAACTCGTTATTCAAAGGAACGGGCTTCTGGGATGGCACCGAAACGAAAAACGGGATTTCGGATCGGGCTTACGATATTTATCGTTTTGATGATTCTAACCACAGTCCGATTGCCCAAGATTATGGCACTGAGCCACGGCTTGTTGGCACGACAATGCAAATGACGCATAACATCCGCGTCGATTCTTATGCGGTCGGGAACAAAGTCATCACGGTCAATGCCGCTACTTATCAGAAAATTGTTTCCTACGAACAAGAAAAAGGCATTTACCATACGTCTAAAGGCATCATGAAGCCGCTTGTCTATTACACTGACAACTACTATAACGACGATGGCACGAAGAACGACAATCCTGGGTACTGCGCCCAATATCGCGATATCATGGCCCAAGATTTAGCTGGTGTAAATTACAACGAATTAACCACGGCTCAAACTGACATCCAGATGCAAATCAATAACGTCGTGGACGCCATGCAAAACTACTACAACCAAAATTCTTCAATTTTCTACAAGCTTGATGCGAAAGTCACGCGGTTAAGTGGCACGGTTTATACGCAAAACTCATTCTCCGCGATCAAAACCGCTTCGGATCAACCGATTGAAATCTATCAAAAAGACAGCAACGGCAGCTATGTCTATAACCGTGAATTCCATGATGATTACACCATCCGGGTCGACTATTTCGATTATTTCACGTTAATCCATGGCTTTGAGCCTCATTATTTCTTCGGGGCTAACGCTTCAGGGCAAGACATCTTCTTACGGCTAGCCCAAGGTGCTCGTTTCTCATTATTACTCGGTGTTGGTATCTCCTTAATTAACATCTTGATCGGTGTGATTTGGGGCTCAATTTCGGGCTACTATGGCGGCACGACCGACTTAATCATGGAACGGGTCACCGATATTATCTCAGGTATTCCTTCCATCATTATCTTGACGGTCTGCTCCATTCAGTTCACGAATAACATCGCCTTACGTCAAGCAATCGGTACCTCTGGTATCTACATCTTGGCGTTCTTGGTGGCCTTCGTCTATTCGGGCTGGATTGGCGTTGCGGGCACGACCCGTATGCAGTTCTACCGTTTCAAAGGGCAAGAATACGTCTTGGCTTCCCGTACGTTGGGCGCCAAAGACCGCCGTTTGATTTTCAAACACATCTTACCCAACGCGATTGGTACTTTGGTCACCTCTTCGGTCTTGATGATTCCGAGTGTCATCTTCTCCGAATCTTCGTTAAGTTATCTCGGCATTATCAATTTCACTACTTCCGGGCTTTGTTCCATCGGCTCGTTGCTGAACGAAGGGCAAGCGGCTGGTTTGAAAGACCATCCGCACATGCTGCTCTTCCCCTGCTTAGTCATCGCTTTGTTGATGATTTGCTTTAACTTATTCGGCAACGGCTTACGCGATGCCTTCAACCCGAGTCTCAGAGGGAGCGACAACTAAGATGGCAAACGCAGTACAAGAACAAAATAAAATCCTTGAAGTCAAGAATCTTCGGATTTCCTTCCGTACCGATGGTGGCACCGTCAAAGCGGTCCGTGGCATCTCCTTTTCGCTATACCGCGGTCGTACGTTAGCCATTGTCGGGGAATCTGGCTCTGGCAAATCCGTCACTTCCAAAGCCATCTTAGGCATTTTGGCCAATAACAAAATCATTGAAGGCGGCCAAATCCTATATGACGGCAAAGACTTATTACAACTCGACGAAAGTCAATTCGCAAAGATCCGTGGCGTCAAAATCTCGATGATCTTCCAGGATCCGCTTTCTTCGTTAAACCCCATCATGATTGTTGGCAAGCAGCTTACGGAAGCCATGGTCTTAAAAGACAAGGCCGACAAAGCCGAAGCCAAGAAGAACTTAAAGAAATGGAATGCGATTTTAAGCCAAGAAGATGCCGCCACTTATGCGAATTTAGAAGCGGCATTGAAGGCAGATGCCGCCGCCGTAAACAAAGACGACTATTCCTCGTTATTCTTGACGGCTACCCAACGTTCCGTGGCAAAGCAAAACGAAGCGATTCAAGCGGTGTTATCAATGTTAAAAGACTTTGTCACAAAGATTGCTCCGGAAACGGTGGTTTCTTTCCCCGATTGCTATCACGAGTTGAAACCCGTCTTCCAAGCGTTAAAAGATTGCGAACTCTCTGTGGCAGCAAATCGCGATAATTTAATTTCCGTCTTCCCTGTCGAATGCAAAAACTTTGTTCGTCTCGCCAAAGAAGGTTTGGAACACGAAGAAAAACTCAAGAAGAATCTTGAACATTATCACGTGGATAGCTTCTATGATTTACCCGCGCAAGTCCGGGCGAAATCCCGCGAAGTCATTGTTTCGCAAGAAGAATACACGACGAACTTCAAAGCAGCCGTGCAAGAACTCATCGTCCACTTAGAGAATCTTTTGAACCGTGACGAGAAAGACATCGAATCGTTAGGAACCGCTTTAAAAAATGCCTATTTCGAGGCGATTGAAAAACGGAATCATATCTTAACGAAGCACGAGGCCAAAGAACGCGCGATTGAACTCCTAGGCGAAGTTGGCATTAATGAACCCGAAAAGCGTTACCATCAATATCCCTTTGAATTATCGGGCGGTATGCGGCAACGTATCGTCATTGCCATCGCGCTTTGTTCTTCGCCTGAAGTCTTAATCTGCGACGAACCGACCACCGCGCTTGACGTGACCATCCAATCTCAAATCTTGGAATTGATCAACAAGCTCAAGAAAGAACGTAACCTTTCGATTATTTTCATCACCCATGACTTAGGGGTCGTTGCCAACATGGCCGATGACATTGCCGTCATGTATGCCGGTAAGATCGTTGAATATGGCACGGCAACCGATATCTTCTATGATCCACGTCACCCCTATACCCGTGCATTGCTGGGATCCGTTCCGGATTTAAACACGAAAGAACGCTTAAATGCCATTCCTGGCACGCCGCCGAACATGCTACTTCCGCCCCGTGGCGATGCCTTTGCATCACGGAATAAAGACGCGTTAGAGATTGATTATCTCGAAGAACCGCCATTCTGCCGGATTTCTCCGACGCATTACGCGGCTTCTTGGACGTTATATCCGGAAGCGCCTGATTTACCTGCCCCGAAGATTGTCGTGGCCCGGGTTAAGAAAGCGTTAAAAGAACATCCTGAATTTACGCCACAGGCGGAAAATCGCAAGAATTCCATCTTAAACGAAATCGAGGAGGAGAAAGACCATGAGTGAAGAAACAAAAGTTAACGCCTCAGTCATTCCGAATCCCGAAGACGTCCGCCCTGCTTTCCAACAAAAGTATGACTATACGAACGCGCAAAAGTTATTGGAACTCAAGCACGTCAAAGAATACTTCCGCTTCAAAAACGGCGATGTCAAATACTTAAAAGCCGTCCATGACGTTAGTTTTGATGTCTATAAAGGTGAAGTCTTCGGCTTGGTCGGCGAATCAGGATGTGGAAAAACGACAACGGGTCGTACCATCCTCCGTTTGTATGATCTAACGAGCGGCAGCATCTATCTCGAAGGCGTTCGAATTGCTGCGGGCACCCGTTGGAACGAAAAAGAAATCAAATGGACGAACGTCCGTGCGAAAAAGCAAATTGACGACATCCATGCCCAAGAAGAGGCATTCAAAGAAGAACTCGCGAAAAACTATGAAGAAGCGTATGGCGAGCAATTCAAATTAAGTGCCTTAAAAGACGAAGCCGATCCTTCGAAGCATCAATATTACGATCGCTTTATGGCGAAAAAAGCCGAGGACGATCAGCAAATCGAAGCGATTAAGGCACATCAAAAGCAAGTGCATGATGAGCAAATGGAGCAAATCCGTCTTGCCCATGACGACAACAAGCACTTCAATCGCCATCTTGCTGAAGCCGAAGAGAAGAAAGTGCAAGAAAAGCATGCCGCTCTTCTTCAAAAGCTCGCCAACCATGAGCCGTTGACGCCAGAAGAAACTGCTGAAGAAGCGAAATATAAAGAAGAATACGCGAAAGCGAAGCATACCACGTTATCGAATAAGGTCCAGATGATTTTCCAGGATCCGATTGCTTCGTTAAATCCGCGTATGACCGTCCGTAATATCATTGCGGAAGGGTTAGTCATCAACGGTATCCACGATAAGGAATACATCAACCAAGAAGTGGCCCGCGTCTTGAAATTAGTCGGCCTTGTGCCGGAACACGCGAACCGTTATCCTCACGAATTCTCAGGCGGGCAGAGACAACGTATCGGCATTGCCCGCGCCATCATCATGAATCCGGAACTCATCGTCGCGGATGAACCGGTATCCGCCTTGGACGTCTCCGTTCAAGCGCAAGTCATCAACCTCTTAAACGACTTACGGAATTCCTTAGGGTTAACGCTGATTTTCATCGCACATAACCTCTCCGTCGTCAAATACTTCTGCGACCGCATTGCCGTCATGTATTACGGAAACTTGGTGGAACTTGCCGAAAGCGATGAGCTCTTCGCGCATCCATTACATCCGTATACGAAGTCGTTATTAAGCGCCGTTCCGTATCCTGACCCTATCATTGAAAAGAGTCGGAAACGAATTACGTATGATCCGACGCGTGACCACGATTATTCGAAGCAATTACCAACGTGGCGCGAAATTGTGCCAGGCCACTTCGTCCGTTGCAATGACGAAGAAGAAGCCCGTTATCGGAAAGAGTTAGTGAAATGAGCAAAATGCGCTACGTCTCCCCCGACCATGAGCCGCAGGATGACAACGCAAAAAAATCGTGGTTCCAGGACCGTAGTTTCTGGATTGCCTTACTGGTCACGACGCTCGTCCTCATCGCTACGGGCGCACTCATTGTGAGCATTGAGTACTTCTCTCAAAAAGATCATCCCGACGATCGCTTTGTGCTTCATTTGCTCACGGATGCCTTCGGCGTAAGCGGCATTCTCGGCGTCGGCATCTTCTGCCTCACCTGGGCGGCTTCTGCCGGAGCGTTCGACATGTTGGTCTATGGGGTCAAATTAGTCTTCTATACGACATTCATGCCACGCGAAAGAAGTGAAAAACTTCCCAAAACATTCTATGATTACAAAGTCTTGAAGGACCGGGAGAAAAGGAAACCAGTCTATGGCATCCTCTTCCCAAGCATTCTCTTCTTGATCGTTGGCCTCATCCTACTTATCTTCTACAACATTTAACAAAGGAGAACATTATGAAAACTTCTAAGAAAAGCGCTGTATTAGCCTCGCTTCTGTTCGGGCTTACGTTAGCGGCTTGTAACAATCCTTCAACGCCTTCCTCGACGGACAGCCAAAAATCGGTTTCCTCTTCCACCAGTGTTCCGACCATCACGAACAACGATTTAACCAAAGGCAAAATCACGTATAACGACGCAACTGGTGCGGAACATCATTTAACCCGTTCTGGCATTTACAAAGCCTCGGGTGCCCCGCACGTCGATTCTTATCCCGAAGATGGTAAGAGACAAAAATTGCTCGTTGCCCCGATTTCGTTCCAAGCAAATCCAGACGATCCCAATGCCAGTTTAATCACGGCGGATGATGCTTTGCTTCAAAAAATCAATAAGACATTCACCGCCAGTGATGAAGAACTCCAAGAACTCTCGGGTTCTGCGATTACTTCGGTGCAAAGCTTCTATGAAAAATCCTCGTTTGGCCGTGGTGCTTTTGATGTGGTTGTCTTGCCTTGCTGGATTGAATATAACGGAACGGCAAAGGCCTTCCAAAATTCTGCCACTTCTGGCGCCGGTGTTTCGATGTCCGCTTATGTCCGTGATTGGTATAACACGGAATACGCCAAAACCAACCATGGTTCTTTAGGTGCCGATTGGCAATATTCTTGGTCCGACTTCGATTCGGATAAAGATGGCTATATCGATTTGATTTGGCAAGTCTATGCCTACCCCTACACTTCGGGCGATACATCATTCTGGTGGGCTTATGTTACCTATACGGGCAACCAACCAAACGCAACCAATCCTCAAATCATGACGTTAGCCTGGGCTTCTACGAAGTTCATGACCGAGAACTTCAACGGTTATGATCCGCATACGTTTATCCACGAAACAGGCCATACGTATGGCGTGAATGACTACTACGACTATAACAATACGTGGCGTCCGATGGGAACGGTTGACTATATGGATGGCAACCTTGGCGATCATAACGCTTACACCAAGTTCATGTATGGCTGGGTGGAACCTTGGGTGCTTCGTGAAGAAGATCTTGAAGGTGACAAAGAAGCCGTTATCACATTACGGGCTCAAACGTTGTCCGGTGATTGCTTAGTTTTGGCTTCGCCTAACTATAACGGCACTGCCTTTGATGAATATTTGATGGTGGAACTCGTTGGTCCTTATGGACTCGCCAAACGTGACTATATGGGTGGCTACACCAACTACACTGGTTTCCGGAATCCTGGTATCCGTATCACCCACGTGGATGCTCGTATGTATAATAGCGATCATGACGCTGTGGTGACCGATCCCAATCTTTTAGGCCAAAATGGTGGCGATAACCGCGTTTCGAACACCTATATGGGCCGTAGCAAGTCGGGCAAATCCGATACGGACTTCTGGCCAAAAGACGAAGGCAGCGCACCCGCTTCTTATCTCACGAAACATCCGAACGCGAAAGTTGGCACGCCTTCTAGCTACGCCTCTGGCAAATATGCTTATTACACCGAATCTTCTTTGATGCAATCGAGCATTAGTGATGAGAACTGGACCTCTTCCGCGAACTATAACGCGAAAGATACGGACCTCTTTACGAAGAATGCACGGTTCAGCCTTAAGACTTCGAGCGGTGCGAGCAGCGCCTGGGCGAAAACGTTCATGCCGAGCGGTTCTAACCTTTGGAACAAGGCCAAGACCACATTAGGCTGGAAAGGCAACCAACAAATCTACGAAATCAACGAAAACTACACCTGCAATTACAGCCTTCGTGTCACTGACCTCAAGTTAGATGACACCTATGGTGCGATTGCTACGCTTCGTATCTCGTTGTTGTAATCTTCTATCCTATGATGAAGCGTCTCCATGCGAGACGCTTTTTCTTATGTCGATAGGGACCTATTATCATCTTGCCATATCCATATCCAAAATCAGCACCCCTACGGCATATCAAAATGACGGGATAAGAAAATATGCCAGATATACGCGTTTTTGTTCCTATCGATAAAAACGCATATATCCCGCCTATCTTGTTTTAAAGTAAAAAGAAAAGGGCAAGCTTTGAACTTGCCCTTTTTGCGTTGCTGATATTAGGCAGCGGAAGACGAAGAGGACGAAGAGGAATCAGTGGCCGGGAAGAGCTCTGCTTCAATTGTGGAAGCGAGGTTATCCACGCCGACACCATCAATCGTGGTCACGAGCTGATAGCTGAGATAGACACGGTTGTTACCGCTGGTAACCCTGGCGATTTCACTTAACTTTGCGGTATAGGTGAGTGTCTTTGCGGTGGCATCATAGACCATCGAAGATTCGAGAAGCGATTCCCATCCCACATGAGAGATCAAACGCCAGAACGTATTGCCACTATGGGTCGGGCCAAAGGTCAATAACGTTAAGAAGAAGGCGTTTGTTCCGCTCTTTTGAGCGGTATCAATATCGTTGAACGTGTAGGTCTTGTCATCGTCGGAAGCAGAGAGAACATTTAAGGTTCCTAATGCTTCTTCGGTCATACCGGCAGAGGTAAGAACCAATTTGTCAGTCCAAATGCTCTTGCCAGCATCCGTATAAACAGCAGTCTTACTAGAATCCCAGACATCCGCACTGTTGGTGTAGCTGCCTCGGCCTTGGTAAATTGAACCGTTGTGAAGCACATAAGCATTCACGGCATTCGGTTTCAAATTCAACGCATCGTTTTGATAAACGTTCGTGGAAATGGCGTTAATGCGTTCGTAGTAGGCTTCGCCATCCACATAGGCATCCGCATCGAAGTTCCAGAAGATATCGGTGCCGGTATCACCATATTGGAATTTAGAGGGGCAACTATATGTGGTGCCGTTAGGATCAACCCAAGAACCGACGGATTTCACGTGATATTTCTTGGTGTTCGACATCTCGTTCGTTAATGTTGCGACCGGAGAGGCAGACAACGCGGCAGGATAGCCATCATTGTCATAGACTTTTTGGACGGCATCAATGCTGACTGCACCAGGCATCGATAACTGAACGGCAACATACGCTTGGTTTTTACCAGGAAGCGCATGGGTGCTATCCGTGTAAACGAAAATGATAGCCCGATTTTCGGTATCGTATTCCGCCACAATATCGGTGAACGAACCGCCATTGCCTAAGAACGTAGAGGAAGCGAGTTGGCTTATTAGATTGAAACTAAAGCCAGTCGACGCCACGATTTCTTCTAAATAAGTGGAGTCGGTAAGGCTATTCGAATCCACGGCATCCGCCAAATAGATGGTGCTCGTTGGATTGCCATCGGCATCTTCGGTGACAGCTTCCGAGAAATCTTCGCCACGGATGGTCCAAGACGAGAACAACGTATCATCAACGTGGACATAGCCAGGATTGATGGTGACGTTAGAGAAAACGCCAGAAGAATTCACTTTCGCGGTGAAGGAATGGCCACGGCCATTCTTATCTTTGATGGTGCCGGCGTAAGTCGAAGCGGTTTCCGTCAAAGAAGCATAGTAGTTTTTCGTGTGGAGATAATCCGCATAAAGGCCAACGGATGTCGTGCTTGCTGGAGCAAGAAGCGTAGCACGATAGTTGTTGGAGAAAGAATCCATCAATTGGTTGAATTCAATCTTTTCTTTCGTCACGACGTGTCCGCGATAGGCGCGACGCGTACGACCCGCAATGATCGTTAAGGTAAAGTCGCCATAGCTCAACGCTTTCACGTTGTGGCCTTTGATTTCGACGACTTTCGTGTCCTTCGTTTCAATGCGCCAAGAATCAGCGACAGTGACAGTGATATAGTCTTCTAAGTTCGTCGTGGTTCCGATTTCGAAATCAGACGGACGAGTGTCACTGAAGCGGATCACACCGTCAACAGTGGAAATGGGATATTCGGAGGACGAGACCGAAGAATCCACTACCGAAGAAGAATCGGGATTAGAGTGGTTGCAGCTCGCCATCACCATCGTAGATGAGAGCAAGAGAACTGCAACTGCGTGTTTTTTCATTTTTGTGCCGTTCATAAACAGGCCTCCTTTGGCCATGGTTCTAATATAACCGCGTTAGCAAGAATTGCAATGATTTTATTCTTTAGAATAACCATCACTTCTCACTGTATTTGTTTTTCCATCCTTCCAGGTCTTTGGAAGAGAGCAAAAGTTTTGCTTGATCCGCGGAAGACAATCCACGGATTCGTTTTAGCTGTTCCGTAATATCTTTCAGCGCACGATCTTTCCCATAATTGGGATTATGCAGGTTCGCATT
>Ga0256404_1008312_pt1 | contig 15701 bp, 13 predicted proteins | sample RumenRJG_01DNA_FD_185990 | JGI IMG/M metagenome (GOLD analysis project Ga0256404, IMG submission 185990) | Bovine rumen microbial communities from Lethbridge, Alberta, Canada - RJG_01 | ecosystem: Host-associated > Mammals > Digestive system > Stomach > Rumen | place: Canada: Alberta | collected...
TACTATCTTTCTATTGAGTTCCTTATGGGACGCTCGCTGAAAACATCCATCTATAACCTCGGTATGCAGGACCAGACCATCGCAATGCTCAAGGACTTTGGCATCTCCATCAACGGCGTGTACGAGCAGGAGCCTGATGCAGGTCTTGGCAACGGAGGACTTGGCAGACTTGCAGCCTGCTACCTCGATGCCCTTGCAGCAGACGGCTACCACGCAACAGGCTACTCCATCTGCTACGAGTACGGTATCTTCAAGCAAAAGCTGGAGGAGGGCTGGCAGACAGAGCTGCCGGACAACTGGCTCCCGGGAGGCAGCGCTTGGCTGGTGCCTGTGCCTACACAGTCGGTGGAGGTACGCTTTGACGGAGAGCTTAACGAATACTGGGACGATCAGTATCACTTCGTAAAGTATGAAAACTACACATCGGTAATGGCTGTGCCTTACGATCTTTATGTTTCGGGCTACAAGAGCGATGCGGTATCAAAGCTGCGTTTGTGGAAGGCTGAGCTGTCCACATTCGATATGTCAATGTTCAACAAGGGCGATTACACCAAGGCCCTGGGAAGAAACATTATCTCACAGGCTATCACAAAGGTGCTTTATCCTAACGACAACCACGCAGAGGGCAAGTCTTTAAGACTTCGTCAGCAGTACTTCCTTTGCGCTGCGTCTATCGGAGATATCGTAAACCAGCATATGAACGTTTACGGAACACTTGATAACCTTTACGAGAAGGTGGCTATACACATCAACGACACCCACCCCACGCTTGCTATACCAGAGCTTATGAGGACGCTGCTTGACGACTGCGGCTACACATGGGAGAAGGCTTGGCATATTGTGACAAATACCTTTGCTTACACCAACCACACGGTAATGCCGGAGGCTCTGGAAAAGTGGGACTGCAATTTGCTCAAGAGCGTTTGCCCGAGAATTTTCTCTATCATTATCGAGATAAACGACCGTTATTGCAGAGATCTTTGGGAAAGATACAGAGATGAGGCTAAGGTTTCCCATATGTCCATAGTGGAAAACAACAAGGTCAAGATGGCTACACTTTGCGTTCACGCTTCTCACAGCGTTAACGGCGTGGCTAAGATACACTCGGAGATAATCAAGAAGGAAACTTTCAAGGACGAGTATCTTGACACACCTACAAAGTTCAAGAACGTCACAAACGGTATTGCTTACAGACGCTGGCTTTATCAGTCCAACGAGGGGCTGACCAAGCTTTTGCGTGAAAAGATCGGTGACGGATTCCTCAGAAACGCTGCGGAGCTTTCAAAGCTCTCGGTTTTTGCAAACGACAAGGCGGTACTTGAATCTCTGGGCAAGATAAAGCACGCAAACAAGGAAAGCTTTGCAAAGTATGTTAAGAACCAGTACAATGTTGTGCTCAACACAGATTCTATATTCGACGTTCAGGTAAAGAGGCTTCACGAGTACAAGCGTCAGCAGCTCAACGCTTTGAACATCATTGCACAGTACAATTACCTCAAGAACAATCCAAACGCTGATTTTGTGCCAAAGACATATATCTTTGCGGCTAAGGCTGCGCCGGGCTACTATATGGCAAAGCAGATAATCAAGCTTATCTGGAACATTTCACAGGAGCTTAAAAAGGATAAGAAGCTCAACGAAAAGCTCTCGGTCATCTTCCTTGAGGATTACAACGTTTCACTTTCCGAGATCCTTATGCCGGCGGCAGATATTTCAGAGCAGATCTCTCTTGCAGGTACAGAGGCAAGCGGTACGGGCAACATGAAGCTTATGATAAACGGTGCTATCACCCTTGGTACTCTGGACGGTGCAAACGTTGAGATACACGAGCAGGTAGGCGACGACAACATCATTATCTTCGGTATGAACGTTGACGAGGTAAACGCTTGCAAGAACAGCTACAATCCTATGGATATTTACAACTCCAACGGCACTGTAAAGGCTGCCATCGACAGGCTCCAGGGAGGCATCAACGGCAACACATTTAACGAGATCGCCGAGAACCTCAAGACCAAGGACCCATATATGGCTCTGAAGGACTTTGACAGCTATCAGCAGGCTCAGAAGTACGCTTCGGAGTGCTACACAGACAAGATGAAGTGGAACAAGATGAGCCTTGCAAACATTGCAGGCGCAGGTATCTTCTCCGCAGACAGGTCTGTTGAGGAGTACGCTAAGGACATCTGGGGACTTACCAAGTAAAGAGTTGAAATAAGAGATAAGAGGTAAGAGGTCAAAAAAGCCTCTTGCCTCTTTTGTGCAAATAGGAAAAAGAGATCTATGGGGAAAGCCTGACAGGCGATCTCTTACTTCTTAAAACCAAGCTCTGACATCTAAAGGTGAATAAATGGACAAAGAATTGTTTTACGCATCTTGTGAGAAGATCATAGGTAAAGGCCGTTCTAAAAAGGGTATTGGCACCCTTGGGGAAAAGACGCTCCACGCTGTGATGAAAAACTATTTTGAGCCACAGTCGGAAAACCACGAGATAAAGGTCGGCAGGTACGTTGCGGACATTGTGGGGGAAAAGGGAGTTATCGAGATACAGACACGGCAGTTTTTCAGGCTTGTGCCAAAGCTGGACAACTTTTTGGAATTTTGCGACGTTACGGTGGTTTATCCCATGCCGGCGATCAAATACGTATCATGGCTGGATATGGACACCGGTGAGGTATCGCCAAAGCGAAGATCCCCCCGCAAATACCGCATATACGACGCTTTCAAGGAAATATACAACATAAGATACGCCCTTGACAACCCACGGTTCCACCTGGTGCTGTGTCTTTTGGAGATGGACGAGATAAGATACCTTAACGGCTGGTCGGGGGACAAAAAGCGTGGGTCAAGCCGCTGTGACAGGATCCCAAAGGACATCATCGAGGAGGTACGCTTTGACTGCGTGGAGGATTACCGCAGGTTCCTGCCCGATGGTCTGCCAGAGGAGTTCACCTCTGCTCACTACGCAAAAGCGTGTAAAATCAACAAACAGCTCGCGTCAAACGGGCTGAATATCCTAAGCTACCTCAGTCTTGTCGAGCGTGTCGGCAAAAAGGGCAGAAGCTATGTTTATAAGGTGGTAGAAAAATGAACTGCAAGATCGCTTCACTTTACATCTGCGTCAGAGATATGCAAAGAGCAATAGAGTTTTACGAACAGCTTTTTGATATGCACGTGACCGAGAAAGACGAGATATACAGCGTTTTCGAGGTAGGCTCATTCCGCTTTGGGCTGTTTGCGTATGAAAAGAAAGGCGAACCTCACGAGTTCGGCTCGAACTGCCTGCCCAGCATCAGCTTTGACAGCCTTGAAACGCTCAAAGAAAAGCTTTCAGGCAAGCAGCTGTGCTTTGAGCTTACAAAGATACGCACAAACTGGGTGGCGGAGATAATCGACAGCGAGGGAAATCATATCGAGCTTACCGCACCCGATAAATAAAAATTTCTCCTCTGCCCTTTACAAACGACAGATTATTCTATATAATATATGTGTACGAATTTTTCACCAATGCGTGTTTAAATAAAGGAATGGTAAAATGAAACTCAAAGCAAAATGCCGCAGAGTGCTGTGCTTTATGCTGGCTCTGGTGATGCTCCTGCCGGCAATGAGCGCATCTGCGGTCAATTTCAAGCCTATATCCTCTATCGACAAGGACGGCAAGCCGGTGGAGCTTACGATCCGCTCAAAGGCGTGCTGCGTTACGGATATGGACAGCGGCGACTTGATATACAGCTATAACGGAGGCAAGGAGCTGCCTGTGGGCACGCTCAACATGATAATGACAAGTCTTCTTATCGTTGAAAAATACAGCGACACAGGGACTTTAAAAAATACCTTTGTAAGCGCCGGGTCGGAGGCTTACGACGAGCTTTACGACAAGGGGGCACCTACGGCGGATATTCAGCCCAACGAAAAGGTGAGCTACTACGACATTTTATGCGCTATGATCCTTCAGTCATCATGCGAGGCGGCAAACATTGCGGCTCTTGACATGGGGGGCGGAAAGCTTGCAGGGTTTACAAAGCTAATGAACGACAGAGCGCAGCAGATGGGGCTTAAACACACCAAGTTTTCAAGCGCTCACGGGTTATGGACAAGCGGCAACTACTCGACCTGTGAGGACATGGCGGTACTTTGCAGGTACGTTATGGACAACTCAAGCATCCTCAAAGAGATCTTCGCCATGAGCACATACACCATGTCAAAGACAGACAAGCACCCCGAGGGCACTACCCTATACAACAACAATGTTCTTGTAAACAGCGCATCTTTGTATTACTATTCGTCGGTCAAGGGCTTAAAAACAGGCACTACCACCGATGCAGGGGGATGCCTTGCAAGCTGCGCTTGCATAGAGGGCAAAAACTATCTTATCGTGTCATTGGGGGCACCTACGGAAATTCTGGAGCAGGACAAGGAAAAGGGCAAAGACGACCCGGATTCGGTTTTCGCTCAGGATTATATCTATTACAACCTTATAGACCACATAAACATTTACAACTGGTGCAAGACTTATCTTGTGGAGTCGGATTTTCTCAACCCCGACAGCGAGGTCAGGGACGTTAAGGTCCTTTACGGCGACAAGAATTATGCAAACTTAAAGGCAAAGACAGGTTTCAGCAGAGTCTGGCCCAGCTATATCAAGACCGAGGACGTTAAGCGTGAGATAACCGTGAAGGAGAACATTGTGGCACCTGTGGAGGTGGGTGATGTTCTGGGAGAGATGAAGCTAAGCTACAACGGAGAGACCATAGCTACGCTGGAGCTTGTTTCGACCACCAAGGTAACACGCTCGGAATCGGCTTCAAGGTGGGAGGTCGCAAAGAGCTATTTCAGATCAAAGGTGTTTTATGTGACGCTGGTGCTTATCGGCTGTCTTATAGCGTTATACACGGTGGTACACGTTGTAAGGACAAACAGAAAATATCTTAAAAAGAATGCGGAGGTGCACTCTGATGATAATAGACTTCACGAAAATGAATGAACAGCTTACTCAGGGCTTTAAGGGCGGAGAGAAATTCTACGCAAGAAAAGCCTTTGAGGATCAAAACAACAAGATAATGCTGGGACGGCTGGTGCCGGGGGCATCTATCGGTCTGCACACCCACGAGGGGGACAGCGAGGTCATTTTCTTTCTTCAGGGCAGGGGAAAGATACTTTATGACGGCGGATACGAAAAGGTGGAAGCCGGGCTTTGCCACTACTGCCCTATGGGACATCAGCACAGTCTTATAAACGACGGGGACGGGGAGCTTATATTTTACGCTGTGGTTCCCAAGCACGGACAGATATAAAAGCACGGGGAGTTTTAAAAAAGCTCCCCATTCAGTTTGTCAAAATATTTTTGGGGATAATCTTGTCAACTAACAGTTAAAGCGGAGGTATCATTATGGCTAACATTTACACATCGGCAGATCAGCTTATAGGCGGCACTCCCCTGCTGGAGCTTACTCATATCCAAAAGGAGCTTGGGTTAAAGGCAAGGATACTTGCAAAGCTGGAATATCTCAACCCGGCCGGCTCTGTAAAGGACAGGGTCGCCAAGGCTATGATCGATGACGCTGAAAGGCAGGGACGGCTTAACGCTCAGTCGGTCATTATCGAGCCCACAAGCGGCAACACGGGCATAGGTCTTGCATCTGTTGCGGCTGCCAGGGGATACCGCATAATCATTGTTATGCCCGAGACGATGTCCGTTGAGAGACGGCTGCTGATGAAGGCATACGGTGCGGAGCTTGTACTCACAGACGGCTCAAAGGGCATGAAGGGGGCGATCGAGGAAGCTGAAAGGCTTGAAAGGGAGACTCCCGGCGGTATCGTTATGGGACAGTTTGTAAACCCGTCAAATCCAAAGGCTCACTTTGAGACAACGGGGCCTGAGATATACCGTGACACAGAGGGAAAGGTGGATATTTTCGTTGCAGGAGTCGGCACGGGAGGAACGCTGAGCGGTGTTGGAAGATACCTCAAGAGCAAAGATCCCAAGGTGCAGATCGTTGCGGTAGAGCCGGCAGATTCACCGGTACTTTCAAAGGGCGAGGCAGGCTCGCACAAGATCCAGGGCATAGGGGCAGGTTTTGTTCCGGACGTTCTGGACACCCATATTTACAGCCAGGTCATCGGGGTGGAAAACGACGACGCTTTCAAGTACGGCAGGCTGGTAGGAAAAAAAGAGGGCATATTGGTGGGCATTTCATCGGGTGCGGCTGTTTGCGCTGCGGTGGAGCTTGCAAAGAGGGAGGAAAACGCAGGCAAGACCATTGTTGCGCTTCTTCCCGACACAGGGGACAGATATCTTTCCACGGAGCTGTTTGCCGAATAGATCAGCACAGACGAACATGTCTGCAAGGGAGGCAGAAAATGGACGGATCACTTTCAAGAGTTGAGATAAGCGCCATAGGTCACATAAAAAGCGATTTTCCCACAAAGTTCGGGATACCGAGGCAAAGCGGACTTTGCAAAAACCTTATATCACAGATCGTTTTTGAGGCTCCTTACGACGATCCCGACGCATTCAGGGGAATTGAGGAATTTTCACACTTGTGGGTGATCTGGGGCTTTTCGGAAAACCCAAGGGAAGATTTTTCGCCTACGGTGAGACCTCCCAAGCTAGGGGGGAACCAAAGGCGTGGGGTATTCGCAACACGCTCCCCTTTCAGACCCAATCCCCTTGGTTTGTCCTGTGTTAAGCTGGAGCGTGTGATACGCACAGGGGGAAAGATTGTTCTTGAAGTCTCCGGCGGAGATATGAAAGACGGGACCCCTGTATACGACATCAAGCCGTACATTCCCTATGCGGACTGTATAGAGGGGGCGCAGGGGGGATTTGCACAGCGTCACAGCCATGACAGGCTTAAAGTTTACATAGATCCGGAGCTGTTGGAGCTTGTGGATCCGCAAAAGCGCAGCGCACTTACCCAGGTACTGGCTCTTGACCCACGGCCGGGGTATCAGCAGGATGAGGACAGGGTATACGGTTTTGGATTTGCCGGGCTGGAGATAAAGTTCAAGGTACGTGGGGACACGCTGACGGTTACGCAGATATACAAAGAATAAAACGGACACCAATTAGTGTCCGTTTTTTTGTACTTTTATTTACATTGGTTTGAGCTTATAGACCACGGCAGAGATGCGTGGACAGCAGACATGGCCCGTTCTGGGGTCGGGATAGGATTTTCCGTTTTCGTCAAGCACCAGCAGCCACTCCCCCATAGGAAGGTCAAAATACTTGTCTTCACCGCTGCCGTTAAGGGAGATAACAAAGCTTTCGCTGCCCTCAAAGAGGCTGTAGATCAAAAAGTTCCCCTGGTTTATTCTCCAGAAAGAGAGCTTTTGCTCAACTTCCCACTTCATGGACATTCTCAGCAGGCTGCTTGATTTTCGCAGGGCGATAAGTGCTTTATAATACTCAAAGACGCTGCGGTACTTCTGCTTACGTGTCCAGTCGATGGCGTTGGTATAGTCGGGAGAATTATAGCTGTTCTCCTCAAAGATATTGACCTCGTTAGGCTCCTCACCGGGTTTAAGTATTCTCGGTTTGGTACGCAGAAAGTCTTGTCCCAGCTGTAAAAAAGGCACGCCCTGGGACAGGATCACAATGGCAGCGGCAAGCTTATCCATTCGGATACGGTCACTTTCCGGGGCTTCTTTTGAGCAGATACAAAGCTTATCCCACAGGGTATTATTATCATGAGCCTCGCAATAATTTATGGTCTGGGTAGGTTCAAACGCCCAGCAGCCTTCCTTTGCCTCATGCAGTTCCGGGTGGGGCACAGAGCCGGCGATACCTCGTTTAAGCATTTCTAAGGTATGGGCATTTCCGCTTACAAAGCCGGTATCAAAGACATTGAAGGTACCGCCTTTGATGCTGTCACGGATATTATCGTTAAAAATTCCCACCCTGCCGAAGCGGTAGGAGTTCCACTTATACGCCAGTCTATCCGATGCAATCGGTGACGCTCCCCCCGTCCAGCCCTCGCCGTAAAGGAGGATCTGGGGGTCTATTTTATCCAGCTCGTCACGGATATAGTTCATTGTATCTATATCGTGAAGCGCCATAAGGTCAAAGCGGAAGCCGTCGATCTTATACTCTGTTGCCCAGAATTTAAGGGAATCGACAATATACTTTCGCATCATAAGGTGTTCAGAGGCAGTTTCGTTGCCGCAGCCGGAGCCGTTGGTGAACTTGCCGTTGATATGGCGGTGGTAATAATAAGGGAAGGATCGCTCAAAGGCAGATTCTTCGGTATAATAGGTATGGTTGGAAACAACGTCCATTATCACACCGACGCCTCTTTTATGAAGCTCCATGACCAGCTGTTTGAACTCTCTCACACGGCATTTGGGATCATAGGGATCGGTGGAATAGGACCCTTCAAGGCAATTATAATTCTTAGGGTCATAGCCCCAGTTATACTGGTTTTTTTCAGGGTGCGCCTCATCGACGGTAGCGTAGTCTGCCACAGGCAGCAGCTGGACATGGGTCACTCCCAGCTCAAGAAGGTGATCCAGGCAGGTATTTGTGCTGCGGTTCCTTGTGCCGCCCTTTGTCATTGCAAGAAACTTGCCGCGATGCTTTGCAGGTACGCCTGAGGAGGGGTGGACGGAAAAGTCCCTTACGTGGCACTCATAGATAACTGCGTCACAGGGGTTTTTGCAAAGGGGTCTTTTTACACTTTCCCAGCCGGGAGGATTTGTGGATGCAAAGTCGATCACCGCACCCATATCCCCGTTTACGCCGCAGGCTTTTGCATAGATGTCGATGGTCTCGTGGTTCTTTTTATGGTTATATTCAAAGGAATAGGTGTAAAAACAGCCGTCAAGGTCACGCAGTATCTCAACATACCACACGCCCTTGTCCAGCCGTTCCATAGGCAGGGACTCCATACGGCTCCTGCCCTCCGAGTCAAGATAAAGATTGAGATAGACTCCCGTCGCCAAAGGCGCCCAGGCTTTAAACACCGTCTTATCGCCCTTTATTACGGCGCCCAGGTCGTCGCCGTCGTAAAAAAATTCCTGATCTATCCATGCATAGTTTATTTTATACAACGGCTTAACCTCTCTTTCCTAATAGATCAATAATTTTCGTCAATGCTTTACAGCCACGCCCACGGCTTCTCCCTGGAGCAATTTTGTTTCAAAGCCTTTACGTGTATTTTCCAGAAGGTCGGGGCAGACATCGACCTTATTTTTTTCAAGCAGCAAAACGATAGTTGAGCCGCCAAATTCAAAATAGCCCTTTTCCTCACCACGCAGCACAGTTCTTCTGCCGTAGGGGTGGGCGTTGGTGATCTTGCCCACAAGAAGCGCTCCCACTTCCATCTGGACAACGTCGCCGAAGTTTCCGGTCCTTATAACGCAATAGCGTCTGGAATTTTCACGGTAAACGGGGACATACTCATTCACCACCGGATTAACGGTGCTGAGCACTCCGTTGATGATCCTGTCGTGGCTTTTTATGCCTGTTGCAGCATAGCAATATCTATGGTAATCGTCGGGGGTGAGACGGATTATAACTGCTGTACCGCCCTCATAGCGCTTTGCCAGCTTTTTATCACGAAGCAGGCTTCTTACGGAATAGACAGAGTTTTTGATAACAAAGCCGTTGACCTCGTCGATCTTATAGGCTGTGACCTTACCGTCGGAGGGAGAGATAAGGATATTTTTATCCTTTGGGATAGGTCTTGAGCCGGGCTTTATCTTTCTTGTAAAAAAGTCATTGAAGCTGCGATAGGCTTTAGGTTCGTAGTCAGAAAGGTCGATATTATTCTTTTCGGCAAAGTCGGAGATAAAGCTTGCAGAGAGCTTACTGTCAAGGATCATCCCCCCAAGCTCGGAAAATCCGGGCATACTCAGAAGTCTGAGAAAAGCTCTGCAAAAATAGCTTTTATATGCTTTCTGAAGGAGCTTGTCCTGTGAGGTAGTTTCCTCGAACTGCTCCCCTTTTCTATTGCGGTATTTCATTTTTTAGCCCTCCCTTTATCTTAGTTTCAATGTGACGGTGCGAACTTCCAGATGCCCAATATTACCAGCGCCGCAAGGGTAAACATCAGGAAAATGCTTTTTGCGGATACTTTTTTGACTTTGATATTAAGTACGAAGAGCACTGCAAGAGCAAGCATAAAGCCCTGGAAAACGTAGGGGTATGCGGCGTTGGGGATATTTCTTTTCCCCAAAAACAAAAGGGGAAGGATTATGGAAGATGTGGTAATGGGCAGACCCTGATATTCTTTTCTGTTCTCGGTGGTGCTTTTCTGGCGCTGTTCTTCCATAACGTTAAAGTACCCCAGGCGGATAAGTCCGCAAAGGACGATAAGGACAGCCGACACAAGACCGAGTCCGTAGTTAAAGCCCATTTTATAGCCTATGCAGGCGGGCAGGACGCCGAAAGCCACAAGGTCGCACAGAGAGTCGATCTGGATACCGAACAATTTTTCCTCGTCGGTCCTGTCTTTTTTATGCCTTGCCACTTTTCCGTCAAAAAGGTCGCATATTCCTGATATAAGCAGGCACAATATAGCGATCGCTTCATGTCCTTCAAAGACCTGAGTTATTCCCACCACAGCCGAGCAGAGGCTCAGATAGGTAAGGATAACGGTATAATTATAAAACCCGATCATATTTTCACCTTATTCCTTATTTTCTTTATTATCCATTCTTTTCACCTGTGCCGGTTCCGGGACGGCTATTTCAGCCTGTACCGCATCTTCGGCTTTATCGGTGGATCTTCCGTATTTTTTTATATTCAGCAGATGGGTAAACAGCGTTACAAGTCCTCCCACGATGATAACGCCATAGAAGCTGATACCACGGTTAAGGAGTATTGCGGGGCTGAGAAGCTCGTCTGCGAACACGCCTGTGAAAAACGCTATAAAGCAAGCCTCGGTTATACCTGCCGCTCCGGGCAGGGGCAGCATCTCAACGGCCACACCGATAAGCACCTGCAGGGCAACTATCTGCATAAAGCTTGCCCCGCTCAGGCCATACGCCTTATAGATGACCCATGTGAGCATGAAAAGAGCCAATCTTTGCAGCACGGTGAGCCAGGTTATGGTGAACAGCGAGCCCATATTGCTGCCGATATATTTAGAGGCTTTTACATAGTTATCAAAGATCCTTGTGACTCTTTTTATATAGCCTTCGGTATTTTTCTTATTCAGCACATGAAGGCGAGTCAGAAAGTTTATGAGCTTTATCGCCATTTTTCTTGACCAGAGGGGTTTGAGGCAGACGATAAGCAAAAGGGCGATATAGGCAAGGTTCAGGAAAAAACCCACATACACCAGCCACATATATCCCCCCACATGCTGTGTAACAAAGTCATGGTAGAAGATATAGAAAAAGATTCCCAAAAGCACGAGCACGGCTTTATAGACCACAGCGATGACCAGCATTATCAGGGACGAATAGCCGTAGTAGATGCCGTCCTTTTTCATATATATCATCTGTGCGGGCTGACCTCCGGAGGAGGACGGGGTTATATAGGAATAGAAAAAACCGATAAAGGAATATTTCAGGCAGCGCCGGAAGGGGATCTTTTCTTTAAACAGGCTCAGCATATACTTGATTATCACCGATTCGCCGGCGATAAAACAGAAGGTACACACGCAGCCAAGGATGAGCCACAGTTTGTCTGCACGGTGAAGCTCACACACGACCTCGGAGATCTCTTTATTATTGAACAATATTCTGAATGTGAGATACCCCACCACGGCTATAAACAGCACATTCAGCACATATTTGAACTTTTTGTTTATAGTTATCACTCCATATTTCTCATATCCGCATCATTGCCGGCGGACAAAGCTCTGCTTACAGGCAAAAAAGCTGCATCACTCGGTGATAAAGCAGAAGCAAGCAGCCACAAGGATCTGGATAATAACGAACCTTGCCACCACCTGGGTATCAGACCAGCCTTTATTCTTTCTCACATGGTCATGGATAGGTGTACGGATATTCTTCATAAAGTTCTTCAATCTCAGAAAACGGATAAACGAGAGTTTTACAAGTCCCAGCCCTCCGTCTATTATAAGCACGATCGCAAGGGGGATAAATATAAGTGGTGATCCGGTTTTAAGACAGATCAGCGCAAGGAACACTCCCAATGCTCTTGAACCTGCGTCGCCCATAAGTATCGAGCTTGGTGAGGAGTTGGACCAGAGGTACGCTCCCAATGCGGCAAGCATTATCAGACAGGCGGTTATCATTGCAGAGTCTTCAAGGAATCTGCTGACAAAGAAGATGGTCACCATACAAAGGGTGGCACAAAGTCCGTCGACTCCGTCGGAGCAGTTGGTAACATTTATCGCTGCCCACACAAGGATAGCTGCAAGGATAATGAAAACTGCCGGGTGAGGCTCGATGACCACTTTCAAAAAGGGAAGCTTGAACTTTCCGGAGTTGAAGTAATAGTAGGTCCCGGCGATACCACCGGAGATCACAAGGTCGATCAGTCCTTTTTTGACCTCGCCCCAGGGAACGTCAGAGGCATCGTCCAGATAGCCACTGAGCATGGCGCCATAGATAAACACAAGATAAAGCACCTTTTCAAGGTCAAGAGGTATGAAAAGGGCGGTAAGGATAACAAAGCACGTGATAAAAATAAGCCCTGCTCCCCTGGCTTTGCCCTGGGAAAGCTCACCGTTCACCGCAAACTCACGTCCATGATCCTTGGGAAGCACTTTTCTGAATATTATTATTGTGAAAAACACAAACAAAAAGCTTACGAGAAACACGATACACAAAGCAAGCCCTCTTACAGGCTTTCCGTTGATTATAAGATTTTTCCCCAGCTTTTCGATCAGGTCGTAGAGCATTGGTACCCATCCTTTTTTGAAATTATATCAAGATCACTCTTTACATTACGCACGCAATTTAAACACGCACAGCTATTATACCATATTTATGCGGAAAATGCAAATATTATAGCAGATAAATTTGCACAAAAAACGCCTGTGCAAAAAGGATATTTTTAATAGTGGCGTATAAAAGGCGCAAAACAGCTCAAAAACTGCCCAATTACGCCCCGGCAGACGCATAATATTTCCGGCAAAAGGGCAGGAAAAAGGGGAGCAAAAAAAGTACACGGACAAAACAAAGGGAGACTTTTTTTTGAAAAGTCCCCCGATGGTTTTTACTGCATATCTTTATTTCTGTTTTTCAGAAGTTTCTTTGTTTTGCGGTCATGTTTCCACATTACCAGTTTTTCGCAAAGGTCAACGATCTTTTTCATAAAGGGTTTGAACACATAGAAAAACTCCCCCGCATAGGTCACAACCTCGCCGTTAAAGCCTTTTTTAAACTTATAAACGCCGTAGTTAGGGTGCTCGGGGTCCTTATAGAAGGGTATCCCCTGGAAGTCGTAGATATAATTTTTACCCTCTATCGCCCAGTTTATCATTGTCCACTGCATAAGGTAGTTGGGGTAAAGGTTTCTGTGGTGGTTTGCAGATGCCCCATACACGTAGCAGGTCTTTCCTGCATACTGAGTAGTGACCGCTCCGGAAAGGGGGATCTTTTTGCCGTCCTCGTCCACATAGCACATAAACAGCCGGCAATGCTTTTCGCCCAGGCCGTTTATCATTTTCACAAAATACTCCTTTGAGCGGATAGAAAACCCGTCACGGATACCTGTTGCCTGCATCAGGGGGTAAAAGTCGTCAAGAGCCTCTGTGCCGCACGCCTGGCAGTACACCCCTTTCCTGCCGGCCTTTCTAATTCTGTTTCGCCAGTCAGGCTGGAAGGTCATCATCACCTCATCGGGGGTCTTGCCCTCAATATTGCGAAGCATATAGTTGTTCCTTGCCTGTATGGTGGTGAGCTCCGCTGCGTTATAGGTATGCTTAAAGCCCATAGATATTATCATTTCGGAGATGTCCTTATCCTTCTCCTCATGGCAGGGGTCCCACATGAACTGGTAGCACTTATATTTTTTAGCCAGTACCTTTATGCCCTCAAAGAGATCCTCCATAGTTTTCTTATCACGCCAGTCGCAGACCGGTCCGTGGGGGGCATAGAGGAATGTACAGCCGAAAAAGGGTATCTTTTTTATGATAACAAGGCAGGTGCCTTTTATCTTTCCATCGTCATCTCTGGAAATAACTGCGTCCCAGCCCCAGTTGTCCTTTACCTTGGGCCAGAGCAAAGACTGCATGAAATTTCCGTACTTGCTTGTGCTTGCAAACTCTTCATACTCATCAAGTATCTTTTGGTCATTTTTATTGATTATCTCCATATATGTACCTTCCCGCATTTATTCTCAATTATGCTTATTATACACTTTAATTCCCAAAAAATCAAGGGATTTCCGCATTTTTAGTGATTATCGGCAATTTTTAATATATATATCACGGCGCTCACTTGATTTTTATAACATATTGTGATATAATGACTACAAGTGTAAAAATTTCAGAGGCAAAAGGTGCTTCTCTCAAAGGAAAGAAATGAGAAAATAATGATTGACGAAAGTAATATATTTCAGGCTGAAAAGACTGCCGGGAGCGAAGATCCTCACAAAGAAGATCACCCCGCCGGGGGCAGCAGCAAAAGGGTGCAAAAGACCTTTTTACAGCGCAACAAATACCGCATAAGACAGGTCTGCGGTGTGGCATTTTTACTTATTATCATAACCTCTCTGGCGGTGCTTATCACAAAGCACAGCGGAAGCGATATTAAATCAGGCGACAGCGAGGCTCAGGCTTTTGCGGAGAAAACAGAGTCAGCGACACAAAGCACCACGGCTTTGACCACCACGACCACAACTTCGCAAAGCACCACCACCTCCGCCACGGTAACAGAGGATACCACCACACAGCAGACTACGTCAGAGACAACCACACAGCAGACTACCACCACACAGTCTGCCACAAATAAGCCACAGACCTCTACCACCACAAAGGCGGCGGACAACAAGGATCCTGAGGTCATCAAGCCCACGGTCATCAAGGGCATTCTTGTGGTAAACAAGTCATACCCTCTCCCTGCAGATTACGACCCGGGCGGACTGACTGCGGAAACGGCTGCGGCTTTCAATAAAATGCAAAAGGCGGCGGCTCTGGACGGGATACAGCTTTGGATATGCTCCGGATACAGGAGTTATTACACACAGCAGAGCCTGTTTACACAATACTGCTGGCGTGACGGAGTGGCAAAGGCGGAGACATACTCCGCAAGGCCGGGTCACAGCGAGCACCAGTCGGGGCTTGCAATAGACGTGAACATGGCAAGCAGCTATTTTGACAACACCCCCGAGGCAAAGTGGCTGGCAGAGCATTGCAACGATTACGGATTTATCATAAGATACAAGCCAGGCAAGGAACAGTACACGGGGTATGTTGCGGAATCGTGGCATATCAGGTATCTGGGCGATGTGGAGCTTTGCAAGAACATCGAAGCGTCCGGGCTTTGCCTTGAGGAATATCTGGGCATTTCAAGCAAATACAGCAATTGACAACAAAACCCTCGCAGCAGAAGTATGGTACTCATACAGAAGTATTATAAACGCTTTTTGGGGAAAACCCTTTTGCAAAAGGGTTATTCCCCAAACCCCTTTCCTAAAACTCTTAATGATTTTTACCCCCCGGTGGATAAAACCATCGGGGGGTAAAAATAGTTATGGTCAAGAAATGCAGTTAGGAAACAGTCCTTCGCAATAAAAGATGTTCCACAAAACGTTTTATAAATCTTCTATATAGGTACCTACCTTA
>Ga0256404_1008315_pt1 | contig 15695 bp, 16 predicted proteins | sample RumenRJG_01DNA_FD_185990 | JGI IMG/M metagenome (GOLD analysis project Ga0256404, IMG submission 185990) | Bovine rumen microbial communities from Lethbridge, Alberta, Canada - RJG_01 | ecosystem: Host-associated > Mammals > Digestive system > Stomach > Rumen | place: Canada: Alberta | collected...
CGTGTTTTACATGAATATGAGTACAGTCAAAGCCGAGGGAGATAATCCTTCGGCTTTTTTGAATTTCAGATTTGTTTGAAAATTTTTTCTATTACATCTTGAGATTGTTAAATTGTTCGAATATAATCTCGTTTTCAACAGTTGGAGAATAATAAATGCCCAGGAATGGCGTTTTTACGCTGTTTCCTGGGCATCGTCATCTCTTTTGAATGTTGTATCGGGCCTTTCTTCTGAAAAGAAATTTCTCACAGAATTCTTCTGAGTTTTTTGTTCAATTCTTTGGGCAGGTAGTACTTCCGGTCCAGCTTCAGGTCATAAATGCCGTTCAGAGCATTCAGCGTCTGGGATCCCTTATACGTTGAGAGATAATAAAGATCCTGGACGTTCGCCACTTCCATGTGACGCAGTGTCTCGATGATGTTTTCGGTTGTGAAGTGCTTTGCACCACTCTTCAGTTTTGACCCGTATTCATCGAGCTGCGCTTCCAGCAGCCGGTACACAAGAAGCGCGGTATAGCAGATCAGGAAGTGGGCGGTGATCCGCTCCTTCGTGTGATGGAACACCGGCCGGGCGCAGAAGTTTGTCTTCATCACCCGGAAGCAGTCCTCGATCTTATAGCGCTGCCCGTTGATAGCCAGGATTTCATGAACATAATCCTGGCTGGGCTCCCCTTCCTCCTGCTCAAGGTTGGTCGCGATGGCGTAGTAGCCGTCGTATTTTTCTTCCTCCGCAATGCGGTCCCTGTCCAGAACGTATTCCGGCTCGCTTCCCTTTTTTCTTTCTTCTTTGGATGTCCTTCGGATGAAGCGGGTGATGTCGTTCGGCCCCTTTTTGTATGTTTCGGGGTCCAGTCCCTTCAGGAGCCTTTCCGCGCGCTGGATCTGGCTGTTCCGGACCCTCCGCTGGTATTCCATCATCTTGCGGGAGAAGGTTACGATGATCGTTTGCTTCAGGGTCGCCTTTGACTGCACTTCCTGTGTCTTTCCATTCTTCAGCGTGACGATCTCCGTAAGCCCGGTATCGACCGCACGGTCCGCGGACACGAGTTTATACGCAAGGTCATTGTAAAGAGAAAGGTTCCTCTCATCGAAGCGGTCAAAACTCTTCATGCCGTCGATGGTGGTTTTCTCTCCTGTGGAGAGCAGGCGGTATCCCACGTCATTGAAAACGGCCGTCTTCATCACATCGGAAAGCTTCTTTACGGACTGCGTGACGATGAAGGCACGGCCTCCCATGCTGTTGAACTTCCGGATATCCAGCGAGTTTAATCCGGCGTCCGCGCAGTAGATGAATTCTTTTCCCTTTCCGGTGAACATCTTTGTGATCTTCTCTTCAAGGGGAATGGCGAGCGTCTGCTCGCTGTCCGATCCCCCGGCGATGCACATGGAAATGGGAATCCCCTGGGAATCGATGAAAAGGCCCATCTCGACAAGCGGGTTTGGCCGGTGTTCCTTGGAGGGGCCGTACCTGCGGAAGCCCTTCAGGATCTCACCCGTCACTTCATCCACTTCAGTATCTTCCTGTTCCGTCTCGAAATAATAATTCGTGCAGTCGAAGTAGCAGACGGAATGGTTCCGCTTTACGATGCGGCAGCTCTGCTCGTAGAGATGAGCGATGTAGGCGTCATAGTTCTCGGAGAGGAGGTCCATCGTGCGGAGGATGTGCTGGTATCCGAAGGACGGCTGCTCATAGTAATGGTCCAGGTGATCATAGGTGCCGAGCTTGGAGTCCGGGTCGAGAATCCGCGCGTAGGTGAGAAAACGGTTGACCTCATCCGGATCGAACGTGATCTTCCGGTCCTTCGTGACATCGCGGAAGAAATCATCCAGGTGAAGCTGATGATAGACGGCCTGCAGGAAGAAATATCCGACATTGGAGGAAGAAGAGGCGGAAGCCATCGCATCCGAGGAAACGACCTTTTCGTCAAAGTCCAGTTTCACCTCCATGGAGACTCTGCCGTTTTTCTGTTCCTCGTTTGCTTCCGCGACCTTTTCCTTTGCATAGGCGAGGGGATCTTTTATCCCCTGCGCGAGCAGTTCGGAGTGCTTCCCGATGCGGGCGACATTGCGGGTGGATGTTTTCTTCCCGTTCCGGTAGCCCATCTGGATGAAGTAAGTGGGGTCTTTCGATTTCCTGTCAAAGTTAAGTTTCATAGTACAATTATATCATAATGTACTACACCGTACAACTTATACAACAAACTTTTTATAAAAATTTGACAGGAAGAGGGCATGAAAAAAGCCGCATTTCTGCGGCTTCGGAGGCATTTAATGCCTGGCTTTATTCAGTTACAACTGTTGAAAACCCGGCTGATATGATTGTTGAGGACTCATTGTCTGGATCTTCCGTAAAACCAGAGTTTACAGGGGATAATATGCGAGCCAGGGAGAGACTGAAGAGTTATTTGAACTATATTGGGGAGAAGAAGTGACAGATGTTTTACGTTTACACCCGTCAATTCTTCGGACTGGTTTGTTATAGGTATTTTGATTTTAAGTCGTGTTTTACATGAATATGAGTACAGTCAAAGCCGAGGGAGATAATCCTTCGGCTTTTTTGAATTTCAGATTTGTTTGAAAATTTTTTCTATTACATCTTGAGATTGTTAAATTGTTCGAATATAATAAGAATGACATAAGAACATATGGTCGATATGCCGTAAGGCATTAAACGCTGAGAAGCATCGCCCTGATAGGACTTACAAGAGAGTGAACGACTCGTCTTGTATCTTATCAGGGCTTTTTTGTTTACTAAAAAATAATTGGAGGAATGAATTTATGCGGGCAAGTATATCAAATGCTGATAAAAGCAAAGTTACAACAGGTATCAGTACTGATCCGAAGACAAAGGCAAGACTGATGGAACTTGCAGAAGATAATCATACGACTATCTCTGGCTTGATTACACAGTGGGCATGGCGTGAGAAGACTGTCTCTGAGAAAGAAAAACGGAAAGCAGGTGAGAAGAAATGATTGCAACGTCTGAAGAATTGCAACGCTGGCACGGATTTTATGACATGAATGACGAATACAAGCAGGTTTGGCAAGAGATGCAAGCAAAAAAGATGCTATTACCTGAACCTGATTGTGGAGGACAACCACATAACGAGTGGTCTCAACAATGTGTATTTCTGGTGCATGAAGAAGTGGTCCGACGTCATAAAGAACATGATGAGCAGCGTACACCTCTTGATTCTACGATCTTTATTGAAAGATTCTTGGAGCAGGAACGAGATAAGACGAGACGAAAGAAAGAAAAGAGTAAAGTTGAGCCGCAAGAAATGATTGCTCTTCCGTCTAAGATGAAGAATCGTTGTGAACTTTCTTTTAGAGGTGATGGGAAAGAATTCATCTTACCGTTAAAGTCGGAAGTGATTATCAGATACGATAAGGACGACGACAAGTTCTACTATGATGATATCGACTTGGAGTTGATAGATATTAATCCGCTGAAAGCACAGGATTTATATGGATTCGATCTGTGGCCACTCCGACTGATTTATTCAGCACTTTTACAGGGCGTGTTTAAGGATCTGGACAAGGGAATCCTCGCAAAACATTTCTTGCTTGGCTATGCTATTGAATTTGATCTAAATGAACTTGGCGATGCTCTTTGTAGAAAAGGAAATCTGACGAAGCAGGAAGCCGCTGATATGCTGTCTAAGATTGCAAGTTACAATCATGCCGTTGGCATTATTTACAGAGAGCATACGAAACGAGATGGAACTGTTTACTATGAGCCTGTACCAAAGCCGTTACTTATGCCGCTTGGTAAAGGATACACGCCAGGAACTATTGCTATTTCAAGTCCATACCTGAACATGCTGGTCTATGAGACCATCAAAGATGAAATTTATATCAATGATAAAGGTGCGATGGACTACAAGAAGCGTGTTATCGAGTGTCTTTCGAAGGAGAATCAGTACCTTGTAAAGACAACTCTTGCAAAGGAGCGAAACAAACGTGCAGCTGAGATTGTGGTGATTGTCTGTAATACGATAGCCGAGGCAGGTGACAAGGGCGTTCCACATATCAGTGCAAGGACGATCCTGGGACGTCATGCCGAGTTATGGCAGGCGCTGGAAAAGAAACACGATGACTCTAATAAGAATAAGTTGCTGAAATCATCTTTCAAAAAGGCGTGGGAATTGCTACGAACACAGACGATACTTGAAGATGTCTATGAGGACATAAAACTACCAGAACTTAATGAAGTTCCAACGATAGCAACATTAGATCGGGTATTTGAATTTCCTCATAAAGGAAAAAAGAAGAGGGCTAATAAAGAAGTGGTTGTAGATGAAACTGTAGAATGAAGTATACCAATTTGTGCCCGAAAGTGGGTACCTAAGTTCTTTATTTTGTGCCCGAAACTATACCAATTTGTGCCCGAAAGTATACCAGTTTGTGCCCGAAACTAGACTATTTTGTGCCCGAAAGTATACCAGTTTGTGCCCGAAAGTATACCATAGGGGTCGGAAAGATCGGCTCTGGCAGTAGTTTTTTTGGAAGTTTGCTCTCCTATTAATCTTAATGGTATCTAATGAACCTATTAAGATTAATGCAGAGTGGGGGGTCGGGGTCTTTGAGAATCCCCGCCCCGCCCCTCTGTTTAAAGAAAAAATAAAACAAAAGGTTCCTCAATCCAGAGAAAAAATATAAGAAAAAGCAGGGATCAACAAGCGTGACTGCTGGTAGATACAGCAGGAAGACGGAACGAAATTCAAAAGAAAAGAAACTATCATTTCGACACAAAACACAAAGACTTTCCCACTGTATCCCCAAATAAGAACAAGGCTATCTGTGCCTGGGGCTGATAAGCCCCATGGCCGAACTGCAAGAATTTTAATTCTAAGAGTGTTTATCTTTCGAAACGAAGAGTTACACGAAAAATCATAAACAATGCGTCAGCGTTAAAAATCTGCATATAAAATACCTGTTCTAAAAAGAAAGGACACCCCTTTTGGAGTGTCCTGATTCTTACAGATCGTCACTGGAGACGATGACAAGCTGGGAGCCATACTGATCCGACAGTGTGCGGATGAGTTCAGTTTCTTCGGCTGGGATGCCGTAGTAGAAACCATCCTCTCCGATTTCATAGCCGTAATCTCGGATGTGATTGCGGATGCTGTCGGTCAGTCCTACATCAGCGATATAGTACATCTTCTGCCCTTTGTGGTACTTGTCGTGCCATAGTCTGAGCAGCACCCCCAGAGAGATAGATTCAGCGTGTTTAGTAGCCATGATTTTGTTCCTCCTTAGTTTTGTTATCGCACCCGTTATCTCTGAGAAGATACAGGGATAAGTCGAAACAAAAGCCCTGTTTGTAATAAACGTAGTATAGGAGCGGATAAAGTCACTGTTGATTTCATAATGATATAATGATATAGTGATAGCAGGATATAATGATGGAAAGGAGGTCTTCAGATGGCAAAGACAATCTTAGTAGTCAACCGTAAGGGTGGCGTTGGAAAGAGCATGCTGACAGACTTCTTGTGTTTCGCGATGGATGAGGAATCCATTTCCTATAACCTATACGACATGGATGAACAAGGTGGGTTACTCCACAAACCTGTGGGACATGGTACTGATGAAGATCCATCGGCACTGATCAACATCGTTGATACGCCAGGTGCTCTTGGCGGAAGTGAAATGAACGCATGGATAGCGGAAGCAGATATCTGTATCATTCCTACACGACCGACTGACCTTGACCTTCCTGCTCTTGAGCGTACAGAAGCTATTATCAAGGCGGCATCTCCTGATATGGATATCATCTATGTGGTGAATGGAACAAACAGATTCAGAGCAACACAAGATTTCTTGGAATACTTCTTGGACTTGCATAAGTCCGATGCGGTGTTCTGCATTCCGCAATCAGAGGTGTTCTTGCAAGCAAGGCTTTCAGGCATGTCGCCAGACAAGTTGGATAAGCGTTCGCCAGCTGCTCTGTGTATGAGAGAGTTTACAAATTCTGTGTTGATAAAAGCCCTCTCATAATGATATAATGATACTATGATACCAACATATAGTGATACAAGGAGGCGATAGATTATGGCAAGCAAATTGCAGGAACTGGCAGCCAAGAGGCAAGAAGAACAGCGAGTGAAAGAAGCTGTCGCCTCTCAGCCTGTAAAGAGTACAGAAAAGAAAGCGTCTGTGTCTGGTCAGATGACGACGCTGCAGATGAATGTTGATAAAGAATGGAAGAAGCGCCTGAGACGATATGCGATGGATAACGATACAAACATGACCGATGTTATCATAGCGGCTGTCACAAAGGTGCTTGACGATAATGGATATTGATGCCCAAAAAGACAGGAGGGTTTTTAAAATGGCCGAACAGAAAGTGGTCGTAATTCCCGATGGGAAGATTTGTGATTACATTGACGGGAAATTCCGTAATGATACACCTGAAGAATATGTTCGTCAGACGATTGAAAAGAGACTTGTGAACGAACACAAATATGTGCCGTCACAGGTTAAGATCGAATATACGCTTCAAGTAGGATCGCGCAAGCCGCGTGCAGATATTGTCATCTGGGATCGTGATGTTACTGATCATACACAAGGAAATGCTAAACTGATTATTGAGTGTAAGAAAGAGACGGTGGATGCCCGCAATGCCAAGGATGGCATTGGACAGTTGCAGTCTTATATGTCTGTCTGCCCAAACTGCGAATGGGGTATGTGGACGAACAGTATTCAGAAGTTCGTATTCCGCAAGACAGTCGATGAAGCGGGTAATATCGGATTCATGGAATACAATGATATTCCGTCCGCTGATGGAAACTTAGACGACGTAAACCGTCCTTCAAGAAAGAGCCTGAAGAACGCTTCAGATGATAACCTGTTGTTCGTCTTTAAGACCTGCCACAATCACATTTATGTGAATGATGGTATGCAGAAACAGCCTGCTTTCTTTGAGTTGTTGAAGGTTATCTTCTGCAAGATTGAAGACGAACGGAATATTCCTAATCCGTTGGAGTTCTATACAACTTCTGAGGAGCGTTCTAATCCCGATGGTCAGTTGACTGTCCAGAAGCGTATATCGAAGATTTTCCAGCGTGTGAAGAAGCGTCATGGGAAGATTTTCGATGCCAACGATGAGATTAAGCTGACACCTCGCAGCCTTGCTTATATTGTCAGTGAGCTTCAGCGTTATAGCCTGCTGAACACGAATATCGATATTAAGGGTAAAGCCTATGAAGAGATCGTCGGTGCTAACCTGCGTGGTGATCGCGGAGAGTTTTTTACTCCCCGTAATGTCATGAAGATGACCGTGGAGATGATTAACCCGAAGATTAACGAACGTGTGGTAGATACGTCGTGCGGTACGGGTGGGTTTGTCGTGACCGCTATGACACACGTTATTGACCAGATTGAGCGCAGTTTTGTCGCCGAACTCGGTGTTGAGAAGAAAGACTGGGATGCGGATACTATCAGAGCATTTCAGGATAAAATTTCGGAAGTTGCAGGAACATATTTCTTCGGCTTTGATATAAACCCTGACCTTGTGAAAGCCACGAAGATGAACATGGTCATGAATAATGACGGTAGCGGCAATATTCTTCAGACAAATTCACTGCTTCCACCTCATGAGTGGAGCGATGAATTTAGAACACGGCTTGCGGAAGCGCTTGGGATTCAGAAGTCTGCAATCAGGAACCATAAGTCGATAGAGTTCTTCGATGTGATTGTTACCAATCCGCCTTTCGGCAGTAAAATTCCTATCAAGGATAAGAGCATTCTGGAACAGTTTGACCTTGCTCATATCTGGGAAAACGATAAGAAAAAGGGTACATGGACAATGACAGACAGGCTTCAGTCTTCTGTGCCGCCTGAAATTCTGTTTATTGAGCGTTGTACTCAGTTCCTTGTTCCTGGCGGCCGTCTCGGAATTGTCCTTCCCGATTCTATTCTTGGTTCCCCTGGACTCGGTTATATCAGAGAATGGTTGATCCAGAATCACCGAATTGTAGCAAGTATTGACTTACATCAAGATACGTTCCAGCCTCGTAATGGAACGCAGACCTCTGTTCTCTTCCTTCAAAAGAAAACTCAGATGCAGAAGGATACTGAAGAAAAGAGCGGACAGATGGCAGATTATAATATCTTCATGGCGATGGTCGAAAAGATTGGTCATGATAAGCGCGGCAATCCTTTGTTCAAGCGTGATAAGGAAGGAAATGAGATTCTTGTTCCTGACAAGAATAACGTTCTTGTAATGGGTGAGACAGGTGAAGGAACCAGAACGGTTGCTCATGAACAGAAGGTAAAGGTCGAGGATGACCAGACTCCTGATGTTCCTGCAATCTTTGCTGAGTGGAAAGCACAGGAGGGATTGTCATGGTGAGCGGGAATGTAGCTTATGCCTTACAAGAGGATGTTCTTCAAGAAGTCGAAGTGGCTGAGTCGCCAGTTAAGTTCTGTACGGTGACGCTTTCAGATGTCATTTCCAGAGGCAAGCGTCTGGAAGCCAGTGTGTTTGATGTGGAAGCAAAATATGCTCGTGCAAGCGTTGAACATGGCAAATACCCTGTAACCATGCTTGGTGGTGCCGATGGCCTTGCCAGTTCATATGTTTGTGGACGATTTAAGCGCATCTGGCTTGAAAAATCAGATCTTCCGATTTATCAGCCGTCTTCGATTACAGACATATATCCGACACCCGACGGCTATATATCTCATAAAACACAGACAAATATTGATGCATTGAGAGTTCATGCAGGCCAGGTTCTTTTGACATGCTCAGGGACTATAGGAAAAGTGTCGTTTGTGTCAAAGACTTTGGATAACAAGATTTTTAGTCATGATTTACTTCGTATTGATGCAAACAATCATGAAGATGCAGGGTACATATATGCATACTTAAAGAGCACGACTGGCAATAAAATTCTGTTGACAAATAGTTATGGTGCTGTGATTACGCATATTGAACCTGAGCATCTTGCAACGGTTCCCATCCCTAATGCTTCTGCTGATATAAAGAAACGTATAAATGATCTGATTGTTGGCTCTTACGAACTGCGCGATGTATCGAATGAATTGATTGACGAGGCAACAGCGTTACTGGTGAAGGAATTGCAGTTTCCTGATATCAGAGATTTTGACGTTGCACTTTATAAGAAGAATGCTGGCGTGGATACGTTCAGTGTGAAGCTGAGCGATATGGCAGGTCGTGTTGACGCGTCGTATCATGTTCCTATTGTTGATGCGATTGTGGAGCATATGAAACAACATGCAGCGGAAGTTACTACCGTTGGTGATAGTCGTATCAGTAAGGATGTGATACTTCCTCCGAGATTTGCAAGAGTATATGTCGAAGAAGGATATGGCAGCGTACTTATTGGTGGTAAGCAGCTTTATGAACTTGATCCATCTGGGAAGAAGTATCTTTCAAGAACGAAGCATAAAGCCTTGATGGAGAAACTTGAAGTTGAAGAGAATACTATTCTGATAACAAGAAGTGGAACCATTGGAAAAGTTGTTCTTGTTCCGAAGCACTGGGAACATTGGATTCCGTCCGATCACATTATTCGTGTTGTTCCTGCAAGTAAAGATATCGCAGGTTATCTGAGCATTTTCCTTGCGTCTGAGTATGGATATCCGTTGATTACTCACTATACATACGGTTCTGTCGTGGATGAAATCGACGATACCCATGTGAGCAGTATTCCTTTCCCGCTTCTGAAAAATGAGGATGTTCAGCGGCGAATCAATGACCTTGCTCTTGAAGCCAATGAGAAGCGATATGAGGCATACAAGATGGAGCAACAGGCATTGAGGATCGTTGATAAAGAAGTAATTCATGCGAAGTAAAGTATGCATATAAAAACATAGCGGGCGGGTCCGCTCGTCCGCTATGAGCATTTGATTCGAAAGGCAGATATATGAAACTTACATTACGTTTGAAAAACGGAACGACTGATAAGGGATATATTTCTGATTCTATGCTCGCCGAGTTGGAAAAGTTCATTGCTGATAAGATGGGCTATAAATCATTATCTGTGATTACAGATGAGGAACGAGTAAGGAACATCTTAATAAATAACGTTCAGTTAGGTGTTTTCAAGAGAGATTATAAGTTTGAGAATGTAAAATCATATAAGATAGATCGTTCCGAGCTCACTGATGATGAACAGCATTCGTTAGATATGGTCAGACGTGCATATGAAACAGATGCGCATATGTATGCCATATATTTTTACGTGGATACGCTAGGAAAAGTATTTCCGAAAGAAGAGTTTGGGATGGACTTTGAACCTCTTGAACTTCCTATAACATTCTGGACGAATGATGCTTATGCCTTTGGTCATGGTGGACATGTTCATGTTTCTGAAAAGTATGCATCCATTCATGTTACGCTTAATAGTGTTTCGTTTAATGAAAGGATACAGATAAATATTAGGCATGAGCTTATACACTTTGCATTGTGGTATGTTGGCTTGCCTAATGAAGATGATACGGTTGAATTTTATTGTCTAGCATCTGCGCTTAACGCGAATCCGTATACGTCAATTGATGATAAATGGAAAGCATATGCTGATTTGTTTGAGAAATTCTCTAATGAGAATCTGCATGATATTCCAATGGAGGATGCGTATAGGATGTTGGGTAAATCTATAGCGGCTATTAGTAAAAGCCACAGTCCGAAGGAATATGAAGCAAGGCTTAATGACCTAGTTAACGAAATCAAGCAATTGAAAAAATGATTTTGATAACGCTCCTGTAGGCGTTTCAAAATATATTTCTTACGAAGAAAAGGAGACGAAAACGATGAAAGGAATAGTTGACTTTATCACTACTGACACATACGCAGTAGAGATTCCGCCATTACTTGAAGAGAAAATCAAAGAGGATATGTTGAAAGAATTTGCAGACTATCCTGGGGATCATGACCATGATGATTTTTCTCTACAATATTTGGTTGAACTATCAGCATATTGATGATACTACTTCCAAGAAAAAGCAGAACGAGATTATGAGGAAATCTGTGCTTAAGTATGCAGCGTATTATAAGGACAAATATCGTGTTCAAGTAAAACATCTTCAGCAGATAAAGGCGATGAGAGGAGACGAAAACAATGAAGCCTGATTTCAATTACATTCCATCCGAGAAGCGTGAGGAAGTTCTGAAGAAAATTGCGGATGATCCGAATGCACCTGGCGCAAGAGAACTTATGAACGACGAAGTTGCGTCTGAGATTTGGGATGATACCAAGGACATGACCGAGGCCGAGAAGTTCGATTATCTGCGTAAAAGACTTACTCGTGAAGAGCAGGTTATGAAGCAGTTGCAGAAGCAGTACGAAGAGGCTGTGAAGGCAGCTGAAAAGAAGTAAGAAATAGAAACAATTGAATACTGGAAGGTTCACGAGATATGTCCTACGAGGTCACAGCGGTAGCGTGCTGTGAAGGAGGATTCAGCGCTTACACGTCGGCAGTCGTAGGACTGTGTAGCGACATCGGGCCAGAGGCTACGAGCGGTGAACGGAAATGATACAGGCGAAAGTCTGTGCGTTTCCGTTTTGCCGCTCTTTCTTTATGTCATGAGCGGTAATGCCTTCCTTTGAGAAATTCAAAGGAGGTAGCCGTATATGGCGAAAAGTGACAATCTTCGCAAAGCGAGGGAAGCAAAGAACGATGAGTTCTACACGCAGTTGGATGATATTGTGGCTGAGATTGCTCAGCACAAGGATTATGTTCGTCAGTTTCAGGGGAAGACCGTTTTCTGTAACTGTGATGATCCAGAATGGAGCAGTTTCGTAGAGTTCTTCAGGAAGTTTTTTAAGAAACTTGGACTGAAGAAAATGATCTGTACTCATTATGAGAAAGATGGTTCTCCATCTTATAAGTTGGAATGGTCTGGCGAGAAGATCAACGGGGATACAGTGAATATGATCAAGACTCCGTTGAAAGGTAACGGAGATTTCCGTTCGGAAGAATGTATCGAACTTCTGAAGGAAGCCGATATTGTAGTGACAAATCCGCCGTTTTCACTGTTCAGAGAGTATGTTGCTCAGTTGATGGAATACGACAAGAAGTTCGTTATTATCGGCAATAAGAATGCTATTACGTATAAAGAAGTATTTCCTCTTTTCAAAGATGGCAAGATGTTTGTTGGATATAATGCTGGGAATGGCACAATGCATTTTGCTACTGAAGTGATTGATAATAAGCGTATTGGAGCTATTACGCATAGTGTTCCTTCGTATTGGTATACCAATTTGGATCTTGATAAATCACATGAACCGCTGATTCTGGCTAAGAATTTTACTGGCAATGAAAAGAATTATCCGAAATATGATAATTATGATGCTATTGAATGCGGTAAATTTACCTCTTCTGGTAAATGGCAGGGCGATTTGTCAATGATTCCGAAAGATTATTTTGGTGCAATGGGTGTTCCTATTACTTATCTTGCTGTTCATTGTTCTGATCAGTTTGAAATCATTGGTTTAGATAGGTATACTGTGCCGAAGGAATATTTGGTTGGAGGACGCGTTGCTATTAATGGTAAGCCTTGTTATGCTCGAATTTTAATTCGTAGGAAACCTATTTCACAGGAGGATTGAAAAATATGAAAGTACAGACATATGAAGAAGTGTTTGGACATCCGTTGACGGTCAGAGACCTTGTCAATGGATTTGATGAAGATACAAAGACAGGACGTATTCGTGCATTCGGCGGTAATCTGAATGTTCGTCCTCCGTATCAGCGTGAGTTTATTTACGAGGCAGAGGCTCAGCAGGAAGTTATTCGCACTATTGTGAATGAACGTCCTCTCAATGTTATGTATTGGGCGAAGTCCCCTGCTGGCGCCGAGTCTGAGTACGAAGTTATGGATGGTCAGCAGAGGATTCTTTCCATTTGTAAGTTTTATGATACTCAACAGATTTATCCTGTTGAAGAAAATGGAAAGACTCGGAATCTGACTTTTGAAGATTTTGAGGATGATGTTGATCTTGCTAATACATTTCTTGATTACCATCTTCTTGTGTATATCTGCGATGGGACAGAAGCAGAGAAACTGAGATGGTTCGAAGTTATTAATAGAGTTGGTGTTAAACTGACACCGCAAGAGATGCGTAATGCTATTTATACATCCCCTTGGGTGACAGACGCAAAGAAGTATTTTTCAAATCCAAAAGGTGAAGGATTCCTTTCTGATGGGCATGTTAGTAATGGTCACACATATGGGGAATACGTGAATGTGGTCGGCGGTAATCTTAATGATAAAACTGAAAATGAGAATGCGGTAGTACGTCAGAAACTTCTTGAGATTGTATTGTCATGGGCAACTGACAAGTATAACCGTGATAACAATTTGAGTGGGAAAGCGAAGATTGATATTTCAGAGTTTATGCGTCTGAACAAGAGCAAGCCGAACGCATTGGAACTGTGGCGTTATTATGAAGATGTGATGGAATGGGTGAAGGCAACTTTTCCTACGTATCGTGTGATTATGCAGAAGGTGGACTGGGGTATTCTTTATAATGAATTCCATGATAATACGCCAGCTGATGCAGACGATAAAGTGAATTTGATTCTTCAGTCAATGGATGAGATTTCAAATCCGAAGGAAGTTTATCATGCAGTCCTCTCAGGTAATATGAAATGGCTGAATGCCAGGAATTTTACGGACGCTGATAAACGCTGGGCATATAAAAAACAGAACGGTCGTTGTCCGTATTGTCACAAGGAATTTGACATCAAGCAGATGCATGGTGATCATATTATTCCATGGAGCAAAGGCGGTAAGACTGACCGTGATAATTTGCAGATGCTTTGCACTGCATGTAATCTTAAGAAATCTGCATATGATGTAGTCTATACGCCGTGGGATAACACGAGTTATGAGGCGTTCGATGTTGAGAAATGGGATGCTGAGCAATCTGAAGAAGATTGATTTCCCATCTATCGAACTATTGACATTCATGCTATAGTGAGATTGACAACAGAATACATTTTGGTCGATACACCGTAAGGTGTTAATCGTTCTTTAGGAACATCGCCCTGATAGGATTTTTCGAGAAATCGGAATCTTATCGGGGCTTTTTTATTTCAAGAAAGCGAGGAATTTATTATGAGCGATAAGAAGAAACTGAGTGAAATGACACTGGATGAGCAGGCTGCGTATTATCAGCGCAAGGCTGCCGAGGTCAAAGCGAAGATTGTGAAAAAGGCGAACGAGAGATTCATGCTGATTGGAAAGATCGTCAGCGAGAATTTCGATGACATTCCAGAGGCAGAAAATGAACTCGAAGCCTATTTCAAGAAAGTGGCTGAAGCATATAAGGCAAAGACGGAAAATGCAAAAGCCACACCGTCACAGATTGCTGGAAATTCTGCTGCTTCATCTTATGGAAATTCTGCCGTAGGACAGAATGTACATACTCAGCAGAACAATGGTTACAGCAATCAACAGTGACGTGAAAAAGTTGGGTGGTTCTGATGAAAAAACACTGCGTGTTGTTTCAAGTAGAACATGGCTGCTGAATGATGAATGAAGCGGACACGGGATAAGCCTTGAGCCTCGCTCACGGCTAAGGGTGGAACCCTTATTGAGTGAAGAGACGACACGCAGTGGAGCCTGGTCAAGCGATAGCGCTGAAACCGCAAACGAAGTGCGCGGACAATGGATGCGTCTGATACGTAGTGTCAGACCTTCTATTGGGCAACATCTGGCAAAGCCGATGTTGTGGGACGGCGCGTAGGGTCGAAGGGAGGTTGATTTGATATGGCAGGAGCATACAGCATTAGTGTAACGGGCGATGATCATGCAGAAAGTCATTCCCGTAGAGCCTATACGCCGTCAAATGCGGAGCGGAGTATTAGTTCGGAGAACATCGTAATCTATGATTGCGGAAACGACCGCGAAGCATTTAATGATTTCTTCCGCCAGGATATTCTGGCGTACAACGCACGACAGAAAAGAGACGATAGGAAGAAATCACTTGACTATCTGCAAGCTTTAGAAGCAGGAACCGAGGGTTACGGTCGTGGAGATAAACAGGAGAAGCCGTTTTATCACCACGTCTTGCAGATAGGAAATAATCAAACGCTGGGAGTCACGACGGAAAAGTTTGATTTTGACCATTGGAAGCAGCTGAAGAAAGACGGAAAGTATGATGAGGCTGCGAAGTACGTAAAGGAGCATCTGAACAGGTCTGAAGACCGAAAGCAGATGACTGCCGTTTTGGAAGAAGTCGGTCGAGGGCTTCAGGAGAAATATCCATATTGTAAGTTCTGGGGAATTATTATTCATCGTGATGAACCACATGGAACGGATCACATGGATATTCGTTATACGATTTTTACCGATGGCGAAAAGACGGGTCTTGGGAAGCGCGTTTCAATGAATAAGGGCTTAGCGAAGATGGGCTTTAAGTCCGATAAGGAACGTACTGCTTTGCAGAAATTCCAGGATGCTATAAAAGCCGATATTCAGGCAGGCATGGAAGCGAGAGGATACACTCGTGAGTACATGGATAATCACGAAAAGCACGTCAGCACTTCTGTGTATCAAGCCCAGCAGGACAAAGAGAAAGCAATCGCTGAGAAGGAAGAAGCCGAACAGCAAACAGCTGAAGAACAGAGAAAGCAAAGAGAGTTGTCAAAGGAGAATGTTCATTTAACTATTGATAACAATATGCTTCAGAAAAGTTATGACGAACTTGATCAAGAATATGA
>Ga0256404_1008316_pt1 | contig 15692 bp, 19 predicted proteins | sample RumenRJG_01DNA_FD_185990 | JGI IMG/M metagenome (GOLD analysis project Ga0256404, IMG submission 185990) | Bovine rumen microbial communities from Lethbridge, Alberta, Canada - RJG_01 | ecosystem: Host-associated > Mammals > Digestive system > Stomach > Rumen | place: Canada: Alberta | collected...
TTAATTTTGTGCTTTATGTATGATTTATCCATAATATTCTAAATGCTGCTGGGCTCTATCACCAGCATGAATTCAATTATATAGCAAGGATTTTTTTGTTGCAATAAAAAAACACCCCCACAAAAGTGGAGGTGTGATATTCAGCAAATATCCATTTATTGAAAAATTGTTTTCAGACTTTAGAAGTCAAAATTCAAATTTCAATAATACGCATTACTGAGCCTGCTTGATTGCAGCCTGTGCTGGATACGACACCGGCATTCGTTTTTTTCAACATGGACTTTTTCCATGTGGAAGTATCAATATCAAACCTCTCATTACCCAGCTTTGGATTCAAATACCATGAAAATGTTCCCTTATCGTAGATAATTCGATCCACAAATGCATCAATCAATGTTTCCGGGATTTTCGCTCTCGGATCAAAAGCCTCCATCTTGATAAACTCACCGAGACTTTCTATCCTCTCTAACCTAAGGGCATCATTTCCTGATTCGGAAATCTGCTGTTCGTATTGATTATTTGATTTTTCAAGTTTTTTGATTTGATCTTCCAGTTTCTTTTTCTTTTGACGAAAGACCTCAACTGAAATATCACCATTCGTACATAGGTCCACAAGAACTTCCAACTGTCTCTTGCTCTTCTCGATGGTACGGGTGTTATATTCAATCTTTTCTCTTTCTCTGGTGTCGGTTCTCTTGTACTCTTTAAGATCATCTGCCATGGAAAGTGCTTCTTCATAAATAGCCTGACGATTTGCAACCAACTTCTTAAAAATGAAATCCGCAATAACCTCAAGTCGCCACTGCATAAAAGAAGTATTATCACACACGCCCTCCACACTAAGTCCCTTCTTTAATCGGGAACTCGGTGTTCCGGTTTTAAGCTGTCCATAACATTGAAAAAGATAAGACTTTGTCCCGTTTTTGTTTACGCGGGATAATCTGCGATTGAATGAATGACCACAAGTACATTTACACTTTCTTGCCCACACATTTTTTGACACTGAGCATCCCGTACGGATGGTGTAACCATTGGAATCCTTCTTTTCAACAGAGCGTTCCAATCTCAACTTTTCCGCCTGCTCAAATACCTCAACAGAAATAATAGGTTCATGGGTGCCTTCCACATATATGCGCTCAACAGCTCCGTGATTATTAATCTTTTTCTGCGTCAAATAATCCGGCACATACTGTTTACGGTATTCAATCCTTCCACAATAAAAAGAATTTTTAAGAATCTTATGGATGTTAGCGGCATGCCAGTTTTTCTTTCCCATGGCAGTCAAACGACCTTCCTGCTCCATGATATCTTGAATCTTTCTGACACCATATCCATTTGTATAAAGATCAAAAATCCTTCGAACCGTATCAGCCTGCTCTTTATTTACAATCAGATTACTACCAACTCTATCATATCCTAAGATATTACCATTGCCGTATAGCACTCCGTTTTTAAAGGAAATCATCTGACCGGCTTTTACACGCTGTGAAATCTTTTTACTTTCGTTCTGTGCAAGCGTTGCCATGATGGATAATCGGAGTTCTCCATCTTCATCATTCAACGTCCAGATATTGTCTTCTGTGAACCACACCTCCACGCCATAAGTTTTTAGGATTCTCGTCTGCTGTAATGTATCAACCGTATTACGGGCAAAACGTGAAACCTCTCTGGTGATAACCAAATCAAACTTTTTGTTTTCGGCATCCTTCATCATCTTAAGAAAACCTTCTCTCTTATGAATCGATGTACCGGTGATTCCTTCGTCGATATATCGCTCGACCAATTCCCAGTCAGGATGTCTTTCTAACAGTTCGTCATAGTATTGCACCTGGTTCTCCAGGGCTGAAATCTGTGCCTCATGTTCTGTAGAGACACGAGCATAAATAGCTACCTTACGCTTCATTTTTCAAACCTCGTATCTTTCCAGATGCCATACCGACGTACAGTATGGCATCATTATAAAACGTTTCTTGTTAATACTCAATCTCAAGGCCACGCTTTTTTGCGATGAATTCCAATTCTTCCTTTGAAATCTTTCCTTCTTCGCAAAGCATCTTCATCACATCAAAAGCTGCTAACGTAATCGCCCACTCCTCGGTTTCAGGAGGGAACTCTATTCCCTGAATCTCTGTAATCACATCATCCATCAGTTCCCCTCCTTTGAAATACCATCTGCCTCTAATTCCTCTTCATAACGTGTCTTAATCTTTGTGACCTGCCCAGATAACTGAATAAGCTGCGCCTCCATGTGAGAAAGTTCCTTCATCGGAATAAGACCAAACTTCGTCTGGATAAAAAGCTTTACTCTGTCTACAAAGGAAAGACCACGTTCCAGCGAAGAACGATTCTCCAAAAGCTGAAGTCTCACATCCATGTTATCTGCCAGAGTCGATATCTGCTCACTGATATAAGAAATATCATTCAATGCTTTCTGCTTCGTATCAATCAATCGCTTATGGGCATTCCTTTGCTGAGACTCCCGCAATTTCTTGTTATTGAAGTAATTGCGCTCCCATGATGCCGCTTCTTGCTTAATTCCTTCAAACTGCTTTTTTAACTGTGCAAGCTGCTCACCGCGATAATCATTAGTCTCGATATCCAGCCAATGATCAATCTCATCTTCTAAATCATTGAACTTGTCATAATCAAAATAGACCTTCTTATCCGATCTATGATAGCTATAGAGATTATCATCTGCCGCCTGAAAAGCATTAATCTTAGCTCGTGCTGTCGACTCCGGTCTGTCACATTCTTCCATGAGATATCTCTTAATCTCGTCGTAGGTCCTACCATCACAACCGATGAACTGATATATCTCCCAGAATGTTCCAAAGTGTTTTAATGTTTCTTCTGTGTTTACCATCATTCCTAATTCCTCCTAATAAACATTTGGGGTGGTTTTACACCCATTACTAAATGCATTGAAAAATTTCTTACGTTTTATTTGCATCTCTACTAATCATTTGGGTTGAAAAAACGCTGATTACTAAAAATCAAGCAATCTTTTTCTTCTCTACACCTCTTATTTGGAACGAGTCAGGACTGATTACTAAAAATTTATGTAAAAAAATAAAGCCGAGGTTTATCTCGACTTAGAAATGGCTACGCATTTGACTTTTCTGTAATACGTGATACAATGGACTTAACAAATTGTATAAGCAATCACATTTTGTTTAGGTGGTGATAATATGATTTATGAATTACTTACTGAAAAATATAAAGAAGGCGAGCCAATATTCTTCTCCGATATTTATAATGGAGAGATATCAAAATCTGCGCTTACTCAGCAGCTAACGTCTTTATGCAAAAAAGGCTTACTGGCTAAATACGACAATGGCATCTACTATATTCCAAAGAAAACCAGGCTAAAATCTGCAGTAGGTCCTACAGCTGATACGATAGCAAAATATAAATATATTTCAAAAAACGGAAAGATTGATGGATACTATTCCGGTAACACATTTGCGAACCAGCTTGGCATATCTACACAGGTTCCCCAAGTAGTAGAAATTGTAAGCAACAACACGAACTCCGCTCCCAGAGATGTTAAGATTGGCAACAGAAGATTTAAAGTCAAAAAGCCACTAATCTCGATAACTAATGAAAATGTACACATCCTTCAGATGTTGGATCTGCTATCGAATCTTGATACTTATTCAGACTACGATTATGATGACGTAAGAAAATGTTTTTTAAAATATATTGAAGCATATAAGATTACAAGAGATGATATAGATCATTATATTCGACACTTTCCATTAACTGCTTTTAGATTTTATTATGAATTGAGGTTAGACAATGTACTTGCATAATGACAAAGAATTATTTAATGATATCGTTGCTCTTACAGCTGAACGTATTGGCCAGGCTCAGGATATCGTAGAAAAAGACTACTACGTTACAATCATACTTAAAAAACTCTCCACATGTGAATATCCGATTTGCTTTAAAGGTGGCACCTCTCTTTCAAAAGCGTACGGTGTAATAGACCGTTTTTCAGAAGATATTGATATCACCTTCACAGAGCATTTAGGAGAAAACAGACGTAAAAAGCTTAAATACAACATCCTAAAGCCCATAGCTGATGAATTAGGTTTAGAAATTGCAAATTGGGATTCTATTGAAAGCGATAAAGATTACAACCATTACGATATGGCCTATAGCTCAATTATCGAAGACCCATTTCTGGACACCTATGTAAAATTGGAAACAGCTCTTATGTCATATGCATTTCCGACTGTAGAACGCGAAATCAGCAACTATATCTATCAAGCACTAAAAGATGAAGAACCTGATTTACTTGAAGAATATGAGCTCACTCCATTTACAATGCGAGTGCAATCACTGGAACGAACATTAATCGATAAGATATTCGCCCTTTGTGATTACTACATCCAAGGCAAAGCAGCTCGTAATTCCAGACATCTCTATGATATTTACAAAATATCTAAAGAAGTTACAGTAGATGATGATTTTCGTAAACTCATCTTTGAAGTTCGTGCTCATCGTCAAGGCATGAAAAATAACATTGCTCCTGCCGCAGATGAAGATATCAATATATCCGAGCTGATAAAGAAATTCTGCGACGAAGATTTCTACGCAGATGATTACGAAAAGACAACTAAGAATCTTATAAGCGATGACATCTCATATGAGGATGTAAAAGCTTTTATCCAAGACTTTACAAAAGAATTATTCTAAAACCTGACTTCTGGTCCAAAAGTGACGTCAAAATGACGTCAACAAATACAAGAAAAAAGAAAGGAATATAGCATATTTGCCACATTCCTTTCCCTTATCATTTTACCACAACAACTTCCCTTTTATACGCCGGCGAATACTCTTCATCCCACTCTTCCAAGAAATCGTCATTATCAGAGATTTTCTCTATCAAATTATACCCTCTCTGAATTGTTATTTCCTCAGAAAACGGAACTGTATCTTTTTCAAAAGATATCTCACGTCCACCCACTTCGAAGATAATTGCTCTTGTAAGCCATACTTCATATGCCGGTTCACCATTAATTGCCATAGTCTGTTGTTCATTGACAATCTTTACCGATGTGATTTCTTCACCTACGGGCGTAGATATCATCTCAACATCCTTAAAGGCCGATTTTATCCTTACATCTTCCGAAGCTGACAATTTAGCGACCGCCATATCCTCTGTCGCACCGAAATAATCGACTGCTTCCTGCACGTTTGTAAGCGCATACACTTCATCACCAATATACAATCCAACAATCTGTGTCACACTATTGGTAAATTCGAATGCGTCACACTTATACTTATTAAACTTCTTTCCAATCCAACTCTGAATCAAAGCTGAATCAAATCTCATATCAATGGTTTTCATATCTTACCGTCCTTTCACAAAATGTATTTTTTGATATTTAATACCGCCGTGATCGGTACTCTTTTTAATATTTATTTCAACTGCCGGAGTGCCATCACTGGATGAAACTTCTCGATACGAAAGAATCGATCCATCCTTCATCTTCGTATAATGCCCCTTACCATTTGTCATCGGACGTTCTATTCCTCCGTGTGCAGCCTTATCATAAAACTCCTGCACTGTTTTTACCGGATCAGCACTAGAAATATTTCTAACAAAATCTCTTCCTTGTCCCTTCTCACCAAAGTATCCATTATGATAATCATAACTTGATGTAAGCGAAGAAAGATTTTCTGTTATTGAATAATGATGTCCGGTATCACCTTTGTATCCGTGTCCCATCACTCGCCCTCCTCTTTCTTATGTGTCTGTTCAAAAAGAGAAGGATATCTATGAAAGTTTGCGTAATCATAGAATTTACCAAATACATCATCCGGCATATATCCATGAACCAATACATCGGTCGGTTCAAGTACACGCAACATTTCTTCTGTGCCAATCTGCCACAATTCTCTGTCGCGCTTGGATCTAATACAACCGTGGGTACTCACACAAACAATCTTGTGTTTTGGCACACCTAAGAAGCAATAATCGAAACTTGATTCATCACTCCATCTGATATTTGGAATAACAGGTATCCCTTGCTTTTGCAAATAGAATCCGACTGCGCGATTAAAATAAGTATTTGCCTGCTGAATACATGGTGCCTGCCCAACAAGCATCGTACAATCCGGGGTGATTACCCCATCAAACTCCTTCAGCAAATCAACATACTTATCTGTTGCTGTTAAGACCTTTGCAAAATATATGTCGTGCATATAAAAATGCACATACTGTCTTTTATTCTCTGCCTTTTTTATCTTTTCAAAAGGCAACATTGCCTTCGGCACCTGCGTATTATCAATATCCATAAGTGCAGGAATTCCTGGTGTACCGACGAGCTCTGCTCCCTCTGTAAGATAAGGATATGAGCCGTCATCTAAAATCGTTTTCTTCATTGAAAACTCCTTTCTGGGCACAATACGCCCGAGACTAAATTAACAAGTTTCTCTTGTGCTCTCAGAAAGGATATGTTAAACTTATTTGACAATATTATGGATGTGTTTAACATATCCTATAAGAGAACGCTCTTTAAATTGCGCCAACAATTTAGGAGCGTTTTTCTATATTCAGTTGTATTTCATTACGCACAAGCATCATCTCCTTTCATTAGGCCACTTCAATTTCTAACTGTTCAAGAATCTGTATTTCGTATGAAACGTATTCTCTTTCTCCATACTTCATCCATTTTCTATAATACTGTAAGGCATAACAAGCAGCCATATATCCAATATCAAACGCCTCCATAACATTTTCTGTTGTTTGTTCTTTTTTCATGTTATGAATCAATGGTGGGGAAGCTAATGCATATTTAGCGAAAAACTTAGCTTCAGCCTCTTCAATCTCACCTTCTTCAATATGCCCCAAAACATAATGACCGACTTCATGCATTATAGTCTGATTTATACGACTGTAATCCTTGTCCTCATCGTTATAGTAGATAATCCACTCTCCATCATTTGTTTCAAGCGAATACCCATCCTCACTTTAAGCAACCGCCTCAAGCCAGGTTGCAGAGTCTAATGCCGAATACGGGATAACCGTCAATCCCATTTTTATAGCAACCTCAAATGAACAAAGCGGAACACCTTTTATATCATAATCAACAAACATATCCGCAACAGCCTGCTTGATTTCCTCATATGTTTCATCACTCAGTCTCATCCGGTACTCCTTTGTCCATCAATAATCTTACAAATTCCATTTTCTCGTCCATGGTCATATCTGCAGCATTACGCGCAATAAGAGACTTTGCAAATACAAGATCACTTTCTTTATCCATTTCTCTGTCTCCACTCAGCAAGTCATCTGCAGTCGTCCCCAAAGCTTTTGCTATTTTTACCAAATTAGCCCCTCTAGGAACGCGGTCTCCTTTTACATAGTGAGAAATTGCAGACTCAGTAATACCTGTTTGCTCAGATAATTCTTTTTGGGTAATTCCCTTCTGATCTAACATCTCTTTTATTCTGTAAGTCATACTTCTCGCCATTTGTTCGTCCTCCTATCTCAATATCAGCTAACCTGATTATCACAGTTATAAAATAACACCTAATTATCACTTCGTCAAGTATTATTGCTAGAAATTTGATAATTTATCGTTAAACGTACAACATATAGTGTTGAAATATTGCCAAAATGATAACCACTTTCTTAATAACAAGCCCTCCCAAGCCTGTCAAAGTACAGATTTGTTTTTCTGCTTTTGACAGACCTGGAAGGGCTTGTTTTTCGTTAGTCAAGCTCACTTAAGGATAAGTGAGTCACACCCATATTTAATTGTAATTAGATATAGCCTTTAATCCTCTGTTTCAGGACCCAGACCACATCTTCCTTATCTTTGTCTGAAAGTTGATCGAAAAGCCGGAATACAGACGCATAACGATTAAATAAAACCTGTTCCTCTCCCTGATCTATATATGATTCGAAAAGAAACTCTCTCACATCAATTTTATACAGATATGACAGCTGAATTAAGTCATCAACCAAGATTGGATTCTCATCTTTTTCCATTGCAGCAACCTTTCTTTTGCTGATTTTTAATACAGCAGCCACATCCTCTTGTGATAACCCCGCATTATTACGGGCTTCTTTAAGCATTTTGGCAGTAAAATAAGACATAATTTAAACCTCCTTCAAAATGCAATATATTGCACTTTTTGATTTTTGTTTGAACTTGCGTTCTGTACTTTTCGTGATTTTTTCATCCAAAAACTCTCTTTCGGATCACTTTTTGAAGCTCCCTTTATACTGTAGTCGGATGGCACCTATCTTTTTCAAAACAAAAAAATATAGGGAGTCTTCAACAGACTCCCTATATCAGGAATAGCTTAAATTCAAGCTTTTCGGGCATTTTTAAGAGTTTCGCATCTCCATAATAAAGCTTTTTGGCTTTCATTATGTAGTCTTTTGATATCGCAAACTTCCCTAAAAAATATGCTTTTTCAGAAATTACTTCTGCGCGATAGCTGCCTGTGCTGGTGTAGGCACATGACGTATCTTTTATATCACTTGAAGCGGTCGACAGTTGTTTTTTTTTCCAATCGGAAGTGGTCTGCTTATATGCTTCATTTCCAAAGGCAGGATTTAGATACCAAATGAATTCCCCGTGATCATACACCACTCGATCAACAAAGTTATCAATCACTGTATCAGGGATCTTAGCCCTGGAATCATAAGCAGTCATCTTAATGAACTCAGAAAGACTTTCAATACGTCTATCCTTTGCTTCATTATCTTCCAATTCTAAAATCTGCTGTCTACACTCACTATTAATCTTTTCAATGTTCGAAATCTGATCTTCAAGTTTCTTTTTCTTACTTCGAAAGACTTCTCTGGAAATATCTCCGTCAGCACACATATCAACAAGATTGGCAAGCTGTCTGTTCAGCTTCTCAATCTGACGATTGTTTGCTTCAAGCCGTTCTTTATCGTTTCTCTCAGGAGCCTTTACTTCAGCAACATCCTGTGCCATAGCCATAGCTTCCTTGTAGATTGCATCTTTATTTCCAAGAAGCTTCTTAAAAACAAAATCGGCCTGAACCTCTAATTTCCATTCCATAAATGATGAGTTATCACAAATACCTTCGATATCAAGACCTTTTTTCAGTCTTCCTGCAGGAGTTCCTGTTCGTAACTGTCCATAGCACTGATAGATATAACTAAGAGTTCCATCATTAGCCTTATGAGCAATTCTTCGGTTCATAGCATGACCACAGGTACAAACAAGCTTATTGCCCCACAGATGTTTGCAAGGCGACTGCCCAATTGCTTTGCCGTTCTTGTCTGTCTTCACGGACTTGTGTTTTTCTCTTAACTCCTGTGCTCTGTCAAAATCTTCTGGCGAAACCAGCTTCTCATGCGAACCTTCTACATATACCTTATCAACTGCCCCATGATTATTGATTTTCTTCTGAACCAGATAATCCGGAACGTATTGCTTACGGTATACGATTCTGCCGCAATAAAAAGGATTTCTAAGAACCCTGTTGATATTGCCAGACTGCCATCTGGTAAGGCCTGTGGCTGTCTTACGCCCTTCCTGTTCCATGATGTCCTGAATCTTACGAACACCATTACCAGCCAGATAAAGTTCAAAGATTCTTTTCACAGTGTCAGCTTGTTCCTTATTTACAACAAGCTTATCACCAACTCTGTCATACCCAAGAATATTGCCATTGCCATATAGGACTCCATTCTTAAACGAAATCATCTGACCGGCTTTTACTCTCTGAGAAATCTTCTTGCTTTCATTTTGGGCCAAGGTAGCCATGATAGAAAGTCTAAGCTCTCCATCCTCATCATTCATTGTCCAGATATTATCTTCTGTGAACCACACCTCCACACCATAAGTTTTGAGGGTTCTGGTCTGCTGCAGTGTATCAACTGTATTTCTTGCAAACCTGGATACCTCTCTGGTAACAATTAGATCAAACTTCTTTTCTTTTGCATCCTTAAGCATTCGCATAAAAGACTCACGCTTATGAATTGATGTACCAGTAATACCTTCATCAATATATATATCTATCTACCAGCGTCCAGTCCGCATGCCTGCTCAAAATATCATCATAGTACTGCACCTGATTTTCCAATGCAGATATCTGCGCCTCATGCTCTGTAGAAACACGGGCGTAGATGGCAACTTTTCTCGCCATATCGCACCTCGCATTCCTCAATCAAGCTGTACTAGATGAGATCTAGACACAGCTTAATTATATAATTATTATCTTGTTTACTCAACAGGTATATTGTGTTTTTTCGCAATATACCGCAGTTCTTCGTCTGTTATCTTTCCTTCTTTGTTAAGCTGCTTCATAATGTCAAAAGCAGCATACTTAATAGCCATTTCCTCAGCCTCCGGAGGAAATGTAAGCTCTTTTAATTCCTTCATGACCATCCCTCCTAAAGCTTCTCAATGAAATAATTTTCCATGTAGGAAATCAATTCACAATGAATACGGCTTGCCTTTCTTCTGACAACCGGAACAGATACACCAGCTTCCTCTGCCAGTGTGTAGTAGTCCTTCTCCTGCTTAAGAAGCGGAATGATAAGTTCCTGCTCCTTCACACTAAGTGCATGAAGGTGTCTCTTGAAAGAAGCATATTCATCAGCCATCATTACAATGACATACTCTCTTCTCTTGAATACCTGTACCAGAGCCGGATCTGATAAAGCATCCTCTGCTGAATTCAGTCCTTTGATAGCTCCCTCAAGCATTACATCAAGAACCGCTTCATCCGCTGTAGGATTACTATAGTTACCCAAATTCTGAATACGGACTCCAAGTTCATCTTTGTGATTGCTACGCTTTCTTTCCTTCTCTGCCTTAATCTCGTAGATCAATCTCATCTTGCAATCCTCGATGATTCCCTGGAAGGAAGAGTAATTAGAATAGATCAGCTCGGCCCTCTCCCTCGCTGACTTGTCACCGTAGCTTTCATAGATATTAACCATAGTGGCCATATACACCTCCTATATTCAGTTGTGTTTATGTCACTAGGCTGCGCGCCGCTTCGTAACTCTTTACATGTTCTAGTCTAATTGGAATGCGCCTTATAATCGTTAGCGCGGATGTGGACATAAGGTACACATAATGTGAACTCTTACAAAGAAAAACGCCAGCATCAGGATTTATCTAATCCTGAGCTGACGCTAAGTTATAATATTCATTTAGATTTCCATGCTATCTGGATTTAGAAGAAAATCATAAACACTCATTACCAATATGCCTTCATCATTATAAAGCGGTGCCACAGCATCCTTTGTAATAATAATTTTTTTAAATCCATCGCCTGTATTCACTAGTGAACGTTGTTCCTGTTCCATCTTTTCTTTATCAGGCAATGCATAGGCTGATTGAATATAAAATCTCTTTGAACCTTTGTTGCAGACAAAATCTACTTCCAACTGTTTTCGAATCTTCTTACCATTTTTGTCAACTTCATTCATCACAACAACACCAACGTCTACATTATATCCACGAACTTTTAATTCATTAAATATAATGTTTTCCATTGCATGAGTCTCTTCAACCTGTCTAAAATTAAGTCTCGCATTTCTAAGTCCCAGATCGGTAAAATAATACTTCGATGGAGTATTAATGTATTTTTTACCCTTGATATCATATCGAATTGCACTATCAATAAGAAATGAATCTTTAAGGTAATCTATATATCTGGTTATGGTTTCTTTGCTTATAGCCTTGTTTTTAACGCTTTTAAATGTCGCAGATAACTTGCTTGGATTCGTAAGCGATCCAATTGCTGAGGATAAAATGTTCAGAAGTTCTTCTAACTCTGCCTTATTTCGTATATTATTCCTTCCAGTAATATCAGAAATGTAGGTTTCCTCAAATAGAGATTTTAAAAAATCAGATTTTTGATCAGCCGTTTCAAAGCCTAGTACAAGCGGTATTCCACCGAACAGCACATAATCCTTCCAGCCTTCCTGTTTGTCACCGTCATATACACTCATAAATTCACTATATGTTAACGGATACATATGAACTTCATCCCCACGTCCACGAAATTCAGTAATAATATCTTTTGACAGAAACTTGGCATTACTTCCCGTTACATATACATCCACATTTTTCTTTCTTCCGAGACTATTAAGAACTGATTCAAAATCATCGAGCATCTGAACTTCATCTAATAAAACATAATACATTTCATTATCAGCAATTTTTTCCATTAAATATGGAAATAAAACTTCAGGATCTCGATACTTTTTATTCTCAAAAGAGTCAAATGCAATCTCAATAATATGGTTTTCATTAACTCCTTCATTTACCAGATACTCTTTAAAAAGATTAAATAAAAGATATGATTTTCCACATCTTCGCATACCTGTTACAACCTTAATTAGTCCGTTATGCTTTTTTGAAATAAGCTTATTCAAATATATATCTCTGCGTATTTCCATATTGTTCCACCTCATTACTTATTGAACGAAAATGCGGAATCCGCATTTTTGTTCAATAGAATTATACATCATAGGAATAGCTTATTCAATACTCTAATCGACATTTTTGCGGATTCCGCATTTTTGTTCGATACGAATTAAACTGTGCCGACTGAGTTGGCATAATCTCTAGAAAAATCTTATTCCTTAGCCCTCAAGAATCTGAATCTGCCTTAGCATTTCAAGTGCAGACTTCTTAGCCTTGTCTGTCTTCAGATTGTTTAGAATCTCTATTGCTTCATTAACAATAGGATCAAGATTATCCGGTGAATCACCGTTTAATATATAATCAGCAGATACATGAAACATGCGGCTCAGCTGTGTAAGCATCTCAGCTGAAACACCTCTGCTGTTGTTCTCATAATTGGAAATAGCAGACTTCCCTTCAAGATGAAGTTCTATAGCAAGTTCCTCCTGGGTAAATCCTGCATCAGTACGTAACTTCTTAATTCTTCCACCAACTGTTGTTACATCAATGGCTCCATTGTTTCTGTTTACTTTCTTCATAGCTACACCCTTTCCGGTGCCTTCCAAAACAGAAGCGAACCCAGAAAGGATGCAATAAGCGTGCATTCGCAGACGCTTTGCGTCTTGCTCATGTCGCGCTGTCGCGCTATAAGTCATGCTCAGAATAGCTTCGCAATCATGCAAGCATGAAACGAAGCTATCTGACATGCCTTGCACCGCTCGTAGAAATGTGCAAAAAAAGAGCACTGCAAAACAAATACTTAAACCAGCTGATACGCATATACGTATCTTCCAGTAAGCTTCTGTTTTGCAGGCCCTTTTTAATCTGAATAGATGTCTTATGCTCCCTGGCTGCATCTATCCGTAGTAAATACGACTCTCTTCGCAAACTCTTGGATGTCAGACGTCACTCATTTGTAAGTCCTTTAACGCTGTACCAGCGACCAATCCAGCAATCTCCCTGGCATCCTCATGAATATTAAATTGTAAATCTAATTGCTACTTGCCTAACTTGTTAAGCTTCGCAGCGTATCCGGTTAAACGAGCATGCCTCTTCTTAGCAAGCTCCTCCTCGGATCTATTGTCATCGAATACGGATACCTTGCCTTTCTTCACGCACACAACAAGGCGAGCACCGCATTCCGGGCAGACCATATACGAAGTTGTACTAGCTGACTCCATAAGAAATCCACCACATCTGTGGCAGCAAACCACGCATTCCCCAGTTTTTTCCTCCGCAAAACTCACCAACATCACGCCTCCTTTGACTGATAAGCTGATATCTCTCATTCGGAAAAGGGAAAGAAACCGATATGATGAGTGTACATAATTCTCCCGACAATGACCTTTCCGTAAGTGTAGTCAACACTGCCATTATCAACTGCATGACTTAACTGATCTTTTAAACTGTTTAGCGCACATTACTCAAGGTTCTTAATAACCTTGACGGCTACACCCTGAATCTTACAGTCCGAAACAATGATGTCCTTCATGGTCTTGTTCTCAGGATGAAGTCTGATCTTCTGATTCTCTTTGTCTACAAAATAGCGCTTCAGCGTGTTCTCATTTGCTACCAAGGCAACAACAATATCGCCATCCGTGGCTTCTGACTGCTTTCTGACGAGCACCAGATCTCCCGGAGATATTCCGGCTTCAATCATGGACTCGCCCTTTGCCCTAAGTAAGAAAAAAGTCCCTTTGCCAAACATTGAGGCAGGCAATGACACATATTCCTCTATATACTCTTCCTCTAGCGTAGGAACGCCGCAGGAAACAGCACCAAGTAGTGCCACACTTGTAAACTCTGTCTGAACCTTCTCGGTCTGTTCAGTAGAAATCTGCTGGCCATCATATCTGATCATGCCATTCTCATTCATGGCAACCAGGTACTTATATGCAGTTCCTCTGGCAATACCGACCGCATCTGCAATCTCTGTTGTAGACGGTGAGTGGCGATATTTTTTGTAGTATTCCTCTACAAATGCCTTAATAGTACCCATAAGCTCTGTAGATTTGTGTCTCATACGCCGCTCCTTTCTAAAGGAAGCAATCTGCTTTCGTTACTTCCTATTTGAAAGTATATCACCACGAACACTTGTTTGCAACAATAATCTTCAAAATATCGAAAATATCTGACAGCCGCGAAAATCGTGCACTCCCCCTTTTATGATTCTCATTGTAGTAAAAAGCCTGTCCCAAAATAAGGACAGGCAATCAAGTATATCAGTCTTTAACCTTCATAGTTTTCTAAATCTTCTACTAGAGCCACAAAATTATAAAGAAGCAAAAAAACCTTCTTACAATCACGTTGTGTAACATTTCTATGAAGCATACCATGATCAATAAAATTTCTATTGATTACATCCGGTTGTTTCTTAAAATCATCTCCTGCTTCAAAAACAACACTTAATGATGATAAAATACTGTATTTATATAAAGCATCTGCGAATGACATTTCAATCATCTCATCTGCATCAACTTTCTCGAAATACTTATTAGCTCCTTTATATCCGGAAGGACGTCGTTTTCCTTCTTTTTTTTCCTGAAGCCTTATTATTCGAGCATCAATTAATGAAAAAAGAATCATTATACATGACTTGTATCTTTTATCTTTGTAATCGGCAATAGCTTCCTTCATATCGCTTTTACGAATATGCTTCATTTCCAACAAGATATCAAAAACGAACTGCATTCCCCCCTTATCTATATATGGTTGAACTATTTCGAAAGCTTCTTTTTCATCACTAGGACTAACATAAAATAACTCTAAATCAGCATTAGGCGGAAGTGTCCACCCAAACTTTCCCCATTGTGTAAATGCCTCTTGTAATTCTTTTTTTCTTTCATTAGATAACAGCGGGCTTCTGAATACTTCAGCAAACTTTCCCATAGTCTGTGCCAAACTATTCATTGTTTGCGAATAATCAGGAAGCATCCTATTTATTGAATCAGATATTACTTTGGCCATGGAAACCATGGATGTCTGTATTGTATCTGTATAAAATTTTGATATTCCGCTAACAGCATTTAAAGATTCTTGAAGCTGCGGTGTAATGACTAACTTCGGAATTGGCGGCAAAGACAGTTTTATGGCATTTGCCAAATCCTGCAATGCAGGCCGAAGATTCTCGACCATCTGTTTCGTCGTAAGCCCTCAATCATGAGTACCACCTAATAAGAAAAGCCGCCTGACTGGCGACTGTCAAGATTTTTTATATATTTTTGTACCTTGAAAATTTAAGATTTCCTTTTGGGATTCGGGACATGGCAT
>Ga0256404_1008317_pt1 | contig 15691 bp, 11 predicted proteins | sample RumenRJG_01DNA_FD_185990 | JGI IMG/M metagenome (GOLD analysis project Ga0256404, IMG submission 185990) | Bovine rumen microbial communities from Lethbridge, Alberta, Canada - RJG_01 | ecosystem: Host-associated > Mammals > Digestive system > Stomach > Rumen | place: Canada: Alberta | collected...
ATCGACCTGCGCCTCGCCAAAGCCGACCGCAGCGACCTTGGCAAGATGAAGGAGCTGCCGATTTATCTCGGGCAGGCGGGCTATGTGCCGCTCGGCCAGATTGCAAAAATCAGCTATGAAGCTGAAGACGGCCTCATCAAGCGCTACAACCTGCGCCCGACCATCACCGTGCAGGCAGGCGTCAAGAGCGGCACGGCGAACGACGCGACGCAGCGTGCCTACGACGCGACGAAAGACCTGCGTGAAAATCTGCCGCTCGGCGCGAGCATCGAAAAGGCGGGCACGCTCGAAGACAGCGAAAAATCCACGAAATGGCTCATGGGCCCCGTGCCCGCGATGGTCGTGCTGATCATGACGCTCCTGATGTTCCAGCTGCGCAGCGGCAAGGACATGGCGTTGACACTCCTCACGGCGCCGCTCGGCATCATCGGCGTCACATGGGGCATGCTGCTCTTCAATAAAGCGATGGGATTCGTCGCGTTGCTCGGCGTCCTCGCGCTCTTCGGCATGATCATTCGCAACTCCGTCATCCTGATCGACCAGATCCAGAAGCACCTCAAAGAGGGCGAGACGCCCTGGGACGCCGTCGTCGATTCGGCCGTCCTGCGCTTCCGTCCCATCATGCTGACGGCCGCCGCCGCCATCCTCGGCATGGTTCCCCTCATGACCAGCGCCTTCTGGGGCCCGATGGCCGTCGCCATCGCCAGCGGATTATTTGTCGCGACTGTGCTGACACTGCTCGTTTTGCCGACCATGTATGCGGCGGTGTACCATGTGAAGAAAGAATAAGCCAAGGGGGGTGATTCGTTGAAAACGCGAAAGGTTGGCGTGATTGACGCGGAAACCGTGCGCCTTCTTGCGCTTGAAATTCAACCAATATAAGCATAGCGGATATCTAAAAGCGCATACATGAAAAGGGCGTTCCCAACAGGGAACGCCCTCTCGAAAAGCTCAAGGCAGGTTGACCGTCCTGCATCTCCTAATCAGGCCAAGCGGCCATTTGGTGGCGGCTGCCAGTTCCGCCCTCAGTGAGCCTTTTCTTTCATAGCCCAAGTGTATCACAATGCGTGAGGAAAGTCAAAAAAGAGGTGCAAGATTTCATGGATAGCATGTGCGACAAGAGCGAATTGGAAAAATGCCTTGCGGGCGAGTGTTATGATTGCCATGCGGCGGTGTTTTTAGAATTCAAGGTGAAGACCCGGCGGCTGCTGGCGGAGTATAATCGGCTGGCGTATGAAGAAAAGGAAAAGAAACGTGCCGTTTTGCAGGAGATGCTGGGAGGAACCGGCACGAATGTGTCCATCGGTCTGCCGTTTCTCTGTGACTATGGGCGCAACATCTACATTGGAGACAATGTGTCCATCAACATGAATTGCACGTTCGTGGACTGCAATCGCATTACAATCGGGAGCAACGTGCTGATTTCCTCAAACGTGCAGATTTATACATCGACGCATCCCGTAGAACTTTCCGAACGGCTGACACCTGACTGGAAGCCGGAAACGGGGGAATATTTCTGCCGGACGTATGCCCGGCCAGTTACGATCGGCAATGGCTGCTGGCTGGGCGGCGGCGTCATCGTACTGCCGGGCGTGAGCATCGGGGATGGCGCTGTCATCGGTGCCGGTTCCGTGGTGACGCGCGACATTCCGGCAAATGTCACAGCGGCAGGCAATCCCTGCCGCGTGATTCGTGAAATCAATGGCGGCATAAACTGAAAAATCTCGTCAAAATCAATGCGTTTTTTCAATGAGATTTGTTGTCTGAAAGCAGTCTGGAACCGTTTCGAGAAGATTCATTTCGAAGTAATGGATACATAATAACTGACGCCTTGCAATTTAATATCCTTCCGCTATACTGTGTCCATCAAATGAAGCAGACATGGACGACATCGGGCGCAGGAGGCGCAGGTCTAGGAGGGATAGATCATGAAAGACATCACGAAAAGCATCCGCACGAAGGGCATCGCCCTTGCTCTCTGCGCCGCGCTCGGCGCTGGCTCGCTCGCACTTCCGGCGTCGGCCATGGCCGCGACGCCGTCTTCGCCAGCTGTCATGCAGCTCTCGTCGCACAGCGATAGCTCGCATCACGATGGAAACTGGAATGACGAGGACTGGCAGCGCCATCATGACAACGACGGCGACCACAAGAATCCGCCGCCGAAGCCGAAGAAGGAGACAAAGAAGTCGACGAACAGCCATTCGGAGAGCGAAGTCTGGACGGCCGGCGTCATCGGTGCCGTCATTGGCGCCGTCGTCGCGAAAAACACCTGATCGGGAAGACAGCAGGAGCCGCTGCCACGGCGGGATTGTCCGTGGCAGCGGCTCTTTTTGCTGCAAAATCTTTGTTTGGTGAAAAATCAGTTGACAACGAACGATTCATCTAGTATAATTTCTATCTGTGATAACACTTTTGGCGCCATCGTCAAGCGGTTAAGACACCGCCCTTTCACGGCGGGTTCATGGGTTCGAATCCCATTGGCGTCACCATACGGCCCGGTAGTTTAGTTGGTTAGAATGCCGCCCTGTCACGGCGGAGGTCATGGGTTCAAGTCCCATTCGGGTCGCCATTTTGTGCCTCGGTAGCTCAGTCGGTAGAGCAGGGGACTGAAAATCCCCGTGTCAGTGGTTCGATTCCGCTCTGAGGCACCACGAAATTTCAAGCTCGCTTTTCGAGAATTCGAAGCGAGCTTTTTTCGTACCATCGTTTCTGAGAATCATTGTTTTTGAACGGGGGCAGCCTTATGGAGGCATTCCTCGCGACGTTCGTCGTCGTATTCCTCGCAGAGCTCGGAGACAAGACGCAGCTGCTCGTCATGGCGTTTGCGGCAAAGTTCCCCTGGCAGCAGGTGCTCATCGGCATGACGCTCGGCATCTTCATCGTGCATGCGCTGGCGGTCGGTGTCGGCAGCTTCGTGGGCAGCCTGATCGACCCGGCGGTCATGGAGGTCGTTGCCTCTCTGATGTTCCTCGCGTTCGGCGTCTGGACGCTCCGGAGCGGCGATGAGGAGGACGAGGAGGCGGGGCCTGGCCGCTATGGCCCGGTCTTGACGGTCATGATGACGTTTATCGTCGGCGAGATGGGAGACAAGACGCAGTTCGCGGCGATGACGATGGCGGCGACGTTTTCGGCATGGTATTTCGTGCTCATCGGCGCGGTGGCGGCCATGGTGCTGGCTGACAGCCTCGGCCTCATCGCCGGCGCGTTCCTGCACCGCTATCTGCCACCGGCACGCATGAAGCTCTTGTCTGGCGGCATTTTCTGCGCCTTTGGTCTAGCAGGCCTCCTCCATGCGTTCTTGTGAAATCATGGTAAAGTGAAAGGCAGGAATTCTTCCCTGTTGCAAAGGGGAGGATTCCTGCCTTTTTTGTTTGCATCGTTCGCCTTGGCGCTTATTCCAGCAGCTTCTGCAGTGCCATCCAGTCGGGCTTCTTCGCTGCTTTGCAGACGGCTTCGTAATGTTCTTTTTCGTCCGCGGGCGGCTCTTTTCCTGCGAGGTCTTCGAGTACGAACTGGACGCTGTCGTAGTCGAACGTGGCCGCGAGCTCTTTGAGGGCTTCATAGGCTTCCTGGAGCTCTTCGGCAGTCATCGGTTCTTTGGTGCTTCCGTCGTCTGCGGCCTCGCCTTCAGCGGCGGCCTCTGGCAGGACGGGCTTCAGCACGTCTTCGCACTCGGCGTAGAGCTCGAAGAGGCGCGGCGTATCCTTTTGGATGGTCGCGGCGTCTCCTGCGTTGCCGGCCTGTTCGAGTGCGGCGGCGAGGTCGGAGAGCTTGTTTGCACCGATGATGCGCGCCGAGCTCTTGAGGGCGTGGACACGGATGGTGTAGTTCTTCCAGTCGGCGGCGTCGAAGAAGCTCTGGATCGTTGCGGCGTTTTCTTCATAGGCTTCGGCGAAGAGCTGCAGCGTTTCGAGGTAGTCTTCGGGCGAGCCGCAGTTCGTGAGGCCGCTCTTCGTGTCGAGGAGTGTCTGCGTCCTGAGCCATTCAGGCAGCGATTCGGCGGCTGCCGTGTCCTCGGCTTTGGCATCTTCTGCCGTGACCTCCTGCACCTTTTCGGGCGGGAGGTATTTTTTGAGCATGCTTTCAAGCTTGTGGCTGTCGATCGGCTTCGTCAGGTAGTCGGTGAAGCCCGCGTCGATGTACTCTTTGCGTGCGCCGGAGATGGCGTTGGCGGTCAGCGCGATGACGGGCTTGCCTTTGCAGAGGTGCTGCATGGCCTTCATGCGCTGGAGTGTCTCGATGCCATCCATTTCTGGCATGCGGTGGTCGAGAAAGATGACGTCGTATGCTTTCTTCTGCACCATTTCGAGGCAGATGGCGCCCGAAAGCGCGGAATCGACGTGGATCTCTGTGCGCTTCAGGAGCCCGCGGAAGACCTTGATGTTCATCTCGACATCGTCGACGACGAGAACGTCGGCCGTGGGCGCGATGAAGAGCGCGGCTTCCGTTTCCTGCGGCACGAGCCGCCGCACCTGCTGCTCGAAATCGCCGAGTGGCTGGAAGTCTACGACGTCCTGTTCGACTTCGAACGCGAACGTCGAGCCCTTGCCGTAGACGCTCTCGACTTCGAGGTGCGTGTGCATGAGCTGCAGCAGGCGCTGCGTGATGTTCATGCCGAGGCCCGTGCCCTCGATGGTCGCGTTGCGTTCTTCCTCGATGCGCTCGAACGCATGGCCGAGCTTTGGCAGGTCTTCGGGCTTGATGCCGATGCCCGTGTCCCTGACGGAAAAGCGCAGGATGATCTTGTCATCTGCAGTCTTGCGGAATGTGACGGAGAGCGTCACGCTGCCCTGGCGCGTGTACTTGACGGCGTTCGTCAGGATGTTCATCGCGATCTGCTTGATGCGCACTTCGTCGCCATGGAGCACGGTCGGGAGATTCGGGTCGGCGTTGAGGATGAACGCGAGGTTCTTGTTCCGCGCGCGGACTTCCGTCATGTTGACGATGTCGTTGAGCAGCGACGCGAGGCCGTACTCGACGGGCACGAGCGTCATCTTGCCCGCCTCGATCTTCGAGAAGTCGAGGATGTCGTTGACGAGGCCTAAAAGGTGCAGCGCCGAGCCGCGCAGGTCGGTCGCGTAGCTTTCGATGGCGGGTTCTTTGCTCTCGCGCAGGATCATCTCGTCCATGCCGATGATGGCGTTGATCGGCGTGCGGATTTCGTGCGACATGTTGGAGAGGAACAGGCTCTTGGCCTGGTTCGCCTGCTCGGCCTGCTGCTTTGCCTCTTCGGCGTGGGCGCGGGCTTCTTCCGCTTGCGTCTTCGCGCGCTCGGCCTGCGCCCGGGCCATCTGGGCTTCATCGAGCGCCTGCTCCGTTTTCGCCTGGCTGTGCAGCAGCAGCCGCGTCTCGAGCAGAAAGATGTAGAGCAGCATCAGGACGGTGAATGCGAGGAAGGCCGCGTAGCCATGGCGCAGGAAGCCAGTGATGTCTTCGACGGGCTTCACGAGCATGTCGCCCGTGATGTAGCCGACGAGGTACACGTTCGGGCGGATTTCCGCCGCCGTGACGAAATTCTTGGTGTCATGGGAGGCATCGCTGTGGATGACGACAGGGGCTTTCCGAAGCTCCTGCAGCATCTCGTCGATGCAGCCGCCCGTCATGATGCGGTCAAAATGCTCCTGCCCGTGCTCGTCTTTCGAGAAATCCGGCCGGCCGATGACGTGCCCCGAGGAGCTGACAAGCCAGAACGAGGCGTCCTGGAGGCCTTTCGCGTCCAAAAGCTCCGTGACGATGCTATCGGGTGCGGCGCGGCAGTAGAGGACGGCGCGGACGTTGCCGGTCTTGATGTCGTGGATCGGCGCCGCGATAGCGTAGGCCGTGCCGGCTGCATTGACGATGAGGTCGGCATTCCCATGCCAGATGCGCACGATGTCGGGGAATTCTTCGAGCGTGACGGCGCCGTCGCCATAGAGCTGCGTGCCATCGCGTTGCAGGATGCCGAGATCCCCCATGCCGGCGCTTTCGCGTGCCATGTCCATGATGAGCTCCTGGCTCTCCGGGTGCTGCTCGAGCTCCACGCTGATGTCGGCGAGCCAGTCGAGGCGGCGGTTGATGATGTCATTGTCCATCTGCGACATCATGTTGATGCTCTGCTGGAGCTGGTCTTCCATGTATTCATGGAGCATGTTGTTCAGCCGGTACTGGATGCCATGTCCCATGACGCACGTGAGGACGAGCGTGACGACGAGCGCGAGCAGCACGCGGCTCTGCCCGGGCATCGAGCAGAAATTTTCATGCAGGAAGTGCAGCTTATTCGTCATAGACGACCACCCCCTCGGCGAGCCAGTCGATTTCTTCCCGCAGCGCGGTGTCGCTGACGGTTTCGCCCTCATGGCAGCGGAGATTGCCTTCATTGTCATAGATCACGCCGGAAAACGGCTCGAAGCCATCCCGGATTGCCTGCTCCGCCTCTGCGATGCGCGCCCGCTCGCTCTCCGTGACCGCAGGTGAAACGATGTCGAAGCGGAAGCCCGCGCGGTCGAAGCCGAACCAGTAGAACGCGCGCGGATTCGAATGGCGGGCGTCCTCCTTGATGAGCTCGGACCAGACGGCCGCCCAGTCAATGGACTGGCGGGACAGGAGATGCGGATCGTCCGGCAGTTCGTCGTAGCTGCCGACGGCATCGATGCCCTGCGCGACTGCCCAGGCCGCGACGGCGTCATCCTGCCGGTGCGAGGCGAGGACATCGACGCCGCGCTCCGCGACCATGCGCTCTGCGATGGCGATGGCGGCTTCATCCGAGTAGTCGCCGCGATTCTGAAACGATACGAGCACTTCGGCTGCGGGATTCACGCGGCGCACGCCGAGTGCGAACGCATCGAGCTCCTGCACATTGTCCGGTACGCGCGAGACGCTGACGAAGCCGATGCGGTTCGTCTTCGTCTTCATTCCGGCGAGCATGCCCTGCAGGTAGCGGAGCTGGTAGATGCGCACGAAATACGTGCGGACGTTCGTCTCGTTCTGATCCGGGATGATCGTGTAGAAATGCGTGCTCGGATATTTTTCCCCGGCCGCGCGGAACAGGTCGCCATAGCCATAGCATGCGGACACGATGATCATCGCACCCTCCCGGTGCAGCCGGTCGATGGCCGCCATGCCGTCGGCAGAATCGGGGACATCTTCTTCGACGAGGAGCTTGGAACCTATTTTCTCCGCAGTCTTTTCGAGCCCCTGCCGGGTCGTCTGATACCATGCGGAATCGGCGTACTCCTTCGGGAGGATGAGTCCGACACTCAGCCGATGCTGCGGCTCGACGCCCGCAGTGAAAAAGAGATAGAGATAGGCCGCAAACGCGAGGACGGCGGCTGCGAGGACGGCACGGAGCCACGGTGCCTTCTGCTTCATCGCCAGCCCCTCCTTTCTGGTGGAACGTGCGGAAACGTTCGCTGCTCAGTCGTGCAGCTTGTCGTAGAGCTGCTTCGTGAAGAAGCTGCCGACGCTTTCGACGAGCTTGTCATGGCCTGAAGATTTCAGGATATAGCCCTCGGGCTTCAGCGCGAGCACCTGGAACACGCTGTCACGGTCGCCCTTGCCCGTCAGGAAGATGACGGGAATCTTCGCCGTCTTCGGCTCGCTGCGGAGCATTTCGAGCACCTGCGGGCCGCTCGTCACGGGCATTTCGTAATCGAGCAGGATGAGGTCGGGCTGGTTGTCCGCGACATACATCAGCGCCTGCGCGCCGCTCGTCACGATCGTCACGCGGTACTGGCGCGAGAGCCAGTTCTTGACCGTCTTCAAAAACGTCTCGTCGTCATCGACGATGAGGATGTGCTTCAGCCGGTCCTGCGTCGCATTGACATCCGCGAGATACGCGAGGCGCTCGAGCAGCGCATTCGTATCGACCGGCCGCTCGAAGACGGCCGAGATGACCGGCTCGGGGATGGATTCCTCGACGGAGGCGATGTCCGCCGGATTGCCGAGCAGGACGAGCAGCTTGTTCCGTTCCGTGCAGAGGTCCTTGAGGTAGACGAGGGCATCCGTCTTGCTGTCTTCCTCGCCATTGAGGTACATGAGGATGAGCTCGGCATCGCGTTCGTGCGCATGCAGCGCTTCGACGTCGAGCGAACAGGGGATGAGCTCGTAGCCGTTCTTCGTCAGATTGCGCTGCAACGCATGGATGATGAGCGACTTGCCTTCGCTGATGAATAAGATTTTCTCGCTTGCCATATATGTTTGCCTTCCTTCATTCGTCCATTCGTAAAAATTCGTTCCTAAGAGAAAGGATTCGACGTGGGAAAGTATTGTCCTTCTATTTCAGGTGTTCTTCCATGAACGCCTCAAACTCTTCCTGCTTCATCGGCTTGGCGTAGAGATACCCCTGCCCGTACGTGCAGCCGAGGTCTTTGAGGAGTTTTTCTTGTGCTTCGGTTTCGATGCCTTCGCAAAGAATCTTCATGTCGAGGGAAGCGCCGAGCTGGATGACGCTGCGGAGGATGCGCAGGGCGCGGTCGTCGTGCTCGGCGGCCAGGAGGATGCTGCGGTCGATCTTCATGCTGTCCATCGGCAGGTTCTGCAGCATGGCGATGGAGCTGTAGCCCGTGCAGAAATCGTCCATGGATGTGGCGTAGCCGTAGCTTTTGAGACTGTCGATGATGTGGCGTGAGCTTTCTCGCGCTTCTTTTGTCTTGAAATCGACGAAGGCGGTCTCCGTGACTTCGAGGTCGAGGAGGCCGGCAGGGAGGCCGTAGGCTTCGGCGGTCTCCTTCATTTTGCGCAGGTAGCCGCCTTCGCTGATGTGCAGGGCGGACTGGTTGACGGAGACGGGGACGACGGGGAGCCCCCGGCGCATGCGGTCTTCGAGGAAGCGCGCGACGTGGCCGAGCATGTAGTAGTCGAGGCGGACGGCAAAGCCGTTGCGCTCGAAGACTTCGATGAAGCGGCCGGGTGGCAGCAAGCCGAGCTCGGGGCTCTGCCAGCGGACGAGCGCCTCCGCGCCGACGAGGGCGTGCGTCGAAAGGTCGTATTTCGGCTGGTACCAGACCTCGAACTCCTGCCGTGCAAGCGCTTTCGGCGCGAGGGTTTCGAGGCGGCTTGCCCAGGCAAATTCTTCTTCCATCTGCTGGTTGAACAGCAGGAACGGCTGGTTTTCCGTGCGTGCGAGGTCGAGCGTCGTGGAGGCGGCGCTGACGAGTTTTGCGATGTTGGGGCGGCCGTTCGGCACCTGCACGGCGCTGACATGGTAGCGGATGCGCGTCATGACGTCGCCGAATGGGATGACGGAAGCGCCTTCCGTGACCTGCTGCGCCGCCTTTTCAGGCGCGAGGCCGGCCGGGAGCTCCCAGAGCGTGTAGAGGCGCGAGCGGTCGCCGGAGAGCGCTGGGAGCCCGAACCATGGGAATGCTGTCTGCGCGCGGTGGATCTCGTGGACGAAGCTCTCTGCGAGGACGCTTCCGGAGTATGTCGAACGGTAGTAGGCCATCTGCCGCACGCAGATGGCGGCGAGGTAGAGGCGGCCGTCAACGCGGGCGCTCTGAGCGCGGTCGATGGCGTCCGGCAGCTGTTTTTCGAGCCAGCGCTCGTTGTGAAGGCCCGTGACGGGCTCGGTGTAGGCGATGCGGGAGATTTCGGCGAGATGGTTCCGGCGGATGCGCAGGACGAGCAGGACGCCGGCGAGCAGTGCCAGGAAAATCAGAACGAGGATGCCGAGGCTCTCGATCGGGTGACGGTAGAGGTACGAGACGAGGGAAGTCTGTTCCGTCGTCGCGCGGGTTTCCTCGTTGATGTCGCTCTGGATGGCGCTGGGGTCGAGGTGCGCGATTTCCTTGTTGAGGATGCGCACGAAGATGGGATCGACGCGCTCGCTGACGGCGATGCTCGTACCCTGCGTGTAGACGACGGTGTTGTCGGCTTCGAGACGGAAGAAGCCGTTCCGATAGATGAGCGCCTGCGCGATGATGCTCTTGACGGCGGCGATGTCAGCCTGTCCCTCGCTGACGGCACGCAGGCAGTCTTCGTCCGTGTCGCAGTAGCGGATGTCTTTTTCAGGATAATAGCGCTCGACGTACTGGCGCGTGAAGTTGCGGCTGCGCGGCGCGGCGATGACGGGGGACGAGGGGATGTCCTCGTTGCGGCGGTGGATGAGCACGTAGGTCACGACGAGGTAGGGGTTCGTGAGCATCATGTGGTGCTCGTGCGCCCAGTTGTAGTCAAAGAAGAAGTCGCACATGACGTCGGCTTCGCCGTCGTCGAGGCGGCGGAAGAGCTCTTCGTTCGTGCCGGTCGGGGTGATGTCGAACGTGATGCCGAGGTCGTGCTCGATGCGGCTCAGGATGTCCTGCGTGACGCCCTTGTGCTCGCCGTTCTCGAAATAGGCATAGGGCGGCTGGTTCGGCGAGGCGAACGCGCGGATGTGCGGGTGCGCGGCGAGCCAGGCACGCTCGTCTGGCGTGAGGATGAGCGGAGCGCCCTTCTGCTCCTGCCGTTTGGCCAGGAGGTAGGGGAGGTATGGCGTGACGGTCAGCATGTCATTGGTGGCGTCGTCGAGATGGTCTTTGAGCGCAGTTTCGTCCGGCCGGTAGAGGATGTAGTGCGAGAATAAGTACAGGTTGCCATACGGCTGCGTGCCGGGCTGCGGGTGGAGGCCGTCGTTCGTGACGCCCTGCAGAGTGCCGCTTTCGATGTCCCGGTCAATATCATGGGCGTCTGTGTAGGGGAAGAGCGCATAGCGTCCGGGCGGGAGGAAGCGCGCGAGCTGGTGGTCGATGGCGTCGCGGCTGTAGGCATCGCTGATGTAGCCGATGCGGAGCGGGCTTGGCGTCTCGGGACTGACGCCGCTCGTGAGCGAGAGCTGGAGCGGCGTGCGGCCGATGCTGTGCTCGCTGAAGAGGAAGCGCGGATCGCCAGGCTGGATCGTGCTGCCGATCAGGAGATCGACGTTTCCGGCGAGCAGCTCCAGCGAGGTATTTTTGCGCGTGAGATCGATGTACTCGAAGCGGCAGCCCGCATAGATGGCGAGCTGCTCAAGGTATTCGTAGCCCGAGCCGCGGTAGTGGCCGTCGGCATCTTTCGTGAGGAAGCCGGGCACGCTGATGTAGCCGACGCGGTACGTCGGAACTGCGGGCTCGTCCGCCGCGGCCTCGGGCAGCGGAGCAGCTGCGAGCAGGCAGAGGAGGGCGATGAGTACGAGGAAGAGCCGTTTCATGGTGCGGGTCTCCTCCTTTCCGTTCAAGATTCTATCATCTTATTCTATTCGATTTTTCTTTGGAAATCCCTGCTATTGACAAGCGGCCATAAAAACCATACAATGGAATCGTTAATCCCGAGCATTTTTATAAGGATTCGCGCATGAGCGGCAACAGACGTCCGAAAGCCTGCGGATCCTCGCGATACAGTTTGATGAAGGAGAGTTTGATTCCATGGCAGAAAATCTTCTCGAAATCCAGGACCTGCACGCAGGTGTCGAGGATAAGGAAATCCTCAAAGGTCTTTCCCTCACGGTCGGCAAGGGCGAAGTGCATGTCATCCTCGGCCCGAACGGCTCCGGCAAGTCGACGCTCATGAACGTCATCATGGGCCATCCGAAATATACGGTCACGAGCGGCACGATGAAATTCGAAGGCGAAGACCTGCTCGCGATGAAGACATTCGAACGCGCGCGCAAGGGCCTGTTCCTTTCTTTTCAGACGCCGGAGGAAATCCCGGGCATCTCGGTCGAGAACATGATCCGCACGGCCAAGCAGGCCATCACGGGCGAGCGCGTCAAGATCCTGCCGTTCCGCAAGAAGCTCCGCGCGATGATGGAAGAGCTCAAGATTTCGCCGGAGTACGCTGACCGCTACATGAATGTCGGCTTCTCGGGTGGCGAGAAGAAGCGCAACGAAATCCTCCAGCTGCTCATGCTCGAACCGAAGCTCGCACTGCTCGATGAGACGGACTCCGGCCTCGATGTCGATGCCGTGCAGATCGTCTCGGAAGGCGTTGCGAAGTTCCACAACGACGACAACAGCTGCCTGATCATCACGCACAACACGCGCATCCTCGAGAAGCTCAAAGTTGACAAAGTCCACGTTCTCATGAATGGCGAAATCGTCGAAGAAGGCGGCGCGGAGCTCATCGACACGATCAATGCGAAGGGCTTCACGCACATCCTCGACGCGGTCGGAAAGTGAGGCGCAAGCGTTCATGGCAAAGAAGAAGACATTCGTCGAAGACATCGAGCGCACGCTTTACGACATCAAGGACGCCGACAACAGCGTCTACAAAACGGAAAGCGGCCTGACGGAAGACATCATCCGCGACATCTCGGCGCGCAAGCACGACCCGGAGTGGATGCTCGAGTTCCGCCTGAAATCGCTCGAAACATACAATAAATTGAGCCTGCCGACCTGGGGCCCGAGCCTTCAGGACCTCGACATGGACCGCATCATCACGTACGTCCAGCCGGACGCGAAGATGACGGGCAATTGGAAGGACGTGCCGGAGGACATCAAGGACACGTTCGACCGCCTCGGCATCCCCGAGGCCGAGCAGAAATCGCTCGGCGGCGTCGGCGCGCAGTACGACTCGGAAGTCGTCTACCACTCCATCCAAGAAGACATGGTCAAGCAGGGCGTCATCTACACGGACATGGAGACGGCCATCCGCGAGCATGAGGACATTGTCAAAGAATACTTCATGAAGCTCGTGCCGCCGAAAGACCACAAGTTCGCGGCGCTGCACGGCGCCGTCTGGTCGGGCGGTTCGTTCGTCTACGTGCCGGCGGGCGTGCAGGTCAAGATGCCGCTCCAGAGCTATTTCCGCCTCAATGCGGCAGGCGCCGGCCAGTTCGAGCACACGCTGATCATCGTCGAGCCGGGTGCGAGCCTCCATTTCATCGAAGGCTGCTCGGCACCGAAATACAACGTCACGAACCTCCATGCGGGCTGCGTCGAACTCTACGTCAAAGAAGGCGCGCGCCTGCGCTACTCGACGATCGAGAACTGGTCGCGCAACATGATGAATTTGAACACCAAACGCGCTCTCGTCGAAAAAGACGGCATCATCGAGTGGGTCTCGGGCTCGTTCGGCTCGCATGTCTCGTGCCTCTATCCGTGCAGCATCCTGCATGGCGAGCGCGCGAAATGCGAATTCACGGGCGTCACGTTCGCCTCGAAGGGGCAGGACCTCGACACAGGCGCGAGCGTCATCCTGACGGCGCCTGACACGTCCGCGAACATCAACACGCGCACGATTTCGAAAGCGGGCGGCAAGGCGACGTACCGCAGTGCCGTCAAGGTCACGGAGAACGCGAAACGCGCGAAGTGCTCCGTCAACTGCGAGTCGCTGATGCTCGACAACGAGTCGCGCAGCGACACGCTCCCCGTCATGGACATCGAGGGCGATGATGCCGATGTCGGGCATGAGGCAAAGATCGGCCGCATCAGCGACGAGGCCGTCTTCTACCTGACGTGCCGCGGCATCGACGAGGACGAGGCGCGCGCCATGATTGTGCGCGGCTTCGTCGAGCCGATCGCAAAAGAACTGCCGCTCGAGTATGCCGTCGAGATGAACAACCTCGTCAACATCGAGCTCGAAGGCACGATGGGCTGATTTGGGGAAAGGAGAATCTATTGATGGAAACAAGTGAAATCTATTCGAACATCCCCATGCGCACCTGGCGGTGGCTCGGCGTCAATGAAATCAAGCAGCCAGCCGGCATCGAGGCGGCGGGAGAGCTCCCGCGCCAGCAGATCGTCGTCGAGCCGGGCCAGTCGGACGAAGTCGTCCTCGAGCACCGCGAAGGCGGCACGCATGAGACCGTCGTCCATGTCGGCAAGGGAGCGAAGCTCCATCTCGTGCTCGCCGAACTCGCACCATCGGACGCGCCGTACACGAACCGCGTCAAGGTGCAGGTCGATGAAGACGGCGCTTTCTCCTATACGGGCGCCGAGGTCGGCGGCCAGACGACGGCAACCGAGCTCACGGTGAACCTCGCGGGCGACCGCTCGACGGCCGATGTCTGGGCGCTCTATTTTGGCGACGAAGAACGCCTCTTGGACCTCAACTACATCATCCGCCAGGGCGGAAAGAAAACCGACGCGAACATGCAGGTGCGCGGTACGCTCATGGGCACGGCCACGAAGAACTTCCGCGGCACGCTCGACTTCCTCGAAGGGACGAAGGGCTCGGTCGGCCGCGAGAACGAAGAGGTTATGCTGCTCGATGAGGGTGTGCGCAACCGCAGCGTGCCGATCATGCTTTCGCACGAGGACGACGTCGACGGCCATCATGCCGTCTCTGTCGGCCGCATGGACGAGGCGAAGCTCTTCTACCTCATGAGCCGCGGCCTCGACATGGAAGAGGCGAAGAGCCTCGTCGTTGAAGCATCGCTGCGCCCCGTCATCGACCGCATCCCGGACGAAAAGCTCCGCGATGAAATCGACCAGTATCTCAAAGGGAGGCTCGCAAATGGCTGATCCACAGGAATTTCTCAAAGACTTCCCGCTCCTCCATACGCAGATGAACGGCAAGCCCATCGTCTACCTCGACAACGGCGCGACGACGCAGAAGCCCGAGCAGGTCATCCGAGCGCTTTGCGGCTACTATGGCGGCTGTAATGCAAACCCGCATCGCGGCGCCTATGCGCTTTCCGTCGAGGCGACGGAAATCTACGAGAACGCGCGCAAGGTCACGGCGCAGTTCATCAACGCGAAGCGCCCTGAAGAAATTATCTTCACGAAGAACGCGACAGAGGCGCTGAACCTCGTTGCCTACAGCTATGGCCTCACGAATGTCGGCAAGGGAGACGAAATCGTCATCACGATTGCCGAGCACCACAGCAACCTCGTGCCGTGGCAGCATGTCGCAAAAGCGAAGGGCGCAACGCTCAAATACATTTATCTCGAAAAGGACGGCAACCTCAGCGACGAGGACATCGAGACCAAGATCACGGAAAAGACGAAGCTCGTCGCCGTCACGCAGGTCTCGAACGTGCTCGGCCTCAAAAACGACGTCAAGAAAGTCGCGAAAAAGGCGCACAGCGTCGGTGCGGTCGTCGTCGTCGACGGCTCGCAGAGCGTCGCGCATCAGAAAGTGGATGTGCAGGACATCGACGCCGATTTCTTCGCGTTTTCCGGCCACAAGATGCTTTCCCCGATGGGCATCGGCGTGCTCTATGGCAAGTACGACATCCTCGACGCCATGCCGCCATTCCTCATGGGCGGCGATATGATCGAGTACGTGCAGGAGCAGGACACGACATTTGCTGAATTGCCCGCGAAATTCGAAGCCGGCACGCAGAACGTCGGCGGCGCGGCGGGCCTCCAGGCGGCCATCGAATACCTCGGAAAGATCGGTTTCGACCGCATCGAGGCCATCGAGAAGGAGCTCGTCGACTACGCCCTGCCGCAGCTCAGAGAACTGCCGTACATCGAGCTCTACGGCTGCGACAGCACGCGCGATAACAAGACAGGCATCATCGCGTTCAACATCAAGGATGTCCATCCGCATGACGTCGCGACCATTCTCGACAGCACGGGCGTCGCTGTCCGCGCGGGCCATCACTGCGCGCAGCCGCTCCACCGCTACCTCGGCCTCAATGCGAGCTGCCGCGCGAGCTTCTACCTCTACAACACGAAAGAAGACGTCGACCGCTGGATTGCGGCGCTCAAAACCGTCCGCAGCGTGCTTGGCTACAAAGATTGAGAAGGTGAAATTATGGGTTTGGAAGACGTTTATACGGAACTCGTCAGCGAACACAGCCGCTGTCCGG
>Ga0256404_1008318_pt1 | contig 15689 bp, 7 predicted proteins | sample RumenRJG_01DNA_FD_185990 | JGI IMG/M metagenome (GOLD analysis project Ga0256404, IMG submission 185990) | Bovine rumen microbial communities from Lethbridge, Alberta, Canada - RJG_01 | ecosystem: Host-associated > Mammals > Digestive system > Stomach > Rumen | place: Canada: Alberta | collected...
ATGTAGGTATCACCGAAGACGTTGAATTCAGCGCCGATAAAATTCTTAACGGCAAAGTTATTCACTATTGCGATGATGCAATCTTTTATGATGAACAACCATTAGACTTTAAAACAATGTGGTTCCAACGTCTAAGATGGGCTAAAGGTCAAAATATGACCAGCAAAAGGTATTTTGGCAAATTCCTTAAAGCTATGTTTCAGAAAGATAAAAAGAACAAGATGTCTCTTTATACCGCTTTGACATTCAATTCGTTTATTCCTCTAACCGGATTCTTTTTACTAGTACTACAAAGTGTTCTTCTTTTATTCTCTCCATTATTTGGAGTTTCCTTACAGGAAGCATTCCTTTATTGGAATCATGATCAAAGTTGGATCCACAACCTATTCTTCTCACTTAATCTTGGTGGATTATATGGTTTAAGTAAGTCACTTATTGGTGCAATCTTAATGGGATATTTAACTATAATTGCAACAATATTAGCGTCACGAGATAAACTTAAAGGACAAGCAAAGCTTCCTTTGTTCCTTGCGTTCTTACTTTTCCCACCGTTTATATTGTTACAAATACCATTAGATTTAACAGTCATGTTTGCTAAAGAAATAAAATGGAGAAAAATTCCACACGGAGTCACAAAATAGTATGAAAAAGATATTTCGATTTTTAAGCGCAGCATTATTACTAGTTTCTCTTTCCTCATGTAGCCAAGATAATCGTAGTGATGATGTTGTATTTTTATATACAACCGATGTTCATTGTGGAGTCGACGCAAACATTGGATATGCTTCATTAAAAGCTTATGAAAATGAGATGTTAAAAGATTATAAGCATGTCTCGTTACTAGATGCAGGAGATTATATTCAAGGTGATCTAATTGGAGCGTTTTCTCACGGAGAAAGCATTGTCGATATCATGAATAAAATGGAATATGATGTCGTGACTATTGGTAACCATGAATTTGATTATGGAACGGATGCACTAGGAGAAGTTATTAATAAATTAGATGCAGAAGTTGTTTCATGTAACTTATCGTATACTGGAAAGAAAACTAATAAACTAAGTAAAGTTAAGCCATACACGATAAAAGAATATGGTGATTTAAAAATTGGGATTGTTGGAGTTACCACTCCAGAATCATTGACTGATGCAGCTCCATCAATATTTAAAGAAGATGGTGAAACAGTTTATTCGTTCACTAATGAAGATAAAGAAACCTATTATAAATGCATCCAAGATAATATCGATTTATGCAATAAAGAAGCTAATTATACAATTCTTTTGACCCACGCTGGAAATGATGAACATACTTCGCCTTGGGGATCAAGAGATATCATTGCTAATACAAATGGATATCTAGCGGTGATGGATGGACATTCTCATTACGATGTTGATTGGGAAAAAGTTAAAAATAAAGACGGTGTGGAAATACCTTTATGCGATGCAGGATATAAATTAAACGAATTTGGAAAATTAGTTATTCATAAAGATGGAAGCGTTACAACTGATTTCATTACCAAATATGATGGTGTAGATGAAGATATCAAAGATTATGTTAATTCTAAATTAAGCGAAACAGATGCTATCTCTAAAAAAGTAGTCGCTCATACTGATTTAGCCTTAAGTATTACTGATGAAAATGGCATTCGTATGGTAAGAAATAGAGAGACAACGATTGGCAATCTAATCTCAGATGCAAATCGAATTGTTACAAATGCTGATATCGGTTTTGTTAATGGTGGTGGAATACGTAATAATTTACCAAAAGGCGATGTTACTTATGGTGATATTTTTAACGTTCACCCATTTGGTAATTACATCGTAGTCAAAAAAGTGCCGGGAAGTGATATTTTGGATTTCTTAGAACACACATCACAAGCAACTGAATCAACTTATGTTAAAGATGGACATCCAAATGGTGAATTTGGTGGTTTTGCTCAAGTTTCAGGGATTAAATATACAATCGATACATCTATTCCTACTCCAGTTGTCACTGATAGCGATGGTAACTTTATTAAAATAGATGGACCAAGAAGAGTTAAAAATGTGCAAGTTTTAGAAAACGATACATATGTTAATATTGATCCAAATAAGACATATAAAATAGCTGCGAATAATTACATCTTAGTTGAAGGTGGTAATGGAGCAAATATGTTTATGGATGATAAAGAAATTGAAGCGCCTGTAAGAATTGACTATCAAGTAATACTAGATTACGTGATAGATCATTTAAAAGGTAACTTATCATCAAAATATTCTTCTGTAGAAGGAAGAATTGAAGTGTTATAAAAATAGATTAAAAATAAATGGGTAATCTTCAATTGATTACCCTTTTTATTAAATGTGTTTCAAAATGTAGCTATATCTTTTTAACTAAAGTTACTATCGAATTTTTATTCTTATATTCGTAGCTATATTCATCGACTAAATCCATGACAATTTGAACTCCAAAGCCACCAATCTTATCAACTTGGTTTTCACTAGTTAAATAGCTACGTTTATGATTAGCAAAAGGATTATAATTATCGCCGTTAGAAATAATTTTGATGGTTAATTTGTCATTCTTTATAGAGAATTCGAATTTAATGGCTAAATCTTCCTTTTTCTCGTAAGAGACAAGATTATTTACTAATTCATCAATGATGATTCCGACTTCAGATTTAGTTTTCGTTGGTAAATAAGAGAATCTATTCTCAAATTCATCAACTACTTTAGTAATGATTGAATAATCTTTATCTTTATATTCTAAAGTTAACGTAGGGCTATTTAGTGATAATGCGATAATTGTGACATCATCAAATGCGTCTTTATTACCGACAAATAGACTCAAATCTTCATTGATGGATTCAATAGTTTTACCTAACGGTTTATCAATATTTTTCTCTAAATTAGCAGTGATTCTTTGATAGCCAAATTCTTCATTATTGTTATTGATTGACTCGTTTAAACCATCCGTGAACATAAAGATTTTATCACCATCGTTAAACTTGATAGTTTCTTGCTTATATTTAAAGTTCTCAACCTCTCCAATAACAAAGTTTGATATTCCTTCAAGTTTAGTGATCTTACCATTTGATAAAATGTATGGTTTTTCATGACCTGCATTTACAAAAGTCATTTCCTTCTTTTTAATATTGATAATTCCAATAAAGGCGGTAACAAATAGATTTTCTTTATTATTAAGAACTAATCGGTTGTTGGAACTATAGATAGCTTCTTCTAAATTATCAAAAGATAAAATATCGCTTTTTAAAATAGCCTTTGATTTCATCATGAATAATGAGGCTGGAACGCCTTTGCCAGAAACATCAGCGATTAAAATAGCGAAGCGAGATTCATCAAGATAGAAATAATCATAGAAATCGCCACCCACTTCTTTAGCGGCTTTTATATATGCTCTTAAGGAGATATTCTTATCATTGTAGTCAAATGATGGAAGGGCTTCTAATTGAATGCGGCTAGCAACTTCAAGTTCAGCGTTTATCTTTTCTCTTTCAGACGTCTCTTTTTCAATGATATTAATATAATCATAAACAGCTTGTTGTAGAGCGTTCATTGAATGGGCTAAATTAGCCATCTCATCGTGAGAACGGACCTTAATTGGTAAAGGGTTAGTAAGAGTTTTATCGGCAAGTTTTTGACTAATTTCAGTTGATGCATTCGAAAGTTTATTAACATTTCTTACAAACATAAAATAAGAAAGAAGAGCATAGATCAAAACAATCGCTCCAGAAGTTAGAGCTAAAACTAATATTTCAATTCGCAAAAATTGATTAACTTCAACAAGTGCAGCATTTTCATCAAATTCGATAAAAATTCTGGCAATTTCTTCATTGGTATCTTTGCTTGAAATTGAGCAATATCTTGTGGTTTTGCCGTAAATATTGAATTGTGAGTAGCGGCTTTTTATTGGACTTTCAACGACTTGGTCACTTGATTGAAGCGTGTAACAACTTCCTGGAAGATGATAGAAAGGATCGTCGCCAAGTTGACGTTTGTCCATTCTTGAGTCAGCGATGAAAACCAATGTATCATCTATTTCATCTTCAGTTCCATTATTGTCTAAATATGCGACATAAGCCGCTATCGAACCAGACGATAATTTCGCGTCTAACAAAGAACCAAGTAAATCTTTATATTTATATCTAAAATCAAGCATATCATATGATAAGCCGATTTCATGTTCGCGTGGGAAAACCCAGTTATCAGCATTTTTATAATAGCTTTCGAATTCTTCAAAAGTCTCGAAGTCTTCGAGTTGCATTTCGATTCCTTTCGACTTCCTAGTCTCATATCTTTCTTTAATATGAGCTTTGACAGTCTCTAAACCTTCTAAAGTAGCATCACTTGATTCATCGAGCTCATAATAATAAGTCACATCATCTAAAGCATGATCAATATTGCTAGCAAGTGCTCTTTTAGAAGACTTAACTTGGTTATTATAACTAACAATAATGGCGGTAACAGACGCGACAAAAGATACAAGCAATCCTGCTAGTATGACTTTTAACAATATCGGAAAACGGAATTTTTTCATTTTTATTTAACGTTCAAAACGTTATTAAATCCGGTAACTCTAAACACTTCCTTACAAACTTCATTCAGAGAATGAATTTCAAGTGACTTTCCTTTTTCTGCTAGTGATTTTTTTAAAGAGATTAATAATCTTAATCCCGCTGAAGAAATATATTCTGTTTTTTCCATATCAAAGATTACTAAATCTTCAGTTATATTTTCTTTTTCTAATTTTTTGGATAACTCTGAAGAAGAGACTGTATCGAGTCTTCCTTCAAAAGCAATAATCATTTCTTTTCCGTGTTTAATTTCAATATTCATTGTTAAACTCCTTTACATATCATCTCTTTCAAAGAAACCTAAACTATCAAGCGATTTAATGGCCCTAATTAAATAATCAAAGTCGGTAATTGGCCAGCGATAACCTAGTCGATATAAGGCTTTAACGGTAAATGTAGGATCACCTTGAATAAATTCATGAGAGAGATTATCACTACTATTATAGTTTAGTAATGTTGAAACAATAACGCTCTTTTTCGCATCTTTCATCGCTTCTTTGATTGACTCATTAAATTCTTTATCTGAAACTTTGTCCATATGTAGACCTGCTAAATCCATTGCATCAATTACATCGCCCATTTGAACGGTGTGTGAGTTAAAGCTATGGAAAACAGTGAATTTTTTAGGAACTTGTCCTAATAACAAAATCGTTTTTGCGGTTTCATCAATAGGCGAAAAGTCGGTGTATTGATCTAGTGATGAAATTGGGAACTCACCTAATACTTTGTAACCTTTAAGACTACGCATAAAGTTATTGGTGATACTATTAATTTGGAATTCACCATCTTTTTGTCTACTCATCAAGTTACCAACACGAATGATTTTTACATCTAAACCACCTTTTTCATATGCATCTAATAATGCTTCTTCAGCTTTAAATTTGGAATTTGCATATTTATTAGATAAATCTTGACCAAAATAGAGTTGGTTTTCTTTCATTAAGAAATTAGATTGGAACTTATGATCGATATTTTCTCCCGCGACAGAAACGGTGGAAACGTGGACGAATCTTGCCTTATGAGCTTTTGCAACTTCAATAAGGTTAATTACTCCCCCAACATTAACTCTTTCAATGCTATCGTCATTTGCGAAATGTTTAACGATCGCGGCAGCATTAATAATCGTATCGAATTCATAGTCTTTTAATTCTTCTAACAAATTATTTGAAGTGATATCAGCATTAACCACTTTGACGTATTTATCAAATTCTTCATCAAGTGGTGAATCAAAATAGTACATTAATAGACCCTTCATTCTTTCGACTGGATCGATATCTCTAGCTCTAACCAAAATTGTCATGTGACGTTTTTGATCTAAGAGTTCTTTAAACAAGTGAATTCCTAAGAAACCAGTTGCTCCAGCAAGTAAAACTTTTCCTAAATCGCGTTCTAATTTGATGTCATCAACATATTCGATGTCGTTATATTTTAATGATTCTCTTTCAACATCTTTTTCGAATGATTTATCTTCTTTCTTAACTTCAGTTTTGTGACCTTGAAGGAACTCAGCTAAGTCACGTGGAGAAGGATGAGCAAAGATATCTTGGTAAGTGATTTGATAGCCATGGTTAAGAGCAAAGATAACAATATTAGCGGCAGTTAAAGAAGTTCCACCAATATCAAAGAAGTTATCAGTGACACTAACTTTATCTATTCCTAAAATATCTTGATAAGCATTAACAAATGCTTTTTCTACTTCATTAGAAGCTTCAACAAATTGTTTGCCCTCTTCAGTGAAACTTGGAGTAGGCAAAGCTCTCTTATTAACTTTTTGGTTTTGATTTAAAGGAATTGCCTCAATTTGCATGATGCTAGCAGGCACCATATAAGCAGGTTTATTTTCCTTAATATGTTTCTTTAAAGCATCGATATCAATTTTCTTGTCACTTGTGAAATAGGCAGCGAGGAATTTTCCTCCTGCTTCTAAATCAAAGGCTTGGACAGTGACATCTTTAATGCCTTCGAAGGAACGAATTGCCATTTCGACTTCGCTTAGTTCGATACGGAAACCACGAATCTTAACTTGGCCATCGTTTCGACCAATAAAATCAATTGTGCCGTCTTCTAAACGACGAACGATATCACCAGTTCGATAAATTCTTTCATAGCCTTCTTGGTTAGTGAATGGATTTTTGATAAATGTTTGTTCTGTCTTTTCTTTAAGATTAAGATAACCTAATCCAACACCTAATCCGGAAATCCAGAGTTCTCCTAAGGCTCCATTTGGAACTTGTTGTCCATAATTATCAACAACATATAACTTATAGTTATCAAGTGGCTTACCAATTGGAATGCGGTGATACATTTTGTCGACCAAGTAAGTGGTGGAGAAAATGGTACATTCTGTTGGCCCGTAACCATTAAATAATTCATATCCTTTTGGAGGATCAAGCGGTGTGAGTTTTTCACCTCCAACCGATAAATATTTAAGAGTTGATTGATAGCCTTCAGTAGCAAACAAACGACCAACTTGAGTAGTCATGAATGAATGTGAAACATGATTCAACGCAAAATAATTAGCGAGTTGACTTAGATTCATTCTTAATTCATCAGGAACAATGCAGACAGCTGCTCCACTAGTTAAAGCAGGATACATATCCATCATACAAGCATCGAAACCAAAACCAGCATATGCTGAAACAACACTATCTGGTTTTAAATTATAGAAGCGACGATACCATGCGCAGAAGTTCACAAGGTTAAGATGTTTTAACATAACTCCTTTAGGAGTACCTGTTGTTCCAGAAGTATATAATAAGATAAATAAACTATTTTTATCTGGTCCTTTCAAAGTAACTTCCTTATTGTTAAGTGATTTGATCTCTTCGACATCAAGAACAGGTAATTTACATCCTGGAATTTTATTTAATAATTCTTTTTCAGCAATTAAATATTTTGCATTTGCATCTTTGATCATAAACAGGAGTCTATCTTCAGGATAAGAACAATCTAATGGTTGATAAGCTGCTCCTGTTTTTAAGACACCTAAAGCTGATATTGGCATATATTCGCTGCGCGAAATTAAGATGGAAACAACATCGCCTTTTCCAATACCTTTAGAGGCAAGATAATAAGCGATTTGATCACTTAATTTATCAACTTCAGCGTAAGTATATTTATTATTTTTGAAGATTACTGCTAAGTTGTTTGGATATTTTTTAGCGGCATTTCTAAATTCGCTAACAATATCATCTTTTACAATTTCGACTTCAGTCGCATTATATTGATCAATTTTCTTGTAGTCTTCTTTATCTAATAAACTAATCTTAGATAATTCTTCGTTTTTAATTAATGCACCAAAGACTTTCATGACGCTTCCTAAGAATGATTTAAGTGACCATTCTTGGTATTTATCACCGTTATATTCGATATGAATACTAAAACCTTCATCGACGTCATTAACAGCAATTAATAAAGCGGCTTTTGCTTCATTATTTGGAAGTAAAACAGCGTTCTTAATTTCTTCATCTCCAAGTTTAAGATTTTGGGAAATCTTTCCTTCGTAGACAAAAAGAATATCGGTACGAACCCCAAAATCATGAGCAATTTCCATGAAACTATAAAGATCATGAGCCATATTTTGTTGAATTTGTTGTCCAACGTTTCTTACATATTCTAAAGCGTTTTTACTCTTGAATGGTTCAACAACAACTGGGAAGGTGTGAACAAACATTCCAACATCATTTAAAACGCGACTATCGCTTCGTCCATTATAGACAGTAGTAAATAAAGCATCTTCACGATTGAGATATTTTGCTAATGCAAAACCAATAGAAGAAATCCATAAACTATTAATTGTCGTCTTATTATCTAAAACATATTTATCGATTTCTTTTCTACTTAATTTAAATGTTAAATCAAATGATTTCTTACCAATTCCAGTTTCTGATATATCGTTAACTAAACATGAATCGGTATCGTGACCATCTAGAAGTTTAGTGTAATAATTCTTTGCTTCAACATATGTTTCACTTTCACGAAGTTTAGCTTCATCTAATGCAAGTTCATATTCGGTGTAAGTTTCTTTATTAATTTTTTCACCTTTATAAACTTTGTTTAAATCTTGATATAAAGCATCAAGAGACTCGCCATCAAATACGATGTGGTGGGCATCAAATAAGAATTTACTTCCATTCTTACTTTCTAAAATATAAGCCCGATATAATGGCTCTTTTAATAAATCGAAAGGTTTAACAAGTTCTTCAACACCTTCTTTAAGGCTTTCTAACGGTAGACGAACAACTTTTACACCTAAGTCATCATTTCTTTCGAGCATGAAGTTATTATCTTTATCAGAGATAATTTTTGCTTTCAAAAATGGATGAGCATCAACTGCTTTTTTAAAAGCGTTTTCGAATTTATCCAAATCAGTTTTTAGAGGTAAATCAATGACAAATGGAATGTTATATATCGTCGTGCTAGGATGAGCAAGCACTTCGGTTAAAATTCCCTTTTGATTCATTGTTAATGGATAATATTTTTGTATTTTGTATGTCGATTCTTCGGATTTTGAACTTAAGAAAGAAGCAATCTTTTGAATCGATGGATATTTAACTAAATCATTAACACGGATTGTTTTATTCATCGAAGTGGATAACATAGAAGCAAATTGCATCGCGCTTAACGAAGTTAATCCAATATTATTAAAATCATCAGTTATTCCAAAATCTTCATAACCTAGAATTTTTACTAAAATGTCATAAATCTTTTGTTCGTCTTCATTGGTTGGTTTAACCAAATCAGTAGATTTATTCTCAACATCAGGAAGAGCTTTACGATCGATTTTTCCTCCTGGAGTAAGTGGCATCTTATCTAATTGAATATAGATATTAGGAACCATATATTCGGTAAGGCTAGACGCCATATGAGCTTTAAGATCAGCTTCACCAATCTTTTTATCTGCAACAAAATATAAGACTAATAATTTATTTTTCACTAAGGCAATTGATTGACTGATTCCTGGATAATTTGCAGCGGTGTTTTCAATTTCACCAAGTTCGATACGGAAACCGCGAAGTTTGACTTGAAAGTCAATACGACCACAATAATCGATAGTGCCTTCCTCATTATATTTAGCAAGGTCACCTGTTCTATACATCTTTTGACCTTTCAAATATTTACAAGGAATGAAGCGTTCTAAATTAAGTTCTTCACGATGGAAATAACCTTCACTTAATTGAGGACCGGCAAGGCAAATTTCTCCAATCATACCTAAAGGTAAAAGGTTGCCGTTATAGTCACATATGAAAGAATATGTGTTTTTAACAGCTTTTCCGATTGGGACATCTTTTTCACTATTTTGATCAACCAATTGGTAAGATGAGGAAACGGTGAATTCTGTTGGCCCATAGGCGTTATAGATTTTGACTTTTGTTTTAGCAACTTGGAGGAATTTTTCACCGCCAATGACAATGTATTTTAAAGGAACATCAGGATGAAGATTAATCATTGACATACCAATTTGAGTCGACATACAAATATTTGTAACTTTATGATCAACTAAATATTGGTAAGTTAAATCAAGGTCTTTACGTACTTCTTCATTTAGAACATGGACGCATGCTCCGACAACTAAAGGTGTGTATAAATCGATAACTGAGGCATCAAATGAGAAGCTTGGATGTTCAGCAACAACGTTATTTTCGTTAACATTGAAATCAGCAATATTCCAAGCTAGGAAGTTTGCTAAAGCATGTTGAGAAATAACAACACCTTTTGGCTTTCCAGTAGAACCGGAGGTATAAATCATATAAGCTGGCGAATTAACTTCACATAAATTAATTGGAGAATCATCTTTTTCTTTGGAAATGATTTCAGAAATTATTTTTTCAGTTAAGGTAATTTTTGATTTTGAATCTTCGATCATATATTCAATACGATCTTCTGGATAAGCAGGGTCAACAGGAACATAACCTAGACCAGCTTTTTGAGCTCCAATGAATCCAGCAAAGAATTCTTTTACACGATTCACTTTTAAAGTGATGAATTCGCCTTTTTGGATTTTTTGAGAAAGAAGATAATGAGCAACTTTATTAGATGCTTTATCTAATTCAATATATGTATAAGAGCTAACTGAGTCATAAACAGCTTCTTTATTTGGATGCTTTTTGACTTGCTTTAAAAATAAATCGATAAATGTTTTTGTTTTATCGTAAGCTAAATCTCCGCCATAAGAAATTTTAAGGATATCTTCTAACTCTTCTTTACTAAGTAAAGAAACATCCTTTAAATCTTTTGTAGTTAAGAATGCATTAAGAATACTTTCATAACGTTTAGCAAAATCTTTTATCCATTGCTCGCTATAGAGGTTTGATTGATATTGAACATTGAGAACAAGTTTGTCATTTTCAATATATAGTTGAGCAGCGAGTTTTTCTCCAGTTGCATTAAACGAAAGTTCTTCTCTTTCAATATGCAATTTCTTTAAATCAGCGATTTCAAATAGTTCACCTTGATAGGCAAACATAACTTCACTTGTGAAACCGGAATTAGAAGCGAGTTCTGAGAATGAATAAACGCTATGCATCATACTTCCAAGAAGTGAAGTTTGAACATTATTTATGTATTCTTTGACAGTTAAATTTGCATCATTTTGACATAAGACTGGCAAGGTCTTAACAAACATAGAAATAGTGTTTTGATATTTTTTATCATTTCTACCGTTATAGATGGTTGCAAAAGCAGCTTTGCGGTTCATGGTGTAAAGCGATAAAAGTGAACCAAAAGCAGCGGTAGTTAGTGAGTTTTCACTGCATTGGTTTTTAGTGCAAAATAACTTAATATCCTTAAGATTAATGCCTAAAGGCATTGTTAACTCATCAAACTTGATTTCGTTATCTTTTTTATCACCTTGAGGCAAGGAAACTTCTTCAACATCGGCAAACTTTTCTAAGTACCATTTCTTAGCCTCTTCATATTTCTTTCCGCTTCTATTTTTAGCCTCATCTATAGAGACATCGAAAGCGGTGTATGTTTCGCTAGGAACATCTTTCCCTTCATAGAATTTGGTAAGTTCAGACATCAGAATATTCAATGAATATCCATCGAAAATAATGTGATGAATATCAATAAATAAATGAATATATTTTTCGGTTTTGAATAATTTAACTCTAAATAATTTATCTTTTGTTATTTCAAATGGTTGGATAAGGCTACTTTTGATTTTTATGAAATCTTTTTCAGAGACTTTTTGAATTTGATAGATTGCTTCTTTAGCAAAATCCTTGCTATATTTCATTACCGGTAGCCCATCTTCTCTAATAGAAATTGAAGCAAATAAACCAGGATGATTTTTAAATGTCTTTTCTATAGCAAGTAATAACTTTTTCTCATCGATATCTTTGTTAAAACGAAGAAGAAATGGGTTATTATAACCACTTCCTTTTTCTTGATTTTGGCAAGCTAAATAAATTGCAAGTTGTGCTTGATTTAAAGAAACACCATCTATTGCAATAGTAGAGTCTTTGATTACGTCCATTACACTACCTCTTTATAAATATAATTATTTATCGTTGATATAATTTTACATAAGAATTAATTCTTTATAAATAAAAAATATTATGCTTGTATAATTATTATTAATGGAAAAGAAGAATAGTTTCAGTAGTGGCTTAGGTTTTATCTTAGCGACAGCTGGTGGATCAGTTGGTTTAGGCAATCTTTGGAGTTTTCCATATAAAACCAGCCAAAACGGTGGTGCTGCCTTCGTTTTTGTCTATATCCTTAGCGTCATTATTTTAGGTTTAGCTTTATCTATTGCTGAAATCTACATTGGTAGAAGAGCAAAAGCAAACACTGTTACAGCATTTAAAAAGATTCATAAAAATCTAGGCTGGCTTGGTCTAGTTGCGATTGCTGGAGCGTTACTAATCACCTTCTATTACACAGTTATTGGTGGCTACACCATTAAATACACAGTATTCTCTTTTGCAAATGAACCAATTGACTTAAAAGGTTTTTCAGGAAATATTTGGGAAGTGATTCTTTATTCAGGTATTTTCTTATTGCTAGCTATTGTCATTATCTCCTTTGGTGTCAAAAAAGGAATTGAAAAATCAAGCAAAATTTTAATGCCGGCTTTGATCATTATTTTAATTGGAATAGTGATTTATTGTTTGTGTCTTGGTGAAGGCGTAAAAGAAGGTTTAAATTTCTATTTAAATCCAGACTTTAAAGCTTTGGGCACAAAAGGAATTTTAAGTGCGATGGCTCAAGCATTCTTCTCAATGTCGGTTGGTTGTGGTGCTTTATGTGCATATGGTTCATATACTGGTAAAGAAATTAAAATCGGTAAATGTGCTGTTTGGGTAGCTATTTTTGATACAGGCGTTGCTTTACTTGCAGGATTAGCAATTTTCCCTGCAATCTATCACTACAAAGCTCAAACAGGGATTGATTTAAATAATAACGGCATTGTTTTACTTTTCTCATCAATGCCAATTATTTTTAGTTCCCTAGGAATCGCTGGTAAGTTTCTTTCATTTTTCTTCTTTGGAATGGCAGCAATAGCTGCGATTACTTCTTTGATCTCTTTAATCGAAGTAGCGGCTCAATATCTTATTCAACGTTTTAATATAAAAAGAAAAAAAGCTTGCATCGTTATCGCATTAATTATTTTTATAGTTTCAATACCGATTGGAATATCGCTTGGATTCTCTTTGAACGAAAAGAGTATGATGGTGATAGGAAACTTAAGCTTTTTAGAAATTCTTGATCAAATTGTAACAACGACGCTTATTCCAATCTCAGCATTATTCATTGCTTTAGGTGTTGGTTGGTTTATGTTTCCAACTAATGATAAAAAAGAATTATTTGATTTCCGATATTTAGGCAAAAAACTACAAGATGATGGGCTTTTGCCAGGAAAATTAAATTATATTTTTGCGTTTTTAATTAAATATATTGCTCCAATTATTATTTTTGGAATCTATCTTCTCGGCTTAATCGATAGTGTCTATCCGAATTCACATTTCGAACTAGGCGGTCTAATCGTTGTATTAATAAGTTTGAGTCTTATTGGTGTTCTTATCGCTATTTATTTCTTCTTTCTTAAAAACAAAGATACTGTTGATAACGAAGTTGAAGAAGCCTAATGATCAGCGTCCAATCAATTACTTTTCGATGCAATTAAATAACAATTATTGTTTTGTTTGAATCAAAAAGTGAATATACGTGTTTATTTAATCGATGATGTCTCCGATTGTCCGTACACACAAGGGTTTAAAATACCAATTGTCGATAAACATATAAACGGCAAAAAAATAAAAAATATATTAAAGTATTGCGTTTTTTGCCGATAAGTTTATAATATAATTATGAATAAATTCATAACAGTCAAAGAAACTTCAATTAAATGGAATTTATCGGAAAGAAGTGTCCGCAATTACTGTGCCTTAGGTAGAGTAGAAGGCGCTATTTTAGTTGGAAAGACTTGGATGATTCCTGAAGGTACCAAAAAACCTATTAGAAGTAACGAAAAAGTAAACAAAAATTATTTATTAGAAAGGCTTCGTTTTGAAAAGAACAATCAGGTTAAAGGTGGCATTTATCATAAATTAATGATTGATCTCACATATAATTCAAATCATATTGAAGGCAATGAATTAACTCACGATGAAACTAGGTATATTTTTGAAACGAGAACTATTGGGGTAGATAAAAACACCAGCAAAAAAGTTGATGATATCATTGAAACAATCAATCACTTTACCGCAATCGATCGAGTGATTGATTTTGCTAATTATCAACTTAGTGAACCATTCACAAAAGAACTACACAAAATACTAAAATCGAATACAAATGATTCAAGGCTTACCTATTTTGCTGTTGGCGATTATAAAAAAGTGCCAAATGAAGTTGGAGATTTAGAGACTACTCATCCTAGATTAGTAGCATCTGAAATGAAAAAACTGCTCGATGACTATAATAAAAAAGAAAAACATACTTTCGAAGAAATAGTGGAATTTCATGTTAAATTTGAAAGAATCCATCCCTTTCAAGATGGCAATGGTAGAGTTGGGCGACTAATTGCGTTTAAAGAATGTCTTAAAAACAATATTGTTCCATTCATTATTTTCGATAGTAAAAAGATGTTCTATTATCGTGGTCTTAAAAACTGGAACCAAGAACGCGGTTGGCTTATCGATACTTGCTTGGATGGGCAAGACACGGTTAAAGCATATTTAGATTACTTCAACATTCAATACAAATAAAAACACGCACTTTTTCGTACGTGTCTCAACAATCAATCGTGTCTCCAATTGTCGATGCACATACAGGTTTTCATGTCCAATTGTCGATACACATACGCATTAAAATAAAAAAAGAGGATATTGTTTATCCCCTAGTTGATATAGATTCCATACTTCAGAAGGTGTTTTGCCTTCCTGATTAGGTATGGTTCTGTTTGAATTAGGATGTCATCATCATTTTGACATAGAAGTATTAAAATAAATTTATAGCAATTTAAAAATCAATTTGATTTTTAACCTTTTAAGGTTTAAAAAATTTACAAAAATGGTTTGAATTCCAGTTTTTAAAGTGCAAAAATATTATCGTGGAAAACACCACATTAATATCCATTTAGGAGGAATACCATGAAGTTTACAGAATTTGGCGAATACTTCAGAATCTTACGAATCAAACATAAAGAGGTTTTAAGAGATGCTTCTTATTTTTTGGGTGTGTCTTGTGCCTTTATCTCTTCAGTCGAATGTGGCAAAAAAGCCATTCCAGAAGAATGGTTTGATAAGCTGGTTGACCATTATGGTTTAAGTGAAAAACAGCAGAAAGAACTAAGGGGAGCAATCGATAGGTCTGCTAAAACAGTTAAATTAAATATTGAATATGTGACGCCAACACAAAAAGATTTAGCTGTCCAATTTCAAAGATCTTTTGATGAGCTGGACGAAGAAACAGCTAATGAAATCCTCGAAATATTAAAGAGGAACGCGTGATGGATTATAAGACAAAGCCTATTAGCAGAAAGGATTTAAGGGCAATAGCTCGTTGGTTTAGACATCAATTCAAATGCAAAAACAAATTTCGATTTGATGTAATAAACGCATTTGAAAGAATTCATCAACTTTTTCCACAAATTACTACGGAAGTGGTTGAAAG
>Ga0256404_1008321_pt1 | contig 15685 bp, 19 predicted proteins | sample RumenRJG_01DNA_FD_185990 | JGI IMG/M metagenome (GOLD analysis project Ga0256404, IMG submission 185990) | Bovine rumen microbial communities from Lethbridge, Alberta, Canada - RJG_01 | ecosystem: Host-associated > Mammals > Digestive system > Stomach > Rumen | place: Canada: Alberta | collected...
GGATTTAACTTCGTAATATTACCAGCTATATATTATTTATATTTAATTGGTTTTGTAGTAATATATGGAGTAATTGCACAAATAGTAAAAAGTATATATATTAAAAAATATGGTGAGTGGTTATAATAATTATATAAATATAGTTATATATTTTCACAAATAAGAATTAATTCATATATGTGTTGCGAGTTATACTGCAATTCAGGCCGCAATCAAAGAAAAGGGTCAAAAGAAATAATTAAACAAAACCTTATAATATAAGGAAAACTGACAATTTAATGACTAATAATAAAAACGATTATTAAGTAAAGTTAATAGTCGTTTTTTTATGCAAAAACATTTAAAAATCATCCATATAGAATCGAATATGATGAAGAAATGGAATTATTAATAGATAGTATAAGAAGGAATGGATTAATTAATCCATTAGTAGTAAGAAAAAAAGGAGATGATAGATATGAAATGATTTCAGGTCATAGGAGAAAAAGAGCATTAGAAGCATTGATGATGAATAAAGTACTTCCACAAGAAGTTAAAAATAAGACAAAAGACGAAATAGAAAAATATATTATAGAAGCAATAAAGGAATATAGGAAAAACAAACAATAAGAGGCTTACATTGACAAAATTCAATAAAAATGATAATATAGGACACGATTAATACGTACTTTGAGGGGATTGGTGTTAGTATGAATTACTTGGATATTGATGGCAGAATTCCTACTTATAAAATTCAAAATGAATATTCATTGATGGAAAAATTGCCTGATAATATGCCATCAAAGAGAATTATAAGAACAAAAAAAGGATTAAAAGCAATAAAGGCCTTAATAGAACTTGAACAAAAAGATAATGTATCATGGTATGAATATTTAAAAAATAGAAACAAAAAAAATATGAATGACTTAGCATTATTCTATCGTGGTAATAAGGTAAGTTTTAGAGAAATGTTTGATAGAGCAGATGGTATAGCCAAATCAATGTGTCAGTCAGGATTGGTTGAGGGAGATGAAATTGGTGTATGCGTTTCTAATACCCCTGAGCTTATTTATATTATTTTAGCTGCAAATAGATTAGGATTAAAAGTTAATTTATTTGGTGCAGATTATAATAAAGTTTATTTATCTTCTATAATTGATGGTGTAAATAAGAGAGTATTATTCGTATCAGATGACAATTACGAAAAAATATCAAACATAATTCAATCAAAGAATATAGAAAATATAGTAGTCACATCACTTACTGATTCACTTCCAAAGAATCCCAAATTGTGTGATGAATATGAACCAGAATTAGGTTCGTACTATTATTTTGAAGATAAGGCAAAAACTATAATTGAAAATAATAACAATTGTATGAGGTTATCTTCCTATATTAAAAATGGAAAATCTTACTCTAAACAATTACCAAATCGTGGAAATCTTGAAAGTGACTTTTTAATTACTTATACTAGTGGCTCAACTAAAATTGGCTTTCCAAAAGAAATAATACATAAAAATAGAAGTCTTATAACCATGGGAAGATTTCATGATCCTGAATTGTGTGGAAATCCCAAAATACCTGGCCTTAGAGGTCTTGCACACATTCATCCTGATTCAAATACCGATGTAATAACTTGCATTTCGGATAATTTAATGCAGGGATGGTCAGTAGCATTAGAGCCAGAATATGATTCTAAAAAAGCTTTAGATTATATAATATTAAATAAACCAAATTATTTGGATATAACTACAAGTTTTCTTCTAGAAGTATCTAAACAATATTTAATTGATAAAAAATATCATCAAGATGGAAAAGGAAGAAAACTGCCGTTTTTACTAGCTACATTTGCTGTTGGAGAGGGAACTCAAAAGGGAGAAGAAAAATTTATAAATAAATTTTTAAGGGAATCAAGAGCTGGCAGTGGGGTTAGTATGAAAGGATTAAAATTACCATTTACTACTTTGTCTATTGGCGGTGGTGATTGTGAACATGGTGGAATTTTCTATACTTTATGGAAATCACTATATCAAAAAATTTATACTCCAAAATTAGGAAGACAAGAAATTGGTATGTTACCAGTTCCATATGTTGTTGTTACTGCTTTAAAAAAAGATTCAAATGGTAATTATGTAGAATGTAGTTATAATGAACCTGGAATAATAGTAGCAAACTCATACACCAATTTGTCTTGTTACAAAAATAACCCTCAAGCTACTAATAGTTTAATATTAGAAGACAATTTGGGAAGAAAATGGGTTTCTTGTAAAACTTATGGATATATTGATAGAGTTGGGGCAGTACATGTTAAAGGAAGAATTCCTGAAAAGGAAAATAATATTATTCATACATTTAATATTGACGATGTTATAACTTTAGATACAAAAAACATATTATCAAGTACAACAGTTGAAAATGAATCAAGATATATTTCCACAATACAATTTCAACCATTTACTAAAATGAATGAAAATAAAATTATGGAGTCACTTACGCAAAGACTAATAACATCTTTATCGAGTGAAATAATTGATTCAATATATTTAAGAATAATACCATCAAGAGAAAACTATCCAATTACAGAATCAGGTAAACGTAATATAAGAGCACTAGAAGAATTGGGACTACAAGATACAATAAAACTTACTGATTTAATTGATAAATATACGAATAATAAAGAGAAACAAAAAACATTAGTAAGAAAAAAACAATAATTGAATTAAATTATTGTTTTTTTATGATATACTAAATATGGTGATATAGTATGATATATGTATTTCTTACTAGTATTGTTTACTTGATATTAATTTCTATTATCTATTTTTCTAAGAAAAGAGTAGATAATTACGATAATAAAATATATTCAATAATAATATTATTAAATGTTTTTGGATTGGTTTTGGATGCATTACAATATAGTGCTATTAAAGCGAATATATCTGAATTAATAATAATCATTCTTAACAAAATATTTTTAGTATATATTCTCACATGGACAAGTTTATTTAGTTCTTACATTTTAAGCTTAGCAAAGAAAGATTCGTTTAGCGATATATTAAACAAAATTAAATATGCAATATTATTTTGTGGTGCATTTCTCGTTTTACTATTACCATTGAATATCGTACATGAAGGTACTGATGTTTATACTACAGGTTTATCAACGCTTACAGTTTTTATATGTGTACCATTGAACATTTTATTAATGAGTATTAGTTGCATTAAAAATTTAAAAAATGATAAAAAATCAATCAGCAAATATGTTCCATTACTATTATTTTTATTGGCTGGAACTATATCAACAATGCTACAGTTTATTAATCCAACAATTTTATTGACATCTCCTTGTGAAGCTTTTATTACAATACTAACTTATTTTTTTATAGAGAATCCTGACGTTAAAATGATTAATCAGTTAGAAATTGCAAAAGATCAAGCAGAACGTGCTAATAGAGCAAAATCTGATTTTTTAAGTAGTATGTCTCACGAAATAAGGACACCTTTGAATGCTATTGTTGGATTGTCAGAAGATAATTTAACTTATAAAGATAACTTACCACCTCAAGTAGTAGAAAATTCCACAGATATTATGAGTGCTTCTCAAACATTACTAGAAATAGTAGGTAATATTTTAGATATTAATAAAATCGAAGCTAATAAAATGGAAATTGTGGAAAATAATTATGATTTTGTCAATGAAATAACAAGTATGTGTAAGATAACACAAACACGAATTGGCGAAAAAAATGTTAACTTTCATTTAAATATGGCTGATGATATTCCTTATGAGTTAATTGGAGATAAAGGAAAAGTAAAAGAAATTATTAATAATCTTTTGACTAATGCTATTAAGTACACAGAAGAAGGAGAAATTAATTTAACTATAAAGTGTATAAATGATACTTCTGCTAATACTTCAAATTTGATAATCACATGCCAAGATACAGGAAGAGGAATAAAAGCCGAATATATTAATAAATTATTTACTAAATTTGAAAGACTTGATATTGAAAAAAACACAACAACAGAAGGCACTGGATTGGGACTAGCAATTACAAAAGCTTTAGTAGGTATGATGGGTGGGAAGATAAACGTTCAATCTCAGTTTGGACAAGGCTCACTATTCATTGTTAATATTCCTCAAAAAATTAGTAAATTAGCTAGACCAATGAGTGAAAAAGAAATAGTTAGTACATCGTCAAAAATATTTACAAATAATTCTACTATTAACGAAATAAAAATGGAAACACCTAAAACTCAATCTACAATGAGTACTAATTATGGAACAAAGAAAGTTTTAATAGTTGATGATAATAAGTTAAATATAAAGGTAGCAAGAAGAGCATTAGATAGTTTTAATTTTGAAATAGATGAATGTTATGATGGGCAAGAATGTTTGAATAAAGTTATTAATGGAAATGAGTATGATTTGATATTGATGGATATTATGATGCCAAATATGAATGGAGAAATGGCATTACAAAAATTAAAAGAAAATGCTAATTTTAAAATACCAACTATAGCACTTACAGCTGATGCAGTAGCAGGAGCCAAAGAAAAATATGTAAGTGAAGGATTTATAGATTATATTGCAAAACCTTTTAGTAAAGATCAAATTAAAGAAAAATTAGATATTGTGTTCAAAGATAGTAACGGTACCTCTCAAGGTTCAAATGAAACTGAAACAAAAATTGAAGAACTAACAGAAACTCCTAAATATGATCCGAATGTAGATAGATTTAAAGATGTTCCAGCTTATGTAGTTGGAAGTGATGATGAAAATCAATAAATGCCTTATATTAAATAACCCCCTGTAAACCTGGACGTACAAGCTCATCTTCGCGAAAAATCAGGAAAATAAAACAGTATGAAAGCATATTCTTAGTGAGAATAATTATTACAATTGATGATGTTAAAAGAATATGTTGTAATAATGTAAAATATAGATTAAATGAACCTATATTTATGAATATTTATATTTAGAAAGTCTTCAAGTTATACTAAATTTTGTCTTTTTTTATGTTTACGTGCTATAATCTATTCAAGGAGTGGGGTTATGGAAAGAAAAAAAGTTCTTCTAATGTATTCTGGCGGATTAGATTCAATATTATCTATGGCAAGATTGGTATCACAAGGTTATAAAGTTTTATTAGTTCATTTTGATAATGGCTGCTCTATATCAACTGGTTTAGAAGTGGAAAGAGCAATGAAATTTGAAAATGGATATGGTAAAGATATAGTTGAATATGTAGGAAAACTTACAACGGTTCCTCTATTTAGAGACAATGAAAGAGAAATAGCAAATATTTCATTTAGTGAACTTTGCAGTAGATATGGTGATACTACTATTTCGCAAGTCAGATGTCTAAATTGCCGAAGTGCTATGTATCATGAAGCAATAAGATATTGTTTATTAAATGATGTTCATTTTATTGCCGAAGGTGCAAGAAAAAGTCAATTATTTTCTATTGAGCAGCCAAAAGTTATTGAAGGATATAGGCAATTACTAAATGAATTTGGCATAGAACTATTATTACCTGTTTATGATTTGGAAGATGATTGGGCAAAAGAAAATGAATTGTTAGCACATGGAATTATTCCATCAGCAAGTGAAGATAAGTGCGTATTAGGAATGCCATTAGATGAACCTGTTCCAGAACATCAAACAGATGCTATTAGCAGAATGTTAGAGGAAAATATTAAACCACGATATGTTAAAGAATTAAAATTAAAACTAAATATTCCACAATATCCTTATAAAGGAAAAGGTAGATTAGAATTCGATTAAAGAGTCATTTTAGTTAAAATAATAATTGACTGCCGGGGTAAACTTCTGCACAAGCTGCAATCAAAGCAAAGAAGAATTAATATATAATTATTAGAAGACTAGAGAAATCTAGTCTTTTTTGTTCAGAAAATAGTAATATTATGATTAAGTAATTCAGGAGTAAAATTCTGTTTTTTTTGTTATTTAATTTTCATTTAAGTTTAAAAGTATATGATTATAGCGAAAGGAGAAATTATATGAATTATATTGCATTAATTCCATCATTCGAACCAGATGATAAATTAATTAAATTAGTTAAAGAACTAAAAAATAATAAATTTATTAACGTTGTAGTAAATGATGGAAGCAGTGAAAAATATAACAATATATTTGATGAATGCAAGAAGTATGCGAAAGTTATAAACTACGATGAAAATCAAGGTAAAGGACATGCTTTAAAAACAGGACTTAAGTATATAAAAGATAATTACAAAGAAAGTATAGTTGTAACTATAGATAGTGATGGGCAACATAGAGTGGTAGATGCTAAAAAACTATGTGATTATATTTCTAAAAATAATAATATTTTAGCTTTAGGTAAAAGAATTAGAAATGAAAAAACTCCTTTAAGAAGTAAATTAGGCAATGCTATAACAAGAAAAATATTTAATCTAATAAGTGGTACTGATATATATGATACCCAAACAGGACTTAGATGTTTTCATAGTAATTTAATAGATTACATGTTGCAAGTTGAAGGAGAAAGATATGAATATGAAATGAATATGTTACTCAATCTAAAAAGAAATAATATACAAGCTAAAGAAATAGAAATTGAAACAATATATATTGATAATAATTCTGGCAGTCATTTTAATACACTTAAGGATTCATTTAGAATTTATAAAGAAATATTTAAATTCTCATTATCATCATTATGTAGTTTCTTAATTGATTATTTTCTATTTATAATATTTAGTCTTTTTATAAATTTAACTATATCAAACATACTAGCTAGAATTATAAGTGCAACATTTAATTATAACTTTAACAAGAAAATTGTATTTTGCAAGAATAGTGATAAATCTGCTATGAAATACATATTACTTGCTATAACTATCTTGGTATTTAATACATTAATATTAAATGGACTAGTTTATATAGGATTAAATAAAGTAATTGCAAAAATATTAACAGAAATATTATTATTTAGCATTAGTTATTTCATTCAAAAGAAAATAATATTTCTTGGAGGTGAGCAAGTAAATGAAAAAAATATTTAATATATGTTATTTATCCATTTTGTCTATATTTACAATATTTGTTTTACTAAATACTTTTGTTTTGAGTGAAGTATATCAAGTTGCAAATAATAGCTCTAAAAATAAAACATTAATAGAACCATCTGATAGTGAAAAAACTATAACAGAAACAACTTATAAAGATGAAAACATAGATATAGAACTTAAAACATATAGAGAAAATGATACGACGATATACGTAGCAAGTGTTAAGGGAGATAGTGAATTATTAAAAACAGCATTAGCCAATAATAGTTATGGTAAAAACATTACAGCAAAGACAAGTACAATAGCAGAAGATAATAATGCAATACTTGCAATAAATGGAGATTATTATGGAGCACAGGAAAAAGGATATGTTTTAAAAAATGGAGTTATCTATAGAAACATAGCAGTAAGTGGTAAAGAAGATCTTGTTATATATGAAGATGGAACTATGGAAATAATAAATGAATCAGATATATCTTTAGAAAATCTATTAGAAAAAGGTGCTTACAATATCTTATCATTCGGGCCAGGATTAATAATAGATGGTAAAATATCTGTAGATGCAAATGATGAAGTAGGAAAAGCTATGGCAAGTAATCCAAGAACTGCAATAGGAGTTCTTAAAGATGGAACTATTATTTTCGTAGTGTCTGATGGAAGAAGTAATGATAGTGAAGGTTTAACATTACTTGAGTTAGCAGAATTTATGAAAAGTATTGGATGTGTAACTGCTTATAATTTAGATGGTGGAGGATCATCAACAATGTATTTTAATGGAAAAGTTATAAATAATCCTACTACTAGTGGTAGAGAAACTTCTGAAAGGAGTGTGAGTGATATTGTCTATATTGGATATTAAAAGAACTATAATCAAATATATATTTTTTACAATTTTTATTTTAGTATTTGGACAAATATATGAACATTTTAGTTTTGGAGTTATTTCAAATTATATGATTTATGCATTTTTAATACCTTTAATACTAGGATTATTAATTAATACAATTATATATTTTACAAAGATTGTTCCTAGTAAAATGGGTAGTTGTTTATATAACAATGGAATAATAACTTTGACAGTAGGATCAATACTAAGAGGTGTTTTAGATATATATGGAACAACTAATATGTATTTAAAGATATATCTATATGCAGGTGTACTATTAATTATTGCAGGTATTATTCTTTACATAATAAATATTATAAAAAATTATACTTTTAAAATAATTTAATTTTCATTTAAGTTTTAACATATATGATTATAGCGAAAGGAGAAAAAAATTTAATAATATATTGTAATAAATAATAGTAAAGGATTGGTGATTAAAATGAGTAAATATCGTTGCGAGTGGAAATACCTATTAAGAAATCAAGAACTTAGTTCTATGAAAGAAAGAGTATCCAAGATTTTAGAACTAGATCCATATACACCATCATATGGTAGATATTTTGTTCATTCATTATATTTCGATAATTATAGAAATGATAGTTTATATGGAAATCTAGCAGGACTCGGTATAAAATATAAATGGAGAATTAGATATTATGGAGACGATTTAACTTACATAAAATTAGAAAAGAAAGAAAAATTAGATGCAGGTGGTAGAAAAAAAGCTTGTAAGCTAACATTAGATGAATATAACTCGATTGTATCTGGAAATATTGAAGAATTAGTTTATGAGACAAGTAAAAAATTAATAAAAGAGTTAGCAGTTGATATGATGAAAAATGGTTATCATCCAGAGATAATCATTGATTATGAAAGAATTGCTTATGTTGAAGAAATATCTAATGTTAGAGTAACATTTGATATGAAGATTTCAGCATCATATGAATTAGATAAATATTTGGACAATGATTATAAAAAATTCTATATAATACCAAGCAATATGAATTTATTAGAGGTTAAATTTGATCATATCTTGCCATCATACATAAAAAATATATTAGAATTAAATAGTATGAATCAAACATCTTTTTCAAAGTATTATTTTGGAAGAATAATAGTTGATTCATATATGAGATAGGAGAATAAAAAATGCAAAATATAATAGAAAATATAACAAATTCATTTTCAAGCAATGCTATTACAACATCAGTAATAGTTGCAGTACTGATAATGACATTAGTATTATCAGTTTATGAGTTTATCGTATATAGATTTATATCACATAGGTCCTTTTATAATAAATCTTTTAACATTTCAGTAGCGGTATTACCATTCTTTATTTCAATGATAATATTATGTTTGCAATCAAACATAGTTATAACATTAGGTACAATTGGAGCTCTTGCTATTATAAGATTTAGAACAGCAGTTAAAGATCCTGTTGATATGGTATATCTTTTATGGAGTGTATTTGTTGGAATTGTATGTGGATGTCAGTTATATGTTGTTGGAGTAATAACTAGTGTATTTGTTACAATACTATTAATAATACTTGATCATGTTAATTTTGGAAGAAAGCCATATGTATTAATACTTCATTCAAAAGAAGACTTTGAAAGCGAATTAGAAAAAATACTTAATGAGAAAAAGGTAAATTATAAAATAAAATCTAGAAATTATACTTCAAAGGGATATGATTATGTAATTGAGTTTTTGTATAAAGAAATTAAAGAATTAAATAAAATACTATCCAAAAATAAAGCAATTGACAAGTATTCAATCATTGAATACGATGCAGATGATATAGTATAGGATGAATAAGAATAAAATATTAATAATTATATGTACTTTTACTTCAATAATAGTAATAGCTTTGCTTATAATATTTAAGGCAGAAAATTATAATAGTCTTAGTATAAGTAAAGATAAATGGGATAGTATTGTAAATAATCGCAATAAAAATTTAAATTTAAAAATAGATAATATTAATTTTAATGAATATGAATTAATAATCGATGAAAGTAAGAGTACAATATATTATTCAATTATAAGTGATAGTAATAATTCATATAATCCAAGTGTTAAATATAAATCAAATAATAATACAAAAATAGCTATTTTAAAAGATGAATTAAGTGAAGAAAAAATTGGAAATTATGAGTTTAAGATAATGATTTATAATAATAAGTCATATCACATATATTCTTTAATATGTACGAAGTTTCCAACCTTAAGTATCAACTACAATATGAATAAAGAAAATAAAAAAAACAATATTCCTATTAACATATATTTATTTGATAATTTAAAAGACTCTAATAACAGAATTACAAGATCAGATGGAAGAATGAATGTGGAAAGGAATGATAATTATATATTACATTTAGAACTTCTTTCACCAGGGAAAAATGTTAGAGATAATGTTATATCAATTATGGGAATGGAACCAAGTAGTAGATACATATTAACTAAGATTAATACATTAGAAGATAGCAATAACACAAGATATGAAGATAATCATATAATAGAATTATTTATAGATAATACATATATGGGATTATATAAAATTGAAGTTTTAAAATAGAGAAGGAGGTAATTATCATAAAAAATAAGGGAATAATAATATTTGCAGTAGTTTTAGGTTTAATACTTTGTATAGGAGTTTACTTATTAACCAAAAATGAAGAAACAGCAAAAAAAAATACTAAAATAACTGGAATATATAATGAATCAGAATTATTTTCATCAAGAGATTTAAAACAAACTGCTGACACTTCAAGTGCAGTTAGCTACACTGTTAAATCGGATGAAGATATTACAATTACTACGGAGGGAGTTTATGTAATAACTGGAACAGCAAGTAACTCAACAATTTATGTAGAAGCCGCAAGCGACGATAAAGTTCAAATTGTTTTAAATGGTGTAAGTATTACTAACACGAATTTTCCATGTATATATGTTAAATCAGGAGATAAAGTATTTATAACTACATCTGATGATAGTACACTTTCCGTAACTGATACCTTTATAAAGGATGGTAGTACAAAAACTGATGGTGTAATATTTTCTAGGTCAGATATAACTTTAAATGGAACAGCAACTCTAACAATTAATTCAACTGACAATGGAGTTGTTTCAAAAGATGATTTAAAAGTAACTGGAGGAACTTATAATATAACTGCAACATCAAAAGGACTTCAAGCTAATGATTCATTTGCAATGTCTGATGGAGAAATAAATATTAAATCTGATGATGATGGAATACATACAGAAAATAGTGATGATGATAAACTTGGATATGTCTATATTGGTGGTGGAATAATTAACATTGATGTAGTTGATGATGGAATACATGCTGTATCAGTTGTTCAAGTAGATGATGGAGAAATTAATATTACAGCGGGAGAAGGAATTGAAGGAACTTACATTCAAATCAATGGCGGTAACATTAATATAGATGCAACTTATGATGGAATCAATGCGGCAAATAAAAGTGAATCATATAACGCTTTATTTGAAATGAATAATGGAACTCTCACAATCAAAGTTGATGAAGGAGATACCGATGCGATTGATTCAAACGGCGATATAACTATCAATGGAGGAACAATTGATATAACAGCTAGTTTACCATTCGATTATGTAGGAGAAGCTACATTAAATGGAGGTAAAATAATAATCAATGGTAATGAAGTAAGTGAAATACCTGCTTCAACAAAATAGAGAGGAAGATGATAATGAAAAATAAGAAATATATGATTTTAGTAGTAGTGTTAGTGATTGTTCTTGCTTGTTTAATTGGATATTTCATAAAAGATAATAGTTCTAATAATACAAGCAACTCAAATTATAGTGAAAAAAACAATTCAACAAACTCTACTTCGGTTACAAATGATACTTATAGTACATCAGATATGTTTACTGATAGAGATCTAGAACAAACAGTAGATACAACTGATGCCACAAAATATACTGTGGCAAGTGGCAAAGATATAAATATTACAAAAGAAGGAGTTTATGTAATAAGTGGAACAGCAACTAATTCAACAATTTATGTAGAAGCAGATGATGAAGCTAAAATTCAGATAGTGTTGGATGGTGTAAATATTACAAATACTAATTTTCCATGTATATATGTTAAATCAGGAGATAAAGTATTTATAACTACATCAGCTGATAGTTCACTAACTGTCTCTGGAACATTTAAGGCAGATAAAGATACAAACACAGATGGAGTTATATTCTCAAAATCAGATATAACTTTAAATGGAGAAGCAACTCTAACAATTAATTCAACTGATAATGGAGTTGTTTCAAAAGATGATTTAAAAGTAACTGGAGGAACCTACAATATAACTGCAACATCAAAAGGGCTTCAAGCTAATGATTCTATTCGTATTGCTGATGGAACATTAGCAATAAAAGCAGGAACAGATGGATTACATGCTGAATATGATGAAGATGATTCAGTAGGCTATGTATATATATCAGGAGGAAATATTACTATTAATGCAGGCGATGACGGAATCCATGCTACAACTATAGCTCAATTTGAAGGTGGTACAATTAATATTACAGCAGGAGAAGGAATTGAAGGAACTTTTATTTTAATAAACAATGGAACAATTAATATTAAAGCAACAGATGATGGAATTAATGCTGCCAATAAATCTTCAAAATATTCAATTAAAGTTGAAATAAACGGTGGAACTATAACTGTTGATATGGGACAAGGAGATACCGATGCGATTGATTCAAATGGCGATTTATTAATTACAGGGGGAACAATAACAATTAATGCACAATCACCATTTGACTATGACGGAACCGGTAGTAAAACAGGAGGAAAACTTATTGTAAATGGAAGTGAAACAGATACTCTATCTAATCAAATGATGGGAGGAGGAATGAGAGAAAATAATGGTAGAAGAAGATAAGAATAAAAAAAATAATAAAAAAGAAATAAAAGAAGATACTATGGAGAGGGAAAAAACGGTCATCTTTATAAAAGAAAAATTTATCATTTTTATAATTGGATTTTTAATAGGTGCAATTGTTGCAACAAGTGGATGTATAATTTATAACAAAATAACAGCAAAAAACAACACACCTACTGCTATACAAAACAATTGGAATAATAATCAACCACCTGGTATGAATGATCATAGAAACAAAAGAAATAATCCAAATATGAATGAAGAAACTCAAGGTGAAAATCCACCAGAAATAGATGGACAAGAACAAAATGATAAACAAAGAAAAAAAGAAAAAAACAATAATCAACAAAATCATATATCAGAATCAGATAATCAAAACAAGAATAGTAATTAAGTAAAAATATTTAATAAAAAAGAGATCTTAAATAATCAAAATATTAAGATATTACGATGTTTATTTTCTATAACCTCCCTGTAGCTGTAGTCTCCATAATATGAAGATTAATATAATTATTTCTATTTCTAGTTGCATCAAATTCTTTTGTAATCGCTTGATTTTAACAATAAAATATTTTTTTATTTATCTTCACACAACTTAGTCTTCACACAACTTAGTCTTTTTATTGACAAATCATGATATTTGAGATATAATTATAGCCATCTAAAGGGGGAAAAGTAAAATGAAAAATATAAATATTAATACATATATATGGGTAAAACTTACAGAAGAGGGTAAGAAGATAATTTTAAAGAAAGAAGTGAACATTTTTGGAGAACCTATGCCAATAAAGAGAAAAAGAAAAAATGGTTATACTAGGTTCCAATTAGGGGAAGTAATGCATTTATTTGGAGAAGAAATTTATAATGGAAATAATAACCTTCCAATTGAAACAAATATAAAGATAGAAGAGAAAGATTTAAAAGCTCGTGCACCATATACTAGAAGAAATAAATAATTAACTTTACAATTTAAACTTAAAAGACTAAGTAAATCCACACAACTTAGTCTTTTTTATTGATTAATATGTTGCAAATGTGATGCAATATATTAGAGGTAATAATTATGAAGAATATAGAAAAAGAAATTATAAGTAATGAAGAATTTGATTTAATATGTAAATACATAAAACTATGAAATGAATCAAATATTAGTCAATCTGAATTAGCAAGAAGAGTAGGTATAGTTAGATCAACAATAGTTAGAATGGAAAGAAATTTACATTCGATATCATTAGGAACTTTTGTTAAATTATTAGAAGAAATGAATTATAAATTAGAAATAGTTAAAAAGGAAGATACTAATGAATCAAGATATATTAAAAACGATTTCAAATCTTTTTGAAGGAAAAGAAATAAGAAGTATATGCGACAGCGAAAAGGAAGAATATTATTTTAGTGTGATAGGCATAATTAATGCCTTAGCTGAGCCTAAAAATCCTAGAGATTATTGGTATCAATTGAAAAAAACGTTTATATGATGAAGAAAAATCTGAAGTGTCGACAAATTGTCGACAGTTGAAAATGAAAGTTCAAGATGGAAAAATGAGAGAAACTGATACATTAGATACTGCTGCAATTGGTTATATGTTAGTAATGATATTTTATAAAAGTAAATCTATTATTCCATGTATTATATTTCATAGCATATTTAATTCACTAAGTATTTTTAATAATGGTTACAGTACTATGCTTAGAAGTATCATATTAATAGTAATTTGTTTAACTTATGTAATTTATATCAACAAATATATTAAAAAAAATAAATTATAATTATGAAAAAATTAAGATGCTGATATATATGAACTCTATATGAATTCTGTTAAATCGTGATAATATTCAAACACATTAATAATAGTCTCTTAAAATAAAATAATAAATAATGATACAATTAATATGATGTGAAAGGAGATAGAAAATGTCAGAATTAGAAGAAATGATACAACCACAAGAAATAAACCAAGATTTATCAAGTCCAGAAGAACTGGAAGTAATAAATGTTGAAGAAACGCCTTTATCAGATAACAACTTAAAAGCATTAAAAAAATTGTTGATTTCAATATGGAAGAAAAAGAAAAGAATCAAGACATAGCTGTTATTAGTGCAGGACTTACAGGAATATTCGCATGCATAATGATTGTTAGTTTTTTTATGGGAAAAGATGTTGTAGCAGCTGAATCAATGCTAGTGACAATTATCGGCATACTAACTACTGCTATTAGTTCTTTGGAATATTCAAGTTGGAAAGGCAGTTTAAGACGCGCTGAAGAAGAGTTTGAAAGGCTAAAAGCGGAACTGGATAAACAAGCCCAAGATAACCAAGTCCAGGATAACCAAGTCGAGACTAATGAAGGCAGAAAGGTGAAATAATGAATATAAAAAAAGGTGATGCTATAACACTAAGTAATAATATTAAATATCTAGTGCTATGTAGAGTGCTATATAATGGCAAGTATTATTTATATTTAACGTCCATAGAAGACAAACCAAAGATTAGGATATGTGTTGAAAAACAAAATGGTGACTCAATTAAGTTAGCAGAAGTCAAAGATACAAATCTAATTAAAAACTTATTTTTATTATTCAGCGAGGATATTAAATCAACTTATAGTGAATAAAAAATGATGAGTTGAAAAATCTTTTATATACTCATAACAAGACTATAATTGAAGTGACCTCCAAATAGTTCACAATAATATAAAGGCCTTTTAACGGAAGGGAATAATACAAAGTGCAATGAGATGCAATTATAAAATGAAGTAGTTGACTTTTTTTAATTAATAATATAAAATACGACTTGAGGAGAGATGATTATGTTAAATTATTT